>Ga0302319_10012901_pt1 | contig 15711 bp, 11 predicted proteins | sample Bog_T0_2_FD_203319 | JGI IMG/M metagenome (GOLD analysis project Ga0302319, IMG submission 203319) | Peat permafrost microbial communities from Stordalen Mire near Abisko, Sweden - Bog_T0_2 | ecosystem: Environmental > Terrestrial > Soil > Wetlands > Peat | place: Sweden: Abisko, Stordalen Mire...
ATTAATGGCTGCGATGGCGGGCTTTCCCGGGGAGAGCATTTCAGTGATTGAGTTTATGGATGCGCGGAGTGCCGACGGCCAGATTCGGAAGTATCGCGTGATGGCGATTGATGGAAAATTCCATCCTGCGCACCTGGCTATTTCGAAGGCATGGAAGGTTCATTTTTTCAGTTCGACTACTCCTGATCTGGCGGAGCATCGCGCGGAGGATCGCCACTTCCTGGAGGGAATGCCGGAGGTTCTTGGCCCGCGCGTGATGGAAACGCTGGGCCGCATTCAGGGTGTGATGAAGCTGGATTTCTGGGGCGTTGATTTTAGCGTCGATGCCCATGGAGACATTCTCTTGTTCGAAGCGAACGCGACGATGAACGTTCAGCCTCCTGAAGCCGGCGAGGTATTATCCTATCGCATGGGGCCGGTGCAGCAGATAGCAGACGCCGTGCGCAGCCTGCTCTTCAAGAGGGTGGGCTGTTTGCAGTGAGGCTCAGTGGCGGGCTCGTTCCAATAGGTTATGCCTGCCATAGAAGTCCGTTTGGACCAAGGCAGGTTTGGCGAGGTCGCGGCAGAAGGTCGCGTCGGGCGAGTGCCGGCATATGTTGAACGGAGCAATCCGTACATCGCGTGGTCAGCGTAGTGATCGTGCAGCCACTCGACTCCGCGAATAAGGCCTTCCAGCTCGAATCCCAGACGTTCCGGAATCGATCGGCTGCGGCGGTTTTCCGCGGCGCATTCGATGGAGATGCGATTGAATTCCCACGCGTCAAAAGCCTGGGAGATCATGGCGTCGCAGCACGCCGTCATGATGCCCTGACCCTGGTGATTTTCGTCGAGCCAGTAGCTTAGGGAGGCCCACTGGTTTGACCAATCGACGCTGATGTAGTTGATCATGCCGCACAGGTTTCCCTTGAACCAGATGCCGTTATAATTTCCACCGCCGTTCACCTGCTGCTGCTGCCAGTTGGCGACGAGCTGCTCGACATCGGCCACGGATTGCAGGGTGTCGATCCACGGATGCCAGCGCCGCAAGTATTCACGGTTGGACTCGAAGAGCCTGAATAAGATTTCGGTCTCCTGACCGTCGATCAACCTTAACTCGATCTGTTCGTCAACGATGATCGAGGCCGTTGTCATAGGGGTGAAGATGCAACAAGCGTGCCGAGGGCAGACGGTTTCTTTAAGGTCTATCTCCTTTATCGGAAGGAAAGCCGGGCGTCTTAGGAAAAAGATTTGGCCAAGCTCCAAAGTCCGGACATAAGGGATCAACGTGTCACACATTATTGTTCCTTTTGATTTTGAAAAACGCGTCTAAGAATTGGACTTTTCCCGGATGCCTACTTCCATGGATACATCGCCGCGCCATCTTTTGAGCAGCACACCCGAACTGATCGCGAGCGGCGTTTGGCGCATGCGCATGGGTTCGCCGGAAAGCGCGGTCCCAACCGCTTTTCGGACCCACCCCATTCAGGCAGAGGCCTTGAGCCTTCTTTCTGATGCGGCGCTTCCCGAATCTGCTGGGTATCCCATTCCCTTCCAACAAACGGCGCGTGGCCTGCTCGCCCGATGGAAACTGGCCCCGGATGAACATCTTTTCGGGATGGGCCTGCAACTGAAATCCGTCGACCAGACGGGAAAGAAAAAGCAGTTGAGGGTCAATAGTGATCCGGTCGCGGACACGGGCGATTCCCATGCGCCGGTTCCTTTTTTCCTGTCGACTCGCGGTTACGGCGTGTTGGTGGATACGGCCCGCTACGCCACGTTCTGGCTCGGCTCCCATCAGAGCCCGGGAGCTTCCGCGCCGGTGACGGCGGGGGATAGCGTCGTTGGATCGACCACGGATGAGTTGTATGCCGCGCGTGCCATCGAGAAAAAAGAGGTGCTGGTCGAGGTTCCCTCCGCCCCGGGCGTCGATCTTTATCTATTCGGCGGACCTGACATGCGCACGGCGCTGCAACGCTATAATCTTTTTTCGGGCGGGGGTTGCCTTCCGCCATTGCGCGCCCTGGGATTTTGGTACCGCCTTTTCGGTTCCTCGACCCAGGACGATGCGATGAAACTTGCGCGTGAATTTCGTGAGCGCGAGATTCCATGCGACATTCTTGGCCTCGAGCCCGGTTGGCAAACTCACTCCTATTCCTGTTCCTATGTCTGGAGCGATCGTTTTCCAGAACCGGACCTGCTCATCGAGGAAACAAGCGCGTTGGGCTACGGGATTAATTTGTGGGAGCACGCCTTTGTCCACCCCAGTTCGCCCCTCTATGCCGGACTTCAGGATGGGGCGGGAGACTGGGCGGTTTGGGGCGGCTTGGTTCCCGATTTCGTCCAGCCCGGAGTGCGCAAGCAGTTTGCCGATTATCATCAGCGTGAATTTGTGTCGAAGGGCATTGCCGGATTCAAACTGGACGAATGCGATAATTCGGATTTCATTCACAGCCCGTGGTCTTTTCCCGAGTGCAGCCAATTTCCCTCGGGCCTGGACGGCGAGCAAATGCACTCGCTTTTCGGCGTGCTTTATCAACAGGTGATCTCCGCGGCGTTTCGCGCGCAAAATCGTCGCGAGTGCGGTGAGGTCCGCTCGTCGCACGCGCTGGCGGCACCCTATTCCGCCGTGCTTTACAGCGATCTTTACGACCACCGCGATTTTACCCGGGGCATTCTGACCGCGGGCCTGAGCGGGCTGCTTTGGTGCCCGGAAGTGCGCCAATGTGAATCGAACGAGGAACTCATTCGCCGGATGCAGTCGGTCGTGTTTTCTCCGCAAGCCCTGGTCAATGGGTGGATGATACGGAATCCGCCGTGGAAGCAGGTCGATATAGATAAAAATAACGCCGGTTCCTTCGAGGCTGAATGGGAAAAAATCGAGGCAATCTGCCGCGAGCTCATTCAACTCCGGATGCAGTTGATTCCCTATTTGTATGCCGCCTTTGCCCGTTATGCCCGCACGGGCCTGCCTCCCTTTCGACCACTGGTGGTCGACTTTCCGGGCGACAGCAAGGTCTATCCGGTGGATGATGCTTTTCTGGTCGGACCGTCCCTTTTGGTCGCACCCGCTTTCGTGGGCCAGCGCGAGCGAAAAGTCTACTTTCCAGAAGGCGCATGGCACTGTTTCTGGACGGGGGAAATTTTCCAGGGCGGGCAGGAAGTGGTGGTCCCGGCCCCGCTGGAACGAATACCGGTCTTCGTCCGCGAGAACAGCCTTTTGCCGATGGCGCGCCACTTGTCCCACTGCGCCGATGATGCGGTCTTTGACCTGGATATTCGCGTTTATGGAAATACGCCGGAATCAGCCTGCTTGTGGGAAGACGATGGCATTTCACTCGATCATGAAAAGGGCGCGTTCAACGAAATCACCCTGGAATGGAAACATGGAGCCGGTTCAGTGACCCGGAAAGGTTCTTACACGCCCCATCGTTATCGCGTCATGTCGTGGAAGCAGTTTTGATTGGGAATCGCATTGGTCCTTTGCAGAATAATTCCCATGAATGCGTCCTTTCAGCAACTCACCCTCGGAGATGCCTCGATCGAGCTTCTAAAGGAAGGTGGTCGCTTTCTCGGACTTGGTTCCGTCCGAGTTGGACAGGATGTGCTGCGCGATTCGAGGCGCCCGATGTTTGTGGAGATACGAAATCCGTCGGGTATCGAGCTTCTCAATTATGATCTGGTCGATTGCGCGCAGGCACCAGGCGAGACGAGGCTCCGCTTCGGCATGGACCGACGCGAGGGCGGGAATATGGAGTGGATGGTCCATGAGATTCGGCCGCGCTACAATACGTTGGATTGGTCGGCACCGGCCCGGAAAGCGGAGGACACCTCGCTGGAGTTGGTATTGAGAGCTGTTTCAAGGGAGATTGGTGGAAGGCGGTATTCGGGGTTTTCGTACCAGTATCACTACCGCAGCGAAAGCATTCCCATTTACAAGATATTGGATCGCGGAACGTGGGAGTTGGGTGGAAGCGCCTTGGGCAACGAATTTTGGATGCGCAATTGTTTCGTGCCTTCCATCGTGCGGATCGAATCTGCGGAGCAATTCCACTCAACGGAATGGTTCATCCCAGATTGCGTCAATCCGAGCGCCTTTCAGTTTTTACCGCTGCAAACCGAGTTGCAGGGGTTTACCTTCACGGCGTCACAAGCTGGAGTGTTGGCGACTTGGGCGAGCGAGGTGGCGCATGTGCGTTCGCTTTTTGAGAAGCCGCGCGGCGAGGATGTGCTCGTCCATTTTCACGAACACTGTGGGGATCTGGCCCATGAATTCACGACCGCTCCCGTCGAAGTGCTTTGGTGCCCGGGACAACGAAGCCGCGTGGATCTGGCCAACGATTATGAGGGGATGCGCGAAATGGTCCGCGGGGAATTGCATGCCCGGATCGGCATGCGCCGCGAACGGGTGACGACGTATGGCCAGATCGAAGAATGGGGCCCGGCTGATCTCGACCGTTACCGTCAATTGGGCCTGCCGAAACTGATCGAGGCGGGAGCGAAGACGATTTTTCTCTCCAATCACTTCGAAAACAACATGAACACCTGGGGCCTCAGCAACATGTGTTGCACGGTGGACCTCAAGGTTGCCGAGTCGGTGGGCGAGGACAAGTTGCGCGCTTTTTGCCGGGAGGCGAAAAGCGGTGGCGTGGTGGTTGAGATGTGGGGCAACACGGCGATTTCTACGGTGACGACTCTTTTTCACGACAAAAATGGGGCGAGCGACCGAATCCGTTTTTTGCCGGAGAAGGGTTCGATCATGGATGCGATCGATCCGAAGACGGGATTTGTGCGCAATCCCTCCAACGCGATTGAGGCGGACCACTACACGCCGCGTTTCGCTGTCCTGAATCTGTGTGACGCCGCCGTCCGTGAATATTGGCTGCGCCGATGGCGGGCGGCCCACGATGAAATAGGATTGGGGGGAATCTTTCTCGATAGTTCGTTTAATCTTTCCAGTGACAAATTTCATTACATCCAAAATACCGAGTCCGCACGAACCGGGGCCACGGCAGACCAGGCCCATTTACTGGGGAATTATCGACCGGCCCGGGATCCCGCGCAGGCGATTGAATCTCAATATCAGGCGCATTTGAGCCTGATCGTGGAAATGCAGAAAATGGGTTACGTCTATTGCAACGAAGACCTCGGCGTTTTCGGCATTAACCGGCACGGGCCCGGTGTTTTGGCGCGAGTCGACAATCTTTTTCTGTGGGCGGATACCATCGCCTCTTTTGACCCGACGGCTCTTAAGGCCAGGGGCTCTGATCCAGACGACATCTTTTTCCGCGGACTCGCCTACCGCATGATGTGGTCTCTCTACTGGGACATCCAGCGTGACGCCGTGAGCTTTTGTTATGAAGGCGTGCGCAGCGAGGCCGATGTTCCCCGTCCCTGGCACTTCGAACTGCTGCGGGCCTATAATGAAGTGGAGGATGTCATGCATGAACGCACGATTTTGCCCGGCGAAAAGGGAGTGCTTTATCAATCCGGCGGAAAACAGGTTCTCTGGAGCTTTGAAGATTTCGCGCTGAAGTTGGAGCAGCCCTCCCACGTCGTCGAAATTCTTGGAGGGAAAGCCACCCAGACATCCGAGGTGAAAGCACTGCGCCACGGCATCTATCTCATCGTCAGATAAATTTCATGAATTAGAAAACTCGTTTTCTCGGGTGTATAGGCAACGAGGCGGGCTGCGGTCACATATTTACACAAGTCACGCTTTCGGTTGGGCGCGTAGACCAAGAAAGGAGCGGTGTAAGACAAGTGAGGATGAGCGTGTCTGCCCGCACCTGCCGATCATGGTAGAGTGAAGGGCAAATACAAACTGGCTAAAACGGGCCTGGCCGTTTTGGTTGGATTTTGGCTTGTCACCACCACCGGGGCAACCGCGGCGACGTCGGCTTCGGCGATTCCGGACAGTGATTGTCTGGACTGCCACGGCGACAAAACGCTGACGACCACCAATTCTTCGGGCAAGACGATTTCGCTATTCGTGGACGCGGCCAAGCTTGCGGCTTCCGCTCACAAAGGGGTTGCCTGCGCGAGTTGCCACACGGATATCACCTCGACGCACCCGGATGACAAGCATCCGGTGCTGCCGGTCGACTGCTCGATTTGTCATCCGCGGGAAACCGCGAGCTACGGCGTCAGCGTTCACGGCCTGGCGGTGAAGGCGGGCGACCAGTCGGCGGCTACCTGCCAGGATTGCCATGACTCCCACGATGTTATCCCGGCCAATTCGCCAACTTCTCCGCTCTACTTTTCCCGGCAGGCGGAGACGTGCGGTCAATGCCACGATCAGGAGGCCGCGGATTGGGCGAAGAGCATCCACGGAAAGGCGGTGTTGGCGGGTAATCACTCCGCGCCGACGTGCACCGATTGTCATGCCGAGCATAAAATTGAGGCGTTGAAAGGGGCTTCCTCTCAAAAAATTTCCGAGGTGTGCAGTCGATGCCATGCGTCGGTGCCGTTGGATTCCAAATTCAATCTGCCGGCGGACCGGGTGAAGACTTACGTTCAGAGTTATCACGGCCTGGCCGCGAAAAATGGTTCCACCGTGGTGGCTGACTGCGCCAGTTGCCATGGGTTTCATAAAGTCCTGCCTTCTTCCGACCCGGATTCGATGATCAACCCGAATCATCTGGTCACCACCTGCGGCCAATGCCATCCCGGCGCGAACAAGATGTTTGTGAGCGGCAAAATTCACCTGGACCTGGCCTCAACGCCCGAAGTGCAGGACGTGGGAGGCATCGTCAACATGTGGGTGCGCCGGGTTTATCTCACGCTGATTTTCGGCGTCGTGGGTGCGATGTTGATCCACAACATTCTCTTGTTTTGGCGGAAGATGATGGCGCGGTATGGTGCCGGAGCGCGAACGGTCTTGCGGATGAGCCTGTCGCAGCGCTGGCAGCATGGCGTGCTCGTGCTCTGTTTCATCATTCTGGCCGTCACTGGTTTTGCGCTGAAATTTCCCGATTCGTGGCTGGGAACTTTGATGGGTTCGAACGAATCGCTGCGGCGCTGGATTCATCGCATCGCGGGGATCGTGATGTTGCTCGCGGGTCTTTATCATTTCATCTATCTGCTGAGAACGCCGGACGGGCGGCGTCTGCTGCGCGATTTATTTCCGGTGAAAAAGGATTTGGCCGATATCTGGTGCGCCGCTCTTTATCTGGGCGGATGGAGCAAGGAAAAGCCTCAGATCGGCCGGTTCGGCTACGCGGAAAAGTTGGAATATTGGGCAGTGGTGTGGGGAACGATTATCATGGGTGTGACCGGCCTGATGATCTGGTTCAAAATGGACGTGACGGCATTCCTACCGCGATGGCTGGTGGACGTGGCCGTAACGATTCATTACTACGAGGCGGTGCTGGCGTGCCTGGCAATCGTGGTCTGGCACTTCTACCATGTGATGTTTGACCCGGATGTTTATCCGTTGAACACGGCTTTCTGGAATGGCCGCGTGCCCGAGGATTGGCAAAAGCACGAGCATCCACTGGAGGAGTCTGGGCCCGGTTCCGAACCGAGCCGTTCAAATCCTGATTCGGCCAAACCCTCGGAATAACGCGGCTTGATCTGGTGGCTGTGGGAAGCGTCGGATTACAAATCGTGGCCCGCGTAGGAGAGGTCGAAGCTCTTGTTGCAGAGCGGAAAATCGGAGATGCCATTTTCGCGCACGGCGAGGGCGAGTCCGTGCCAATTGTGGAACGAGGGATCTTTGATTTTGATTTGTGAGAGCTGGCCCTGGGCGTTGGTGAGCAGAACGTGGGCGATTTCGCCGCGATGACCCTCGACCAGCGCGATGGTAAACGCATTGGGGGGAGGTTCGTTGGGAATGCCGACTGGTTTCGGGGCGGGAAGATTGTCGAGCTGCTCGAAGATGAATTGAACGGAATTGTAGATTTCCAGTGCGCGTAGTTTTGCCCGCGCGTAAACATCGCCCGAATCGAGTCTCAAGACGGGAATGGAGGAGTAGCGATAAATGCCGCAGGGAAAATCGGCGCGCACGTCGCAGGCGATGTCCGAGGCGCGCGCGGCGAGGCCGACGAGTCCGGCGGCGCGAGCTTGTTCCGCGGAGACAATGCCGGTTTCTTCCATTCGCGCCAGAGCGGAGGAGGAATTGAAGAGTAGCGCCTCAATGTCGGAAAATTTTGCCAGCATCTCGCCGAGGATTTCGCGGGTCTTGTCGATCATGACGGCGTCGAGATCGAAACGGACGCCGCCGGGGATGATCCAGCCGCGTCCAAAACGACTGCCGCAAATCCCTGCGGTGAGGTTGATGACGGCGGTGCGCAAAGCACCGAATGCGGCGGCGGGCAGGGCGAAGCCGATGTCGGTGGCAATGCCGCCGAGCGAGGCAAGATGCATGGCGATGCGTTCCAGCTCGAGGGCGATGCCGCGCAGCGCGTGACTGCGCAGCGAGAGCAAGGTGCCGTTGAGGGCCTCGAGCGCGGAGCAGTAGGCCGTGGTATGGGCGATGACGGAATCGCCGGCGATCGATTCAGCGAGCACGAGCCGTTGGGCCGGCTTTTGCTGCGGCAGGAGACTTTCGATGCCGCGATGTTGGTAGCCGAGTTGAATTTCGAGATGGAGAATTTCCTCGCCGTGACATTGAAAGCGAAAATGTCCGGGCTCGATCACGCCGGCATGGACGGGACCGACAGCGATCTCGTGGACTTCCGGGCCCTCAACGCGGTAAAAGGAGTAGGGCGCGTCGTGATGGCGCCAGGTCTCGCCCAGGCGAACGGGACGCAGCCAGGGATGGCCCTCCGGCTCGATGCCGCTCTGTTCGTAAAGCTCGCATTCGAAATAATTCAGGCTGGGAAACTCGTTCGAGAGCGAGGGATAGGACTGTTTCTCGAAGAGGGGGAAAACGGCATTGGTCAGGCAAAGGGTGTTCGTCGCGGGAAGCGTTAGGGCGGTCCACACGCGGTGGCCTCCGTCCGGTTGTTTTTGGGTGAACATCGCGACGGGCCGCGCGCCGGATGTCAGCAACTCGTGCATCGCCGCGCGCCAGTCGGCTATGCTGTGACTGGGCTCCTGGTCGAAGCGGATCACATCGAGAGGTTTTGCGTTGATCCACTTCATAACGTTGTTCCGAGGGCGGTCATGATGGCGCGCAGCGCGTCAAAGAGCGCGGCGGGCCGGAAGAGGGCGAGGGGGACCGAGAGCAAGATCGCGTAGAGGGCGAGCGCATGGGAGAAATTGAATTTCTCTACTGGTGCGGGCACCAACTCAGCAGTGGCGACCGGCGTTTGCAACATGCCGAGGACCGAGCGGCCCATGCCGATGAAAATAGTCATGAGAAGAATGAGAAGAATCACCAGCGGCACCCAGTTCGCGAAGTGGATCATGCCCTTGAGCAGCAGCACTTCGCTGAAGAAAATGCCGAACGGCGGCGTGCCGACAATATAGAAAAAGGCGAGGGCCCAGACAAAACCGCTCCACGGCAGTCGACGCAAGAGGCCCGTGATCGATTCGATTTTTCGCGTGCCGTAGCTCTGATGGATGTTGCCGGCCATGAAAAAGAGCGCCGTCTTGCCAAAGGAATTGAAAAGCAAATGAAGCAGCGCGCCGAGCAGCGCAACGCCGCCGATGCCGATGCCGAGCGTGATGATGCCGAGATGCTCAACGCTCGAATAAGCCAGCATCCGCTTGTAATTTCGGCTGCGCCACATATAGACGGCGGCGACGGCGAGCGAAAGCAGTCCGGCGATCACGAGCAGCCTTTGGGCAAAGGGACGGACTTCGGTGTGTGCGATCACCTGGTAGAAACGAAGCAGCGCCGCGATCGCTGTGCTACGCAGTGAACCGGCCATCAGCGCGGCGATGGGCGCGGGTGCGTTTGACGTGGCGTCTACGTCGCCCGGATGCATCGGGGCGAGGCCGATCTTGGCGCTCAAGCCAACCAGGACAAAAATGAAGCTGGCCTTGAGCCAGAGCGGATCGAGGCGAAGACTGTTTTCGGTCATATTCCGAACGGTGAAGTCGGACGGATCGAGCCAGCCGCGCCCGGCCAAACCGAGAAAGAGAATGCCGACGAAAAGGAAAATCAGCCCGAGCGAGACGAGGAAAAGATATTTCCAAACGGCTTCGAGCGAGGCCTTCGTGCGATAGAAATACATCAGCGGCACGAGGCTGAAGGTGGTCAGTTCGATGACGACCCAGATCATGGCGAACTGCTGGACCATGAGGACGAGTGTGTTGGCCAGCAGATAGAAATTGAGCGCGGGATAAAACCAGTGGCGGGATCGGGCGTATTCCTCACCCTGCATTCGTTGCAAAAAGCCGGGCGCGTAGAGCGTCACGAGCACGAACGTGTGCGAGAGAATGACGAGAAAGAATGCGGCGAGGGGATCGACGGCTAACCAAGAGCGCGGAGCAAAGGGATTGATGCCCGTGACCAGGCAGTAGAGCGACGCAACCAGATGGGTGACGCCCGCCAGCAGCGTGAACCAGTAGCGAAGGCGTGCGAGGCGGCCCCACGCGCTCAACGCGGACGTGATTAGCGGCAGGATGAGAAGAATGAAAATCGTGGCCATGTCGCTAATCCCGCAGCCCGGTCAGCTCATCGCTTTCGCCCTCGGGAAAGTGCGTTTTGAGATGGTTCATGGCGATGCCCATGAGAAAGACGAGCACGAAGAGGTCGAGTAGTCCGGCCAGCTCAATTGTCCACGGCATTTCGGATTGAATACCGAGCCCGAGCAGGAAGAGGCCATTTTCAATGATGAGAAAGCCGACGACTTGGGCGAGTAAAAGCTTGCGCCGCACGATGAGCAACCCGCCCGCCGCGATGCCCGCAATCGCCGCGGCGAAAGGAACGACATTGATCTGTGTTTGCGGTGTTAGAAGCGATAATTGATGCGAGAGAACAAATGCCCCAATGACGATGAAGGCCATCTGGATGAGAAAGCCCGGATGGTAGCGTCGCGTTCGGTCGCCATGGCCCATGTCGAGGTCGCGGATGATTTTCGTGATGTAAAATGGAATTAGAACGGTGCGAACGAGCAGGACGCCGCCTGCGACGATGAGATGCGACCAGGCAAAATTGTCGAAGAAGGCGAGCAGATGCACGCCCGCGACGAGCACGCCCTGCAACACGAGGATGAGGACATAGGTCGACAGCCGCGTGGTGACGGCGAGGTAGATGAGCGTCAGACAAAACAGAATGGTAAAGGCATTAATCATAGCCGGATGAAAATCAGCACGTTGAGCAAGCCGATGGCGGTGGCGAAGAGGAGAAATTGTGGCACGAGCACGAGGCGGAAGCGGGCCATGAGGGTTTCGACCAACGCGAGGCCGGCGGCCATTCCGCCGAGCGTCATGGCAAATACGACCAGACCGATGGCGGGACCGAACACGCCAAACGGATTGAGCAGCAGTGCCGCCAGCACGCAGTAGAGCAGGAATTTGAGCGACGCCGTGTATTGGTAGAGCATCAGGTCTACTCCGGACGCATCGAGAATCATGGCCTCGTGAATCATCGTCAGTTCGAGGTGCGTGTTCGGGTCATCCACCGGCATCCGCGAGCACTCGGACATCATCAGGAAAAAGAGGGAAAGCAAGCCGACGGAAACGAAGACGACGAAGGAGGGATCGCTCCACGAGATGCCGCCGACCAGGATGCTTGTGAAGGAATAAGAGCGCGTGACGATGGCCAGGCTGCCGATGGTGAAAAAGAAAATCGGTTCGGCAAAAACGGCGAAACGCGCCTCGCGGCTTGCCCCCATCCCTTCGAAGCCGCCGGCGGTATCGAGCGCGGCGAGGATCTGAAAGAATCGGCCCAGCGCGAGCAGGTAGGCGAAAAGGATGAGGTCGCCCGGAAAGGTAATCGCGGCGGTTTTCCCCAGCGGCAGGAAGAGGGCGGCAAATGCGGCGGTGCATAAGACGATAACTGGCGCGAGGCGGGAGATGAATCCGGCATGGACGCTGTAAATGGTTTCCTTGCGCGCGAGTCGAAACAATTCGTAATAGGGCTGGAACACCGTCGGGCCGAAACGCCCTGAGAACCGGGCCTTGAGCTTGTTGACGAAGCCGGTGAGCAGCGGCGCTCCCGCAAAAAACAGCGCGTAGGCCAGCCAGGAAAAAGGATCGGAGGAGATTAGTTCCATACGAGCGCGCAGAGGAGGTAGAAGAACAGGGCGGCGAACATGTAGAGGACGTAGTGGCGGATGTTGCCGCTTTGAATCCAGCGAAACAGGGCGAGCACTCGCCCGATGACGCCGTGAAACGCGAGCCAGCCGTTCTCCATCCGGTCGTGGCAATGCGAATGGAACGCTTCCGCCGTGGGCAAAATCGTGCTGATCGGCTTCCACTTCATGCCGACGGCGAGCATCGGGCGGCCGAGGTTGACCAACTCTTCCGCGAAGCTGGAGGCGGTGTATTGCATCCGGAAAGTGATCCTGGCGTAGCCGCAACCCCAGGTCTCGTGTACGCGCACGCCGGCTTTGCTTTGCCACCACCGTTTCAAGCCGTAGCAAATCGCGACGAGCGCCAGAAAAAGCGCGAACACGATTTGCAATTGCGCGAGCGGCGATGCCCATCCGACGGGCGCCTGGGCGGAGTTGGCGAGTTCATTGAGCGCAGGTGAGGCAAGCCGCAGCCCGATTTGCGGAAAGATGCCGAGCAACGCGCAAAGACCGGCCAGTCCGAGCAGAGGGATGTTGGATGATGCCGGTTCGCTTTGCGGTTGCGGAGCAATGCCGGAACGATTCACGCCGAGGAAGACGATGCCGTAGAGTTTAGTGAAGCAGGCCACGGCGAGTCCGCCCATGAAGGCGAGTCCGACTGCCGAAACCAGCATGGCCAACGGCGCGTAACCATGCAGCAGATCAGCGGTGCGGAAGAAGCTTTTGTAAACGAGAAACTCGCTCGCGAACCCGTTAAAGGGCGGCAGGCCGCAGATCGAGATCGCGCCGACCAAAAACGTCGCGGAGGTCAGGGGCAACACGCGGGCGAAGCCGCCCATATTCTCGACGTTGCCCGAGTGCGCCCGCTGATAAACATTGCCCGCGCCAAAGAAGAGCAGCCCTTTAAAAATCGCGTGGTTGAGTGTGTGCAGGAGCGCGCCGGCGAAGCCGAGTACGACCAGCTCCGGCAGGGCATAGCACCGGCCCAGCCAAGCCACAGAGAGGCCGAGTCCGATAATGCCGATGTTTTCCACCGAGTGGTAGGCGAGCAGCCGTTTGATGTCGTGTTGCGCCAGGGCATACCAAACGCCGAGCACCGCCGAGACGAGCGACACGGCCAGCAAGCCCCAGCCATAAGCGGCGCTCAGTGCGGGCAGAATCATCATCAGGCGCGCCATGCCATAGATGCCCGCCTTGATATTGATGGCCGAAAGCAGCGCGGAGACATGGGTCGGCGCGGCGGAATGTGCGTTGGGCAGCCAGGCGTGGAATGGCATGAAGCCGGCCTTGATGCCGAAGCCGATCATGCCGGTGAGGAGGACGATCGCGAGCGTTTGCGTGTCGTAGCCGGTGTAACTTGCGAAGTCGTTGAAATTCCAACTGCCGGTTTTTTCATGCAGCGTGAGGAAGCAGACGAAGAGGAGCAGCGCGCTGGCGTGGGTCGCGACGAAATACCAGAACCCGCCGCGCCGGACGTCTTCCCGATCCTGGTCGAAGACAATCGAAAAATAAGCGGCGACCGCCATTGCTTCCCAAGCGATGAGGAAGGCGAGCGCATTATGGAGAATGGCGACGAGTTGCATCGCGACGATCAGTAGTGTGAAAAAAGAGAGATGCGCGCGGACGGAGAAGCCGCGCTCGATGTAATCGCGCAGGTAACCGATCGCGTAGAGGCTGGCGGCGAACGACAGGAGCTGGAAAGTGAAGAGGAAGAAGAGCGACAAGCCGTCAAAGCCGATCACCACAGGCCCGGCGGCGGGAAGTTCAATCTGGTACTCAACGTATTGGTAGACCAGCAGTCCGCTCAACGAAAAGGTGAGTCCGAGAAGAAGCGCGGTCGCGTTGAGCAGGTTAACCGCGACGTTGAGCCGACGGCTTTCGCGCACGAAAGCGGGCATGACGAAGCTGAGCGCCTCCAACAACAGGCTGATGACAAAGAACCAAATCATTTGGGATTTTTGCCATTAGGCGCGGCGTGCTGAATCCATTCGAGGATCGCCGAGGGCTTCGCGCGATCGCGCAGCAGGTTTACGAATTCCGCCTGCCGAAACAGGAAGGCCAGCCGCGCCAGCAGATCGAGATGCTGCCGGGGACTGAGGCTGAGGAGGAGAAAAAGCGTGTGGACCGGCTTGCGGTCGAGCGCGGCCATGTTGATCGGCTGGTTCATGAAGAACAGGCCAAGCATGGGACGCGACATGTTGACCACGACCGGCACGCGGAGATGGGGAATGGCCACGCCGTCGCCGATTGCGGTGGTCATGAGCTTTTCGCGGCTGACGAGGAGATCGAAAATCAGTTCCTTGTCCGCCTCGGCGGGAAGGGCGAAAACATTGAGCGCGGCGCGCAGCACCTGGGTCAGCGATCTGCCCGGCACGTCGTAGTAAAATCGGTCCGGCGCGAAAAGCTCCGTGATCGACGGCAAGCCGGCCAGCTCCATTTTCTCGATGCCGAGGTTGAGCGGATGATCGTGCTGGAGCGCCCATTCCAGAATGGCCTGCCGATTGAAACGGAGCCGGCCTTGCACATCGAGATTGGGAAGTTGATGGGCGTGCGCCAAGTCGCGCACTTTGTGCTCCGTCAAGCCGAGAAGTTGGGCGACTTCAGTCGAATTGAGTTCCATAAATTTACGTCAAAGCGGGCACCGGCTCGGGGCGGAGTTTGCCGAGGTAGCTCATCAACCCGTGGAGGAAAGTCAGCGGATGCGGCGGACAGCCTGGGATGTAGAGATCAATCTTGTTTTTTTCGATGAATTCGCGCGTCAAAATGTCGGAGCCGCTAAATATTCCGCCGCTAATGGCGCAGGCGCCAAAAAGGATGATCAGCCTCGGTTTCGGCGTCGCTTCATAAGTCGCCTCCAGCGCGTGCGCCATCGCGCTCGTGGTCGTGCCCGAGATGACGATGCCGTCGGCGTGCCGGGGCGAGGCGACAAATTCGACGCCGAAGCGGCTCATATCGAAATTCACATTACTGAGGGCATTCAACTCCAGCTCGCAGCCGTTACAGCCGCCGGCGGAGATGGAACGGAGCTTGAGCGAGCGCCCAAAGACGCGCCTGATTTCGCGCGCACAGGTTTCCGGCGCGATGCTGCGATTTTCGTGCAGCTGCAAACCGTCGCGAGAAGTGGCGGCCATGCGATAGTCGCTGGTGTAGGTGATCGCGCCTTCGGGACACGCCTCGGTGCAGGCGGGGCAGAAGACACATGCGCCGAGATCGATCGTCAGCGGCTGGGCAGAGATCGCCTGCGTCGGGCAGGCATCGACGCACCGCGAGCAGCCGTCGGCACAACGCGAGGAATCGATTTTCGGTTTGCCGCGGAAGCGGGCGGGAGTCGAGGCTGCCTGAATGTCCGGGATAACGGGGCTGCCTTCGGCGACGCGTACTTTTACGGCATTAGGTACGGGCATCATTTTTCTCTCAACTCGACTTCCTGCAACGGCGGCATTACTTCAGGCCGCCGTTCTTCCCCGGATTGATCTCGGCGGAGATGGGAACTGGCCCGGGGCATGCAACTTTACTGGCACGCAGCGCACCGCCCGCTTTTTCCACGCGGGCGGATTTAGTCTGCACGGCCACGACGGAAAAACAAGGCGGCCAAACGACAAGCGAC
>Ga0302319_10012902_pt1 | contig 15710 bp, 11 predicted proteins | sample Bog_T0_2_FD_203319 | JGI IMG/M metagenome (GOLD analysis project Ga0302319, IMG submission 203319) | Peat permafrost microbial communities from Stordalen Mire near Abisko, Sweden - Bog_T0_2 | ecosystem: Environmental > Terrestrial > Soil > Wetlands > Peat | place: Sweden: Abisko, Stordalen Mire...
CGTTGATGGCGTTGAGCAGCGCTCCCACGGTGGTTCCGTTGGTCGCGTTGGCGGTGAAGGTGAAGGTCTTGCCTCCGGCGGTGAACTGAGTGACACCGCTTAGAGTGGTATTGACCGTAATCGGGGCTGCGGTGGTCCCGGCGTTGCCGGCCAGTTCGTTCAGGTTGGGAGTGGCGGCCGCTGTTGTGGTGGCGTTGACCAGAGTCGTCGAAGCTCCCGATACCGCCGCACCCAGTACGGGGTCGGTGGTGGTTACGGCCAAGTCATTCCGATTTTCCGGGTCGCTGATTTGCAGGATGCCGCCGACCAAAGCCGCTTTCGCGCCGACAGTTGTGTCATTGTTAATGGCGTTGAGCAATTGCTGCACGGTGGCGGGCGTTGAGGTTCCGGCAGTAAAGGTGCCGGCCGCGGAATTCGCATTCGCAGCGAAGGCAAATTGCTTATTGGCATTGGTAAAGACGCCTGCCGTATTTCCGCCATTGGCGGTATACGCTGGACCAAGAGCGACGTTGGTTGCCGTCACGCCGTTATCCAAGCCGCTGGCGCCCGTGGAAGACTGCGTGGCCGTCAGCGTGCCTCCGCCTGCATCGGTGATGACCAGCTGATTCGTACCATTGACCGCAGCGATGGTGGCCGACAGACCAAGGTTGCTTGCGTTGCCGGAGTTGCTGACGGTGAAGTTTGCGGTAGTGGTGCCGCTGGCGATGACGCCTTCCAGGGCCGTGATGGTGGAGCCTGCCTGGTTAAGACTCGTGTAGGTTACGGTGGAACCGTTGGCCCGGGTCAGGGTAATGGATTCACCGTGAGTTAACGCGGTTCCCGCAACCAGCGCGGTAGTGGAGGTCGTCGCCACCTCGTTCGGAGCATAGATACCACTCTCCACCGCGGTCAAACCGCCACTGTTATAGGTGGTGTCCGTAACGTTGAGTTTGTTGTTGGCATCGATGGAGGCCGAGAACCCGGCGGCCGAACCAGCGCCACCGATGGTGACGCCTCCGACTCCGCTGGTGGAAATTCCGCTATTGATGGCTTGCAATAAGGCCTGGGCGGTTGCGGTTCCGCCGGCATTCACCGTGTACGTGGTATTGGCCCCGCCTCTGGTTAAGGTCAGGGTATAACCCGCGTTCAGGGTAGTGGCCGCTCCACTGGCGAAAGCGGTGCCGGCTTGTACGGAGGTATTGGCCGCAGCGCCGGTGGATTCAGAGACAGCTAAACCGCCGAGTGTGCTCGAATCGGTGATCAACAGATTGCCGTTCGAGATGGCTGCGTTTAAGTTAGCGCTGGCGACGGGCAGTGTGCCGGCGGTGGCCGCGAGGGTAATCGTCTGGACACCGCTGGTCTGGTTCTGCCCGGTATTGATCGCGGTAATCAGTTGACCCAGCGTTGATCCGCTGGCGCCCACCGTATAGGTTGCAGTTTGGCCGGTTCGAGCAACGGTGATGACTTCGTTTGCGGCTAACGCCGTCGCGGTTGTGAAATTCTGTCCGGTGGTGGCGAACTGGGTCGTGCTGCCAGTGGTCGCGCCGGTCAGAGTGGCCGCCAGATCATTGCTATTGTTCAGATCCGTAAACTGCAGGCTGCCCGCCGGCGTGAGGGTGCCGGTGTAGTTGGCGTGCGAAGTATCGCTTCCTGCGATCGTAATATTGACGCCGGTCGCGACCGTGTTGGTATTGACGGCGTTCAACAGTTGCTGCACCGTGGCTCCGCCGGCGCCGACTGCGTAGGTTGAGGTTCCGCTGGCTCGGGTCAAAGTCAGAGTAGCGCCCTGGGCCAATGCTGAACCGGCCCCGAGTCCAGTGGAACTGCCAGTCACTGTGTTGGGGTCGGCGGAGTTCGTGGCGGAAGCCGTATAGGTAAAGCTGATGCCGCCTGCCGTGACTGTGGTCGAATCGCCAGCGGTCAGCGGAGTGAGCGCTGTCAGCGGGGCGGTGGTGCCATTATTGCCGCTGTCCACTGCGTTGACGTTGGTCGATACTCCACTCTGAAAAACCGCCTGTCCGTTATAGGTCGTCGAGTTGCCGATGCGGTTAATTTCGGCCAGGATCGAGGCATACTGCGCTTGAATCGCGGTGCGCTGCGCGTTCGACACCGTGCCGGTGGCGGATTCCGTGGCCAGTGTGACCGCGGTATTCAGCAGGTTGGTAACCTGGGCCAGCGCGCCGTCGGCGAGCTGCAATTGACCAACGCCGTTATTCGCGTTCGAAACCGATTGCGTGAGAGCGCTGATGTTGGCCTCGAGTCCGTTGGCGATCGACAAGCCGGCTGGATCGTCGGCGCCGCTGTTGATGCGTTGGCCTGAAGACAACTGTTGCAGCGTGTGGCTCAGGGCGTCGCTCGTAAGGCTGAGCTGATTTTCCGCTGCGAGAGAATTGATGTTATTCAGAATCCCGATAGGCATTGTATTTCTCCTTAGATTTAAGTGGTCCCGCCTACTTGGAACCGCCGCCTGAAATTGCTGCGACGCTCCCGTTCCACTCGTGTTTACGGAACCTGAATGTCTGTAGGCTTCATCGGCAATTGTGTTTTGGGCTTTAGTGCGGACTCTTGCGCACCCGCATTTTTCCCGCATAGTCCCTCCGTAACGAGGAACTTTCATGCCGTGTCTAGGCCTCACTATTGTTGCGCCGATAGGTATTCGTAGGGGCCTGTGCCCTTTTGCCGCGCGAGATGCGAACCAAAATAGAGGATTTCATGATCCGGCTTACTCGTTTGAACAACCAGGCCTTGATGGTCAATTCCGACCTGATCAAGTTTGTCGAGCAATCGCCGGACACTCTCATCACGCTGGTCACGGGAGAAAAAATTGTGGTGCGTGAGAGTTCGGGGGAAATCCTGGCACGGATCATCGAATTCCGGCGCGCGGTCTTACAGGGAGTATCTCTGGCCTGGGATAGTTCTTCTTCGCATACTCATCTATCGGAGCCTTCCGAAAGCAGTAAGAAGGAGCCGGCGAAGTGAGCCTCGACAAGGCCAGCTTCGGCGGGATCATTCTCGCGGGTGGGGGGATCCTCGCGGGACTGTTGCTGGAAGGCGGCAACCTGGGTCAGATTCTTCAACCCACGGCCGCCATGATTGTGTTTGGCGGCACGCTGGGCGCGGTGATGCTGCAGTTTCCCCTGGCCATCATTATTCTTGCGTTCCGGCAGTTAGGTTCGGTCTTCGTCAATCCGCAGCGCGATCCGCAAGAGACGATTCATCAACTGGTGCAGTATGCGCAGAAGGCGCGGCGCGAGGGCATTGTTTCGCTGGATGCCGAACTACCGGAGATGGAAGAGTCGGTTTTGAAAAAATCTTTGATGCTTGCGGTGGATGGCACCGAGCCGCAGGAGCTCAGAAAGATGATGGAACTGGAACTCGATAACCAGGCTGAATATGAAGAACAGGTTCCGCAGGTATTCGAGTCCGCCGGAGGATTTGCGCCGACGGTGGGAATTATTGGAGCGGTGCTGGGGCTGATTCAGGTGATGCAGCATCTGGACAAGATCGATGAAGTGGGACGAGGCATTGCGGTGGCGTTTGTGGCCACGATTTATGGAGTGGCCTCGGCCAATCTTCTTTATCTGCCGATCGCAGGCAAGATGAAGCTGCGCATTCGCGAACAACAGATCATGCGGGAGATGACCATCGAAGGAGTGGTTTCGATTTTGGAAGGCATGAATCCCAGAATGCTGGAAACCAAGCTGTTGGGTTTTCTGGTAGAAGCAAATAAACCTGATCGAGCCGGCGAGAGTGGGAAGTGACGCGCCGCCGCAGAAGGCAGCGAGCGCACTCCAATCACGAACGGTGGCTGGTCTCTTATGCCGACTTCATCACGCTGCTGTTCGCTTTTTTTGTGGTTCTCTACGCCTCGTCGCAAGTGGATCAGCGCAAGGTGGGAAAGCTGGCGCTGGCCATTCAGGTGGCCTTTGAGGATCTGGGAGTTTTTCCGGTTTCCAGCACGCAGGTCCCTCTGGACATGAACGATCCCATGCCCTTCAGCAACGTTCAAGCAATTGAAAATGTGAAGCGCAACACTGAGTTGGGGCGGATCTCTCCATCGACGGAGGCTGCGCTGGCGGCGGCTTCCGAGGAGGCTGACCTTTCTACTTTACAGAGCGAATTGCAAATTGCGATGCGCCACGAGATGGCCCTGCATGAAGTCGCCATGCACCGGGAGACAGAGGGACTGGTGGTGAGTTTGCGCGAATTCGGGTTTTTCGCCAGCGGCTCTGCGGTCATCAAACCGGAAGCGTTGCCGGCATTGAATCGGATCGCTTCTATTCTTTCGGTGCGCACCTACAGGCTGCGCATTGAAGGGCACACGGACAATGTACCGATTCACACCGCTCAAATGGTCTCGAATTGGGAGCTTTCGACGGCTCGGGCTACAGAACTGATTCGACTCCTGATCGTGGGGCACCGCTTCGCGCCCGAAAGACTTTCCGCCGCCGGATACGCGGAGTTTCATCCCGTCGCCAGCAATCTTACGGCGCAAGGTCGGGCGCAGAACCGCCGCGTGGATATCGTCATTCTAAGCGAAACTGCCTCCCGACCTTCTGGGTTGGGATCGACCGATTCCGCAACTGGATCCTCGGCTTCGCCGCAGTGACTTTGCGGACGGACTTAACCGAGCCTAAAGTCTGCCTGCTCTCAGCCGATGAAATCAGGGTTGAGTGCACATGCAAGGCCAGAGAACAGCGTGACCTCCGCGGCGCCGTTGCCGGCGGCCGGCAGTAGCACTGCGCCGCCCGATCCAAATTTGGTGCGCATCCGGGACCTTGTTTATCAAGTGGCCGGAATTTTTCACCCGGATAACAAGCTTCGACTACTGCAAGACCGCTGCGGGCGCCGTATGAAGGAACTCAAGATAAAAACATTTGAAGAGTACTTCGAATGCCTCACGGTGCGATCGATGCGGCAGTCGGAACTTACCGCCCTGTTGAACGAAATCACGATTGGAGAAACGTGTTTCTTTCGCAACCAGCAGCAACTGGACGCGTTGCGCCGTATCGTCATCCCGAACCTTCTGCGGGAAAAGTCGAAACTTCCGCAACGCCGCTTGCGCATATGGAGCGCAGGCTGCTCGACCGGCGAAGAGCCGTATACGCTTCGCATACTGCAAATGGAGGAGACCGATAGCCAGCTGCAGAACTGGACGGTAGAGATTCTTGCGACCGACCTCAATGAACGTTCGCTGGCCCATGCGAAAGCCGGGATTTACGGAGATTACAGCACCCGCAATCTCACAGCCTGGCAGCGGCAAAAGTATTTTCTGCAAGTCGGCAGCCAACTCCGAGTCAATCCCACGCTCAGCGCCAACATTCATTTCAGCCGCCTCAATCTGACGGACGATCCCCGCATGAGCCTGATGAAGAACATCGACATCATTTTTTGTTGCAATGTGCTGATCTACTTCGATCTGGATTCGAAGCGGCGCGTGATTCAACATTTCTTCAACAATCTTTTGCCGTGGGGATATTTATTCCTGGGAAATGCGGAAAGCCTTTTCGGAGTGAGTGAAGCTTTTGACCTGGTGCATTTGCCGGGAGCCTCGGCCTATGTGAAGAGGAGATGCAATGTGGAGGAGGCACCGCAGTGAGGATTGCGCCGGTCAGCCAGGGGATATTGCGGCAGCGACTCGAAGGGTTGAACCAGATTCCAACCATTCCGGCGGTGCTGGCTCCGCTATTGCACTATCTGGAAAAGCCGGTGGAACAAATCGACGTGCAGAAAGTGACCGATTTCCTGGCCCAGGATAAATCGCTCGCGGCACAGTGTTTGCGCATGGCGAATTCACCGCTTTTCGGCCACTGGAAAAAAGTTGAATCGCTGCGGGCAGCGGTGCTGAGTTTGGGATTCCATCATGTGAGCGACATCGCGATGTCCTGCGGAATGTTGAACATGTTTCCGGGGAACAAGACCGGCCTCGATCCAGCGGTTTTTTGGGAGCACGCGTTGGGATGCGCGCTGGTTTGCCGCCGCCTGGCCCGCGACATCCATCTGCCTGATCCGGGAAAGGCCTATCTGGCGGGGCTTTTGCATGACCTGGGAATCATCGTGAACCTGTGGGTTCTTCCGGAAGAATTCCGCGGCGTCTTCGAAATCGCTAAAGCCGGAGGAGTGCCGCTGCACGAAGCGGAACAAGATTCGCTGGGGTTTACGCATTGCGATAGTGGGCGGTTGCTTGCCGAGAATTGGGGATTGCCCTCGGACCTGATCCACGTGATCGCCTACCATCACTCGCCGGAAGAGTCGCCCGAGAATGCCGAGTTAGTCGCTCTGGTGCACGTAGCGGATCTGCTCTGCCGAATGAGCGGCTTGAATCACGGCTATGCGGAACTGCGGCAATGGAATTTATTTGAGGACCAGGGATTCGCTCTGCTGGCGAAAAATTTCGCCTCAATGAAGCAGCTCGATTGGGCGCGACTGACGTTTGAGCTCGATTCCTATCTGGACGAAGTTCATGTTCTGGTTCGGAGCATATACCGCGCATGACGAAAGAACCGCAAAATTCCCGGATTCGCGTACTCGTCGTCGACGACAGCGCGTTCATGCGAACGGCCCTTTCCAAAATGATTGAGCTCGATCCCGATCTCGAAGTAGCCGGAACGGCAGCCGGCGGTAGAGAAGCGCTGCAAACTATCCCGCGGCTTGATCCGGACGTTATCACGCTCGATGTCGAGATGCGTGGAATGGATGGACTCGAGACCCTGCGCCGCATCATGGAACAATGCCCGCGTCCAGTGATTATGGTCAGTTCGGTGACGGAAAGAGATGCAGAAATCACCTTCAATGCGTTGGCCGCGGGAGCCTTCGACTATGTTCCGAAAGAACTTTCCCCGGCTTCGCTGGACGTGCTCCACATCCGGGAGAGCCTGATTTCGAGAATTAAGGCTGCTGCGAAATCTCGCAAACCAAAGGCGCAAGTTGATCCTGGCAAAAAGCCCCCGAGCGCCGAATTGTCGATTCAGAGTGCTTCGCGTCTCCCTGCGGCTATCGTGGCCATAGGCGTATCAACCGGAGGTCCCAAGGCGTTAGAGGAAATTCTCCCGTGCTTTCCCAAGGACCTTCCGGCGCCGATTTTAATAGTGCAGCACATGCCAGCCGGATTCATCAGACCCTTTGCCGAGAGACTCAATAAAATGTCCGCAATCGTGGTTCGCGAGGCATCGAACGGGGAAGCAGTTCATCCCGGAGTGGTTTACCTTGCTCCCGCCGGGCTGCATATGACGGTGGAACGCGTGACGAAGTTGCGCACGATCATCTGCTTGTCGGAGTGGCCCCAGAATCAGATGCACGTTCCGTCGGTAAATGTGACCATGCGCTCAGTCGCTGCGATGTTCCACGCAGAAGCCATGGGAGTGATTATGACCGGGATGGGATCGGACGGAGTCGAAGGCATGACTGCCATCTATCGCGAAGGAGGAAAGACGGTGGGCCAGGATGAGGCGAGCTGCGCCGTGTATGGGATGCCGAAGGCGTGTGTGGAAATGGGGATTGTGGACAAAGTCGTACCTTTGGCGCAGATTCCGCTGGAAATTTTGCAGGCGACGCGCCGCTATCAAGTCACTGCAGGTTAGGAATCGGATAAGCACTCCGGCGTCCAGGGTTTCGCGTCCAAGGTTTCGCGCACTTTCTTCATGAGCACGGAACCGGAAAACGGTTTGGCCAGGCAGGCAATGGCATCATCTGGTCTGCGGTAAGCAATTCTTGTGTGGGCAACTACCTGCTCGGCGTGACCGCTCATCAGAAGAACGCGGCCGCGTGGAAAAAGTATCTTGAATTTATCCGCCAGATCGAGGCCGCTCATTCCGGGCATGACCATGTCGACGAGCAACAGATCGATTCCTTGAGAAACCTGGATGCAGTTCGATAATGCCTCCGCCGCGCTGCTGGCCGCCACAATGTTGTAGCCCGCGGATGCAAGAACCTCGGCCGCGGCTGTGCGAACAATGGCGTCATCTTCTACCAGGAGAATTGTCTCCGGACCCCGGCGCGCGCCAATTTCGGCATAGGCCAGGCTATCAACGTCGCTGGTTGGTGAAGCGCATTCCAAGCTGCAAGGATTCAAGATCGTGCTCCCATTCCTTTTTTATCTAGCAGTTCAGCGGCCATCTCCTGCGGAAATTTGTGCGGCGCTAGAACATTGAAAACGATCAGCTTAGATCAGTGGTTTGGATCTTGGAGTGCTAGGTGTTGGCCGGCGTCGGACCATTTCGGAAAAATGAACGGAAGGGAGTTCCGGCGCGGGACACTCAGCAGACATTCCTGGGGAGCTACGCTTGCTCTATTTAGGCGCAGTCAAAACGGTTTCGTTCGGATCAAGGAGTAGCTTGTGTGTTCCCATCGGCGCGGACAAATGAAAGGTGCTCTCGGCGCCGTCAGCGAAGACGCGTCCCAGCATAACGGGAGCCTTATTCGAGACCACGCCATAAATAGGGACGGAGGTGACCAAGTCTTGTGGCGCATCTTTTTGCCGTATCACGCCGGTCACCACGGTGGCGTTCGATTTCGCAGCGAACCTGACGCTTTGCAGTTCCAGCTTGGGCAGAGAAGTTCCATTGATCCATCCATCGAAAAACCAGTCGAGCGAAGCTTTGCCCTCATAGCGCAGAGCAGGCGGCAGGTCTTCAGCGAACACGTCGAGCAATTGTCGAGTGCTGACGGCTCGTCCCGCATAGCGCTCGCGGATTTTACGCAGAGAGCGCACGAAGGGCTCGTCTGGAATCTGCCGGCCGGGACTTTTCCGTGATTCCTCTATCGCGGCATCCTGCAACATCGAGCGCAGCATATGAAACAACCATGTTCCCCGGCCATAATTGATGGCTTCGTAACCCTCGGGAAAGCGGGAGGAAAGTAAACGGTTGCCGAGCGTTACTGGACCGGCATCTTTCGGAAAACCGTTGTCATTATTTTTACCCGCGATATCATTGCGATATTTTTCCATGATCTGATGAAAGTCCGCAGGGTTGTTCTCTTGCAGCATCATCAGAGCGCAATAGTTTGCCAAACCCTCGGAGAACCACTGGTCGCGGTAGGTGCTCCACGCCACCAAGTCCCCCCACCATTGATGAGCGGTTTCGTGCGCGGGAATCAATTGCGTGGTCAACGCTGTTAGCGGCTTCATATGGAGGTCGTCGCGCTCCTGGCGGCTTAAAAACGCGTAGGAAGAAAGGAAGATAAGTCCGGGCCAACCCTGGCTTTCTGGGCCGGGCAATTGCGTGAGAAAGAGCTGGCTGTAGGGAAACGGACCGAAGCGGTCGGCATAGTAACGAACGGCTCGCGCGGCGGCCTCAGCGACGGCGGTGGCATTGCGCGCGGGTGACGGTAACAGCGGAACGAAAGGGACTGACGACGGTTGCTGGAGCGAGGTTTTTGGATCCACCTGCAAGTCCGGCGCCGGAGGCCGGGGGAAGTCGCGCTCCACTGCGGCGGTAGCGTAGCTTTCGACTTTGACGTCGCCGGCTTGCGCCACCCCGCGAACATACTTGCCAAGATCGAATCCGGCAACGGGGATTGGTCGTTCCGACACCCAGCGTGACACCTGTTCTCCTCCCGTTGAAGGGAAAGATACGGGCGCGGAATTTGGCGATGCTGGAGGAACCGGCGTGGGCTTGCCCGTGGCGAGCAAAGTCCAGCCCGTGGGATAGTGGAAAGTGAGATCAAAATCGGCCATGGCCAGGCCGCGATTGGGATACCACGTACCGCGTTCCCCGGCGTAGAGCAGGCCCTTTCCAGCCTCGGCTAAAACTTCTCCTCCGTAGGTGAAGCGCAGAATAATCTTTTGTCCCTTGCGCGCGCGCTCGGGCAAAATCACCGCCAGCATATCGTTGCCGCTCCGCGCCAGACTTGTGCCTTCAAGGGCGGGGTTGTGAATGAATTCGACTGGCTTTCCGTCGGCCTCGACGGTTTTTATCTGCAGAAACCGCGATAGTTCGAAGGCCAGAAAGCGCGATCCTCCGCGCAGCACATCGAGCTGCAATTCCACTTCCGCATCGAGCTGCTTCGGCGGACGAACGTGAGCGTCGATTACGTAGCGGCGTGGGATGATTGCATCTTCGTGGGTATCCGCTTCCGCCGGCACCATCTCGGGAATTTGATTCTGAACCGCCCGGCTTCGCTGCGCGCTTTCGACGCTGAATGAAGTCCAGACGTTGTAGTAGATGTTCCCATTTTCCGCAGCTTTGCTTTGTCCCGCCTCCACTTGTTCCCACGCAGTCGAATCGTAAAAAAGATCGAAGACTCCCAGTTTGTTTCCCTGGACGCGAACGTGCAACATGCGGTCGTCAGGATCTGCGGTCGTTACGGCAGGCTCATTGGAACGGCCCACGTCACTGAGTGGCAGCAATTCGCTGAAACTGCCTAATAGTCGCATGGCGTCCAATTGTGCGAGGTTTCTCGCGGCGTGGTCCCAGTGGGCGGCAAACTGTTCGGGTGACTCAGGCTCTCGGAAGCCAGGCTGCAGCTCGGTGGCAGTGTTGTCATTAAAGCGGAAGTAGGCGGTAGAGAATCGCTCTTCGAGAATCGCCATCCCGGTAAATAAGCCTAAGGATTTGCGCTCCACGTCATTGGGCGGAGCCAGCAGCACCTCCCCATCGCCCTCAAAGAATGCTCCGGTGATTCTGCCAAGAACATCTTTGGTGAAAGCGATGGTGCCATCTTCCAGCGTGATATGAATGGCGGCGCGATCGAGCGAGGAGTCCCGCACCTTGAACACTCGCGTGGGATCGAGACCTACGCCCGATAGCTCAAAATAAAGGGACTCGGCGGGGCCAGACGGGTGAGGTTGGGCCGTCTGGGTTGACGGAGGCTGGGTTGACGGAGGCTGGGTTGACGGCGTCTGCTGTGCGCTAGCGCGCGGCAACAGCAAAAATGCAGAGAGCAGCGCGATCATGCCGAATCCGCATGATTTTGGCGGTACTTTCGTTACGTAGGTTGGTGCGCCCACAGTTGCTAGAATGCGCTTCAATGCGGCTTCGTGTCACTCCTCTGTCAGCTATGATGCTCGCCTTCGCCTTCACGGCGGCATGGGGAGACACGATCCATTTAAAAAATGGGCGGACCATTCTGGCCGACCACGTCCGGGAAAATGGAAACCGCTACGAATATGACATTGGCGACGACACTTACGCCGTCCCAAAAACCTCTGTAGACCGTGTCGAAGCGGGGGGAATGTCCGAGCATGCAACTTCTGCATCCGGCAAGACTTTGAGTGATCTCCCAGCTTTTACTCCGGTTGATAACCTTGCCAACGAAGGCGATCTTCCCCAGACCATTGTTCGAGGGGGAAAGGTCGATACCGACGCTTTGGCAAAACTGGAAGGCAAAGGGAACGCCGAGTTGAGCGCCACGGTGGATTTCATCGCCGGAAAGTTTGAGTTCGAGCACGGAAATGTCGATCAAGCGCGCCGCTATTTCGATAGCGCGTTGCGATTTCAGCCGGAGAATGCGACCGTCCTTATCTATTACGCCGCGTTATTAGTGCGGACCGGAAAAGCCGCGCAGGCGCTTACCTATGGGCAAAGGGCTGTGAGCGCGGCTCCGCAGTCGGCCGATGCCTATACTGTGCTCGGCTACGCGCAGCAGGCTTGTGATCGAACGAAAGATGCCGTCGCTTCCTGGAAGCATTCGCTCGAATTGCGCCCCGACCCGGCGGTGCAACAATATCTGGATAAGGCGCAGCGCGAGCAGAATGTGGAAACCGATTTCGCTCAGCGGGAGAGCACGCATTTCGTATTGCATTACGAGGGCAAGCAAACTTCGGAAGTATTTCGCGGACAAATTATCGCCGCGCTGGAATCGGATTACGACGACCTCTCCCGCGATCTGGGAACGCCGCCACGAGACAACATTCTGGTGACGCTCTATACCGAGCAGGCTTTCTTCGATGTGACGCGCGCGCCTTCGTGGTCGGGCGCGCTGAACGATGGCAAATTGCGCATTCCGATCAGCGGTCTCGGCTCTCTGACACCAGAACTGGCGCGGGTTTTAAAACATGAGCTGGCGCATTCGTTCATCAATTCACTTTCCGCCGGCCGCTGTCCGCCTTGGCTGCACGAAGGGATCGCACAATTGATGGAGCCGAAATCGCTGAGCAGCGATGGGCGCCAGTTGGCTGAATTGTTCAAGACTCAACGCAACATCCCCTTGAATGTGCTGGAAGGGAGTTTCATGAGCTTCTCCGGCACGCAGGCCTCCCTGGCCTATGCGGAGTCGCTGGCCGCGGTTGCCTACATCAACGATACGAATGGCATGAGTGATATCCAACGCATTCTGCAGCGCCTGAGCGAAGGCAGTTCCACCGAAGCCGCTTTGCGCGCGACCATCCATTCGGATTACGGGCAGCTCGAATCTGACCTGGCCAAATACCTCGGCGATAAATACGGCCCGTAAGGATTTGCCCGATACCGGCGCTTGTGCTAGTTTCGGCTCTTAGCCTTCCTTTTATGTGCGCCCTATTCCATTCCCGTGAACCCGAGGTTGTGCCCGCGGTGGAGCTTGTTCCAGCCGAGTTTCCGAAAATTCAAGGGGCAGAGATTGCTGCGACTACCTATGGGAAGCGAGTGGCTGGCGATTTCTACGATTCTTTGCGAGTCAGTTCCGAACGGATTCTCTTCGGCTTGCTCGATGTGGCCGGTCGGCGAGAAAACAATCAGACGATTCTCTCAGCGGCGACGAAAGTGTTTCGCACATTAGGAACCGAGCTCTTTTCCGGCGCAGATATTAACGAGGCCGAAGCCATGGTTACACTCTGCCTGCAGCTCAATCGAAATGTGATGGAAGCCGCGGCGGGAGTGCATTCCTGTCCGGCCTTTATCGGCTGCTATCACGAGCGCTTTGGAACACTCTGCTACACCAATGCGGGTCATACGCCGGGCTTGCTCCGCGATGCTTCCAGCATTACTGAGCTTGCCTCCACCGGCTTGCCGCTCGGGCTTTTTTCCCATGCCACCTGTGATGCTCCCACCGTTGCTTTGGAGAAAGGCGCGTTGCTGCTGCTGGTTTCTCGAGGAGTAGTCGAAGGCAAATGCAAGGATGAAACGGAGGACGACCTGGAGTTTGGCTTGGAGCGCGTGAAAGAGAGGCTGCAGGTGGATAACTCCACGGGCGCTCAATCCATTTGCGGCTCGATTCTAAATGCGATCGGAGAGTTTACCTGCGAACCCATCGTGCCGGATGACATGACCGCCTTGTGCCTGATACGGACGGCGTAGGCGCCTGGCTGGCGCAACCTGCAAAACGGTTGGAAGCATCCAAACTTCAGGCAGTCTAACCCATCACAAAGTAGTAAAATGTCCGAAGGCATTCGTCCGCAGCTCCAGGCTGCGGTCCTCAATAATCTTATGAATAAATTTGTCCTGCTCATTTCCATGTCAGGCTTGTCTGTTTTGGTTTCGGCGCAGGCGGCCACGACACAGAAGGCTGTTGCTCCTGCTCCCGCCGCTGCTGCCACTGCCGACCTGCCGCCGGTCGACTCCAGTCACTTGGTCGAAGAAATCATCACGCGCGTCAACGGCCAGATCATTACTCGCTCGGAGTTCGTCCGCAGCAAAGATCAGCTGAGAGATGACGTGAAGCAGCAAGATGCGGCGAATGCGGACAAGCTATATGCCGAGCGCGAGAAAGACGTTCTCCGCGATCTGATCGATCAGCAACTTCTCCTGGAAAAAGGCAAAGACCTTGGCATCTCCGGTGATACGGACCTGGTCAAGCGCCTCGATCAGATGCGCAAGGACATGAAGCTCGACACGATGGAGGATCTGGAGAAGGCGGCCACCGCGCAGGGAATTCCGTTTGAAGATTTCAAGCAGAACATGCGGAACCAGATCATCACGCAAAAGGTGATTGCGGAAGAAGTGGGATCGCACGTAAGCATTTCAAAAGACGACGAGCAGCAGTTTTACGACGAACACAAGAACGAGTTGGATCAACCCGAGTCGATCAAACTGAGCGAAATCCTAGTTGCTCCGCAGAAGCCGGCGGCTGCTGCCAAACCTGCTGCCGATGCCAGCGATGAATCGAAGGCACAAGCAGCGGAGGCCGCGAAAGAAGCGGATGCCGCGGCGTTGGCCGCTGCCGAGGCGAAAGCCAATGATCTGCTCAAGCAGATTCGCGCGGGTGCCAGCTTTGAGGATGTGGCCAAGAAGAGTTCCGACGGCCCGTCGGCCGCGCAGGGCGGCGATCTGGGAGAGTTTAAGCGCGGCTCTCTGGCGAAGGAACTGGAAGACAAAACCTTTGCCATGAAGGCGGGCGAAGTTACGGACGTGATCCGGACCAAGCAGGGCTATGTCATCTTAAAAGTGATCAGTCACAGGGCTGAGGGCATTCCACTGATGAAAGAAGTGGAGCCCAAAATTATGGACACGCTCTACTACCAGAAGCTGCAACCCGCGCTTCGTGCCTATCTCACCAAGTTGCGCGAAGAAGCGTACATCGATTACAAGCCGGGCTACATCGATTCGGGTGCAAGCCCCAACCAGACCAAGCCAATCGAGATGGCGACCGCGAAAGCGCCGGAGGCCAAGAATCTCAAGAAAAAGAAAAAGAAGCTGCTGGGCGTTCCTATCTAGCCGTGGCTCGGCATCGATTTCGGAAAAGGCGGCGGCTTTGATTGCGTCGCCTTTTGCTTTCTGATTTACACTGGTGGAAATGAAAGAGTTTTACATCTGCGACTGCTCCCGCCACGAGAACAAAATCATCACCTCCAACTTTGTGGTGGTCAGCAAGCAAATAAAACCCAAGAAGTCGGGAGAACCTTATCTTGCGCTGACTCTCGGCGACCGCAGCGGGCAGCTCGATGCCAAAATGTGGGACAACGTGGAGGAAGTGCTCAATGTTTTTGAGCAGGACGACTTTCTCAAAGTTAAAGGCCTGGTCAACAAGTACAAGAACCGGTTTCAACTCACGGTTCACAAGCTGCGCAAGTTGGGCGAAACGGAAATCGAATTCGCCGACTATCTCCCGAAGACTACGAAGAACGTCGATGAACTTTGGCAAACGCTAACGGCTTTTGTCGCCACATTTCAGAATGAGCATTTGCGCTCTCTGGTGCAGGCTTTCATGGCCGATCCCGAGATCGCGTCCGCATACCGCAATGCTCCCGCCGCCAAGACTTTGCATCACGCCTATATCGGTGGCTTGCTCGATCATGTGGTCTCGCTGTTTCGCTCGTGCGATCTGATTAGCCGAAACTATCCTCTGGTGAATCGCGACCTTCTGCTCACGGGCGCATTCCTGCACGACATCGGCAAAATTCACGAGCTGACTTACAACCGTTCGTTTTCCTACACCACCCGCGGCCAGCTGCTTGGGCACATGATTATCGAGCTTGAAATGTTGCAGGCGAAGCTCGCGCTGTTTCCAGACTTTCCTTCCGAGCTTAAGACTCTCATCGAACACCTCATCATCAGCCATCACGGGGAATACGAATTCGGATCTCCGAAGTTGCCCATGTTTCCCGAGGCGCTGCTGCTGCACTACATGGACGATCTGGACTCCAAGATGGAGGCGATGCGCGCGCAGTTGGAGCGCGAGGCCGAATTCGAGAGCCCGTGGACCAGCTACAACGCTTCGCTGGGCCGTCCGCTGCTGAATAGCGCGAAATTTCTTTCGCCGAAGCCCGCGTCTCCCCCCGAAACTTCGACACCCGTCACAGAGACTGAGCACGATGCCGATCCGATTGCCGGTACATCAGTTTCCGATATGTCAGTCACCGATACGGGTGAGGAAAT
>Ga0302319_10012907_pt1 | contig 15706 bp, 11 predicted proteins | sample Bog_T0_2_FD_203319 | JGI IMG/M metagenome (GOLD analysis project Ga0302319, IMG submission 203319) | Peat permafrost microbial communities from Stordalen Mire near Abisko, Sweden - Bog_T0_2 | ecosystem: Environmental > Terrestrial > Soil > Wetlands > Peat | place: Sweden: Abisko, Stordalen Mire...
AGGTTTATCCGAAATCTACGTTTACGAGGCGACCAACGACGGAGCCTCGCCGGATCTCGTCATCGGCACCATTGCCACCAATAATCTTCAGCGGCAAATAAGCTGCTCCTGGAGTGGTTTCTCTGACACTTATATTTCGGCAGAATTTCTGAGATTCCAGGCTCAAGGCCAGTCGTTTTTCCAGGCTTCCGGCGATTCGGGTGCCTATTTTACAAACTCATTCCCCGTCATAACGGAAACAGGCAGCCATGGCCACCGCACCTACACCACCAACTATGTCACCGAACCGCCGGCGCCGCCTTGTGACAACCCGAACATTACCTCGGTAGGCGGTACCACCTTGTCCACGACCGGCCCCGCAGGAAGTTGGACGGGGGAAACCACCTGGAACCTCTACAGCCAGCCGATTGATGGGATCACCAGTGCGGCCACGAGTGGTGGCATTAGCACCAACTGGAGCTTGCCGGCCTGGCAGCAGGGCATTGCCACCACCGCAAACCTGGCTTCCTATGCCTTTCGGAATATTCCGGATGTGGCGATGCTCGCCAATCAGTTGGCAGTTTTTGCAGATAACAACACCAATGGCATATACCCTGTGGCTGGCACTAGCGCGGCTGCCCCACTGTGGGCAGGTTTAACGGCATTGATCAACGAGCAGCTGGCCACTCAGGCGCAACCACCGGAGGGTTTTATGAATCCTCCGATTTATGCTCTGAGTAAAACCACCAATTACCAATCCTGCTTTCACGATATTACGGTTGGCAATAATACCAATCTCTATAGTGCGGGGCTGTACAAGGCCGGGCCAGGTTATGATCTTTGCACGGGGTGGGGGAGCCCAAACGGGTCGAATCTGATCAGTTTACTTTGTCCCGAACCGCTGCAAATTTCTCCGGCAACCGGCTTTGCGTCCTCGGGAACGCCTGGAGGTCCATTTTCTCCGGCCAATGCAATTGTGGTGCTAACCAATGTGGCCCCTTCGCCGTTTAATTGGGTTTTGGGAATTGCGTTACCCTGGCTTTCACCTTCCTCAACCAGTGGGGTGCTCACTAACGGGGTATCGGCAGCGGCAGTGACAATAAGTCTTAATTCTCTCGCCAATTCCCTGGCCATCGGCAATTACACTAATACGATTTACTTTACCAACCTTAATGACCTTGTCGTACAAACCCAGCAGTACTCTTTGGCGGTTACTGGAATGACAGAAATAACGCCCACCGTGACTTGGACCAATCCGGAGGCGATAACGTATGGCACCGCCCTGGGACCGGTCCAGTTGAACACCACGGCCAGCATCCCCGGCCTGTTTGGTTATCAACCACCCGCCGGCACGGTTTTAGGCTCCGGCACCCAACTACTGACGGTCATTTTCAGTCCGGCCAATTCGGTCCAATACAACACCGTCACCGCCGCAGTGACGCTGGTGGTCTTTCCGGCGCCGCTGAGCGTGGTGGCGGCAAGCACCAACGTTCTTTATGGTCAGCCGAATCCGTCATTTCAAGGGATCTTCAGTGGCGTTCAGAATGGTGATAACATTACGCCGTTTTACAGTTGCAGTGCCACCAACGGCAGTCCGGTTGGTGATTACGTCATCGTTACAGGCTTGAACGACCCGGGTGATTTGGAAACCAACTACCTCGTCAACCTCGTCAACGGCGCGCTGACTGTGAATCCCGCACTGCTGGCGGTCACGGCCGCCGACGGCCAGCGGGCTTATGGCTCGACCAATCCCGTTCTGACGGTCAATTACAGTGGTTTTGTCAACCAGGATACCAGCAGTGTGCTCACCGGTTCCCCGGCCTTGTCCACGGTGGCGACCACCAACAGTCCGGTGGGTTCTTATCCCATCTTGATTAGCCAAGGCAACCTCGGCGCCTCAAATTACAGTTTCGCCTTTAGCAATGGGATGTTGGCCGTAACGGTGGCACCGGTGGCTGGCCAGGTGGCCGTGGCCGACAAGACTTATGACGGGACCACCAACGCCACCATCAGCAGCCTGACGCTCAGTGGCGTGATGAATGGAGATAACGTGACATTGTCGCCCGGTTCGGCGGCGTTCACAAATCAGAATGTGGGCGCAGCTAAAACTGTCATCGTGACCGGGCTCAGTTTGTCCGGCAGCCTGGCAACCAATTACGTTTTGGGGTCGAGCGTCCTGATCACCAATGCCAGTATTTATCCGCTTCCCTTGACCATCATGGCGGTACCCGACACCCGGATCTACGATGGCACGACCGACTCTGCGGGCATTCCCGATTTTAATCCCGCTTTGGCAGGTTCGGACGCGCCGGGTTTCACGCAGGCCTTTGACACGCCGCTGATCGGGATGGGCAAAATCCTGACGCCGGCCGGGTTGGTCAATGATGGTGACGGTGGCAGTAATTATCTCTACACCTATGAGCCAGTGGGCGCGGGCGAGATTGATCCGGCGGGACTGACAATCACAGCCGAGAGCACCAACAAGTTTTATGGGCAGATGTTGACATTTAACGGTACCGAGTTCGTCGCCACGGGTTTGGTTTCCAGCGATACAGTGACAGATGCCACTCTCAGCAGCGCGGGGGCAGCCAGCCTGGCGCCGCTGGGAACTTACAGCATTGTGGTCAGCAATGCCACCGGCAGCGGGCTGGCAAATTATTCCATCAACTATGTGGCGGGAACTCTGACGGTGAATGCGTCCACTAATCAGATCACGAGCGTTACTTTGAATCCGGACGGCAGTCGCACCATTATTTACACCGGGTTGCCCGGCCAGAACTACCGCCTTCAGATGACGACCAATCTCAATTTCGCGGTGTGGACGGATGTAGCCACCAACCAGATTGACGGCACGGGCTCCTCCTCAGTCAACGACACCAACAATCCCGGACAGCCAATGGTCTTTTATCGAACGGTTTACCCGTGACCAGAAAAAGCAACTGACTTTCCGGCAAAGTATTCGGCCGGTCGTAAAATTGGGCCATCCACCTCTTGGCGCTGGCAAAAGTTTGATCTCTGGGGTTCTTTGCGTTATAGATTCCCGTTCAGGACGTGGAACTCTAACTTGAAATCACCCGGCTTATGAAAATGATCTATCAAATTTTGGCCCTTACCGCCGCTCTCGCGCTGCTGCCGCTCCATGCGCGGGCCGGCTTCTTTGATCAGTTAAAGTCCGTGGTCGCCTCGACCAACGCCATCGCGGCGGCCGGCGGAGCGGTTTCAAGTCTGCCGGATGCTCAGGTGGCGGATGGATTGAAGGAGGCTTTGGGGAAGGGTGTGACTGCGGCCGTGAATGGACTGGGCCACAGCGATGGATTTCTCACCAATCTGGAGGTCAAAATACCGATGCCGGGGAAACTTCAGACGGTGGAAAAAGCCCTGCGCCTGGCCGGGCAGAATCAATTGGCCGATGATTTCGTGGCCTCCATGAACCACGCCGCCGAGCAGGCCGTCCCCGTGGCCGCGAACGTATTTGGTGATTCCATCAAACAAATGTCGATTGAGGATGCCAAGGCCATTCTCGCCGGCCCGGACGATGCCGCCACGCAATATTTCCGCCGCACCACCGAGACCAACCTGTATAGTTTATTTTATCCGATTGTTCAGCAGAGCACCGCCCAAGTCGGTGTCACCGAAAAGTACAAAGAGATGATGGGTAAATTTTCTTCGGTCAACTCTTTTGGGGGAATGTTCGGAAGCAGTTCCAGCTCCTTGTTGCAAGCCACGGACATTGACGATTATGTCACGCATAAGGCGCTGGATGGGCTCTTCAAATTGGTGGCGGATGAGGAGAAGGATATCCGGGCAAATCCCGTGGCCCGCACCACAGATCTGCTCAAGAGCGTATTCGGTTCGGGAAATTGATCCGCTTCTGGCGGATATCAGCAAGCCGGAGCCGAGACAGCCGCCAGCACAATCAAGATTGACGTTATTACTTTTGTGACTACATTGTCCTCATGGTTTATGAATTGAAATTGAGGAAAGTTGGCAATTCGGTCGGGATGGTTCTGCCGAAAGAGGCGCTAGCCCGCCTGAATGTAGCCGCGGGCGATGCTTTGTATTTGAGTGAGACCACGGACAGCGGATTTCGCCTGACCGCTTCCAATCCGGATTTTGCCCGCAAAATGCAGGTGGCGGACAACCTCAGCCGCCGATATCGCCATGCCTTGAAAGAGCTGGCGAAATGAAGTCGCCAATCTGGCTGGACCGTACGGATGCGCTGGCGATTCATGAGATGGTGTTGGCACAGCATGGGGGCTTGGCGGGAGTACGCGATGAAGGATTGCTCGCATCAGGCCTGGCCAAACCGCAAAATCTTTTTATCTATGGCAAACCTTCCCCTCCGGAAATGGCCGCCAGCCATGCGGCCGGGATCGTGCTAAACCATCCCTTTCTGGACGGTAACAAGCGCACGGGATTCATGCTCGCAGCAACCTTTTTGGAATTAAATGGACTGGGTTTTACGGCTTCGGAGGAGTCGGTGGTCCGCATTACTCTGGCCCTCGCTGCAGGCAAATTAAAGGAGGCCGATTACGCGGTTTGGTTGAAAGAAAATTCTAAAAGGGATTGAATGTGTTGTGCGGCCATCGCTTTACTAGGCGCCGGGTTTAAGCTTTTGAACTAAGTCACTTCCGCGCAAAAATCAAAGCGTCATCCTTTACCAATACCTTGATTTTATCGCCGGGCTTGAATTCGCCTTCGAGCAATCTCATGGAAAGCGGGTTGAGGAGTTGATCCTGGACGGCGCGTTTGAGCGGGCGGGCGCCGAATTGAGGGTCATATCCTTCTCGGGCCAGAAGTGTTTTGGCGGCGGCATCCACCTCCAGTCTCAAGTTCTGCTGGGCAAGGCGCTTTTCCAGCCGGCCCAGTTGGATATCCACGATGCTGGCCAGTTCGCTTTCATCAAGACTTTGGAAAATAATCACATCGTCCACCCGATTCAAAAATTCGGGGCGAAAATGGCGTTTCAATTCCGCCAGCACCTTATCCTCCATTGCCTGGCGCGAGGCTTTGTCAGTATGTCCGTCCAGGAAATATTCCTGGATAACCGGCGAACCGAGATTGCTGGTCATGATGACGATGGTGTTCTTGAAATCCACCGTGCGACCCTGGCCGTCGGTGAGCCGGCCATCGTCGAGCACTTGCAAGAGCACGTTAAAAACGTCCGGGTGCGCCTTCTCAATTTCGTCGAACAACACCACCGAATAAGGCCGCCGCCGCACGGCTTCGCTCAACTGGCCGCCCTCGTCATAGCCTACGTAACCGGGCGGGGCGCCGATCAGACGCTGAACGGAAAATTTCTCCAGGTATTCACTCATGTCGATGCGTACCATCGCGTTCTCGTCATCGAATAGAAATTCGGCGAGGGCGCGGGCCGTCTCGGTTTTGCCGACGCCAGTGGGTCCCAGGAAAATAAAGGAGCCAATCGGACGTTCCGGATCCTGCAAGCCGCTGCGGGCACGGCGCACCGCGTCCGACACCGCTTTAAGGGCTGCTTTTTGACCGATCACACGCCGGGCCAGGCGCTCCTCCATTTTCACAAGCTTTTGGCGCTCGCCCTCCAGCATCCGGGAAACCGGGATATGCGTCCAGGAGGCAACGACGCGGGCGATGTCCTCATCCGTCACTTCCTGTCTTAGCAATGACGCCCGCGTGGGTTGCGCGGATTGCTTTTCAATCACCGTCAGTTTCTTTTCCAACTCGGGAATTTTTCCGTACTGAATCTGCGCCGCGAGATTCAAATCGCCTTTGCGCTGGGCCTGTTCCAGTTCGAGCCTGGCCTGTTCCAAATGGGATTGCACCACGCTGACCGCGTTAACGGCGGCTTTCTCGTTCTGCCATTGCGCGGTGAGGGCGCGTGATTTTTCCTTCAAGTCCGCCAGCTCCTTCTCGAGCCGTTTCAAGCGCTCCTTGCTGGCGGGATCCTTTTCCTTGGCCAGGGAGGTCCGTTCGATTTCCAATTGCAGAATCTGCCGGTCAAGTTGATCCAATTCTGTCGGCTTGGAATCCAGTTCCATTTTGATGCGCGACGCGGCTTCGTCCATCAGGTCAATTGCCTTGTCCGGCAAAAAGCGGTCGGTGATATAGCGCTGGGAGAGGGTGGCGGCAGCGACGAGGGCGGCATCCTGGATCCGGACCCCGTGATGCACCTCATAGCGCTCCTTTAGGCCGCGCAAGATGGCGACGGTCGCTTCTACGGACGGCTCCGCCACCAGCACCGGCTGGAACCGGCGTTCCAGCGCGGGGTCTTTCTCGATGTGTTTGCGGTATTCATCCAGGGTGGTCGCGCCAACGCAGCGAAGTTCGCCGCGTGCCAGTTGCGGTTTCATGATGTTGGCTGCATCCGTGGCGCCTTCCGCCGCGCCCGCACCCACCAGCGTGTGTAATTCATCAATGAACAAAATGATTCTGCCCTCGCTGCCGGCAATCTCCTTGAGGAAGGCCTTGAGCCGATCCTCAAATTCGCCGCGGTACTTTGCTCCCGCGATCATGGCGCCGAGATCCATCGCGACGAGCTGCTTGTTCTTTAGTGACTCCGGCACGTCGCCGCTGATGATGCGCCGCGCCAGGCCCTCGGCGATGGCGGTCTTGCCCACTCCCGGTTCGCCGATCAGCACGGGATTGTTTTTTGTCCGGCGCGTGAGCACCTGCATCACGCGGCGGATTTCCTCGTCCCGGCCGATCACCGGATCAATTTTTCCCTGTCGCGCCAGCGCCGTCAGGTCGCGCCCGTATTTTTCCAGGGCCTGAAACTTGGCCTCGGGATTCTGGTCGGTGACGCGTTGGTGGCCCCGCAATTCGACCAGGGCTTTCAACACGGCGTCGTGTTTGACGCCATTTTTGGCAAGAATCTTTTTCGAGGACGAGCCGCCGCCGTCGATCAGGCCGAGCAGCAAGTGTTCGGTGCTGACGTATTCGTCCTTGAGTTTGGCCGCCTCAGCATGGGCGGCCGCGAGGGCCTGTCGCAAATCGGCGCCGGCATAAACTTCGCTCGCCCCCTGTACTTTGTGGCGGCGGCCCAGCTCGGCCTCGAGGTCGGGTTTCAAACGCGCGACCGGTACCTCAATGCGTTCCAGCAGATCCGGAATGAGACTTCCGGCCTGGCTGATCAGTGCCAGAAGGAGATGTTCACCGTCAATTTCCTGGTGGGAATATTCACGGGCGATTCTTTGTGCTTCCTGCAACGCTTCCTGGGATTTCTGCGTTAGCTTGTCCGCTTGCATGACCGGATCATAATGCAAAACTCCCCGGGCGAAAAGGGGGTATTCGGTGGGGGCGGAGCGATTCGCTTTGCTGGCGGAAAGAGACTTTTTTGGTTCGCCCAGGGATGCGCGCACATGGCGCTACCACCTCGTCTATGAGGCGGGCCATCCTGTTTTTTTCAAATTCCCATTTTTCAACTTATTCACTGCGGCTTTTAAAGTCGAATTGCGCGGTGAATAATTCTGGCGGCTAATTGTCTGAAAGCCTTGTTTTTACTGCCTGAAATGCGTTTTGCCCAGGTTTTTCACCGGCCGATTTCGGTGGATAAGTGGTGGATATCAAATCGTTGATGGATTTAAGAAACCTGTTAATCTGGTTGCGTTAGTTGAGAGAACGAAGTGCGCGGTGGAGAGTCAAATCGAAAGTGCGTACTTTAGGATAATCCCGGGTGACCGGGGAATAGCCGGGTCAGGCTGATTGATCCGACTCCTCAATAGCCGGAGCGAAAGTTTCGGCGAGGCAGCACTCACCGGTTCCTCGGGCGATGTTCGCACATCGTTCAAAGCGAATGAGGAATCAGGCGGCGAGGAACGATTAGAAACCGTTCCGAACCGGGTTAAGTAGTCCAGGCAGGTTTCGAGTCTGGGCGAATCGCAGTTACCTTGAAGGTACAAGGTTGCTACTGCGGATCAGCACGGTTGGCGCGGCTCCGGCGGTTCAAAAATAAACAGTTGAACCCGCCAAAAATAAAAACGTTGAAAGACGGACAAAAGGAACGCGCTGATCGGGAAGTTCACGATGGCTCGGCAGGCTGCGTGAAAAACTTCCAGGCGCCGGCGATATTAAAAACGATACCGCTGGACTGCAAAAAGAAGGCAACTTGCGAGTGAAGAGGCGAGACCCGTGGCTTCGGGCGAACGCACCGTCAAAAGCGGTGGCTGTCCCGGGGCAAGTGGTCAAGACGCGAACCGAATTGCAGGCGTGTCTGGACCTGGTTCGCAGGCCGGTGGCGCAACCATCAGCCCAAGCGAGCTTAAAAGCCTCACTCAAAATCCAAGGCCGCAAGGCGTTGGACGGCCCTGCTACGAGGCCGCAAACTCCGCTTGCCGTGGAGAATGGCGTCGGGAATCCGGCAGCCCTTGAAAGGCGCCCAATGCCGGTCTGGGAAAGAGAGTGTGGCGAACTCCCATCCCCCATTTGTCCCTGTCCGGCCGCAAGGCCGGGCAGGGACTTATTGTTTTTTTGCGTGCAGCGTTCCGCTTCGAATCCCTTAACACAAATCTTGTCGAGAAAAAGTTCTTGCCGGTTTCAATCTTTGAGCGCAAATTTGGCCGAGTCTGTCTTTGAGCCACAACATTCGATCCGGAAATTTTTTATTTAATTTATGGCACGCATTTACAACAACATTGTCGAAACCGTTGGCCGCACACCGCTGGTTCGCCTGAACAAGGTGACAGCCGGATTGGACGCCACCATTCTTCTTAAATGCGAGTTTTTTAATCCGCTGGGCAGCGTGAAAGATCGTATCGGCGCGGCGATGATTGAGGACGCCGAAATCCGCGGGGTGCTCAAGCGCGACACCGTCATTGTTGAGCCGACCAGTGGCAACACCGGCATCGCGCTCGCATTCGTCGCGGCCGCAAAGGGATACAAGTTGATTCTGACCATGCCGGAGACGATGTCCTTGGAGCGTCGCACCTTGCTGGCCATGCTCGGTGCCAAGCTGGTGCTGACGCCCGGTCCTGAGGGTATGAAAGGCGCCATCGCGCGCGCGGAGCAAATCGCTCGGGAGACCCCTAATTCCTGGATCCCCCAGCAGTTTAACAATCCGGCCAATCCCGCTATCCACTCCAAAACTACGGCCAATGAATTGTGGGAAGACACTGACGGAAAGATCGACATCCTGGTTTCTGCCGTCGGCACCGGCGGGACCATCACTGGTTGTGTTGAGGCGATCAAACCGAAAAAGCCGTCTTTTCAAGCCATTGCCGTGGAGCCTAAAGATTCGCCGGTCATTTCGCAGACCCTCGCCGGTCAGCCGGTCAAGCCGGGTCCGCACAAGATTCAGGGCACCGGCGCCGGATTCGTTCCGCAGAATTTACATCTTAAGGACAGTGCCGGCAACCCGCAGATCATCGAATGCGTTCAAGTGACCAATGATGACGCCTTTGCCATGGCGCGCCGCCTGGCCAAGGAGGAAGGTATTCTCGTCGGGATTTCCTCCGGCGCGAATGTGGTGGCCGCCATCGAGATTGCCAAGCGTCCGGAAAACAAAGGTAAAGTGATCGTCACCGTGGCGTGCTCTACCGGAGAACGTTATCTGAGCACCGCGCTGGCCGCCGACGCCAGGGCCGAGGTTGGCGGCTGAGTTGGAGTTCAAGGATCCCCTTCCCGGTTTGAAGTGGCGGGTCCGGCGGGCTCTTGATGATGGTTTGGTGTCGCTGCACGGCTGCCTGTCTGAGTTTTTACGGTAAAATCGCGGGCGACCGCCAGATTGGCTCAAAAGGTATTTTAAAAAAGGTGTTGCCTTTGGCGTTCTTTATACGTATTCATGAGGCGTCGAAGGTTCAATTCGGTCGCGCTTGGCGCAGCCGGTAATTTCCAAAGTTCACTTTTCCAACACATTTTCGGAAGGGTTTCAGCCTTCAGACCTGGCAATTTTTTATGAGCGAAACGCAAGTTAATGGCGATCAAGCGCCAAACCCAAACCACGGCTCGGGCTATCTCGAAATCTCTGAGAAGGGATTTGGATTTCTGCGCACGGCGCAAAATCATTTTCATCCCAAGCCAACCGATATTTTTGTCACGCCCGATACCATCCGGCGGAGCTTTCTGCGCGAGGGCAGCTACATTGAAGGCCCCACGCAGCCGCCGCATCGCGGCACCAGCCCCCAGCTCAAATCGGTCGACAAGGTCAACGGCATGGTCTTCCAGGAGTACACCAAGGCGGTGCGCTTTGAGAACCTGACCAGCATTGATCCCATCGAGAAATTCCAGCTTGAAACCTCGCCAGACCTGCTCGAAACCCGCGTCATTGACCTCGTGACCCCGATTGGCAAAGGTACCCGCGGCTTGATTGTCGCGCCGCCGCGCACGGGCAAAACCACGATTCTAAAGCAGATTTGCAATGCCATTACCACCAACCATCCCGAGGTGCACGCCATGGTATTGCTCATTGATGAGCGCCCGGAGGAGGTCACCGATTTTCAGCGCTCGGTCAAAGCGGAAGTGGTCGCGTCCTCAAATGATATGGAGTTGGAAACCCACGTCCGCCTCTCCCGCTTCATGATCGAACGTTGCCGGCGCATCGTTGAATCCGGCAAGGACGTGTTTGTTCTGATGGATTCGCTGACCCGCATTGCGCGCGCCTACAACAGCGTTCATGGCGGCAGCGGCCGGACCATGACCGGTGGCGTCGATGCCCGTGCGCTCGAAATCCCCCGCAAAATGTTTGCCTCAGCGCGCAAGATCGAAAACGGGGGATCACTGACCATTCTGGCCACCGCCCTCGTGGACACCGGTTCGCGCATGGACGAGCTCATCTTTCAGGAATTCAAAGGCACCATGGAGTTGATCCTGGACCGTAAACTTTCCGACCGGCGCCTGTTCCCGGCCATTGACATCCCTAAATCCGGCACGCGCAAGGAAGAGAAGCTATTCCCGGCCAAGAATCTGGAAGCCATTCGCAAGCTACGCCGCACCATGGTGGATCTTAATCCCATTGAAGCCATGGAAACACTCACCGCCGCGCTCAAGAAGAACAAGACCAACGACGAGTTGCTCGCGAAGTTGGATAAGAACATGTGACGGGTTCACCATGAGTCCCCCGCCGGATTGGCCATACCGCGATTGAACGCCGTTCCCAAGCCCGCCCTGCCGAGTTCGCGTCCGCCGCTGGAGCGGATGCTGCGCATTCACCGGGCTCTGCAAGGCGGCACTTTCCCCAACGCCAGCAAATTGGCGCGGGAAGTGGAGGTTTCGAGCAAAACCATTCATCGCGACATTGAATTCATGCGCGACCGGCTTAATCTGCCGGTTGAATTTGATCCCCGCCGCAATGGTTACTTCTATCAGGGAGAGGTCAGTGGCTTTCCGACCATGCAAATCACCGAGGGCGAGATTTTTGCCCTCGTCGTCGCCGAGAAAGCCCTCCAGCAATACCGCGGCACCAGTTTTGAAAAGCCGCTGTTGAGCGCCATTCAAAAAATGGAGCAGGCCCTGCCGGACACCATCTCCCTCAATCTGGCCGAGATCGAGCAGACGATTTCTTTTCGCACGCGTGCTGAACCGATCCTCAATCTGCATATTTTTGACACCCTCGCCCGTGCGGTGGCAGCGCGCCAGCAATTGGAACTGGCCTATCGCAAGCCAGGGCAAGTGGTGGAATCCCGCCTCGTGGATCCCTATCATCTGGCGAATATTAATGGGGAGTGGTTTTTGTTCGCCTACGATCATGCGCGCAAAGATATCCGCACCTTTGCTCCCGCCCGCATCCAGTCCGCTCAGCCCACGGGAACCACCTTTGCCCGCACCGAGAAATTTTCCCTGGAGAAAAGGTTGCGCGACAGCTTTGGCGTTCATTCCGGCAAAGGTGAATTTGCCGTTGTCATCCGTTTCAATCCCCGGGCGGCCGATTACATCCGGGAAAAGAAGTGGCATGGGTCCCAGCAATTGCGCGATTTAAAAGACGGCGGCGCCGAATTATCCTTTAAGCTTTCCAGTCTGGTGGAAATTGAGCGCTGGGTGCTGAGTTGGGGCGGAGATGCCAAAGTCTTGAAGCCCCGTGAACTGGCCGAATCCGTCCGGGCCGCTGCGCAGAAAATCCTCGCCGGCTTGGACGCCTGAAGAAAGCAACCTTTATTGCGCCGGCGCTGGAATGGCCTGGTAAAATCGCTCGGGGTAACCCGCAGAGTTGCTATCCGTGAAAATAAACGGGGCGGTGTTGGTCGTGAGGGCCACCCAATTGACCAAGTCTGTCGAGGCCAGGATGACATAAGACAACGCCGTCGTCCCATTGACTGAAATATTAAATCCTCCCTGGGTTTGGGCGATCGAGATCGGCGACCCTGCAACGATCGGCAGGGTGTACGAAATTTCAGTGGAGTAGGCGCTCTCCCAACCGGTCGCGTCATAACTTGTGACCGCAAAATAATAAGTGATCCCGGGTGTGATCCCCGAGATGTAGGTATTGGTCACATTCCCCGCCACTATCGTATTCGTGTATTGCTGGCTGACCGTACCGTAGTAGAGCTTGTAACCCACGACATTCGTGTCCGACACGCTGTTCCAACTCACATTCACGGTTGCGCTGGCCTTGGCGGATAATTCGAAACCGCCCCAAAACACCACACAAATGATGAGGTGTAGACAAGACTTTTTCAGCACATTCGTGAAGTTTACAACAGGTGACATGCACCCCCCCAAGCAAGCCCCACGCCAATGGGTGCAGGCCGGGGTAAATTGCCGTTTAAACCCGTAATAAAGGCTGTGGAAGATTGTTGCGGCCGGTGGATTGTGCAGAATATTACCATTCTGATTGCGACTTGATAAAAGTGTTAACAGTTGATTAAAGGAATTTGCCGGGGTTGAGGATGCCATGCGGGTCGAGCGCGTCTTTGATGATGGTATGGAGTTCCCGCGCCGGCGGGGAGACGGCCAAGGGCCACCAGCGCTTCTTGGCAAGGCCTACGCCATGTTCGCCCGTGATGGCTCCGCCCGATTCCACCACCCAGCGAAACAAATCGTCCAGACAGGCCTCCGAGCGTTCCCGGGCGCCGGCTTGCGTCAGGTCCACCATGACGTTGGTGTGGATATTCCCATCCCCCGCGTGCCCGAAGCAGGCCAGTTGCAGGCCGTGCCGCTTCTGTAAACGGGCCGTGAATTTAAAAAGCTCCGACAGTTTGCCCCGCGGTACCACGATATCCTCGTTCAGCTTGGTCAGCCCGGTATCCCGCAAGGCGTACGAGAATTCCCTGCGGATTTGCCAGACCGCTTCGCAGGCTTCCTTCCCCAGGCCCCGTTCGAGAAAGACTGGCGCCTGTCGGCGGATGATTTGTTCCACCGTCCGGATTTCACCGCGCACGGAATTTTCCTGCCCGTCCAGCTCGCAAATCAAGTGCGCCTGGCAGCCGGATAGCCGCCGGCTTTTGGTTCGCTTGGCCGCTGCCGCCAGCGTGAATTCATCCGCCAGCTCCATCGCGCAGGGCAAATAGCCGGCGGCAAAAACCGATTGCAGCGCGCGCACCGCCGCGCCCATTGAGCGAAACCCGACTGCCAGATTCGCCCGGAACGGCGGCAGCGGGATCAATTTCAAGGTTGCTTCCGTGATCACCCCCAGCAGGCCTTCCGAGCCGACGAACAGCCGGTGGAGATCAAATCCCGTTTTGTTTTTGTGGGTGCGGCCGCCCAGTCGGACAATGTTTCCGTTGGCAAGCACCACTTCCAGGCCGAGCACGTAATCGCGCGTCACTCCGTATTTCAAGCAGCGCGGGCCTCCGGCATTGGTCGCGATATTGCCGCCGAGGGAATTGTTGGCGCGGCTGGCCGGATCCGGCGGATAAAAGAGGCCGCGCTTTTCGACCGCCGCCTGAAATTCGGCGGTGTTGACATAAGGCTGGACGACCGCCACAAAATCGCGGGGGTTGATCTCCCGGATTTGATTCAGGCGCTCCAGCGACAAGGCGATTCCTCCTCGCATCGGCACACAGCCGCCCACATAGCCGTTGGCCGCACCGCGAGCGGTCACGGGGATTCGATGCCGACCGGCAAAATGTAGAATCCGGGAGACAGACTCCACGGAGCGGGGCAGGGCCACGGCCTCCGGCAGATGGGTGGCAAACCATTTGTCGCCGGCATATTTGGCAAGCGTGGCGGGGTCGAGCACGATTTCACCCGGCAGCATTCGCTTCAGTTGCTCCAGGGTTCGCTGTTTTTTCAGAGCCATAAGACTAGAATCCAAAGGGTTGTACTTTAAAAGACGTCGGAATCAAAGCTGTTTTGGAGCCGGCTCGCGTTGCAAAGCAGCACTTTTTGTTGCAATAGCCTTCCAAATGGGACTTTGCGGGCCAAATATTCGTCGAATTCATAAATCGTTATGCTGCAACGAGCCGATAATGAAAGTCTGGGTTTTACAGGCGAAAAACGACCGGCAGACCGGGCGAATTCCGGAAATTCGAAGATTTTATTTAAGTCTCTTTCGTTTCCTCCGATAAATAGCCAGATGGCGACTGACGGCCACCAACTGTCAGCAGGAAAATGCGGCGGGTGCCTGAATAAACCCCGCCAACACAACATGGATGTTGTGTCAGTAAAAATGGCCCTTCACGGGGCCTCTCACGGAAAGAGCAAGTAATATGAGTGGAATCGTAATTAATACAAACACAGCGGCGATGAACACCGCCACGCTGTTAAGTCAGTCCAATGCGGCGTTGCAGCAGTCGCTCGCCCGCCTGTCCTCAGGATCGCAAATCACCTCTCCGGCCGACGATAGCGCCGGTCTGGCAGTGTCTTTGAACTTGGTCGCCCAAGAGGGTGAAAACACCGCAGCTTCAAATAACATTGCCGACGCGGTTTCGTTCAACCAAACGCAGGACGGCTACCTCACCCAGGTAACCAGTGCCTTGGATCGTATGAGCGAGCTGTCCGTTCAAGCTCAAGACGTCACCAAGTCAGACAGCGATCGCTCGCTGTACCAGCAGGAATTCAGCACGCTGGCGACCTACGTGAACAATGTTTCCACCGAAAACTTCAACGGCGTAAGCTTGTTTGGTGGTGCTTCTCTAAGCGTGACCGTTGACAGCACCGCAGGTGCTGGCTTTACGATGGCTGGCGTTGATTTGACTTCTGCCACGTTCACCAACCTTTCGACGGCAACTATCGGCACAATTGCCACCGCGAAGACGGCAGAAACAACTGTGGCTAATGCAATTACTCAAGTCGGTGTTTTGAGCGCCGGCTTGGGTGCCAACGAAGAAACACTGAACGACTACAGCAGCCAGTTGGCCACCTTGAATAACAATCTGGCCGCCGCCAACAGCACCATCATGGATGTTAACGTGGCCACCGAAAGTAGCAATTACGCCAAAGAAAACATTCTGGTGCAAACCGGCACGGCGATGTTGGCCCAGGCGAACGCTGTCCCGCAGATCGCCCTGAAACTTATCGGCGGTTAATTAATTCTCGGGGTTGGGTTAGTTGGATTGGTTACATTCTCGGACGGTGCCAACGCGCCGTCCGAGATTTTGTCATAAAAATCGTGACCTTGAGTGTGGGTCGCTCAAGAGTTTGATGCTGTTAGATTTGGGAATATTTAAAGTAAAAATCAAAGCCAATGTCGAGTTCCATCTCCAGTTCGACCAGTGGATCCAATCTGCTGTCAACCTTGCTTGCCACGGGGTCGCCACCGAGCTTGAGTAGCGGCAACAACTCAACCACCAACTCTCCGAATTTGGCCATCACCGGGCTGGCCTCAGGCATGAACTGGTCCACGGTGATTTCGGAATTGGCCCAGGCGGAGCGCTCCCCT
>Ga0302319_10012910_pt1 | contig 15703 bp, 9 predicted proteins | sample Bog_T0_2_FD_203319 | JGI IMG/M metagenome (GOLD analysis project Ga0302319, IMG submission 203319) | Peat permafrost microbial communities from Stordalen Mire near Abisko, Sweden - Bog_T0_2 | ecosystem: Environmental > Terrestrial > Soil > Wetlands > Peat | place: Sweden: Abisko, Stordalen Mire...
GCACACGCATACAACCGTGTTGGTACTTCTCCTAATCTCGATTCCAGCCGTCATGTTCTTGCGTGGTTTCTTTGGATATTTGAACGTGTATTTTCTGCAATGGACCGCCAGCCGAACCATCGCCGACCTGCGCACCAAACTGTTCGGTCACTTGATGAATCTATCCGCCGGGTTCTACAACGAAAATTCTTCCGGCACTTTGATTTCCCGCATGATGAATGATACGGCTTCGCTGCAATCGGTTTTGAGCGGCGCCACCTCCGTGATCGTGCGGGACCCGGTCACCTTGATCGGTCTGGCGGTATTTTTGCTCCTCTCCCAGCCAAAACTAACCCTCATTTCGCTTGTCGTTCTCCCCGCTTGCATCCTGCCGATCACCATCTTCAGCCGCAAGGTCCGCCGGGCCAGCCGGGATATGCAGTCCCAATCCGCTGAACTGACCCAGATCATGTCGGAATCGTTCACCGGCCAGCGCGTGATCAAAGCCTACAACCTCGAAAAGATGGTGACGGATCAATTTTATCAGACGGCCCGCAAAACGGTCAGCAACTATATGCGAATGGTTCGGGCCGTGGAAATTCCCGGCCCGCTGATCGAGTTTTTGGGGGCGTGTGGTATTGCCCTCGTGCTCGCTTACGTCATTTTTAAAGCACCCACCCCGCCCACCGGTTTCATTCAACTCCTGGGCTCCATCTTTGCGATGTACGGGCCGATCAAAAATCTGACCCGGTTGCAAAACCAGCTCGTCCAAGCGCGGGCCGCCAGCGAGCGGGTCTTTGAATTATTGGCCACTTCGAGTTCGATTCCGGAACCTGCCAATCCCAAAACCCTCAAGGCCGCCGGAGCAGACATTGTCTTCGATTCCGTTTATTTCTCTTATGGCCAAAAGGCCGCCCTGGAAAACGTCAATTTACGAATCAAGAGCGGCCAGTTGGTCGCCTTCGTGGGAGCCAGCGGCTCCGGAAAAACGACGCTCGCCAATCTGGTTCTCCGTTTTTACGATCCCAGCCAGGGTAGCGTGAAGATTGGTGGCGTGGATTTACGCGACGTATCAACCCAGGATCTTCGACAGAACATTGCCGTAGTACAGCAGGAAAATGTTCTCTTTAATGAATCCATCCGCCGGAATATTGAATTGGGACGACCCGGAGCCACCGAGGAAGAAATCGTGGCGGCCGCAAAAAGCGCCAATGCCCACGAGTTTATTCTGGCGCGATCGGAAGGCTATCAGGCCCAGATCGGCGAGAAGGGAGTTTCTTTGTCTGGTGGCCAACGCCAACGGCTGGCGATTGCCCGGGCAGTCTTGCGAAAACCGCCTATCTTGATATTGGACGAAGCCACCAATGCGCTGGATGCTGAATCCGAGCGTGAAGTGCAGGCCGAGTTGGACAAGCTTATGATCGGTCGTACAACCATTTGCATCGCCCATCGTCTTTCCACCATCCTGCACGCGGATATGATCGTGGTCATGGATCAGGGACGCGTTGCCGAAACGGGTACTCACACCGAATTAATGGAACAGGGCGGCCTTTACCGGAGATTGTATGACCTGCAATTCCGCGACTAACTAGAATTATGGTGTCTGTGGCAATCTGCACCTACAACCGGGCCGGACTTCTGGAAAAGTCCGTGCAAAGCGTATTACCGCAGCTGACGGAGCAAAGTGAGTTGCTCATTGTGGACAACAATTCCACCGATGCCACCCCTCACCTATGCACCCGCCTGGCCGCCGAGCATGCCCGCCTGAGAACGTTTCACGAGTCTGAGCCGGGGGCCTGTGCGGCTCGCAATCTGGCCTTGCGCCACGCTCGCGGAGATTGGGTGATCTTTCTGGATGATGATGTCCAGGTGGAATCCGGCTGGCTGGCCGCCTACGCAAGATTCTTCAACAGCCCGGCGAGTGACAAAGCCGCCAGTGTCGGCGGCCCGGTGTTGCCGTGGTATGAAATTCCCGCGCCCAACTGGCTGCCGAACGCCACCCCGATCCTGGAAGCGCCTGCGGAAGCCCGCCCCTGCCGGTACGGGGAAAATTTGATCGGCTGCAATTTTGCCGTCCGGCGGGAGGCGACCCTGGCTTTAGGTGGTTTCAATACGAAGCTGGGCCCGCACGGCACGGTAACCGGCGGCTTCGAAGAACCGGATTTGATCGAACGCCATGCCCGGGCTGGTTATGAAAGCTGGTGGCTTAACGATGCCATCATTAAGCATTGGGTGGCGGCCTATCGGCTGAAACTGAGCTGGCAGCTGGCCACCGCTTTTCGCGGCGGCAATTGCAGCGCCATCCGGCGGCTCAGTCAAAACTCCGGGCGTCCGTTCTTTAAGGGTATCGCAATCCTTCGCATATTGGCCGCTCCGTTTCAATTCGTCCTGCATTTGCTGGCGGCGGCGGGCGGCTTCCTGGGGCAAAACCGGCGCAAAGCCGCCCGATCTTTGTTTAGAGCGTGCGCCGTGGCAGGTTTTGCCTCTGAACTCGCCAAGAACTTGGGTAGCCGGAAAAATTCCTAACCGATCGTCACGGTCGCGATTCCAGTGTTGAAAGCGGGGCGAGTCATAACGAAAACACACTGGACGAGGCCACCAATGCGCCGGATACTGAATCGGAGGGTGTCGTGCCGGCGGCAGCTTGAAAGCAATTTTGAATAACTTGAATTATGGTGTCAGTGGCAATTTGTACCCGCAACCGCGCCGACCTTCTGGCCAAGGCCGCCCAAAGCGTATTACCCCAGTTGGCAGACCAGGACGAGCTGCTCATCGTGGATAATGGCTCCACCGATGGCACTCCCGCCTATTGTGCCCACCTGTCCGCTAACCTGGGCTGCGTCCGCGCTTTCACCGAATCAAAATCCGGACTGAGCGTCGCCCGAAACCGCGCCCTGCAAGAAGCCCGCGGCGAATGGATTATTTTCCTCGATGACGATACCGTGGTGGAATCCGGCTGGCTCGCCGCCTACCGTACATTCTTTGCCAATGGCGTCACCGATAAGATCGCCGCCCTCGGCGGCTCAGTCATCCCCCGGTACGAATCGTCAGTACCTCAATGGCTCCCGCCCCACCCGGTCGCGCCGAATAACTCCGTGGAAGCCCGCCCCTGCCAGCCCGGTGAAAGCGTCATCGGTTGCAACTTTGCCGTCCGCCGGAAACTCACTCTCGAAATTGGCGGATTTAATGTCCGGCTCGGCCATTGTGGCGAGGTCCCCGGTGGCTATGACGAAGTCGAGCTGATCGAACGATTCACGCGCGCTGGCTACGAAATCTGGTGGGTGACCGGGGCCTGCGTCCAACATTTGGTTTCCTCCACCCGCCTCAACCTGCTCTGGCAGTTGAACTGCGCCTTTCACGTCGGCAGTTGCAGCGCCATCCGTCGACTCAGCAAATTAAATGCCGGTTCCAGCACCTTCTCTTTCTCCCTGATGCGAATTCTGACCGGGCCTTTTCACTGTGCCTTCCACCTTTTGGCGGCCACTTTCAGTTTCCTCATCCGAAATCGCAGGAAAGGGACCCGTTCGCTCATGCGGGCCAGCTCCATCGCGGGGTACAATTTTCTCCTGGTTAAACAGTTGTTTCGCCCTGATTATGCCTGACCCAGCGATCACCGTTGTCATTCCCGCCCTGAACGCGGGAAAGGTCATTGCCGAAACGTTGGCTTCCGTCTGCCAGCAGACATTCCCACACTGGGAAGCGCTGATCGCCATCGACGATGGCTCGACTGATGACAGTGCGGACATTGTGAGGCAATTCTCCCAAAGGGATTCACGGTTCCAACTGATTCATCAAACAGAGCGTGGCGTTTCAGCCGCGAGAAACCAAGCCATTGCCAGGGGAAAAGGCGAATTCATTGCTTTTTTGGATGCAGACGATCTCTGGTTGCCGGAAAAACTCGAGAAACAAATCAAATTGTTCGAATCGGGCCAGCGAATTGACGTTGCCTTCACCAACTTCCATTTCTGGGATGGGGAAAAGGATTCCGGACCTTTTTTCGGCCCACACCGTCCGATGCCCGCCGGCAATCTGGACCAAGAGATCATTTTGAGCATCAGCCGGCTTTGTCCCACAATGTCGGTCCAAATGATGCGCAAGGAAACGCTGGAGGCCGCCGGGCTTTTTGATGCGAAGCTTAGGAAGGCAGAGGACTGGGACCTGTTGCTGCGCCTGGCCGAAAGCGAGCTCTGGGTGGCAGGCGTCAGCGAACCTTTGGTTCGATACCGACAATGGGCGGGAAACGGCACCAAAGAAAAAATGAAGGATGCGCGCGCCAACGTGGATGTACTGATCAAAAATCGCCATCTAACTAAGCGTCCCGACCTCCGTCGGCAATATTCGCGCGCATTGCCAATCCACAAGTGCAATGTGGAATTAATTCGGGCGCGGGAATTGATTGACGCCCAAACAGGCGGCGTGGCCAGGCAAATTCTGCGCGCCTGGCAGGCCAACCCGCGGAAAATCAAATGGCTGTTGCGCTCCGCCCTCGCGGCTTGGCCAAACGCGCTCGGTGGCCACTACTTCAAGGGGAAGATCTACCGCAAAATCCTCCAGCGCTATTAACCCGGGATGAATTCCGCCACTCCTTCCCCCGCCGTTTCGGTCATTGTTCCCGCGTGGAACGCCAGCCAAACCCTCTCGGAAACTCTGAACTCCCTGCGCGGCCAAACCTTCACCGATTATGAAGTAATCGTCGTGGACGATGGCTCCACGGATCAAACCGCCGAAATCGTGCGGCGGTTTTGCCAGGCCGATTCTCGTTTCATCCTGCTGCAGCAAGCCAACCAGGGATTGGCAACCACGCGCAATGTGGGACTGGCGCGCGCCCGGGGCGAGTATGTCACTTTTCTCGATGCCGATGATGTCTGGCTGCCCCAAAAAATCGCGCGCCAACTGGAATTGTTCCAACAGGAACCCAGGGCCAATCTGGTATTCACGAACTATTTTTTTTGGGACGGCCAGGCGGACCTGAACGTTTTCTTCCGCAACGACCGCCCGCTGCCCCTCGGCCCCGCTGGCCGACAGCTCATTCTCGCCAACCCATTTATTCCGTCCATCGTCATGTTACGGCGGTCGATCTTTGAAACCGGAGCCCGATTCACCCCCGGCTTATACTGTTGCGAGGATTGGGATCTTTGGCTCCAATTCCTCGAACACGGGTTGTGGGCCCACGGCACCCGGGAATCACTAGTGCGCTATCGCCAATGGGAAGGCAACATGTCCAAGCGAAAGCTCGAAATGTGCGCCACCAGCCTCAAAATTTTGGCGACCCGCCAAAGCCATTCCCAAGTGGCAGAATTTCGACCCGTCTACCGCCAATCCGTGGCCATCGCCCGCGCCCGCTTGGAGTTGGCGTACGCCCGGCGACAATTGGAAACCGACCCCGCCGGTGTCGCGCCGCTGATCTGGCGGGCGTGGCGTATTTATCCCCGACGGTTGAAATGGTTGTTATGGTTTGCGATGGTCCGGTGGCCCAAGTGGCTGGCCGGCAAGAGTCCCCGCGAAATGGTCTATCGAAAACTGCGCGCAAAATTCTGACTTTTATTTCGTGTTTCCCGCTAACGTGCATTTTTTTCAAACCGTGAGACACTCTTGGAAGAATTGAATTGAATATAAAAATATGAGAAACAATACGCTGGCAGCATATCGCTCCCTCCGCCGGGGACCGCGATGGTCGATTGCACCCCCCCCGACCAAGGTTCAGCTCCCCAAGGGCAATGAAATTTCAGGAGGAGCGGCGGTTTTTAAGTCTTCTTAAGCGAATTTAAGCCATTTTAACCATCAAAAAAAAATGTAATGCCTAACGGATCCTGCCAAACGACGCCAGAACCAGACACCGGTAGCATTACCCATCGAAAGACTTTTGCTCCCGGCCCGGAGGTCGTACATCCAACGGTTTTAATTTGTTAAAGAAACAGCCGCAGTCTAAAGCATTGTCTGAAGTTAAAAAATCCTTTTAAAATTTCTCTTGTCAAATGGCCGACAAAGGCAAGTGATCAGGATTTATAAATGAAAAGGGTGGTTTATTTGGCAATCGTCGTGTCGCTTCTTAACGGTTCGCTGTTTGGCGAGAGCGCAGAAGATCTCGCGAACCATGGTTTGCGAGCCTGGACTCTTCACTCTACGAATGAGGCGATTGCCGATTTCACCCAAGCGATCCAAACAGCCCCGCAAGATCCCCAGCCACTTTTTGATCGGGGCCTTATGGAGGCCATGCAAGGTGATTTTAGTGGGGCCGCACATGATTATGACTCCGCTATTTCCCTGAAACCCGATTTCGTTGACGCCTACTACCAACGTGCCCACGCGCGGACTGTCCTGAGGGATTTGGATGGCGCGATCGCCGATTTTGACAGGGCCATCAAATTTAATCCTGGTTTTAGTGAAGCCTATGGCAGTCGCGGAACGATCAAGGCGGAAAAGAACGACTTGGACGGCGCCCTGGCTGATTGCAACCAAGCTATAGAAATTAACTCCAATCTGGCGGAATCCTTCTACCAGCGTGCTCGTGTGAAACGGGCTCTAAATGACTTGGATGGAGCCCTGGCCGACTGTGACCGATCCGTTAAACTCAAACCCCTGAAAGAAGGCTTCTATGTTTACCGGGCGTTCATAAAGGACGTGAAAGACGATCTCGATGGCGCCATGGCGGACTATAGTAAAGCCATTGAATTACGGCCGGATTTCGAAGAAGCCTTTGCCGGTCGTGGCCTGATTAAATTTACCGAAAAGGACCTGGCCGGAGCCCTGATCGATTACAACAAGGCAGTTGAGCTCCGACCGCTCGTAACCAAAAATTTCATTGCCCGTGCCCGGGTGAAAGAGGCGCAGAACGACAGGAATGGAGCCGTGGCGGATTGCGACCACGCGGTCGAGATCCGACCTGATTTGCCCGAGAATTACGTTTACCGCGCCCACTTAAAACTCACGGCCGGAGACTTGGAAGGCGCCCTGGCCGACTGCGACTTGGCGATCAATATCAAACCCGCGCTGGCTGGAGCTTATGAAGAACGAGCCTTTGTCCAAATGGGACGCAGCCACGCCAAAGAAGCGTTGGGCGATTTGCACAAACAGATCGAGCTCAGTCCCCACTACGGATGGGCTTATCGTACCCGGGGAGTGCTATATTACGATTTGCGCTCGTTCACGAATTCTTTGGCGGATCTTCGCCGTGCTTGTGAATTGAGTCACAGCGCCCGGGACTATTCCTATTTCCACATTTGGCTCGTTCGTACGAAGTGCGGAGAGCGCGAGGAGGCTACCCGGGAATTGCAGGCATATTTGGAAAACCGCGCGCCTCAAAAAGGGCGCGAGTGGGCCTTAAAAATCGGCCTCTTTCTGGCCGGGCGAATGACCGAGGACGATTTGCTCAAAGGCGCAGTGGATTCAAACGGTAAAACGGACGCCAATCAACATTGCGAAGCCTATTTTTATGCTGGCTCGAAACGTCTCCTCGACGGGGACCAAGCCACCGCCAAAGATTATTTTGAAAAGTCCCTCGCGACAAATGTCAGGAGTTTTACCGAATATACCAGTTCCAAAGCTGAGCTTCGATATTTGAAAGAAGGATCAACCGAAAACAGGCATGCCCCGGACCTTGCCGCACCATGAAAACCGCCGGCTTTGCCGCCCGCAAGCGACCAGCTCAAAAACGCCGATAAATAAGCTAAAAATCCGGCTGGGCGCCCCACCCGAAAATAGATCACATTTTGTGTCTTGGTGTCTTCGGCGGGAGAAGTTAAATTATCCTCATGTCGCATGCCGAATTTGTCCACTTGCACCTGCACACCGAGTATTCCCTGCTCGATGGGGCCTGCCGTATGGACAAACTGATGGACCGGGCGGCGGAGTTGAAGTTCGGCGCCATGGCCATCACCGACCACGGCGTAATGTACGGCGCGGTCGATTTTTACCAAACGGCCCGCAGCAAAGGGATCAAACCCATCATTGGCTGCGAGGTTTACGTGGCCCCCAACAGCCGTCTGGAGAAAAAATCCAGCAACGGCGGGCGCGACGTCTATCATCATCTGGGACTTCTGGCCAAAGATCAAACCGGCTACAAAAACCTGATCAAATTGGTCACCAAGGCCCATTTGGAGGGCTACTATTACAAGCCGCGTATCGATAAGGAAATCCTGGCCGCCCACAGCGAAGGTTTGATTGGCATGTCCGGCTGCCTCGCCAGCGAAGTGCCCGACCTGATTCTCAAGGATCAGCTCGACAAGGCCCGCGACGCGATCGACTGGTTCAAGCAAACCCTGGGAGCGGAAAATTATTTTCTCGAGCTCCAAAACCATGGCATCGCCGAACAAGCCAAGGTAAACCGTTACTTGATCCCGTGGGCCAAGGAGTTCGGATTGAAACTGGTGGCTACCAACGACGTGCATTATGTCGATAAAAGCCATTCACACGCGCACGATTGCTTGATCTGCATCGGTACCCAGACGCAACTGGCGGACACCAAACGCATGCACTACCAGCCGGAGCAATTTTATTTGCGCACAGCTGAGGAAATGGCCGCCCGGTTCGCCGAAACGCCCGAAGCGGTCAAAAACACGCTGGAAGTGGCGGAACGGTGCAATCTGGAAATCGAGTTTGGCAAGTTGCATTACCCGGTGTTCAACCCGCCGGAACATTATACGCGCGAAGGGTATCTCCGACAGCAATTGGCCGAAGGTTTGTTTCGCCGTTATACGCTCCACGCCAAAGCCGAGGGTCAGGAATATATCCTCAGCGGCATTGATGACCCCAAGCGATTGCCGACGATCAAACCAGTGACCGATCGGGTTTATTCGGCGGACGATCCGGAAGTGGTGGCCGCGATTAGAACGGTCATGGACCGGTTGCAACTGGAGCTGGGCGTCATCGAAAAAACCGGCTTCATTTCGTACTTTTTGATCGTGGCCGACTTCATTCGCCATGGCCGTGAACACGGCATTTCGTGCGTGGCGCGCGGTAGCGCCGCCGGTTCGCTCGTGACGTATCTGCTCGAAATCGCCAACGTCGATCCCATCCGGTACAAGCTGCTGTTCGAACGGTTCTTGAACCCCGAACGCGTCAATCCGCCCGATATCGACATCGATTTCGCCGACGACCGCCGGGCGGACATGATCGAGTATGTCCGCGAAAAATATGGCCGGGATGCCGTGGCCCAAATCATCACCTTCGGCACGATGGGCGCGAAATCCGTCATTCGCGATGTCGGCCGGGTGATGGGGCTCGCGTACGGCGACTGCGACCGGCTGGCCAAGATGATCCCGACGGATCTGAAGATGGATCTCACCAAGGCCCTCAAGCAATCGGCCGAATTTAAGCAGGCCTACGATACGGAAGAGGTGACCCGGGAATTGGTTGACACGGCGTTTGTGCTCGAGGACTTGACGCGCAATGCCAGTGTGCATGCCGCCGGTGTCGTGATCGGTCCGGAACCCCTGGTGAATTTACTCCCGCTGAAGGAGGACGATAGTGGCACCTTGGTCACCCAATACGCCATGGGCCCGGTCGGCGACATGGGCCTGTTGAAAATGGACTTTTTGGGGCTGAAAACGCTGACCGTCATTCGCAATACCTGCGAGATGGTCCAGCGAACGCACGGCCTCACCGTGCCGATCGACAGCCTCCCCTTGGACGATAAAAAGACGTATGACCTGCTCAATCGCGCCGAAACCTTGGGCGTGTTCCAGCTGGAATCCGGCGGCATGCGCGATCTGTGCCGTAAATTTCAGATCGGATCCGTCGAGCATATCACGGCTTTGGTAGCCTTGTATCGGCCCGGCCCCATGGACCTGATTCCGGATTTCATCAAGCGGCGGCATGGTGACATCAAGGTGGAATACCCGCATCCACTGTTGGAACCCATTTCCTCGGAAACGTACGGCGTTTTGATTTACCAGGAACAGGTAATGCAGGCAACGCAGATCCTGGCCGGTTACTCGCTCGGCAAAGCGGACCTGCTCCGCCGCGCGATGGGCAAAAAGAAAATCGAGGAAATGGCCAAACAACGGTCCTCCTTCGTTGAAGGCTGCAAGAAGGTCAACAACATCCCCGCGGACCAAGCCAACGAGATTTTCGATTTGCTCGAGAAATTCGCCGGTTACGGCTTCAACAAATCACACGCCGCCGCCTATGCCATTGTCGCGTACCAAACGGCCTATCTGAAGGCGAATTATCCCGTGGAATTCTTCTGCGCCATGATGACCAACGACATGGCGGACACGGGGAAATTGAGCGAGTACATCGCCGAAGCCCGGACCATGGGCATTGAAGTACTCGGACCAGACGTGAACGAGAGCGATGTGCACTTTGCCCCGGCGCGTGAAGGCAAGGCGATCCGTTTCGGCCTGGCCGCCATCAAAGGCGTCGGCGAAATCGCCGTCAGCAATCTGCTCAAGGCGCGCGATGAAGGCGGTCGTTTTACTTCCCTCGGCGAAATGTGCGAGCGCGTCGACGGCCGGACCGTGAACCGGAAGATCCTGGAGGCGCTGATCAAAACCGGCGGTTGCGACGGTTTCAATCAGACGCGGGCCACGATGTTTGCCCAAATTGACCGGACCCTGGCGCGGGCGGCGAGTGTAATTTCCGACCGGCAACGCGGGCAGAGTTCACTGTTTGGGGCGTTGGAAGAGAAGACGCGGCCCATGCCCGAGAACATCACCAATCTCGAGGAATGGCCGCAGCACGAATTATTGGGTCATGAAAAAGAGCTGCTGGGATTTTATGTCACTGGCCACCCGCTGACGCAATTCACTCCGATCTTGGAAAAATACGCGCTGACGACCACCTCCAAACTGGCGGGACTGGCCAACCGGACGTTGACCCGTATCGGCGGAATGATTGCCGGCGTACAAAGCGGTTTTTCCAAGAAGAGCGGCAAACCGTACGCCATGGTCACGCTGGAAGATTTGGAGGGCTCAGTTCAGATCCTGGTGATGAACGAAAATTACGATAAATTTCGCCCCCTGCTGGAAATGAACAAAGCGATCATGGTGGTGGGCGAAGTCAATACCGGCGAGGATCGCCCCAAGATTTTCCCCGTGGAAATCATGCCCTTGGAGGATGCCCCCAAGAAATACACCAAACAGGTGCTCCTCAAGTTGCAAAGCGCGCACCTGCAACCGAAGGACGTCGACGACGCTTTTGCCATGGTCACGGCCCAACCGGGTCGCTGCCCGTTGTTCCTGTGTTTTCGCCAACCCGCCGGTGAAACGGTGATCGTCGAGGCGCACGAACGTTACTTCGTCGCGCCGTCGCAGAAATTGCAGCAGGACCTCGACCATCGTTTCGGCGAGGGCAGTTATTTCGCCAAGGTTGACACGAGCCTCCCCGAACGTCCCCGCCGGAGCTGGGAAAAGAAATCTGAAAACGGCGGCGGCGACGAGTAGGGTGTCGAAACCCAGTCAGCCAACAACCTCACGGTTGAGCGGCCAGCCAAGAAGGCGCGCACGGAGTGACGCGCGCCACCCTCCAATAAACTCACTTCACGGCGGCCCACACACGGTGGACGTCATCGTGTTCGTCGAGTGTGTGGAGAAAATCGCCAACGTCAATCCGCTCCGCCTCGGTCAGTTCCACGTATTGCTTGGGCACGTAGCCCATTTCGCTGGTGACCACTTTCCAACCGTTGGCGGAAAGCCATTTGGAAACGGTGTGGACGGCCGTGCGGTCGCAAATGAAACGCGCGCCGGCGGCATCCACCGGAATATCGTCATCTTGTTCGTGCGTGACCGTCTCGACTTCATTGGCCCCAGCCTCAATGGCCGCCGCTTCGCGGTCGATATTGGCATCCGGATGATGGGCTTCCACCAGGCCAACGTGGTCGAATAAAAATCTATTGCTGCCGGTGGTGCCGAGCTGGCCTCTTTTGAAAAGCACCCGTACTTCGGGCGCGGTCCGGTTAACGTTGTCCGTGTAGACTTCCACGATCACGGGCACTTTGTGCGGAGCATAACCTTCAAATACGACGTGATCCATGATCAGCTTATCGCTGTCGATGCCAGCGCCTTTGCGGATGGCACGCTCGATGACGTCGCGGTTGACGCTGTCCTTTTTCGCCTTTTCCACGGCGGTGAACAGACGCGGGTTCGAATCCGGATCCGCCCCGCCCATTTTGGCGGCGACGGAGATTTCGCGAACCAGTTTACCGGTTGTCCGGCCCTTTTTGAGGCCGGCCACCAACCGTTTGGCATGTAACCATTGACGTCCCATAGCGATTAAGTATTAAGGTGATCCGATTAAGTTTAACAATTTGAAACGGAGCTCAGATTAGACGACTAAAACCTCAGCGTCAATTGCCGTGCTCGCGCTTCGTTTTTGAACCGGACCCACAGCAGGCCGTCAGCATATTTAACGTCGTCGACCGCGGCCCCGTCCAAGGTCACCTTCGAGGGTTTTCCTCCGGCCTTCAACAAAACCACGGCCGACGTGTCCCCCACCCCTTCGACCGTCCAAGTGAAGTCATCCGGGCCGGATGAGGCTGGCAGCACCTTGCACGCGGAAGCCAAGACTTTGGGTTGGCGCGTCCCGACTCCATCCAGATCCAATAGGAAACACCGCTGGCCGGGTGCGACGGTAAAATTCGTTTGCGCGCGAAGTTCAGAGTCAAAAAGGTTTACGAAATGTCCGCTCAAAACCGTCGGCTCCCTTGAGACCGATTCATCGAGGCCCGCCGCAATGATATAGGGTCCGCGCCGCAAAATGAACCGGTTGGTTTCGTGCCACGGCAACTGAACCGACGCAGCCGCGGTCTTAAGCCAGTTGATCAGACGGGTATCACCGTCCGCTTCCTCGGAAAAATCGACCGGGTTTTTCCGCACCCACGTCACGGTGCCCTTGCGCACTTTCACCAGATTTATGCCACCATAAAAATTGGTTTGGCCGATTCCGAGGAGGCCAAAGAGATGTTCCCGCGGGCTGGCGAAACGGTTGCCGTCGCTATTCCACCATTCGCGCACCTTATTGTACGGGTCGGAATCATCGTCGACCACCACCAAGGCGCCGCCGCGTTTGACCCATGCGGCCAGAGCCTCATGCACGTCCGGGGTCAAGGGTTTCTGGCCCTGATAACTTAAAATCAAAAGTTGGAATCGGTTCAAGCAATGGGGAATCCCAACGTTTTCCAATTGCACCGGCGCCACGGGAACACCGTGTTTTACCAAGGGCATGGCCAGGCCATAAAAATTGCCAAGACGCGGATCACTTGCCGAAGGTTGCCCGCGCTCAAACATCAGGGAATCACTCGCCAGAATGCCGACTCCGGCTGTTCCGGCATCCCACTCCACGCGCGACTGATGCAAATCGTTCAAGGCATTCATCACCACTTGCAGCTCGATCGCGTAGGCGGGCGGAATTGGCAGGCGCTGTTCTTCCGGCAAACTGTGCGGATATTTGCCGTTAAAAATCCGCTCGGGCCAGGGTGCCACTTCGTAATGCCAGACTTCCGGCTGCAGTAGTGAAGCCGTGAGCGTGCATTCCCAATTATAACGATAATCCGTCCACGTGTGATCCGGATTATCCTCAATGGGATCATTCAAATACCAAACTTGCCGGCCGGTGGCGCGCACCAGATTTTGCATCATGCCGTACTCAAGAAACGCCGTCTCGAATGTGTGCTCTTTCACCTCGCCGCAGTAGCGATTCGGCTCGCGCGAGGTTCCCGTCCAAACTTGGGCGATATAGCCGTCGCAGCCGTTGAGCCGGGACAAGCTGGATTCCGGGCTGACAATGCCCCATTGGGCATAATTCAGCAAACTGTGCGTGGGGACATAGCAACGCACGTGGCGCCCGGACTGGGCGTTGTACGCTTGCACGTAATCAAACACCTGCTGCAGCGCCCGGCGATAGAGAAAATATTTTAATTTGGACGCGCGCCATTCTGCATCCACGGAACTTTCGGGCGACTGCCAGTCTTCGCCGTAATAGCTGCGCCATTCCCGCTTGAACCCCCCGGAATAACCACTTTTCACCCAAAATTCCGGTTCTTCCAAATGAATGGCTTCGACACCGGCATCCAACGCCCGTTGGACCCCGACGCACAGAAATTTGCCGTAGTTGGTGCCGGGGCACATGTAGTAAACGTCGCCACCATGGCCAACCTTATGGCCGTCCCGATCCATTTGCGCCTCGTCTTCGTGGTTGATGCCGTCGAACCGGCCATAGAGATAATCCTGATATTGGCCCCAGGAAACGCCGGTCATCAGATGAACGATATAGCCGCGATCGCGCCAGGTTTTCACCCGGTCAGGCAGCGTGGCATCAATGCCATAAACCATGGCGACATCCGAACGCAAATTTCCGGCGGGACTCCACGGTTCCCCGGTTTGAAAACTGGTTCGTTCCTGACATGACTGCGGGTCGGTCGGAAACGGGGGTGGTAAATCGTCGGAAACGGCCAAACCGGGAAATCCAGCGAGCACGGCAAGCAAAACAAAGTATCGGAAACGGATCACGGCTATTTGATGCAATAGTTGACCGCCACTTTCAAGGGATAGTTCAATAATTCTGAATTTAACGTCATCGAAGCGTCAGGAACGGGCAAACATTTCACTTTCGGCCCCGGAACGGCATGAGCCCAAAGTAGAGCGCCAGCCAGAAGGGAATGGCAAAAATTATTACCGCCCCCAAGCGCCCCCAAGTCCAAACCAAATAATGCGTCTGCATGGGATAGATCGCGATGGTGAAATAATTCGCGAACCGGGTGTGGCCGAGAAATTGGCAGTACCGGGGAAACCGGTGGCGAAAACCGCTTACCAACGCCACGATCCCCAGCCCCAAAAACAGAAAGGTCACCACATGATTGATCGGCGACATGGGATTCAAAGTCAAATGGTCACCTTGATTTCCATTCGGGGCGAACAACCATTGCATTGCCGCCCAAATGAAGCTGAACCCGGTTTGCAACGCGGTACGGTAGTTGGCTTTGGAGGATGTCAGTTCGCTAAGGGCCAGCCCAAAGTATAGCGGTACAATTCCCCAAATCAGGGAGAGGTGCTCAAACGGCGTAACAATTAATTGAACAAAAATCGAGCAGTATTCACTCATGTCAATGTCCCGGCAGTGTACCGGGATGTTGAGAAATAACGAGGCAATCGTTGCCGAAAATCGACAAGGGTCTCGCGGAACATTTCTTCGCGAGGCCAGGGAAATTAAATGCAAGGTCATCGGAGCGGGCGGGGAGAGGCCAACCGGGGATGTTGCGGTTTTTAAAACAAATCATGGTTAAAATCACTTGAATTCAAATGAAAACAGTTGATTTCAACCACTTATGAAAGGCGCTCGGACCTCTCTTTTCCGGCTTTCAGCGGCGGTGCGCGCTCGGCGCCAGACTCTGCGACCGGGGTAACTTTTGCCCTTTCGGTGCACCGCCAACGACATGCACCACCATCCGGCTTCGATTTATCCGACCGACATCAATCAATATGTCCATATCACTCCATAATGGCATGGTTTTCAAAAAACGCACGTTAGCCGGAAACACGAAAGCAACGTGAGCAACGTGACGTTGCATCCAGTTGCGGTCTCCCGACCGCGGCACATGCGATTGCCAGATGAAACGGACCTTCCAGAAACCCATAAAAAACCCAAACCGTTTCCTAACGCTACCCGGGGAAGTGGGGGCGAAGACGATCCTGGAGGGACGCAGGTCAGGGCGTCCGGACGCGGTAGAAGCGGTTGAGATAATTTGTACTATTCTGGTCCCTGATTAAAGCGGTGCCATTACTGAGCAAAT
>Ga0302319_10012911_pt1 | contig 15703 bp, 9 predicted proteins | sample Bog_T0_2_FD_203319 | JGI IMG/M metagenome (GOLD analysis project Ga0302319, IMG submission 203319) | Peat permafrost microbial communities from Stordalen Mire near Abisko, Sweden - Bog_T0_2 | ecosystem: Environmental > Terrestrial > Soil > Wetlands > Peat | place: Sweden: Abisko, Stordalen Mire...
CCCTGCTCGTGGATTGCTTTATAGATCTCGGGCCAGGTGAGCAGTTCGATGTCGACTACTTCTTGCTTCATGTGCGGCGCGGGTTTGTCGACTAACTTTTTTGCCGTTGTCTGATCTGCCGCCACGCCTTGCTTTGACGCCATGAGGAGAAGAGCAGCCAGGATGAGGCCAACCGGTGGGTGAATCATCGGTTGCGTTTTGCGTTCAGGTCTCTTGAGTGTCATCGAATCATCCTTCTTTCGGGTTTGATGAAGCCGGCGCCGAGCGCCCGCTTTGGGTGAAAGAAGCGCCCACGGAAGGCTGCAGCGTGGGCGCATCGCATGTATGCATCGACTAGAACGAGTAGCGCAGCGCGAGTTGCAACTGGCGTGGACCACCGGTCGCTGTGGGCACCGTGGAGTTCACCGTGGACGTAATCACGCCTGTGGTTCCCGGAGTTACTCCGCTTCCCTCTGCCCCGCCGTATGCTGCGGACGGGTTAGTGAAGTTCGGATGGTTCAGAATGTTGAATGCATCCGCGCGGAATTCGACCGAGTTGCGATCGTTGATTCTTACATGCTTGATCAGGCCAAAGTCCACATCCTGAAGACCAGGGCCGCGACCGCTGTCGTAGCCCGCCGTTCCAAAGTTGTATACGTAGCCGCTGGCGTTATCGCTGGTGTAGTTCGTACCGTTGCCTGGATCGTTGGAGCGGTACGCAGCGGTATTGAACCAGTTCCGCGGCGTGTGCGTGCCCAGACCCGTATTCCCATCGACCTTTGCTGTTGCGCTTACTCCGGAAACCGCGAAAGCACGATCGCTTGCCCCGGTATAGGACGCAAGCGAATCTGTGGTGCCGGTGTTGACGGGCCTGCCGCTCTGGAAGGTGACCACTGTCGAGGCTTGCCATCCGCCGATCGTGTAGTCGACGAGAGGAGAGTCTGAATGGAGCCAGCGCTGGCCGTGCCCGAAAGGCAGGCTGTATACACCGCTCGTGACGGATCGGAACTTCTGATCCCAGGCGGAAGGTCCGTAGTTGGAACGGAAATCGTCCTGGTTCTGCAGGCTGCTAACTTCCAGCGACTTCGCGTAGACGATGTACGACTGGAAATTGAGGCCGTTCTCGAAGCGGCGCTCTGCGCGCAACAAGAGGCTGTTGTAGTTGGAGTAGAAGCCGTCGCTGAGATAGGAAATCGAACTCCATTCGGAGCCGGTTCCTATCGTGTTGAATGGGCGAAGGGAGTTTACAGAGACGCTTGCTGCCGGATTCGCAAGACGTGTCTGCAGCGTGGGAATGTTAATGTTCTGCGAGCTTACGTTGTGAAAGGTGCGGGATCCTTGATACGAAACCTCAACTAAGGCGGCCTTACCGAATTCGTGCTGAACGCCCAGGCTGTATTGGTCCGTATAGAGCGCGCGGATGTGCGGATTCTCAGTCGTAACCGCGATGCTGTTCACTGTCTGTGTTCCCGCAGTTCCGAAAGCACTGGGCCCCCACTGATAGGGATTGGCAGTAATGCCGGTGGCCTTTGAAGGTGTAGGTCCCGTAAAGGACTTCGATAACACAAACGGCGCTCCGAGACCATTTGCTGAGTTCCAGGTGGCAATGGTCGGGATGCCGTAGTAGGTTCCGAAACCTCCGCGGATAACGGTATCCTCCCGCCCAGGAAGGCTATAGGCGAAGCCCGCGCGCGGCGCAAAGTGTGTGTAGATCGCGGCATAATTGTCGCGGTACGGCGGAAGCGTCCCAGTCTGCTGTAGCAAGCCGGTGCTGTCATTGAGGTCGTACACCTGGCCCTGGCCGGTCACGATGTCGTTGTTCACTTGATCGAAGTGGTTGATCAGGTTGTACGCCTCGCGGACTGGCCCAAGATAATCCCAGCGCAGACCGTAGTTCAGAGTGAGCGAAGATGTGACCTTCCACTCATCCTGTGCGAACAGCGCGCCGCTGTGCTGGATCGGGTATTGATTCTCATTGCCGTTTCCGTAAGTGTCGGAATAGATGTCGCCAAGCAGGAAGTCGGCAAACTCATTCTGCAGATTTCCCTTTCCGCCCGTGTATTGACCATTGAACGTGAAGCTGCCGCGGCCGGTCGACACAAAGAAGGAGTGCTTAAAGAAGTCCAGTGCGTCGAATCCGACTTTGGCCGTATGGTTGCCATGAACCAGCGTCAGGCCGTCCGAAAGCTGGACGGTGTTGTCGCCGCGCCACTGCGGATTGTTTGCCGTGCCGATGGAACTGACACCGGAGATGTTGATGCTCGGTACTCCAAGGTTGCCGTATGTTGCCGGCTCCATGAAGTTGCCTCCCTCCGGAAGCCCGAGCGCGCCCACGACGTTGCCCTGGGATGCGTCCTGGTTGCCGTATCCTGCATCCATGCGGTTGAAGCCTACGCGGAATTCGTTCAACAATGTCGCGTTGAACGTGTGCTGTTCAGAGATGGAAGTGTGTTGATAGATATGCGGTCCCGCCCCGCCGAAGCCCGGCACCACGGAATTGGCGGAAACAAGGTCACCGATCGTGCCCGTGTCATACCCGTCCAGCAAGGTATAGATGCCGTTGAGCGTGTCTTGATGGCCCAGCACCTGGTCCACGCGGAACGTCCCCTGATTCTCATCCTGTGTATTCGGCTTGTGGTTGGCAAAAACGCCCACAGTACCGGCCTGCGAAGCCGCCTCTGGGAAGTACGGAATCAATAGCGTTGTAGCAGCCGAGATTCGATTCGCCGGAATCTCGTACAGACCTGCCGCGTTTTGAGCGAAGGGTAGCCCTGTGATCGGATCGACGATTTTGCTTGTAAACTGCGCATTTCCGTCAGAGGTGTAGCTTCCCCCTTTCCATGCGTCGAACGGCGTCTGGCCTGAGACGGCCGGGTCGGCGGAGAGCCGTGTCCCTTCGTACGTGGCAAAGAAGAACGTCTTTTCCTTGTGAATCGGCCCTCCGAACGAACCGCCAAACAGCTTCGTGGTCCCTGCTGGAGCGACAACCGGACCGCCGGTAAAGTCGTATTGCGGAGCGTTCCACTTTCCATCGCGATAAGAAATGAACGACCCGCCGTGCAACTCGTTCGTGCCTGAGCGCGATGTCAATATTACCTGGCCTCCGTTCTTGCTTCCGTATTCAGCCGGCGCTTCCCCCGTGATGATCTTGAATTCCTGGATTGCATCGAGAGACGGACGCACTGTCGGCTGCCCGGTTGTCCAGTCGTTGTCGTCTGAACCGTCCAGCAGATAATTGTTGTTCGCAGAGGTAATGCCGGCGACAATAAAACCGCCGCGATTGGCGAGGCTGTCCCCCGAGGTAGTGGGGCTTACGTTGGGATCGAGCTGTGCTTCCTGCCAGAAGTTACGGCTGTTGCTGGGCAGCTCTTCCAATTTCTCGCTGTCGATCACGGAGCCATTGACGGAGTCTTCTGCCTGCAGCAGAATGGCTGTTGAGTTTACCTCGATCTGTTGTGCCACAACGCCAATCTTCAGCGTCGCATCGACGCGCGCCTCCTGATCGACGTTAAGAACGATGTCAGTGAACTTGCTCGGCTCAAATCCCTTGGCGTTCACACTTACTGTGTACGCGGCTGGCGGCAATTGCAACACAACGTAATTGCCGGTGCTGTTGCTGGTGGTAGTGTGCGTAGCTCCAGTACCATTGTTTTCAACCACGATTTGCGCGCCGGCAATTACTGAGCCTGCACCATCGCGCACGGTACCGCGCAAGGTGGCTGAAATATTCTGCGACCAGCCCACTGACGCGATGGACACGATAACCGCAAGAAGAACTGCTGAGAATCGTCGATTCATGATGAGACCATCCTTTCGTGTTGGCACTCCCGCAAAGGTGAGCAGTGCTGTGTGTTGTCTCGATGACCGCTGGCATTCGGCACATTTACAGCAGGCCGGATTGCGCAGTCATCGGAGTCTCGATCAGGCTCAAACATCCGGGGATGAGACTGGTGGCGGACAACATTGGCGATTGGCCAGATGGCCACAACACGAGCTACATCGCACTACGTGAAGGCGGAGATTCAGGCTGGAACGACCAGACCAATCAGTTGGGAAAGGAGTCTTCATTTCGGCTTGTTCTCCAGGGGAATTGCGGATGACTGCGCGCCTGCAGTTGGTTGAGTTGGTGGAACGGGCGATTTCGCAACTTGTGCATCGGCCGGTGTTGCATTCTTCGCAACCACGGCCGGCTTGTCTTCCTTGGTGGGCACGACGCACTCGTTCGATCTGCAGTTGTGCGAATTCACAGATCCCAGCCGCTCAAGCAGCGCTACAGTTTCCGGATGCACCACAGCGTGCTCAAAGAGACCGTTGGCCAGGTCGGCCACTGTGTCGCCAGCCTTGGTCTTGGCATGCACATCGGCGCCCTTGGCAATCAGGTAGTTCACCAACTCGTTATCCCCACGGAACGCCGCACCCTCAAGTGCTGAATAGCCCTTTGCATCCCTCGCACTCACCACGGCTCCGTGCTCCAGGCAAAACTTGACCGCATCTAGTCGCGAGTACGGCGCATTTTGCGTCCAGTAGGCTGCCCAGCCGACGCCAGCGGCGGTCATCAGCGGAGTGTCTCCGCTCTTGGTTGCCAAGTTGGGGTTGGCGCCGCGATCCGCGAGCAGTTTCATTGCCGAAAGGTCGCCGGCCATCGCCGCGCGTAGAAATGGAGTTGCGCCTTCCACGTCGAACCAGGTTTCGTCGTTCGCGAAGGACCGGAACCAAAGCTTCTTGCCGATCGCCGCATTTGGGTCTGCACCATGCATAAGCAGCGCGGAAATCACGTCCAGATATCCAATATGCTCATTCGCGACGATGGGCTGGGCATACCATGTGTGCGGCGCCCACTGCACATCGATCACTGCATAGAGCGCGGTTGCGCCGTCAGTGGTTGCGGACCGAGGATTGGCGCCTCGATCGAGCAGCACCTTGGCCAGATCGTAATGGCCATTGATCACGGCAAGAATCAGCGGCGTGGCATGATCTGTATCGCTTGTCCGATTCACGTCGACGCCCGCATCCAGAAACGCGTTGACAGCGTTGACCTGACCGTCGCGGGCCGCAACCAGCAGTGCAGTCAGGCCGCCGAACTGCGTCGCACCAAACACGCGCTTCTGGCGGTCGGCCGCGGTAAAGCCGTAGGCGTCCTTCACCTTGTCGTCCGGCTTTGCTGCAGCAGCCTTTGCTTTCTCGGCGTCCGCTTCTTCCGGTTTGGCCTCCGCAGGTTTCTTGTCCGCGGGCGAATTCGATGCGAGGGAATTCGCAGCCTTTGCTGCATCCGATCCGTCTGGTTTGTCGCCTTCTTTCGCGTTCTTCTTGTTGTCAAGCAACTCACCATCCGGACCGACGGTGACCCGTGCGAGTTTGCTGACGGGCGTGGTCACTCCCGCGTCCGCCCCTTTGCTCAGCAGCAGTCGCACTACTTCAGCACGATCACGCGAGGCTGCAAAAAACAGCGCCGTCTCGCCGTTTGTTTTCTCGCGCGCATTCACGTCGGCGCCGTGAACAAGCAGCGATGTCACTGCGGCCGTGCTCCCGGATGCGGATGCAATCATCAGTGGAGTCGTTCCCGATTCATTCGGTGCATCAACCTTCGCGCCTGCATTTAACAGTGCATCGACCAGAACCGCATCTCCGGTTTCCGCTGCCATGTGGAGCGGCGTTAAGCCGCGGAGACGCGTGCGTGCATCGGGCTTTGCGCCCGCGGCTATCAACAACTGTGTCAGCGGAAGATCGTCGTTGTACGCGGCCCAATGGAGCGCAGTGGCGCCGTCGCCCAAAGCGCCGTCCGGAGCAACGCCTTTCCTCAGCAGTACCTTGGCCCTTTCCAGATCGTCCTCTTCGGCAGAGCGAACGAGTTCGAGCTGCAGTCTGCTGCCAGCGATGTCCGCGCTGCGTGCGGAATGAACCGCCGCCGCGGTTCGCGGTCCGTCGGTCGCTGGCGTCTCGGCCTGTGGCGAGGCGGCTGAATTCGTAGCCGATAACGCCATGAGCATCGAGCCGATCGTTGCGAGTTGTGTCCGATTCATCATTACCATCTCCTCCATGCGTGCCTATTGAGCGCCCTAAACTGCAAGCTCGCTCGTGCTGTCGCCAATTGCGGGCAGGTCAACTCCAAGCCTTCGAAGCAGCGTGAGATAGGCATTGGCTGTGGGTGTTCCCTCCGCTGTCTTCAAGTGGAGATTGCCCTTGAAGGCTCCATTGCCGTGCCCTGCCAGAAGCAGCGGAACGCGTCTGTGGTTGTGCACGTTGGAGTCGCCCATGGGGCTTCCGTAAAGAACCACCGTGTGATCGAGCAGGTTGCCGTCGCCGTCGGGAGTGGCCTTTAGCTTGTCAAGAAAGTAGGCGAGCAGCGAAACGTGGTAGCGATTGATCTTGGCGTACTCGGCGATCTTCGCGGGGCTTTCACCGTGATGCGACGACGAGTGAAACGGCGTGGTGACGCCGGAAAGGGGGAAGACGCGCTGGCTCACATCGCGGCTCAGCTTGAATGCCGAGACGCGCGTCACGTCGGTCATGAAGGCCAGGACCTGCAGGTCGAACATCAGTTTCACGTGCTCGTCGTAGGACTCAGGAATGCCCAGCGGTGCAGTGGGTAGAGCTGCTTGACCGGATTGCGCGTTGTAACGCTCCACGTTCTGAATGCGCCGTTCAAGCTCGCGAACGTCATTGAGATATTCGTCAAGGCGCGCCTTGTCAGCGGATGCTAGATTCGACTGCAGGCGGGCGACATCGCCAACAATGCCGTCGAGAATGCTGCGATCGAGCAGACGCCGTTCCAGCCGTTCTTTGGCCGTTGCGCCATCGCCGAACAGCCGCTCAAAAGCCACGCGCGGGTCGCGGGTCATGGGCAGCGGCTCGGTGGGAGATGCCCAGCTGATGGTGTCGGAGTAGACGCACGCATAGCCGTAGGCGCATGCTCCGGTCGAGTCCACATCCTCAATGCAAAGCTGCAGAGAGGGCAGGGGGCTCTGCTGACCGACGTGCTGCGCGTAGATCTGGTCGATCGAAGTGCCGGCGTGAATGTCAGATCCCTCGGTCATCTTCGGGTGCGACGCGGTCAGGTAGGCGGCAGCGGAGCGGAAATGGTCTCCGCCCTGCTCGTTTTCTGTGTATGCTCCCGCAGCGTTGAGGTCTGTTCCTGTTATGACCGTGAGATACTCGCGCAACTTTGAGAGCGGCTCAAGCGTTTGCGTGAACTCGAAGTCCGCTCCCTCCTTCGCAGGCGACCAGTAGTGCTTGCCGGTCCCATCCGTAGTGCTTCCGGCGGCGCCGTGCACAATCTCAAGGCATGCCAAACGGGAGTTGTTGGCGACGGTCGGGTTTCCGAATTGCGCAAGGGCCGGGGTCATCGCTTCAAGCAGGGGAAGCGCTAGGGCCGTTCCCATTCCGCGCAATACGGCACGCCGGGATAGATGTTTCCTGGTAACAAACACTGGTGGACCTCCGCTGCGTTCTCGCGTTGCTGAACGCTGTCATGCACAACTTCATTGATTTTTGGAAGGGATTGTTCCGAGTTGCTTCAGTGCTCAACAACAACAAGCAAGAGGCTTGCTATGCACTGCCAGCGTGGATGCGATGAAGATACGCAAGAGGCGGCTCATCGCGAACCTCCGGCAGTCGCCGCAGGAATGGGTTTCAGCAGCGAGTCGAGCCTGCCTGCGCTGTTCGCATCCGCCTTCAGCGCTGGCCCCGCAGGCTTGGCGGGCCGCTGCGATGGCGAAGGGGCGGGAAGACCGCGGTGCGTAAACGCAGGGCTCTCGACGATTCCGAGAACATATTCAGAAAAGCGATTCTCGCGACTTTCAGCGCGGGCAACAACGACGCGGATCTCAGGCAAGTCCCGATAATTCGGAATGCGGCCCAGACCGTAGGCATAGAGATTCTCGGCAAATGCACGCAGGAAGGCTTCTTTGTGTTTCAGCACGCCATTGCGCAGGTCAACCGGTCCATTGAGCGGCGTGCCATCAAAAAGATTGCCGGACGCGTCGATCTTTACGCCGTTGTCTGTGTTCCGCCAGGCGCCTGTCGGATCGTAGTTCTCCAGGGCAAAGCCGATGGGGTCGATCACTTTGTGGCAGCTGGCACACGCAGGATTCTTGCGGTGCTCTTCCATGCGCTGGCGCACGCTGCGCGGCCCCGAGATTTCGCCTGCTTCAATGAGCGCGGGCACATTCGGCGGGGGCGCAGGCGGCGGGCTGCCCAGCAGCACTTGCATTACCCACTTGCCCCGCGTCACGGGGGCGGTTCGATTGGCCGTTGACGTGAGCGTGAGTATGCTCGCATGTCCGAGTAACCCGTAACGGTTTTGGTCCGCGACCTGGACGCGGCGAAAGCGGATGCCAAGCACGCTGGGGATGCCGTAGTGGCGCGCCAGCCGCTCGTCCACAAAAGTGTAGTTGGCGGTGAGCAATGTGAGAACGTCGCGGTCGTTGCGCGCGACGTCGTCGAAGAGCAGTTCTGTTTCTCTCTTCATGGACTCCGCAAGGTTGTTATCGAAGTTGGGGAATTGATAGGGTTCAGGAAGAACGTCGTCGAGGTTCTTCAGGTTCAGCCACTGCACGGCAAAGTTCGTCGAGAGCGTCTGAGAGCGTCGATCCGCAAGCATCCGCTTCGCTTCTCTCTCCAGCACAGGCGTTTCGTGGAGCCTTCCAGCAGCGGCTGTGCGCAATAGCTGTTCGTCGGGAGGCGCGCTCCAGAGAAAGTACGAGAGGCGTGAGGCCAATTCAAGATCGCTGACACGATAGCGGCTTCCCGGCCTGGCGTAATTCGGAACAGCTTCAAAGCGGAAGATGAACTGGGGATTGGCCAGCACCGACTCAAGCGCTGCGCGAATGCCTTCATCAAAGCCGGCGCCTGCTGTACGGCGCTGCCGATAATATCGCAGTGCCTCCTCCACGTCCACCTGTGCCGCGGGCTTGCGATAGGCGCGCCGCACCAGGTTGGCGATGATTGTGCGTGCGACGGCGGGCTCGTCGGCGGGATGCGCCGGATACGAAACGAATACCTTGTCACGGCTGGCAGTTTCCGATACGCCCGTCACATGCGTCGGTCCCACAATCGTCAATCCGCGCAAGTGGGGCAGAGTGGTCAGCCCCGGTAGATTGGCCACATTCACATCCAGCAGGCTTTGCTCGTAAGGTTGCACCTCGTCCTGGACCGGCCCGTCAAAGCGCTTGATGAATGCCGCCGAAACCAGTTGCTGCCCCGCCTTGATGTGAATGGGCGGTGTGCGTACATCGTCTGTGTCTTTGTACTTGGGATTCACGTCAACCACGGCCACGCGTTCACCGTTGACTGCGACCTCCAACTGTTGCTCCTTGGCCTGGTTCTGCCCGAAGAGATAGCCCTGCTGGTGGGTATAAAAAGCGATCTTGAACACATACTCCCCGTCGGCCGGAAAGTTGTGCTCGAGGGCCACGCCACCGCGCGTTCCGAAGGGCGCGCCTTCTACGTGACGCGTCTGTGAGATGACGCGAGGAATCATGTACGTGGCCATCACCGACGTTGCCTGCGGATCGCCAATGGCGGCGCGGCTGATCTTGCCTGCGGCGGAGATGTACGCCTCCAACAGAGCCGGCGACACCGTTAGCACATCAGCCATGTTGTTAAACCCATGGCTCATATCATCGGCCGGCAGAAGATCTGCCGCATCCACGTCCAGGCCAAGAAGCGCCTTTACAGAGTTGGAATACTCCACGCGATTCAACCGGTGCAGCGGCGTGAATCCCGTATATGGATGTGCGGCGACCACGCGGTCCAAACTTGTTTCCAGGCTCGATGCCAGTGCATTCAACTCCGCGTCGGATGGGCGCTGCCGTCCCGGTGGCGGCATCATTCCCGCACGCAGTTTTCGGATGATCCTCTCCGCTTCCTCAGCGTTCTTTTCCGGATGCGACAGATCGAAGCTCTCCAGAGAAAGCCCACCGCGATGCATGTCGTCGCTGTGGCAGGAAGTGCAGTAGTTATCGACTGTCGCCGTGGCGTTAAACGATCTTGCCGTTTTCTGTGAAGACTGGGCCGAGACCGGAATGGCCGATAGAGCTCCCGCAACAAATGCTGCAGCAAGCAACACCATTGTCGCGATTCGATGCGGCTGCAAGCTGGCTGCGCGGTTTTGCTTCTCGTGGTACAAGGATTCCCCTCATGCTGCGGCGCGCGCGTGGGCGAGCCAATCGGCCGGGCAGGAATCCATCCTGTGATGCAAGCCTGTTTACAGGCGGAGCGCAATAATCACAGAGCGATTCCCAAACGGGTTTACTGAATGCGGAGTTGAATTTGAGACGGGAAGACTGCGAGGCAGGTAATTAACAACAACGCTGGACGACGGCACTCGCATTTATCGAGGCGTCATCGACAGCACGAGATGTGATTGGCATCACCATTTCGTTGATCTCTTTTCAAGAGTTACCATTGGTTTGATTGGATGTCAAGCGGGTTTTTGGCACATTGCAATACAATTCACACTTTGTTTGAAATTGCGACAAGCAGCAACGTTGCCGATTGAGGGTGCATTTCTTCGTTTGGGTGTAATGGTGTTGAGTGTTTCAAAATATTCCGCTCAATGCGGCAATTTGGGTCGAAGGATTGCATAAATCCAGGTCCCTGCAAGAGCGCTCAGCACCGCAATTATCATCACGGATACACCGTTACCGATGAGTGCGAATAGCGGGCCGGGACACGCTCCTGTCAGAGCCCAGCCGAGCCCAAAGATTGTGCCGCCCAGTGCGTAGCGGGCTCCGCTGCCGAGTTCTTTCCTTGGGATGGAGATGGGGGCACCTGTTGCAGACTTCACGCCAAGCAGTTTGAGAACTGCGATGGAGAGTGCGGCCGTAGCGATCGCCGAGCCGATGATGCCATACATACGGAAGGACTGGAAATGAAACATCTCCTGGATGCGGAACCACGACAGGACTTCTGAGCGCGTGAGCACGACTCCAAATGCGGTGCCCAGCAAGAGGTATACGAAGAGAAACGCAGGTTTCGCGTGGCTTCCGGCGGATGTCTGCTTGTCGACTTGTGTTTCTCTAGGCATGGAATTCAAAGCAGATGAGGCAGGATGAACCACGTTGCCGCGAGTCCTCCGGCAAAGAAGCCAAAGACCGCAATTAACGACGGCAACTCGAAGTTTGCCAAGCCGGAGATTGCGTGGCCAGACGTGCATCCGCCGGCATAGGCAGTGCCGAAGCCGACCACAAACCCTCCCCCAACAATGGACACAAAACCGCGCAACGTAAGCAGCGCGTGCCAACTGAAGATCTCGCGCGGCGCCACACCTGACAGATCGTGAACGCCCATCTGCGTCAACACGAGTTTTGTTCCTGCCGAGATTGCGATGTCATGCTGCGTTCCAACATGCGCCGCGAGGAATCCGCCAACCAGAACACCCAGCAGGAATACGAGGTTCCACAACCCGGCATCTTTCCAGTCGTGGCGAAAGAACTCGAGTTTGCCGGGAATCAATGCCGAACACAAGTGGCGCAGGTTGCTCGATATGCCGAAGACCTTGTTCCCGGTAATGAGGAGCGCGGGGACGAATAGACCAATGAGCGGACCGGCAACGTACCAGGGCCAAGGTGCCGTGAGCCAGTTGCTCATGCGGTCAGGCGATTCCCGGACTGCGGCCCTGGCGCAGATCCCACAACGCAGCGGCGAGAGCATCGATCTCTTCACACGTGTTGTAAAGCGCGAGTGTAGCCCGAAGCGTGCTTTCGACGCCGAACCGCCTGATGATGGGCTGCGCGCAATGATGGCCGGCGCGCACTGCAATGCCCTTGTGGTTCAGGTAGTCACCGATCTCCTCGGTGCGCAGACCATCCATCACGAAAGAAAGCACGCCGGCTTTTTCCTTTGCGGTGCCAATGAGGTGTAATCCTGGAATCCGCAACAGCGCATCGGTGGCGTAAACCAGTACCGTGTGTTCATGGCGAGCGACATTGGCTATACCAACGCGATCGAGATAATCAATCGCCGCGCCCAATCCAACTGCGTCGGCAATGTTGCCCGTACCGGCTTCAAAGCGCTGCGGAGGCGGTTGGTAAAGCGTCTTCTCGAAAGTCACGTCCTGAATCATGTTGCCGCCGCCTTGCCAGGGCGGCATGTTGTCCAGCACTTCCGACTTCCCGTACACCACGCCGATGCCGGTGGGCGCGAACACCTTGTGTCCCGAGAAAACGTAGAAGTCGCAGTTGATCGCCTGCACATCGACGCGCATGTGGGAGACTGCCTGCGCACCGTCCACCAGCACGCGCGCTCCGTGACGATGCGCGGCCTCCACCATCTCATTCACTGGCACCACTGTGCCCAGGGCGTTCGAGACATGTGCGATTGAAACCAGCCGCGTCTTCGGGCCGAGAAGCTTTTCATACTCATCCAGCAACACTTGGCCGGAATCGTCCACCGGAGCCACCCGAAGCCGCGCGCCTCTTTCCGCGCACAGCATCTGCCATGGGACGATGTTGGCATGATGCTCCAGCCACGTAATGACGATCTCGTCGTCCTTCTGGATGTTGCGGCGTCCCCAGCTCTGCGCAACCAGATTGATGGCCTCCGTAGCTCCGCGGACAAACACAATCTCACGCGGCGCACCCGCGTTGAGAAAGCGCCGGGTCTTCTCGCGTGCCGACTCGTAGGCATCCGTTGCGCGCGCAGCGAGTTCATGCGCCGCGCGATGCACGTTCGAGTTTTCGTGTTCGTAGAAATACTTGAGGCGGTCGATGACCGATTGCGGCTTCTGCGTGGTCGCGCCGTTGTCGAGCCAGATCAGCGGCCGTCCGTTGACCACTTCGCGAAGGATGGGAAAGTCGCGCCGAATTGTCTCCACGTCGAACGCATACGAAGAGAGTCCCAGATCCTGTGGCAACTCGGCCGCAGTGCCCGTCGGCGCCACGACTGGGACACCATCGAATGGGTAGAGCGGACGAGGCCGGTTGCCATCATCGTGAGGCGGAGCGGCGGCGCCGGGCGCATGAGCTACTGTGCCGGGCAATTGCGGCGCGTTCTGGTCAAGCGGAGTTGCGAAGGGATTGTTCGCGGCGGCATCGGCCGGAACCGGACCAGGCAGGGTCGAGGGGTTGGAAAACAGCGGGCGCGCCTCTTCAAGAAAACTGAACGTCGGAAACGCCGAAGAGTCGGCCACGCCGAAAGCCCCAGGGACTGCCGGCGCAGGCGGCTGCGGCGTGCCAGCCAATTGCGGTGCCGGAACATCCGTTAGAAGCGAAGACGGAATCGCCGCGAAGCCTTCTTCGCTGGGCACGGCGCTGTCGAATGCAAAAGCCGGGGTGCCCTGGGGTGCGGAATCGGCAGCGGGCATAACATAGAGAGGGCGCGCATCGGCGAGGAATGCAAAGGCCGGGTCAATTGTGGGATTGGGTGAGGAAGCGGGCGCACTACCGCGTCCGGCTTGTGAACTCACGGGCGAAGAAGGCACCGAGGCGCTTGAGCGCGCGTCCGGCGGCACACTGTGGTCAGGAGTCGCGACAAACGCCCCGGGCTGCAGTTCGGCAAAGCCGGCAAGGATTCCAGGAACGGCGGGCACGGTGGGGCCTGGCACCGCGGCATACGGATTTCCGCTGAAGGCGGAGTTCGCCGGCAACACCACGCGAGCCGCGGCGATCGCCGGCTGCTGCGACTCGTCTGGCAGCGCGTTGAACATGGCGTTGGCCATGCGCGCCAACTCGGCCGGGGAGAGAATGCCGGGAGCACTGCCCGGCAATCCCGCACCTGCGCTGTTCGCCTCCGGAATCACAGGCGTCACCAGCGATTGCTCACTTGTACTCATAGTATTGGCCTACGTCCACGTCTTCGAGCAGGGCAATTGCATCATCTGTCAGCACGGCCGCGGAACAATAGAGGGATACCAGGTAAGATGCCAGCGCTCGTTGGTCGATGCCCATGAACCGCACGGACAAGCCGGGGCTCTGCTCTCCCGGAAGGCCGGGTTGAAAGAGACCGACAACGCCCTGCTTCTTTTCGCCCACGCGCAAGAGCAGAATCTTCGTCTTGTGGTCTCGTGTTTTCACCGCAATCTTGTCTGAGGGAATCAGCGGAATTCCGCGCCAGGTCACGAATGGCGTGCCGAACAGTGTGACGGTCGGTGGAGGGACTCCGCGACGGGTGCATTCCCGGCCGAAGGCCGCGATGGCCCGAGGGTGCGCCAGAAACAAGGATGGTTCCTTCCAGACCTTTGTTAAAAGCTCGTCAAGGTCGTCCGGCGTGGGTGCGCCCTTGCGCGTCTTGATCTTTTGCGTCTCGGCCACATTGTTGAGCAGGCCGTATTCCGCATTGTTGATCAGTTCGCTCTCCTGCTTCTCCTTCACGCTCTCGATCAGGAGCCGCAACTGCTCGCGAACCTGGTCGTACGGATTGCTGAAAAGATCGGAGACTCGCGTATGAACATTGAGCACCGCATTAATGCTGCTGAGCACATACTCGCGGGGCTCTTCCTGGTACTTGATATACGTAGCGGCCAGCGCCGACTCGTCTTCGTGGTCGCAGGTGGATTCAATCGGCTTGGTTTCATCCACCTTGTTCAACCGGAAGATTCCCGCTTCAAGCGGCTTCCAATCCAGCAGGCGAACCAGCCAGCGCGGTGTGATTGCCCCAAATTGCGGAGCAGTCTTGGTTACATTGGCAAGTTGATATGCCGCTTCTTCGCTCAACGAGGCGCGGACGACTTCTTCAGCCACAGGATTGCCTCCTAATGTGATTGCAGGGAAATTCTAGAACCTGGCGGGTGGACTTCGCAAGCGAGCAGAGGCGCGCAGAAACCTTTGCCCAGTTTCTGGGACTGAGCTGCGACCTGCGGGCGATTAATTCTGGGCCTCGGTTTCGTGTCTCCTAGTATTTGCGGACGTCGTGATCGACCCGATCGGACCATGCGTGAATTCCCCCGGTCAGGTTCCACACCTGGTTGAATCCAGCCTTGTTCAGCAACTTCACCGCCTTGGCGCCGCGCGAACCCATCTTGCAAATCGCCACAATTTTCTGGTTCGCGTCGAGCTCCTGCACGCGGCGCGGCAACTCCGCCAGGGGGATCAAGTGTCCGCCAATATTTGAGGTTTCGTACTCGAACTCGTCGCGCACGTCGAGCAGAAAGAGATTCTCACCGGCGTCAAGCCACTTCTTCAGGTCTTCAGCTCGAATTTCAGGAACACCCATTGTATTTCTCCTTAAGAAGCGGTTCGGTGAAGATCTCTCCGGCCGCACCCGCCTCGATTTCAGTCCAAAACAGAAAACCCACCTGCCAGGTCAATATCTGGCGGTGGGTCCGATTGAGGTGCCGGCTTGTAGCTAAACTTTAGCTCTGCCCTTCCCTCTCGCCAGAAGACATGCGTACGCAACACATCGTTGCGCAACAACAGACTTCGGCGATCATGGCGCGGAGAGCGATCATCAATTGATAGTACCACGGAAACGGTTCGTCGGCAATCCGAATGGCCTAATCCGAACGGCGAATGCGCTTGAATCAATCGACTAAACAGATCAGCCAGCTTGCTGTGGCTTCTTCCTTTTGAGTCAAACGGTTCTGGGATCCCGGGAAGGAACGATTACTGAACTCGCGCCTCGCATCGACGAGCATCACTCCGTTTGATGGCGCCCGTCATTGCATTCCGTGCGTCAGTGAACTCCGAGAATGTCGCATGCAACTCTTTGTGCAAGTTCATGAGAATTACTGCCAGACATCCATCCCAGCAGTCTGAACGCATCGGAAACTTCTGAGATGTGCGCAGGC
>Ga0302319_10012912_pt1 | contig 15703 bp, 9 predicted proteins | sample Bog_T0_2_FD_203319 | JGI IMG/M metagenome (GOLD analysis project Ga0302319, IMG submission 203319) | Peat permafrost microbial communities from Stordalen Mire near Abisko, Sweden - Bog_T0_2 | ecosystem: Environmental > Terrestrial > Soil > Wetlands > Peat | place: Sweden: Abisko, Stordalen Mire...
TGGGCGTAAGGGATGCTCAACGGCTGGCTGCTCCGCGTTTGACTCTGTGAGCATCGATCAGATACCGATGCCCCACCAAGGCCAACAAGACAATCGCGTTCGGCTATCTCCGACAAACTCCTAGAGCACTCCTATTCGTCGGCTTCGATTTTGCGGCCATGGAGGTCCTGCAAGGGGCGGCTATTGACCTTGAACAGATTGGCGAAGGCGCGCAGTTGGTCGCGGCTGAGAGTGACTTCGTTCTCCAAAACGAACCATCGCACGCCTTCGGTGCAGGGAGGGATGGTAAGGGAACCCATGTAGGTCCAGTAGCCGCGATCGGCGGGGAGGAAGCCGCCGGGGTTCACCATCTCGGTGACCTTCTGGGTCTCTCCTGTCCTGGTGGGCAGGTGCGACCACAACATGGAGAGCAGGGCGTTGGCCGGGGTGGTGATGTCTTCGAAGAGGCGGACGGCGACGACGGCCTGCTTGCCCTCGGCGCTCTTGTACAGCAGATGAACGTCTATGTCCGGGAGCTTGCCTTTGACAGCTTCTTCTCCGGGGTGGTGGAAGTGAAATTGGACGAGATCGTAGCGCACGCCGTCGGCGACGATGTAGCTGCCTGGGTCGACATGCGCGATGACCGTGTGGCCGTTATTCTCCAGGGTCACGGGGCCGGCGAGGAAGTGAAACTCGATGGGCTGCAAGGCCTTGTTGAGGTGGGCGCCGCGGATGTCGATGGGCGACTGCTCGTGGCCTTCGGAACAGGCCTTGTAGGCTGGGTCGAGCTTGCTCCAGACCAGGGCGCCGCGCTTGCCTTCGTAGTCCCAGGGGGCGGTGGTTTGCGCGAAGGCGGGGGCTGCGGCCGAGGCGGCTATGCCGAGGGCCAGAACTGCACGTACGGGAAAACGCATCGATTACTCCTGAACAGAGAGACGCTTAGCGCGCCAAAAAGCATTCTAAGGCATTTGCCGGATTGCGGTGGCGCAACGGCGAAAGGGGCGGGGCCATTGTCTGCGGGGTTTTCCAAAGATAACTGCCTGTTAGCCGGTCGCACGGGCGCAATCCCTTTTCGGATTCTAATTGGGGCTCTTCGGAGGCTTCGGGATGAAATAGCCGCGCCGTGCCTGCAGATCCACATGGTCTCTATCAAGTTTCACTTTCAGGCGGTGATAACTACCGTCCGCCGGAACACCATAAAGAGACAGTTCGAGAATATAGACGAGTTCGGGGGCCTCGATCAGGCCGTTGAAACCTGCATCCAGGTCGTTGCTATTGTGGAAGAAGCCACCTCCGGTGCCCTCTGAAAGCTCACCCAATGTGTCCTCGCTCAGCCTCATCGAAGTGCGGCGATAATCAGCCACGAGGTCGGGACTTCTGCCGCGTGTGTCGTCGCTGGCTGTGATCGTACCCGTGTAGAGGCCGCGTGCATCGAGAGCACTAATCGTCACATTTGACTGTGCAGCCAGATCAATGACTCGAGATTCCGCGGTTCTCGCTCCGGGCTCCAAGGAAATGAAGCCTGTGGAGACAAGCACAAGCGTGCGTTGTCCTGGGAGGTTCGCCATTCTGTGCACCAGTTCTCCAAGCGTTGCGTAGCTTGCCTGCAAGTCTTGATCGCCAACATTGAGAATGCGCCTTGCGGAACCTTCTGCAATCCCTTGAGCCATATCGGGAGGAGTTCCCTTTGTGCAGATGAGCATTACCTGGTCCATCGCATCTTGCAATGCCGTGTGGTCGCGTTTGTTCACAATCAAATCGGCCTGATAATAGTCGATTTTGGGGCAGTCGGCGCCGTCAGCCTGAGATAGAAGTCTTGGCTGCAGTCCGATGATTGCGTCCTGCAACTTCCTGCGATCGTGTGTCAGGCCAGTGTTCGTCTTTCCGGACATCGATACCACAGCGAGCAATTCGGAGCTTTCCAATGCATTCTCTAACGAACTAAGGCTCGCCTTTTTGGCATGCGCCATGTCTTCAAAGCTGAGATGCATATCGTCGAAGAGAAAGACGATCATGCGCTTTGGAAGCGCCGGATTTTGGGGCGCGGCGGCACCGACGTCATTCGGCGCACCTGCGCTCGCTATCCTCGCTCCTCCTTGCGAGAGAGAAGAATCCCGCTCTTCAATCGTGAAAGCAGATACCGTTCTCGGTCTGTCGTTGTCGAATACCTGGAAATCGCTCTTCTTGAGGTCGCGGACCGAGTGGCCCTGCAAATCACGTACGACGACCGGCAAAACGAGTCGATTCACATTCAACTTAATTGAGGGCACGATTGACTGAGGTTCCTTCACTAACTGGGCAGCGGACAGTGGCTGTGCAGACGTCGTTGATTGAACCGCCGATGGGATGGATGCCTCAAGAGGACTTGGCGGTGATGGAACGGAAATCGGCGCTAACGAGGGAGGGCCGGTTTCTTCAATCGTCGCCTTTGCAACCGTGGTCGCCTGTTCGCCAATCTGCGAGGGGACAGCTTGTGGAGGCTCACTGGCGCGTGCTGGATTCACCGGTCGCGCATCTGGTGTGTCCGCCAGAATGCGAGTTGTGGATGCAAAGCGGTGGTAGTTGGAAAATTGCGTGACGTTCAACCACTCTGTGGGCCTGTCGTCTGTTGCGTCCTGCGGGCTTGGAACCGCAAGAGACAAGGCTAAACTGCGAAGGGGACAGATGTACGTGCTTTCACCGATTTCGACAGGCCCATATCGCACCAGAATGCCTGCACGCTGAAATGGAGCCCCGTCTTTGGCGTCAGCTTCCATCGTGAGGCGGAGAATTGCTCCGGTGCCTGGGTGATCCAAATGGCCCCGTGATAGCTGGGCTTCGTATGAACCAGCATCGTGTTCGATGGGTCACCGGGCTGAACCCCGTTCCCAGAAAGCCGGGATCCCCGCGTTACGCTTCCAAAGCCAACCTTGTCGGCTCGTTCCCTGGAGCCTATGACCTCAAAGTGTGAAGAAGGCTTCGGGACGGAATACAGGAAGACAGCTTCCGGGCCCGTTGACTCCTCCTCCCAATGACTCCAATTCAATTTGCCCTGCGTGGCGTCGGTCAGAATCATGCCTAACATGGTGCCGAACTCCCCGCCGGAAATCAGACCAAACTGATCCTGCCATATCGCAGATCCCTGCGTTGGAGGTTGGTTTTCGCGTTCGTCTCGGACCGAAATATCCCGGCTCGATGAGTCAATGAAATGGAGCCCAGCTCGAACCGGCCAACCATTCCTTTTCAGAGCTTGGGGGCTGTCATCGAAACGGCTGATTGTCCTCGAAGCAAGAAAATTGGGCAAACGTGGAAGGGTCTGCGCTACATATGCGCGGGCAAGCGTGAGCATCCGTTGTTGCGCGTCGGCATCCGGGGCAGCAGTAGGCGGCACGTCTTTGGCGGGTAGATCGAGAAAGCCGGACCGATCAGAAAGGACCTGAAGGATCATTGCCACTTTGGAACCTTTATCCAATCCGGCGAGAATCCTCTGCAAAGACACCTCGGACAGCCGTTCGGAAAGCTCGTAGTTTGCGACTTGTTGTGCGATCTCCGCATCCGGCTTATGCCTGGCAATGGCTTCCGCTACAACCGCTTGCAACTGGTCTACCGTAAGACGCTTCTCGGCAAATGCGTGAGACCCTATTGACGTCAGAACGGCAATGCAAATCAGCCGCGAAAATACCCAAGTCCGCAGACGAATGCGCGCAAGGTTTGAGAGCGATCCTAAGCCACGTGTCATGGTTCAACCCTCAGTCACTCCGTTTTCGATTCGCTTGCGGACCGACTCGCCAGATTAGACCCTAGTCCGATCGCCTGGGTTAGGACAAGTCATCCCACGAGTGGTTCGAGCCTCCAAATCACATCGCTCGGTGCAATCTGGAAGTAGCCTTTGACCGAGGGCGGCGGACGCTCTCTGAGACGGCGGAAGGAATGCGACCCTGGCACCCAGCACCCGATGTACCGCGGGCCGCGCTGATGTGCTACTGGCTCAATGGTTTCCCACCCTTCGCAAAATGCGCGAAGGATGAGGCACGGAGGGCTATCCTGGATTTCTCACAGGCCGCGCTCATCTGCAGAATACGGGACCGCGCGGGGTCTCTGAGTGCAGGGAGGCCTTCAGGACAGCCGACCTGGAGGTCGGCGCTCCTCTTTTCGGTGACCTGTGAGAAATGCGGGCTATTTCATCGGAATGAAGGGAAAAAAAGGAAGGGACCCATCGGTTGGATGGGTCCCTCGGTGCGAAAGCGCTTTCGCGACGGGTTACTTGGCGGCGACGGCGACGCCGGCTTGTTCAGCCAGGGTCGCCGCTTTGTCAGAGGCTTCCCAGGTGAACTCAGGCTCGGTGCGGCCGAAGTGGCCGTAGGCCGCGGTCTGGCGGTAGATGGGACGGCGGAGGTTGAGGCTCTCGATGATGCCTTTCGGAGTCAGCGAGAAGTTTTTGCGAACGAGCTCGGTGAGCTTGGCCTCGCCAACTTTGCCGGTGCCGAAGGTGTCAATGCGGACGCTGACCGGCTCGGCCACGCCGATGGCGTAGGCGAGTTGGACTTCGGCGCGATCGGCGAGACCGGCGGCGACGATGTTCTTGGCGATGTAGCGGGCCATGTAGGCTGCGGAGCGATCGACCTTGGTCGGATCCTTGCCGGAGAAGGCGCCGCCGCCGTGGCGGCCCGCGCCGCCGTAGGTGTCGACGATGATCTTGCGCCCGGTGAGGCCGGTGTCGCCCATGGGTCCGCCGATGACGAAGCGGCCGGTGGGATTGATGTGGTATTTGGTGTGCTCGTCGAGCCACTCGGCGGGAAGCACGGCCTGGATGACGTACTTGAGGATGTCGGCATGGAGCTCTTCGTTGCTGACGCTCTCCGCGTGCTGAGTGGAGATGACGACGGCGTCGATGCGGGCGGGTTTGCCGTTCTCGTCGTATTCCACGGTGACCTGGCTCTTGCCGTCGGGGCGCAGATAGGGGAGTTTACCGCTTTTGCGGACCTTGGTGAGCTGGCGGGTGAGCTTGTGGGCCAGGGAGATGGGAGCCGGCATCAGCTCCGGGGTCTCGTTGGAGGCATAGCCGAACATCATGCCCTGGTCGCCGGCGCCACCGGTGTCCACGCCCTGGGCGATGTCGCCGGACTGTTTGTTGATGGTGGAGATGACGGCGCAGGTGTTGGAGTCGAAGCCGTAGAGGGCGTTGTCGTAGCCGATGGAGGCGACAACGCCGCGGACGAGGCTTTGGAAGTCCACGTAGGCCTTGGTGGTGATTTCACCGGCGATGACGACCAGGCCGGTGGCGGTGAGGGTTTCGGCGGCGACGCGGCTGTAGGGATCCTGCTCCAGGCAGGCGTCCAGAATGGCGTCGGACACCTGGTCAGCAATCTTGTCGGGATGGCCTTCGGTGACGGACTCAGAGGTAAATAGAAAACGATCGCTCAAATGTGAACTCCTTCCCAATCAAGGGACTCGGGCCTGATGGAGGGCCTTCGAGTTTTTAACCCAGACACGCTGGCGGCTCGCGGAGTAGGGACCGGGGCAAGCCCGGAGACTCCTTTGTATCGCTGCTCAAGCCCATCGCAACATGCCCGATACTGGCAGGCCTCGGCCTTGGATGCACCGATTTATGGTAATTGCCCGGGGTGCGGGAGGGCAAAGCCAATGGGCGAAATGGGGAATAGATGGGCGTGAATGGGGTCGGGTGAGGCTTGAGAGGCGTCTGCGGGGAGTTGGCCGGATCTTTTCCGGAGCCGGACGAACGGTGAGCCCGTTCAGCAATGGGGCATCGGATGAAGATCAGTCCGCAAGCGTGTCTTTCAATGATCGTGAGGCGAAGACGTGTGCGTGACCAAGTCGTGGGCGGAGGAAACTGCGGCATGCACGACGGCCGACTCGCGGGGAGGCAACAGGGTGGTCCATTTGCCCTCGCGCACGCCGACATAGCGCACGGTGAAGAAGGCAACCACGGCCACCAGCAAAAGGAGGATGAGGGCGCCGGTCCAACGCATGCGCAACTCGATGGCTTCGCGGCGAAGCATGCGGGAGCGCCCCACGTTGGAGGCAAAAGCGGCCCAGCCCTGATCTTCATCGACGACAAAGCCGGAGGCGCTGGAAGCCTGGAGGAACTTTTCCGTCCAGACCTGGGGGTCAAGGCCGAGGGCGCCGGTGTATCCGCGGACGATGCCTTTGGAGAGGATGCCGCCGGGAAGCAGGCGAAACCGCTCCTGCTCCAGCGCCAAGAGGTGGTGCTGGCTGATTTTGGTAATGGCCGTAATTTCTTCAAGCGCAACGCCGCGGGAAATCCGCTCCATGCGCAAGTCTTCGCCAAATTTGCCCATATTCAACCGCAAAAGCTGCGACGTGCGTGTCGTACAACCTTCACAATAAACCGGTCGCCGAGTCGAGTCAAAACGAAAGGCCAGTTCGGCCCTTTGTTTTCAATCGCTCTGGAACGCCCTGATCCAAATTGGGAACTGTCGCCACGGTATATGTCTCTGGTAACAAAGACCAGATGCCTAAAGTCACTAGTCTATATTTGCACCAAAAAACATGGCAATCGGAGGTGTATGTGGAGGATCAGGGAGGGGAAGTTGGCGGTGCTGCGAAGCCGCGCACGACTGATACCCTGAACTCGGGGAACGTGTGTCCCCCCGCGGAGCATGGCCTAAGGAATGAACAAGCTCATTATTGCCAACATTGTGCACCGGCCGGTGCGGTCCATTATCAGCATTCTTGCCGTGGCGATCGAGGTGATCATGATTCTGTCGATCGTGGGCATCTTCATGGGGATGCTGAACGACACCAAGCAGCGCACCAATGGGATTGGCGCCGACTTGATGATGCGGCCGCCGAACTCGAGCTACATGGTCGGCGTGAGCGGCGCGCCCATGCCGATCAAGTTTGTCGATGTCCTGCGCAAACTGCCGCATGTCGTCCTGGTGTCGCCGGTGAACCAGAAGATCTCGACAGACCGGAAGATCGAGATTCTCTACGGAATCGACTACGAGAGTTTTGATGCGCTGAAGCCTTTCAAATACGTTTCGGGCACCAAGTTTCAGGGACCGAACGACGTGATTGTGGACGATCTTTTCGCGAGTTCGGTGAGGGGCACCAAGGTGGGCGACACGATCGAGATTCTGCGCCACCCGTTCCGCATCTCGGGAATCATGGAGCGCGGCAAGGGCGGGCGCAAGCTCATCCCGATCGCAACCATGAACGCGATCACCGATGCGGAAGGGAAGGCCTCGTTGTTTTACATCAAGTGCGATAGCCCGGCCAACGACGACGTGGTGATGCAGGAGATCCGTGCGGTGCATGGCTTTGAAGGCTACCCGGTGGAGACCATCGATTCGTGGCTGGACGAGATGACACCGGACAAGCTGCCCGGCTTCAATATCGCGCTGGATGTGGTGAGGTCTGTGGCCGTGGTGGTTGGATTCCTGGCGATCTTCCAGTCGATGTATACCGCGGTTCTGGAGCGGACGCGTGAGATTGGGATTTTGAAGTCGATGGGAGCCTCGAAGCTGACCATAGTGGACGTGATTTTGCGCGAGACTGCGGTGATGGCGCTCGCCGGAATCGTGCTGGGAATTGCGGCTACGTTCGCGGTCAAGTTGCTGATGGCGCATTTCTTCCCGACCACCAATTTTGAGATTACTGGGCTATGGCTCTTGAAGGCCGCGGGCATTGCGTTTGTTGGAGCGCTCGGCGGGGCGCTGTATCCCGCGTGGATAGCGGCGCGCAAGGATCCGATCGACGCGCTGGCTTACGAGTAGGCACCGGCCACCTGCGGTGGGGCAGGCGCTCGCTATCCGCTCGCACGAGGTTCGTGGTTTCCCACCCTTGAATCAAAAAGCGATTCAAGGATGGGGCACGGGGCTGAAATGGAAAATGGACAAAAAGGCGCTTGGAGGCGTGTGCGTACCCACCCTTGGCACAAAAACAAGGGCGTGCCAAGGGCAACGCACGGAGCGTTTTGAGCAGTGAAACCGCGAAGGAAGTGCAACCGCAGATCCTTCGACTTCGCTCGGGATGACATTCTGAGTTACGGAAGACGACGGATGGCAATTTGGGTGTGGGGAGGTTTGCTGGTTGGCTCCCGAGTCTGGAGGTGCGCGGAAGAGGGAACCTACTTTTTGTCGAGCGCGTATTCCATGGCCCAGATGGAGCCGGGGCGCATGTACATGCTGGCGCGGAAGAGGCCTTTGCTGTCGTAGGCCTCGGGGGTGCGGAAGAAGTAGCCGCGGTCGCGCCATACCACGTTGTTGACGCCCTTGGCGGTGGCGAATCCGTCCTCGACGAGTCCTTCGGCGATCATGTGGCTGGCGACGGCGAAGGTTGAGCCGGTCCACACTTCCTCGGTCTGCGGATTGTTATGCAGGAGGGCGCCGTCGGCGCCGATGCCGTTGATGGCGCCCATCTCGCCTTTGGCGAATTTGCGCACATTGGTGTCGTAGACCTTGTGCAGCGCCGAGACGCGCATGTCCTTGGGAACCAGATCGCCGAGGCCGGTGAGGCCGGCATACCACTGGCCGGCGAGCTGCTCAGCCATGACGGCTTGGGTGTCGAGGCCTTGCACGGCGTAGCGGAAATAAGTGCCAGTCCAGAGTTTCTTCACGTAGGCGCCGGCGGCGCGGGCTTCCAGTTCGTCATAGGCTTTTGCGGTGGCAGGTTCGTCAAGTTTGTCGGCCATGCGCGCGGTGGCCTTGAGCGCGGCGAGATAGAGGCTGCCGGTGTAGGCGCTTTCACCCGTGGCGATCCAGTCGTCGTAAGTCTGATCGGGAAAGCCGCCGTTTTCGATGAGGCCGTCGCCGTTGGTGTCGTACTGTTTGAGGCGTTCCATGGCCTGCTTGACGGCGGGCCAGCTTTCGCGGAGGAAGGCATCGTCGTTGGATCCGGTAAGCACGTAGTCGCGCCAGACCATGAGCACGTATTTGGAGTTCAAATCGCGCCAGTTGGAAACGTCCTGGTAGTTGTACTGGTTGGGATTAACGACGGGATCTTCATTGGGCGAGCCCAGGTCGTGCGGCGCAGCGCCGGGGACTTTGCGGGTGTACTCGACGAGTTGATGCTCGCGGAGCGATTTCCAGGCCCAGACGTAGTGTTGCGGATTCGATTCAGGAATGGTCTGGGTGTATTCTCGCATTTCCTCTTTTTCGATCTCCGGCCAGAAGCGGAGCAGCGAGAAGGAGCCGTAGAAGCGAACGTCGAGACTGCCGTAGAAGGGGTAGTCGAAGGACTCCATGTAGGTGAAGCGATCCTGTGCCCACTGGGAACTGGAGCCGGCTGCGGACTCGCTGGATGTGGGGACGGATTCGCCATGTTCCGCATGCTCTTGCGCCCAGAGCGTGCCCCCGTCGGCCAGATCGTAAAGCTCGTTGAAGAGTTCGGCGCGGTACCAGGCAGGCTTTTTCTCATCGCTGAGGATCGGCTTTTGCCAGGCGTCGATGGCCTGGCTCCATGCCTCGTGATTCTCAAGTGCGGTGCGGGCGATGTCCCACGCATGCGTCCCTTCGTTGCCCCAGAAGTGCGTGTAGTGACGGTCCCACTTGCGTCCCCCGCCGAACTGGACGATGGGGAGATCCCAACTGAGAGCCATGGGAATCAACCGCTTCTCATGGGGCGCAAGCGTAAAACGGACGGCAAAGGCACCGGCCAGGGCAGCGTCGCTCGAGGCGACCGGCAAGGCCTGGTTAGGCAGGCGGCCATCCTTTGAAAAGGGCTTCCACACTTCGGATCCATCGAAGGCGGTGAAATACGTGGCAAGATACGTCACTTCGGCGCCGGGACCGGGAAGGGTGGCAATGGCGAACTGACCGTCCCATTCATCTTTCACGGGACCGGAGCGCAGGCGATCGAAGACGATGCCGGACATTGGGCTGTTTGCTGCGGCGAGGGTCTCCGTCTTGAAGGAGTTGATGTTTTGCTGATTGAGCGCGCCGCGGAAGTCATGGGAGGAGTCGCGGAGCCAGCCGACCATATTGGTCCATGAAAAGAGGATGGAGACCGTGACGGTCTTGCTGGATGGATTTTCGGCGGTCCAGCGGTAAACGGCGACGGGGTAGCTGGTCTCCTTATAGTTATTGGGAAGAATCGGGGAGAACTGCTCGACGGATAGCTTGACAGGGAGGGCTTTGGTTCCATAAGCGAACCAGCTCTTCGGGTAGAGGGCGGCGTATTCGCCATCCCCCGCGGGGTACTTCCAATTCCAACTGCTGAGGGTTCCGTCTTTCGGTGCGCCGACCGCGAGGGCCATGGAAACCGGGGCCGCGCCGTCTTGCTGGGCGAAGACGGCGAACTGGTTGCTGGGGACGTCTTGATACTTGTGCGTACCGGTCTTGAGATGCCAGCGCTCGAACTTGCCGCGATAGGAGCGCGAGAAGGTTCCTGCACCGAAGCCCCCGACGGGCGCGCCCTGCCAATAGCCGTCGTCGATGTTGGCGTCGGAGCCCTGGAGCTCGGTGCGCTGAGCGCCGGGGTTGGGCGGAGGAACGCCGATGGGTATGTGCCATGCGGTGGCGGGAATTTGCGCAAAGCCGATGGAAGCGGCGGCTGCGAAGAGCGTAGAGGCGCAGATCAAACGATTAAGTCGCATGAATGGAGGTCTCCGGGAAAGGGGCAAAAACATCATACAGGTCGGCAATGAAGGCGCGGAATGGTGCCGCGAGATTGCATGGTGGGTTTGATGTCCCTTGAGATTTGGCGGTCTCCCACCCTTTCGCCAAAAAGGCGAAAGGATGGGGCACGGAGATCGTACAAATTCATGTAGTCAGGGACCTAGCCTAGAATCCAGCGGGCAGGAACGCCGCGCCGTCTTCATTTGCTCAGGACCTTACTCGATTGTCGCTGGACGCGAGCGAGGAATGAGGCGGAGCGATGAGGGGGATGGATCAGGCTATGATTCTATGCACAGGAGTCCACTTATGTTGATCCGCGTTCAAAAGCCTGCGCAGGTGTTGGCTTGCACATTGCCTTTATTGATTGGTTCCGCATGGTTGCCGGCCCAGAACACATCGGCCGGGGTGCCTCCGGTGATCGATGTTCACGTTCACGCGATGGACGAGTCATTTCCAGGGATGACCACGACGTGCCCGAATACGCCGAAGTTCACTGCGTCTGACCCGAGCACAAAAGAGGCGCCGTTTGGATGGAGCGAGGAGGAATGCACGCCCAAGCTCTATGCATCGGCCAAAGGGGAATACCTGAAGGACATGAAGGCAGAGATGGAACGGATGAACGTGACCGCGGTGGTGTTCGGCGATCCGAAGAGCGTGCAGAAGTGGAAGGACGCGATGCCGGGGCGCGTGATTCCAGGGACGTCGTTCGACGCAGGCATGAATCCGGGTGCGCGTGTGCCGCTGGATGAGTTGCGCAAGGATTTCAGCAAGGATGGCTTCAAGGTGATGGGCGAGATTGGGCTGCAATATGAAGGGCTATCGCCGAGCGATCCATCGGTGGATCAATACTTCGCGCTGGCGGAAGAACTGGACATACCGGTGGCGATCCACATGGGGACGGGTGGATCGGGGCGCGCCAATATTGCGATGCCGAAGTTTCGCGGATCGATGGGGAATCCGCTGCTGCTGGAAGAGCTGCTGGCGAGGCACCCCAAGTTGCGTGTGCAGGTGATGCATGCGGGATACCCGATGATCGACAACATGCTGACGCTGCTGCAAGGCAACTCGCATGTGTACGTGGATGTGGCCGGGCTGATTTGGAGCTATCCGATCAAGGAAGTGAATCGCTACATTGAGCGGCTGGTGGATGCGGGATTTGAAGACCGCGTGATGTTCGGGACCGACCAGATGGAGTGGCCGAAGTTGATGAGCTATTCAATCAGCCTGATTCAGAATGCAGACTACCTGACCGCGGAGCAGAAGCGGGACATTCTATACAACAATGCTGCGCGTTTTCTGCGTCTACCGCCGTCCGCAATCAGATAGACGCCACGGATTTCGGTCGGAGACCTGAAACCCGAAGCATCCTGATTTTCGCGCGGGAATTTCGGATTTCGGCTGAAAAAGAACCGCATTTGATCTGAAGTTCTCGAGTGTATCGCATGCCGTCAGGGGACGCCGCGCCTATGCCTTGGAAAAAACGATGGGCCTACGCGGCCTGGGTGTTCGTGATCGGCTTGTTTGCGATGCTGCATGCGATGCATCTGCGCGCCGATTTCCCCAACCACTCGGCGTGGGTGGCGGATTGGGCCAAGTACACCGACGAAGGCTGGTATGGGAATGCGGCGATTCGCGCGCATCTGTTGGGTCATTGGTATTTACCCGGCGATTTCAACCCGGCGCCGGCCGTGCCGGTGTGGCCGTTTCTGGAATTTGTTCTTTTCTTCTTCACGGGCGTGAGCGCGGAGGCGGCGCGGGGATTGGCCGTCGGGTTCTTTTTCGCCAACCTGGTTTTGAGCTATTTTTTGTTGCGCACGCGGGGTCCGCGATGGATGGCATTGCTAGCGCTGACGCTGCTGGCGACGAATCCATTTCTCTACAGCTTTAGCCGGTTGGCCATTCTGGAGCCTCTGTTGATTGCATTGACCCTGGCCGCACTCAACCTGGCCGTGCGACTGCCCGCGTTTCGATATCCGGTGTGGGCTGGTGTGGGCATCGGAGCGCTGTTCACGCTGATGATGCTGACGAAGACAACGGCCATCTTTTTGCTGCCTGCGCTGGTGGGGGCCGCGCTGTTGGCGCTTTGGCCGAAGCCCGGCTTGTTCTGGCGATGCGCGGCTGCAGCCGCGGGCTCGTTCGCGCTGAGCTTCGGAGGTTGGATGGCCTTGGTGATGCACGCGGGTTTGATGGCCGACTACGAGTATCTTTTCCAAGCGAATCGCTACATCAAGCCGACGGAGTTTTATTGGCCGGCTGTGAGCCTGTGGTGGTGTTTCCACGGGGCGCTGTGGGTGGATACGATTCTCGTTCCGCTGGCGGGAGTTGTGGTTGCGGCCGCGGTTGTGGGGCGAAAGGACGCGGCTTTCCGGAGACTTTTGCGGGACCCTGTGTTCGGGGCGTCGATCCTGGCGATTGCGGGCTACATCCTGTTCATGACGGTGCAGAATCATCCGCAGCCGCGCTATTACGCGGTTCCCGCTTTCTTCATCTTCTTCATTGTGGCACAGGGCGCCCATGCGTTTCTGGGCCCAGGGGCAAAGGTTTCTGTAGCGCGCAAAGGGGGAGCGAATCCCCGTGCAAGGTCGATGGGCGGCTGGGCTGTTCTTGCTGTCGCGGCTGCGGCGGTGGGGGTTAACGGTGCGTCGGTATTGGATTACACTGCCCATCCGGAGTACAGCCTGGTGCAGGCGGCTACGCGTTTGACGCGCTACATTGATGAGCATCCGAACGGCAAGCGGCTCCTGGTTTCTGTGAGTGGCGATGAGATTATGCTCATGACCCACATGCCTGCGATCAACGACCTGTTCGACACGCCGACGGCGGCGATGCCGGATATGGGAGGCAAGTTGATTTACTACCGGCCTGGATGGTTCGCAACCTGGAATACGCTCGACCCCGGAACCCTGGAGGATCTGCACAGCTTTGCTTCGGTGGAGCAGGTGGCAAGTTTTCCGGCTTTGGACGACCCCAAACGAAAGGTCCTAGTCCTATTCAAACTGCATCCTTGGGCAGGGGGCCAAGTACGCGATCCGGGCGACGAAAACCTGCAAATCCGGTTGCCCCAGGACAGGTTCGACATCCCGCTCCAATAGGAGAGGGGGCCTCCCCAAACGTGCAAAATATAGGAGAATTCCGCCGTTTCAGGCGGGATGGACCCGTGTTTGGAGTGGCAATACGGCGTACCCAAGGGTACAGTGCTGCCTGGGTTCAAGAGGATTCGAACCCGAGGGTCCATCTGCCTGTGACTGCAGTCACTCGACAGTGGTGTACTCGGATGATAGAGTTCCGGTGACTTTGCCCCGGTGCTCTGTGAGGTCGCGTTTTCTGGGGGTCGTTCGAGATACGGCTTCAAACCATTGTTCGGGAGGACATGTGACTGTTACGAATTGGGTGGAATTCTTTCTGGGAGCGAGTGTTTTTTCGCTCGTTATGGCCTTCATCTTCGGCCGCCGGGTGATTGGGTTGGGCATTGAGATGTCGGCGATGCAGACCATCGCTGACGTCTTCAAGGCAGGCGCCGCGGCATTTCACAAACATCAATCGAAGATGGCAGCGGTGCTTCTCGGCCTGCTGCTTCCCACCTTCGCGAGTGCGCAGGAGCACGCAGGCGGGGGCGAAGCCAACCTGGTGCTGCCGGATTTGAAGAGCGTGACGTTCACGAATTTTTTCAATTTGGATGGACATGCCCTTCTATCGATCGGCTTGCTGTTCTGCGTGGGCGGCCTGTTGTTCGGGTTGGCGATTTATATGCAGTTGAAGAACCTGCCGGTTCATCGCACGATGCTCGAGATTTCCGATCTGATTTATGAGACGTGCAAGACCTACCTGGTGACGCAGGGCAAGTTCATTCTGCTGCTCTGGGCGTTCATCGCGGTGATTATCGCGCTGTATTTCGGCGTGTTGGCGCCCGTGCCGGGCAAATCGATTGCGGTTACGCTGCCGATCATTTTGTTGTTTTCGCTCGTGGGCATTGCGGGCAGCTACGGTGTAGCGTGGTTCGGAATTCGCGTAAACACCTTTGCGAACTCACGGACGGCCTTTGCTGGATTGCGCGGCAAACCGTATCAGCTTTTTGCGATTCCGCTGAAGGCGGGCATGAGCATCGGCATGCTGCTGATCTCAGTGGAACTGCTGATCATGCTTTTCATCCTGTTGTACATTCCTGCCGATTACGCGGGCCCGTGCTTCATCGGTTTCGCAATTGGCGAGTCGTTGGGAGCCGCGGCGCTGCGCATTGCCGGCGGCATCTTCACCAAGATCGCCGACATTGGCTCGGACTTGATGAAGATCGTTTTCAAGATCAAAGAGGACGATGCGCGCAACCCGGGCGTGATTGCCGACTGCACGGGCGACAACGCGGGCGACTCAGTTGGACCGAGCGCGGACGGCTTCGAGACGTACGGCGTCACGGGCGTGGCGTTGATCACATTCATCCTGCTGGCCGTGAAGAGCCCCACGACGCAAGTGCAACTGCTGGTGTGGATCTTTGTGATGCGCGTGGCGATGCTGCTCTCCAGTTCGGGAGCGTATTTCATCAATGGCTTGATCGCCAAGATGCGGTATGCGGACTCCGATGAGATGGACTTTGAGGCGCCGCTGACCTCGCTGGTCTGGCTCACCTCCATCGTGTCCATTGTGCTGACGTTTATCGTCTCGTACCTGATGATCCCCACGCTAGGTGACGGCACACTCTGGTGGAAGCTGGCTTCCATTATCTCGTGCGGAACCTTGGCGGGCGCGCTTATCCCCGAACTCGTGAAGGTTTTCACATCGACCAAGTCGGGCCACGTGCAAGAGATCGTCACGTCGGCACGGGAAGGTGGAGCTTCGCTGGGTATCTTGTCGGGAATCGTTGCCGGCAATATGTCGGCATACTGGCTGGGATTGAGTATGGTCGCGCTCATGGGACTGGGCTATTTCTTCAGTACGGGGCCATCCATGGAAGTGCTGATGCTTGCGCCGGCCGTCTTCGCGTTTGGCTTGGTCGCGTTCGGCTTCCTGGGTATGGGCCCGGTGACGATCGCAGTCGACTCTTATGGGCCGGTCACCGACAATGCGCAATCGGTTTACGAGTTGTCGCTGATTGAGAACGTTCCCGGCATCGAAGCTGAGTTGAAGAAGGACTTCGGCATCGACGCGAAGTTCGA
>Ga0302319_10012917_pt1 | contig 15700 bp, 14 predicted proteins | sample Bog_T0_2_FD_203319 | JGI IMG/M metagenome (GOLD analysis project Ga0302319, IMG submission 203319) | Peat permafrost microbial communities from Stordalen Mire near Abisko, Sweden - Bog_T0_2 | ecosystem: Environmental > Terrestrial > Soil > Wetlands > Peat | place: Sweden: Abisko, Stordalen Mire...
CGGCCGTCAATTGTAAGCAATTCCCCGCCAGTGCGGCATAATCCGGCGTTCGGCATAATGGACATTATGCCGATATCGGCATAACGTCCACTGGACAGCGGCGCCCCAGCGTCTCAATCGCGACCTTAGCCGTTATGCTAAAGACAAAACCGAGCGGGCGCGTGAGGAACTGATCGCCGAACTCGGGAGCTGCTTCCTCTGCGCCGACCTCGGCGTCGCCCCGGAACTCGAACCACGCGAGGACCACGCGAGCTATGTTGGATCATGGCTCAAGGTCCTCGCCGACGACAAGCGCGCCATTTTCCAAGCGGCGGCGCATGCGCAGCGCGCGGTGGCTTTCCTACATGGGCTCCAACCATCTGCGAGGCAGGCGCGCGCGGCCGCCTAGGGCTAAGCAGTCGGCCGCGTGTGACCTGAAAACCTACTGCCGGGCTGGCGCGGTGGCGCTGGTCGCGGCGGACGCCAGTGCTCCGGTCCAGGCGCATGCCTCCTGGGCGTCAAGCTGAGACCGGGTGGGATTCAGCGCTCAGCAATGGGCAGCGCTCCGGCGCCTCGCGGGGCATATCCCCGACGCCGTTTCCGGCGCAGCAGGTCGAGAAACAGGCGAACGGCCTCATCCTCACGCGCGAACGAATGGCTGATGGCCTGTCCCCGTCCGCCAATTCGCCCCCAGCGTCGCGTAAGCTGGATGTCGCCAAACAGTGTCGGACTGATTGAAAGCGCATAGAAACGAGCCATGCCGCGTTTCGCGTCCCTGCGCTCGATATAGAGTTTATACGGCTGCGCGATCATGGCGGCAGAGTCGCGCGGATGAAGGGCGCGTGTCCAATAATAGTTTGGAATCGAGTTGGCGCAATCGATTCGTATTTGTGAAGCATCGCTTGGCTGATGCATGCCCGGGATGAGCCATGGCTTCACGCTATCTGATTTTGTTCCATCGATGTGCGGCCGACGCACTGGAATCGAGACGATAAGCCGGAAAGTGGCGTTCCTCCCAAAGATCATCCATCCTGCCGGGCTAGGCTGGGAAGGTATGTAGTGCGCGTCTGGGCATACCGTCCCGGCGACATCGCACTGGCGCCGACTATGCGTCGGGTAGATGACCTGCCTCACTGTGGCCATTGCCGCGAATAGTCAAAAGGCCTCTGCGGCGCGGAAATCGTCGAAGGTTTTCATGATGTCGTCAGTGATGAACGGAACGGACGTTCGCGACTGAGCGTACCCCGGCCAGCCGAAGCACGAGGTTGAGCTGGAAGCGCGTTCCCTTCGAGAGTTCGGAAGTGAGCTTCAGAGCCTTCTTTGGCGCTGACTTCGACAAAGATATCGCTGTCTTTGTCCGGTTGGGCAATGAGCACGTTGATCCTGAAGGCCTCCGCGGCGCGGGCCATCATGAAGCTTCGGCGCTGATCGTGATAGATGCGCACTCCATCTTCGTCCGACGTCGCAGGGTCTATCTCCAGGAGTTTGCAGCTAAGACAGCGCGGCGAATTGGATAGCCTTTGGCTTTAATTTGCGCTCAGTGCGCAGCCTTTGTGAGAGAAGGGTTGGCCATGGCCAACTGCGTGCTCCGGTCCTGTTAACCACCTGTTAACCAAAAATCTCTTGCCGAATTTAGAGAATCATGGCTTCTCTGCGAAGCGGTTTTTCTTCGCCTTCGGGTGAAAAACCGCTTTGGGACGATAAGGACGCTTCGTTGGTGTTGCCCCGCGATCAAAACGCGAGTTCGGATGACAGGATAGCTGCGCACGCTCGACTCCTGTCAAATCAGTTGCTTGCGCTCCGCGACAAGCTGTTCCCTCCTGAGTCCCACAAGTCGCTTCGTAAGTTCACGTCCGGGGAAGCGGCCCGTTTGATTGGCGTATCGGATAGCTACCTCCGGCAATTGTCCAGTGACGGCGTGGGGCCAGCGCCGGAGGTTTCGTCAACCGGCAGGCGGTCTTACACTCTTGGGCAGATCAACGAACTTCGAAGGCATCTGGCGAGTGCGCGACCGAAGGAGGCAAGTGTGTTCTTGCCTGGACGGCGCGGCGCAGAGCGCATGCAGACCATTGCGTGCACCAATTTCAAGGGCGGTTCAGCGAAGACGACCACGACGCTCTATCTGGCGCAGCATCTGGCGTTGAAAGGCTATCGGGTCCTGGCGTTGGATCTTGATCCGCAGGCCTCCCTCACGTCGATGTTCGGAATTCAGCCGGAGTTCGACCTGCGCGAGGGAGACACCCTTTACGGGGCTATTCGATACGACGATGCGCGGCGGCCTTTGGCCGAGATCGTAAGGCCGACCTATTTTGACGGGATAGATCTGGTGCCAGGCAATCTCGAACTTATGGAATTCGAGCACGAGACTCCGCGGGCGTTGACCGAAGCCAAGCGTGTAGGAGCAAATACTTTCTTCAGGCGTGTCGGCGCTGCTTTGGCCGAAGTGGAATCGAACTACGATGTCGTGGTTATCGATTGCCCGCCGCAGCTTGGCTATCTGACCCTTGGAGCCGTTTGCGCCGCAACTTCCCTGCTCGTCACCGTCCATCCTCAGATGGTCGACGTGGCTTCGATGTCTCAGTTTCTTTTGATGGCGGCCGATTTGCTGTCAGTGGTCCGCAAGGCGGGCGGCGATCTTCAGCAGGACTTTATCCGCTACGTTATTACCCGCCATGAGCCCCACGATGGGCCTCAATCGCAGATTGTCGCGCTTCTGCGGAACCTGTTCGGCGAGGAGGTGCTGGCTGCCAGTGTGTGGAAGTCGACGGCGATCGCGGACGCAGGTCTTACGAAGCAGTCGCTCTACGAGTTGGAGCGAGGATCGGTCGGACGAGCGACTTTTGATCGCGCGATCGAGAGCCTTGATGCGGTGAATGGCGAGATCCTGGGTCTGATCCACAGAGCTTGGGGAAGGGCGGCATGAGCCGAAGGGATCGGATCAAAGACCTCTATTCGTCGACCGCGGACGGCGAAAAGTTGGCCATGGCCAACTCGCCGGCTCCGCGTCCGGATGCTCCCCGGGAGAGGGCGCCTGCCGGGCCGGTTCGCTCCATGGGGCTTGCCTTGGATCGCATGCAGAACGAGACGCGGGTGCTCCAGGAAGCCCTTGTTGCCGGGACGAAGGTTATTGAGATCGATCCTGACCTCGTCGATGTATCGATCATACGCGACCGGCTTTCGGAAGCCGACGACGCCAGCTTTGAAGTCTTCAAGCAGGCCATTGCCAACAGAGGGCAGGAGGTCCCGATCCTCGTGCGGCCCCATTCCTTGGCGGAGGGCCGTTTCCAGGTCGCTTACGGCCACCGGCGTCTGCGAGCAGTTCGAGCCTTGGGACGAAAGGTCCGGGCTGTCGTCCGCGACATGTCGGACGTCGATCTCGTCCTTGCCCAAGGTCTGGAGAATTCGCAGAGGCAGGACCTTTCCTACATTGAGCGCGCACTCTTTGCCGCACGGCTGGCGGATCGGGGCTTCGAGCGAAATGTCATCATCGACGCGCTGGCGACCGACAAGGGTGAATTGTCGAAGCTGATCTCGGTCGCCCGATCTATCCCAGAAGCGATGATCGAAATCATTGGGCCGGCGCCTAAAGCGGGACGGCGCCGCTGGCAGGCGTTGGCTGAATTATTGAAAGACGCGCGGTCACGTCGGGAAGCCGAGAAGGCAGCAAAAGATCCGGATCTGATCAAGGCAGACACGGACACAAGGTTTCTGCGGGTGCTTTCCGCGGCCGCGAAAAACACTGCGTTGTCGCCGTCCGTAACCAGTTGGAAGACGCCGGCCGGGCGGATCGCTGCGACGATCACGCGGTCCAACAAGTCGATTAACTTGGCGTTCGACGCGGGCGTCGAGCCGAGATTCGCAGATTTCGTCGCATCACAGCTCGATGAACTCTACAACACGTTCCTCTCGCGCGGCGAACCGCGCGAGTGAGAAAATTGGTCACCTGAAGGAGCAACGAAGCAAAAGAAAAAGGCCCCCGAAACAGAGTTCCGGAAGCCCTTCTCATACGTCACGGTTTGAGAATCCCACTTCCACGAATCACTGTCAAGAGTCTCTCGTGAGACGGAGCGCTGTTTTGGCGGGCGGATATCTTTTGCCCAATTAAGGGCACTGACAAATGCAACCGCATAGCTCGACGACGCCCTTTGGGCGGCGATCACTGACGCTTGCCCACGTGGCAAGCCAGGCGGTCGCAAAGGCGCGGCCTCCCGAAAAGGCCGTGCACAAATGGCATGTGTTTCGCGCGATCTGCGCCGCCAAGGCGCGCGTCGGCGTTTCCGAACGTGCGCTGGCCGTGCTGGACGCTCTGTTGAGCTTTCACCCGGAGACGACGTTGAGTGGGGAAGGACTGGTCGTGTTCCCTTCCAATCAGCAACTCGCCTTGCGCGCGCATGGCATGGCGCCGGCGACCCTGCGGCGGCACCTGTCCGCTCTGGTCGATTGCGGCCTGATCCTTCGGCGCGACAGCGCGAACGGTAAACGCTTTGCCCGGAAAGGGCGGGGCGGGGCGATCGAAATGGCGTTCGGTTTCGATCTTAGTCCGCTGGTCGCCCGTGCAGAAGAATTCGAAGATTGGGCGGAAAAGGTTCGGGCAGAGGAACGGGCGCTTCGTCTCGTGCGCCATCACGTTGTGCCGTCGCGACATCGCCAAGATGATCGCGACGGGCATCGACGAAGCCGTCCCGGTCGGCGGGATTCTCGGCAAGGATGGCGCCGGGGCAGGGCAGGAGATTTCGTCCTGGGCGGACATCCACGGCCTCTATCGCGTCATCATGGGCCGAATCCCGCGCTCAGGAACCCGGCAAGAGCTGGAGCCGATCGCTGAGGAACTGACGCTGCTCGCCGAGGAAATCCTCAGCTTTTTGGAAACTCACGTAAAAAACACAAAAATGGACGCCAATGAGTCTCAAATTGAGCGCCACATACAGAATTCAAAACCAAATAGCCTAATTGCTCTTGAACCAGCCTTTCGAGAAAGGCAGGGGGCAAAGTCCGAGCTTTCATCCGAACCTGCGAGGTCTCCACAAAAAGACTTCCCCTTGGGGATGGTCCTCGAAGCGTGCCCGGATATCGTGGATTACGCCAAGAGCGGAATTTCCAACTGGCGCGATTTTCTTGTCGTCGCTGCCCTTTTGCGCTCGATGCTCGGGATCAGCTCCAGCGCTTGGGAGGCGGCGCAATCGGCGATGGACGAAATCCCCGCTGCCATCGTCGTCGCGGCCATCCTGCAAAAGGGAACGTCGGTCACCAGCGCCGGGGGCTATTTGCGCGAACTCACACGCAAGGCGGTGGCGGGAGAATTCACGATCGGGCCGATGCTGATAGCGCTGATTTCGGCGCGGAAAAGAGAGAAGAAGCGAGCATAGGGGAGCCGTCAGTGGCAAAATCGATTGTCGGCGTGCCCTGCGCGTCGTGTCGAAGTGCGGGGATGATGATGTCGCCATGGGCGGCAAGCTATTACAACGACGCCGAGCGTCGGCGCGGCAAGGGCGCGCGGCTGGCGATCTGAGGGGGTCGGAGCGCCGACCTTCCCCTTTTCGCCGACACCTGAAGACCTCAAGCGACGAACGCGTCCGCTTCACCGCCCATCATGCGACAAGCCGATCAACGAATGGGCGGTGCAGCGGTTGAGGCCGCAACTGTTTTTCGCGGCCGGCCGAGCTGGAGGTTGGCGAGTTCGCCCGGCCGGGTCTCCCGGCTGTTCATGGCGACTTCGCGCTGCAGGCGCTCTGCACGCGCGCGGCGGACGGATTCGCGGGCCATCGTTGCCTCCGTGGCAGGGTTCGGCCGGGCGTCAGCCCCCGGCCGCAGGTCAAGGATCGGACGTCAGTCGCGATCCCAGGCGAGCGAGAGCCGCCGCGAGGGCCGCCATCGCCGGTAGGCGCGGCTCAGGTGGCAGGCGCGGACAATGAGGCGGCCGAGCTGGAGCTCGTGGGCGGTCGCGCCTCTGAGGTAGACGAGCGTCAAGGCTCAGCCGTCATTCAATGCGCGAAGCGCAGCATGGTGACGATGACGCCGACTAGGACGAGTGTCTGCCCTGTCGTCCATTTCGCGAGGTCGGCTTTGACCTCGGCGATCTTCGCCTCCAAGCGGAGTTCGGTTGCGGAGATCTTCGCCTCAAGGCGGGTCTCGACTTCCTTCAGGTCGCCTTTCGTTGCGATCTGTTCGCTGGTCGCGTCGGCAAAAGCGTGGGCCATTCCTTCGGCCTGTTCATGAGGAATGTGCGCCTTGTCGCGCAGCGCCCGCGCGAACTTCAGCGTGTCGAATGCGATAGTTAAGGTCTTCTCCTTCGGGCTTTGGCAAGTGTCCAGGCGGCGATAGCCGCGATCAAGAGGACGGCGGCCAAGGATTTCGGCCTGGCATATCGCGGCGGTAAACAGCGACCGGAGCGGCTGTTGGCGCAGCCACGACGCGACGGCGGGCGACAGCGCCGGCTTCATCGTCTCCGACAGCACGTTGGCGCCGAGCAGGAAGATCACTCGAACGCCGGCGGCTCGCGCGCGGGTTCGCGGTTCGGCAGTTCGAGCTCGACGCCGCCGATAGGCTCGATACGGGTGCGAATGCGATCGTAGAGATTGAGTTCGGCCGGGAGCGTCGGCGCGAGCGTGTCGCGCAGGATTCGGCGCGCCTCGGCTTCCATCGAGTGGCCGTGCTCGGCGGCGCGGACGCGCAGGGGCTCTTTCAGCGTCGGTTCCAGATTGCGAATGGTCAGCGTCGCCATGATCGCCTCCTCGATGCGAGGTAAGCGATGGCGTCTACGACATCAATGATAGCATTGCATGCGGGTCTCTAAGCGATCAAACCCTTGATCGGCGCGACCGCAGCGGTCTCGGGGAACACCGCTTGAGCGAGCTGCGCCGACGAGAGGCCGAGATGATCGGCCAGCACGCCTTTGACGACGGCGCGCAGATCCGTCGTCGGCTTGAGGTCGCGGTTCTCATAGAGGTTGGCGGGCTTGAGGCCCGGCCAGTCCGCAACCACGCGCCCGCCCGCGACCGCGCCGCCGGCGAGGAAGGCGACCGTGCCGGTGCCGTGATCGCAGCCGCTGTCGCCGTTGACATGCACGGTGCGGCCGAACTCCGTCACCGCGATGACGACGGTCTGCTTCCAGGCGTCGCCGAGCCCGCTCTCGAAGGCGGCGAACGCGTCGTCGAGCCCGCCGAGCAGATTGGCGAGCCGCCCGGTCGCGCCGCCCTCGGCGACATGCGTGTCCCAGCCGTCGAAGGCGAGCGCGGCGACGCGGGGCCCGTCGGCGGCGGCCATCAACCGCGCCGCGCCGGTCGCGGTTCTGCGCATCTGCTCGCTGGCGTCGCCGCCCGGCTTCAACGGCGCCTTGCCGTCGGCGCTCGCCATCCGCTCGGCCTCGAGGCCGGCGCTGAGCGCGCGCGCGAGCTCGCGGTCGCGGTGGTCGTAAAGCTTGCCCAGCCGCGCGACGAGGCCGTCGTCGGCCGGCGGCAGATCGGCCGGCGCCCAGCCCAGCAACGGCGCGGGGCCGCGCAGCACCAGCGGCGGCGTGTAGCCGACGGCGAGCGCGTGTCCGCGCGCGCGTTCGGCCGCGGGCAGCAGGGCGATGGCGCGATTGAGCCAGCCGGTTTCCGTGCGGCCGGGTTCGGGCATGCCGCTCTCCAGCACGTCCTGCCCGTCGAAGTGCGAGCGCTCGCGATATTGGGTCGCGGCGGCGTGAACGATGAGTGACTGCTTGTCGCCGTAGAGCCGCGCGAAATTCTTCATCGCGGGGTTGAGGCCGAAGAAGCCGTCGAGGGCCAAGGCGGCGTGTGGGCCGTCGCGGGTCAGCGCCAGCTCGCGATGTAGATCCGCGTAATCGGGGTCACCGAGCGGGCCGACGGCGGAGAGGCCGTCGAGCGCGCCGCGCAAGATCATCACGACCAAGCGAGGATCGCGCGCGGCCGCCGCGCTCGCCCAACGCGGCAGCGCCGCAGCGGCGAACACCGCGCCGGCGCCGGAAAGCACATCACGGCGGCTCAGGCGCCCGAGATTCGACATGCTTATCTCCTCTGGAACTCCGGCGCCATGATCAGAAGCGCATAGCTCTGCGCGCGAGATTCGGCGTGCAGCACGGCCTCGCGGGTCTCCGCCGAGGCGTCGGGCGCGACGCGTTCGAGCAAATCCTTGGGCGCCGGCGCGTCCTTGGCGGACTTGCCGATCACGGCGGCGACTTCGAGCCGCGCCTTAACGCCCGCCGGCGACACCCAGGCGGCGGCGACGTCGGGAAAGCCGTTCGGCTCCCCCGGCGACCACAGCGGCATCCCTAAGAGATTGAGCCAATGCGCGATGCGCTGGGACGGATGGGAATCGAGGTTCAGCGCCCGGACGGCGGCGATGCACATCTCCCAAGGGTCGCGCAACTTTGTCGCCGGCGCGCTCCAGGCGAGATCGTCGGCGACAAGCGCGCGGGCGAGCGCGCCGAGATCGCCGTCGGTCTTGGCGAACACGTCGGCCAAATGCGCGACGAGCGGCGGCGGCGGCTCGTCGGCGACGAAGGCGCGCGCGAACTTGGCGGCGATGTGCTGCGCCGTCGCCGGCGAGCGGGCGAGGTCGTCGAGCATGGCGCGGCCTTGCGCAAAACCCTGGTCCTCGTAGCTGCGGCCGAGCAGCGGCCGTGCGCCGCCTTCGTGCGCGTTGGCGTTGAACACGAACGCGCCCGGCGGTCCGAGCCGCCCGTCCGGGCCGACGACGCTCCAGCCGGTGAGCGCGCGGGCGAATTCGGTCACGTCGGCCTGGACGTAGCCGCCGCCGACGCCCAGCGTATGAAGCTCCATGATCTCGCGCGCGAGATTCTCGTTCAAGCCCCGCTTGCCGTTGCGCCCGGCGGGCGAGTCCGGCCCGACCGACTGCGCGTTGTCGAGGTAATGCAGCATCGCGGGATGCCGCTCGACCGCCTGCAGCATGTCGGCAAACTTGCCGAGCACGTAAGGCCGGATCGCCTCGCGCTCGAACGCGCCGGCGAGAATGCGCACGGGGCCGCCCTTGGCGGCGGAAATGCAGAAATGGTTCGACCAGAAGGCGACGAGGCGCTCGGTATAACCGACCGCGGGCGCCGCCGCCGCCTTGATCCGCGCCAGCGATTCGGCGGCGAAGATGTCGTTGATGGGGTTCGGCGGCTTTTCTGCGGGCTTGGCGTCGCCGCCCGGGGAGATCATCGCCGCCGCCACCGCGGGCGCGGGCATGGCCGTTGTTGCGCCGCGCAGCGCATCGGCCTTGGCGCGCGCCTCGTTCTGCTCGGTGTTGTATTCGTAGAAGGCGACGAGCGTCTTTTCGCTCGACATCAGCCCCGGCTCTTCGAGCCGTCCGGCGCCGAAAGCGGCAAGCTCGGCTTCTATCGCTGCGCGCGGATCGCCGGACGGCGGCGCCGCCGCGCCGCGCGCACCGAAGCCGAAGCGCTTCAAAGCCAGGGACCATGTTGCGCTCGGGTCGGACATCGCGGCTCCGCTCGGACCTGTCGATGCTCTACGATGCCGGAAGGAGTTTGACCGCGTTCTGAATGAAATGCGGCGGACTGCGGGTAATCTCAAGTTTTTCGAGGGCGCCCTTCGCTGCGGCAGCCACAAAACAGGCCCGTGTGATTTAGGACGCAGCGGCCAGCCATGAAAGGGGGTCGCCGATGGTTGTCAGAGTCGTTGCGGTCGCCAACCGCAAGGGCGGCGTGGGCAAGACGACGACCACGGTGAATGTCGCCGCCGAGTTGGCAAGCCGCGGCCGCCGCGTGCTGGTCGTCGATCTCGATTCGCAGGGCCACGCCAGCCTCGGGCTCGGCGTGGCGCCGGCGCGCGCCGGCGCGGGAGCGCACGCCGTGTTTCGCGATTCCCATCTCGATCTCGACGCCGCCATACAGACCAGCAAGTCCTGCAGCGTCGACGTGCTGCCGCCCGAACGGGATTTGCAGGGCGCCGATTACGGCAGCGATCCCTTGCGGCTGGCGCGCGCCCTGGCGCCGTTGGCGTCGCGCTACGACGACATCGTGATCGACACGTCGCCTTCCGTCGATTTCGCCATGGTGGCGGCGCTCGCCGCCGCGGACCGGCTGCTGATCCCGACCCAGTTGCAATATCTCGCCTATGACGGCGTCACCAAATTCGCCCGGGTGCTGCTGAACGTGGCGACGCGGCTCAACCGCAGCCTCGTGGATTTCGCCGTCGTGCCGGTGCAGATCGACATGCGCGTGAACCTGCAGCGCCTGGTGCTGGCGCAACTGCTCGCCGATTTCGGCCGGCCGCGCATTTTCCGCGGCATCCGCAGCGACGTCGCGCTCGCCGAATCCTTCGGCTCGCGCACGGCGGTGCGCTACTATCGGCCGCAATCGCGCGGCGCCGCGGATTACGCCTATCTGACCGACGACATCTTGAGCTTCTGGAGCGCCTGAGGCAACGAAGAGCGACGGTCAGCCGCGCGCCCGAAGGTGCAGGATTTCGGCCGGTATGCCGCCGAGCGGGACGATCCTGTCGGCCGCGCCAAGCGCGATCGCCTCCTTCGGCATGCCGAACACGATGCAGGTCTCCTCGTTCTGCGCGACCGTCTGGGCGCCGGCCTTCTTCATCTCCAGGAGACCCTTGGCGCCGTCGTCGCCCATGCCGGTCATGATGACCCCGAGCGCATTGGCGCCGGCGTATTGCGCGGCGGAGCGGAACAGCACGTCGACCGAGGGGCGGTGGCGCGAAACCAAAGGCCCCTCCTTGATGGCGACGTAGTAGCGGGCGCCGTTGCGCTGCAGGATCATGTGGCGATTGCCCGGCGCGATCAGCGCGCGCCCGTTCGTGACCGCGTCGCCGTCCTGGGCCTCCTTCACGTCGATCCGGCAAAGCCCGTCGAGCCGCCGCGCGAACGCGCCGGTGAAATGCTCCGGCATGTGCTGCACGACGACGATGCCGGGGCTGTCGGCAGGCAGCGCGGTCAGCACCTCGCGCAGGGATTCCGTGCCGCCGGTGGAAGCGCCGATGCACACCACCTGATCGGTCGTGCGGGTGAGCGCGCGCACCCTCTGCGGCGGCGGCGGCAGCATCACGTCGGCGCTGAGCTTCTTCTGCACTTCGCCCGGGACGGCAGCGCGGCGCACCCGCGCGCGCGCGGCGGCGCGCAAGGCGTCGCAAACCCGCGCATGCGATTCCGCGAAGAACTGCTTGGTGTCGACGCGCGGTTTCTGGATCACCTCGACCGCGCCGGCTTCGAGCGCGTCGAGCAGCGCGTCCGATCCCGCTTCGAGCAGCGTCGAGCAGACGACGCAGGGGATCGGGCGCTGCTGCATGATCTTGCGCAGGAAGGTGATGCCGTCCATCCGCGGCATCTCGACGTCGAGAATGATGACGTCGGGAACCTCCTCATGGATGCGCTGCGCGGCGACGAAGGGATCGCCCGCGGTCGCCATCACTTCGAGATCGGGCGTGTCGGCGATGATGGCGGTCAAAGCCTGACGCACGGAGGCGGAATCGTCGACGATCAACACGCGAATTTTCTTGGTGGGAGAAAGCATGGGGGTTCTCCTTAAACGGCGCGTTGGAAGACGGTCGGCGCGACGGGCCTGAGATCGGCGTGGTCGTTGCCGGCGAGGGACTCGGAGTGGCCGAGCAGCAGATATCCGCCCGGCCGCAAATGCGAGCACAGACGCTTGAGCACCGCGTCCTGCGTAGCCTTCGAGAAATAGATCAAAACGTTGCGGCAGAAGATGACGTCGAAGTCGGGGTCGATCGCGAAGCGTTCGTCCATCAGGTTCAACGGCTCGAACCGGACCCGCCGGCGCAGCTCCGGCACGATGCGAAACTCCGACCGATTGGCGTCGCGCGCGAACATCAGATAGCGCCGCTGCACCGCTTCCGGGATCGGCTCGGCGAACGCCAGCGGATAGATGGCGCGGCGGGCCTGTTCGAGCACCTCGCCGCTGATGTCGGTGCCCAGAATCGCGAACGGATGCCCGTCCAGCCCCAACAGATCGGCGAGCACGATGGCGATCGTATAGGCCTCGGCGCCGATCGAGGATGCGGCGCTCCAGAGCTTCAGCGGCGCGTTGGGGGAACGGCGCAGCTTCAACAGGGTCGGAATCGCTTTATCGCGCAGAAACACGAAATGCTGGGGCTCGCGAAAGAAGTCGGTCTTGTTGGTCGTCACGCAATCGACGACATGGGCGAATTCTTCGTCGAGCCGACCGCCGTCGAAGATGGCGTGGCCGTATTCCGAGAGATCCCTGAGGCCGAGCGCGCGAACGCGCTTGCGCAGGCGGCCCTCGACCATGGTGCGCTTGACGGCAGGCAGGCGAATGCCGGTATGGCCCTCGATCAGCCGGGTGAGCTCGTCGAAATGATGTTCCTGCAGTCGGTCTTGCATGGCGATCAGGCCGCCGCCGTCGCGGCGCCGACGCCAGCGGCGGAGCCGCCGCCCGTGGCGGCGAGATCGTCCATCTCGATCAGGCGATCGAGATCGAGCACGACCACGAATTCGGCGCCTTCGCGCCCGACGCCGATGACGTAATCGGCCCGCCAGCGCGAGCCGATCGTCGGCGGCGGCTTGAGCTCGCCGCCAGAGAGGTCGCTCACCGCGAACACGCAGTCCGCCACCAGGCCGAGCCCCGTCTGCTCGCCGTCGATCGCAGCGTCGACCACGATGATGCGCGTGCGGTTGGTCGCCGCCGCCGCCGGAAGCCCGAACTTCAGGCGCAGGTCCAGGATCAGCAGGCCGGCGCCGCGCACGTCGGTCAGGCCGAGCACATAGGCCGGAGCGTTCGGCAACCGCGAGATCGGCGCCATGTCGAGGATCTCGCGCACTTTTTCGACGGGAAGCGCGAAGCACTCGCGCCCGATGCCGAAGGTCAGGTATTGATGGGTCTCGGCCATGATTGCTCCTTGACTGACAGGCTCATCTTCCGGTCAGGCGCGCTTGAATTCGGCGTCCGTCTCGTCTTCGCCGCTCTTGAGATCGAGCGAGAAGCCCCGGCCTCCCGCCGCGACGGCCTTCTTGGGCAAGTTGACCTGCGCCGCGCGCGGGCCCGCCTCTCTGGCCCGCATTGACGCCGCCTGCCCCTTGAGCTGCGCGACCGCCCGCTGCGTCGAACCTTGGTGGGCCGCGTCGACGCGGAAATAGGAGATGGCGCCCTGCAACTGCTCGGCCTGCGTCGTCAACTCCTCCGAAGTCGCCGACACCTCTTCCGAGGCGGCGGCGTTCTGCTGGGTGACCTGATCGAGCTGCTGGATCGCCTGGTTGATCTGCGCCGAGCCGATGTCCTGCTCGCGGCAGGCGGCCGAGATCTCGCCGACCAGTTCGGCCGTGCGCTTGATGTCGGGCACCAGCCGCACCAGCATCGCGCCGGCCTCCTGCGCCGCCTTCACCGTATCGGCCGACAGCTTCGAGATCTCGCCCGCCGCCGACTGACTGCGCTCGGCGAGCTTGCGCACTTCCGAGGCGACGACCGCAAAGCCGCGGCCGTGCTCGCCGGCCCGGGCCGCCTCGACCGCCGCGTTGAGCGCGAGCAGATCGGTCTGGCGCGCGATCTCCTGCACGATGGTGATCTTCTCGGCGATGGTCTCCATCGCCTGCACGGCGCGGTTGACCGCGACGCCGCTCATCTCCGCGTCGAGCGCCGACTGGCGGGCGATCTTTTCCGTCTGGCCTGCGTTGTCGGCGTTCTGTTTGATGTTGGACGACATCTGCTCCATCGCCGAGGAGGATTCTTCGGTCGCTGAGGCCTGCTCGGTGGCGCCGTTCGAGAGCTGCTCGGCGCTGGCGGCAAGCTGCTGGCTGCCCGAGGACACGTTCTGCGCCGCCCCCAACGCATCGCTGACGACGGCGCTGAGCTTCTCGACCATTGTGGCGAGCGAACGCATGAGATCGCCGAGTTCGTCGTTGCTGGTCGCGGCGGTCGTCTGCGTGAGATCGCCGGCCGCGACGTCGGAGGCGAGTTGGACGGCGCGGCCGAGATTGCGGCCGATGCTGAGCGACAGCCAGAACGCCGAGCCCAACCCGATGACAAGCGAGACGACGACCGCGCCGAGCAGCAGCATCTCAGCCTCGGTCGCCTCCTTGTCGGCGGCCGCGGAAACTTCGGCCATCGCCTTGCGCACATAGGCGGTGTAATCTTCCAGAGCGTCCAGAGCGCCTTTCGCCGCGGCTCGCCCCTCCGTCAGCGACAAGGAACGCGCCTTGAGGCTGCCCCCTTCGCCGACGATCTGAGCGGCGTGTTTCAGCGCATTGCCAACCTGATCGGACGCGGCCAACACAGCGTTGGATTCGACGCCGGACCGGTCGAGCGCGGCGGCGGCTTGCTGCGTGGACTTGGCGGCGGACTCCAGGCTCGCCGTCAAGCCCGCCGTGGCGGCATTCAAATCTTCAATTGAGCCGGCCGACGTCGCCACCGTCAGGCCGCGCAGGGCGGCCTCCCAGTCCGCCCGAGCCAGCAGCAGCGTCGTGGCCGCCTTCGCGGCGTCGGGCGACGCGGAACGGCCAAGCGCGGCCAGGGCGGCATCGAAGGCCGCCTTCGCGGCTTTTTCCGCAGCGACGCCGTCCGCGCTCCAGTACCGCAGCGCGCGATCGCTCGACTGCAGCGAACCTAGCTTGACGATCTCGTCCTCGACCTTGACCCTGGCTTCGTAGGCGGCCTGAACCTTCGTGAGAAGCTGCTTTCCCGCCGGCGTGGCGACGGCGTAGATTTCCTCCCGCTCGCGCACGGCGTCGGCGCGCAGCGTCTTGATCTCGCCAACGAAGTTCGCAATCTCAGCCTCGGTCGTGGCGGAGAGCGCGTTCTTCTCTGCGCGGACCTGCTTCAGCATCAGCTCCTTCATGTCGCCGGCTTTGTCGATGCGATCGGCGCGACTGACCAGATCTCGGCTGGTCTCGGCTAACGCGTTCAGCTTCAGATAGGCGACGCCGCCGGTAAGCGTCGATAGCGCGATGACGGCGCCGAATGCGCTCACCAATTTGGCTTTGACTGTAAAACGCATGGCCCCGTTTTCCTGCTCTGCTGAAGCTCGATAGCGGCGCCGTGACTTGGGTCAGGCGCGCTTGAATTCGGCGTCGGTCTCGTCTTCGCCGTCCTTGAGATCGAGCGAGTAGCCCCGGCCTGCCGCCGCAACGGCCTTCTTGGGCAACTTGGAAGGCGCCGCCGCACGCGCCTCCTTGGCCCGCATTGACGCCGCCCGCCCCTTGAGCTGCGCGACCGCCTTCTCCGTCGAACCCTCATGGGCGGCTTCGATGCGGAAATAGGAGATGGTGTTCTGCAACTGCTCGGCCTGGGTCGTCAGCTCCTCCGAAGTCGCCGACACCTCTTCCGAGGCGGCGGCGTTCTGCTGGGTGACCTGATCGAGCTGCTGGATCGCCTGGTTGATCTGCGCCGAGCCGATGTCCTGCTCGCGGCAGGCGGCCGAGATCTCGCCGACCAGATCGGCCGTGCGCTTGATGTCGGGCACCAGCCGCGCCAGCATCAAGCCGGCCTCCTGCGCCGACTTCACGGTATCGGCCGACAGCTTCGAGATCTCGCCCGCCGCCGCCTGGCTGCGCTCGGCGAGCTTGCGCACTTCCGAGGCGACGACCGCGAAGCCGCGGCCATGTTCGCCCGCGCGCGCCGCCTCGACCGCAGCGTTGAGCGCGAGCAGATCGGTCTGGCGCGCAATCTCCTGTACGATGGTGATCTTCTCGGCGATGGTCTCCATCGCCTGCACGGCGCGGTTGACCGCGACGCCGCTCATCTCCGCGTCGAGCGCCGACTGGCGGGCGATCTTTTCCG
>Ga0302319_10012918_pt1 | contig 15699 bp, 31 predicted proteins | sample Bog_T0_2_FD_203319 | JGI IMG/M metagenome (GOLD analysis project Ga0302319, IMG submission 203319) | Peat permafrost microbial communities from Stordalen Mire near Abisko, Sweden - Bog_T0_2 | ecosystem: Environmental > Terrestrial > Soil > Wetlands > Peat | place: Sweden: Abisko, Stordalen Mire...
TGCGGGACCGGAGACCCTCGGGCAGGTACTCCCAGTGCTTCTGCATCAGGGTCTGGCGGGTGGCGAACTTGGAGCCGGACCGCTCCGAGAAGTCGCCGGGGTTCTTGTGGAAACCTTGGGGACCGGGGCGGCTGCCAACGGTCTGTGAGAGGCGGGAGCGGTAAGCGTTGTTGGAGATGTTTGCCATAGTGAGGGAGAGGTACGGCGGGCACCGGAACCGAGAATCAGGCCGGCCGAAACCTCTTTCTCCAAAGGCAAGGCGTAGGATCGCCCCCTTCCCAAAGGTCGCCGGTCATGAGAGAGGACACTTCGCCCAGATGGGTGCGAATAGCCGCCGGACGGCGGCCCGCCCCCCTCGGCAACCCGGTTAGTCCTCAACCTCGACCGTAACCGAGCGTCCATCCTGCACCGGATTCTTGGTGATGATGTAGCCGAAGCGATTCACGAAATGGAAGCCGCTGGCGACCACGAGGTGGCCATCGCAATCGAGGATTGTCCACACCCGCCCCGGGGTTTTGGAGTCCACGCGCTTGACCAGTTCAAGCTCCTCGCCGTAGGTCTCCAGCATGGCCCCGTTCCAACTGGCGTTGGCATCGAGAGGGTTGGCCTCTGGGGAGTATTGAGCCTCGAACTCGTTCTCAGTGATGGAGACTTCGGAAGGGGAGAGGGCGGTCATTTGGACAGAGTTACGGGGTTGCTTGGTCGGTTCGGGCGCTAGGGCTTGGGGCCTGCCGGGACCCGGCTACCGGGCACCGACCATAGCCGGGGTGACATTGATCCAAGCCGGGGAGCCGAAGCCGTTGATCTGGGCTTGGTAGAGCTTCTGACCCCGAATGAGACCGAACCCGACCATAGGCGAGAAGGTCCTGGGGGCTGCTGGGCGGACGGCAAAGATCTGGGTTGCCCAGGAATCGGCAAGGGCCAATCGGCGACCATTGGCAAGGGCATTAAAGGCGTGGGCGAGTCTCATATTGGAGGGAGTTCGGCCCGGAGGATTACCCGCGAATGATGCCGTAAACCGTGCGCTTGGCGGCCTTGGGCTGATGGCTTTCAAGGGCCAGCCGAAGGGCGACGATAAGGCCGGGAAGGATAAAGGCGGCGGCCACTGCGTAGTCCGGGAGAGTTAAAGGAGCCATGGCCAAAGATACGGTGTTGGCGCGCCGATCCCGGGTCAGGGAAACAGCGGAGCAAGGAAAGCGGCGGCCTTGGGAAAGAGGGCTTTGAAAAAATCCGGGCGGAGGATGTAGCAGGCGGCGGCTTCGGCAAAAACCTCGGTTTGGTCCTCCTTGTACCGGGTTTGAGCATGCCGTGCGGCGCGCATCTTGTAGAGAAGCCCTCCCTTTCTGGCCTCGGGAATGGTGGGGTCGGCCTCGATCTCGGCCTCGCGATGGTAAAGCGCTTTAGTGCCATCGCGCAGGGACAGGCGAAGGGCGACGGCTACGGGGGTGAACCGGGTTATCTGGTCCCGTTCAAGGGTGGTTAGCAGGGCGGCAAAATCTTCGGCGTAGGTGCTGGCACGGAACTGGTGGCGCCTCCCCCCAAAGTTGAAACCGGAAAAGAGGACCTCAACCCCATCGACCACGTGGGCGGCCTCATGCCAAAGCATCCATTGGCCTCGTTCCGAGTCCGGGGCGAACTCCTTGGACAGGCAGACCTCTCTATATGCACCACCCGGAAGCACCTTCAGGCAGGCTCCCGCCCCCCTCAGCTTGGACTTGGCGAGGTGGTTGACGGGAATCCCCCGGGCGGCAAAGAAGACCCTGGCGTCGGGCCCGGCAAAGGGGGCTTTAGTCGGGGGGATGAAGGTCTGGGGGGAGACTTCGGGCGAAGCTGCGAGCATGCCCTAGAGCTACGGAGACCCCCATCCCGCGGGGTCTCCTTAGAGGCGTTCGATGCTGTGGTGCGCGTAGATCGAAACCGAGTTAGGTCCGCCAATCAGAATCCGGTAGGAGTCGGGTCCGTCTAAGCGCTGGGTGGCCCGGCCGAACCGTTTCCGTGCCATCCGGAGGCTCTCCTTGACCATATCAGCGAGGACGTCGCGCGCCTCGGCGAGGGTTGGAAAGGAAGGGCTGTCGTAGAACCCCAGGGTGTGGACAGTAAAGGGCCGCCGCACGGGAGCGAGAAGGGGCAACGGCATGGCCAAAGGGACGAAGCCCCCTGCCTAAGCCGCGTGGGAGTGGGTCGCTCGAAGGTCCGCGAGATTGGACTGCGAGTGCGCGGCGAGGCAGCAAAGGAAGGCCCCGATTACTTCCTCCGCTGAGTCCCCCCATTCGTCCATAACCCAACATTCCGCCTCATTGTCTTCAGAATCGCGGAAGTGGATGTCATCCGGCCAAGCATACAGCTTATGCCCGTCGTTGAGGTGAAAAAGCACGCCATGCTCGGACAGGGGCTCCCATCGGCCGGTAGGGAACAAGAGCCGGAGGGCGCTCAAAAAGAGGAGCATGGTCCCGCTCGGGTCCTTCTCAAAGGCTTCAGCGGTGAACCTCAGGACCGGTCTACCCGAGGGGGGCGTGTTTGGGTGGATCGAGACCCACGCTCCAGCCAAGTATGTGTCCGAGCCGCTCTGGATGGCTCCGGCTCCTTGGGTGATCTTAAGAAAGGGAAGGGGCGCGTTGGGCATGGTTGGAGGCGGTTTGGCGGCCGTAGGGGCCTATTCGTAAACGGGGAGCTTGCCGGTGGTCACATAGGCGTTCCAGTCACGGCACTGGTTGCTGTCCTCGAACACGGTCGAGTTGAACCAAGGCTCCCCATGGGTGTCGAAGCGCCCCTTGAGGACAAAGGCCAGGAAGCGGTCATTGGCGACAAAGAGCTTCCATTTCTCGGCGTCGTAGGGGAGGGGGCTCAGGGTAGAGCCGTCCGGGAAGGTAAAAGTGGGTTCGTCGGGCATAGCGAGAGATACGGTTTGCGTCCCGGCCATCAGCGAAGCTGGGCCTTCAGCCATGCGAGGCAGTCATCCTCGGTTGTGAAAAGCTCGTTGGAATTGCCCACGATCGCCCAATATCCGGTGCCGTTAAAGACACACCAACCGGAGGTTTCATCCGGCCACTTGACGACCAGCAATGCTTGAGTTGTATACCCACCGCCGACCGTCGCCAACTCGTTCAGGGAAAGCCCTGTCCGCTCCTGGGCCTCCGGATCGGTCATGCCCTTCAGGAGGAGCCTCTCAATCGTAGGGGGGGAGACCTCGACCCAGCACCAATTCCAGCTTCCTACGGGGTAGAGGTCTCCGAGCGTCGGGTGCTTGGTCACGTGGCAAACGTCCTCCTCTCCGGGGTAGTCAGCCGTTTCGATGCCGAAAGCCTCGCGGCCCGGGTAATAAGCCCACGTGAAGCCGGGCTCGTCCGCGGCAAACACAGCAAGGAGCTTCTCGGCCTGTTCCTTGGTGAAGAACGGGCATGCCCATCCATTCCATTTCTCGGCGCGGTCGAGGAAGCATGGGTAGCTTGCCTCCATGGCATCCATGGTGACACGGGAGGGGATGAGGTTGCGGGTAAGGGGGGAGGGCATGGCAGGTGAGCGTGTACGGGTTGAGGATAGCACCTCAGGAGTGGTTCAGGTGGGGGTTGGCCCTCTTGGCGTCGTTTATGACCTCCCGGCGCTCGATCTCGGACCGCACCGCTGCGTCGGACAGGAAGCGCTGTTTGACCGCTCGGGGACGAAAAGAAGTGCATAAGGGGCTTCCCCACATCAGGTCTAAAGACAGCCCTAAGTGGCTCCTCAGGTCGGCCATAGGGATGGCGCGGACCAAAGTTTGCTGTGCGGACGGAGAGGGATTGAGGGTCGATCGCATGGGAATAGGTACAACCGGGCGCTTAGCCGCACTGTTTTGGCAGGATCGTCAATTGGTCGGGGCGGAAAGCTATGTAGGAGTACCCCCCGCCCTCGACGGCGTTATAGTAGACGATCCCGTCGAATCCCTTGGCCTCCAAGAGGCGCCGGGTAGCTTTGGTCTCGTCGGTGTGGTTGAATACCTGGTCGTACTCCCCCTCGGTGATGTCCACCCCTGCCTTGCGGGCCTCACGGATAACGGACTGGTAATCCCATGTCCCAAGATCGGGGAGGGGAAGGGGGTTGGATATCCTGACAAGGACAGAGAGGCAGCGGCGGCCGAAATGAGACGCTTGCTCCCGGGTTCCTACGTGGAAGCCGAAATGACGGATAAAGTCCTCGCTGAAGGTCTGGAACCGGCCCGAAGTGCCGTGGTGTGCAACGAAGGGGGAAGTGAGGTTGGCAAGCATGCCCAGAGATACGGAAGCCTTCCGCTCTCTGGACCGTCGCTAATTGCAACTCAGTCCCACCAGAGGCGAATTGAATTGTCCTTGGTGATTTCGATCTCGTCGGGCTCGAATGTGCTCATTGCGGCCGAGATAGCCGGGGCGAGCCCCATGTAGCGGCCCCCGAGGCGAACGTAGATCACGCGGCTGTATTCCTTGCCTATCGAGAAACAGGGCTCCCACTTGGAATCCTTCGGAATCGCCGCGAGGACCATCTCAGGAAGGATCTCGAGGTGGCTGTCGGCGGAGTCGAGAAAGGCGGTCGCCTCCTCAGCGGTCATGTCAACCCGGTGCTGGAGGCTCAGCTCGTCGAGGTCGATAGCAGCAGTAACAAGGGGGGTGATCGCGGGAATCATGCCCAAAGATACGGGTGATCGCCCCACGCATGGATTTCAGGAGAATCTTGCCGAGCAGGAGGGCACGGGGTGCAAGAGGTCCTCTACGGTCTGAACAGGCGCGTCAGGGCGAAGGATGTGCGTGGCGTTCGTGCCGTAGGTGGCGTTCCCTGCGGCGACCACAGCCCCCTCGAACCCGTCCAGTACCTTGCTTGCTGCGTCGTAGATCGCCTTGGCAGCGACAAACGTCTTGTCGTCGACCAGGCGGGCCCGGTACTTCATTTTGACCACTTCGAAGGCCTTCAAAGCGGTACGCCATACCTCATACTCTGCAAAGTAGGCGGCTGTCGCGGTCTCAAGAGGGGTCTTCATATCGTGAAAGATACGGACCCACGGCGCGTCCCAGGGCTCGAGGCGTCAGGTGCGATCCAGGAGGGCCTTGTCGAAATACTTCCTGAAAAGGTCGTCGACGTCCCAATCGCGGATGACTTGGCGTCCCTTGACCCGCATGAGCGCGAATCTGAGGTCCTCTCGGACCTTGGCGCGTCGATCCGGCTCGGCTGCTCCTGCGAGGTAAGCTCGTCGATCGCCCCATGCTCCCCGGTAGTCGATGCTCGCCCAAAGGACATATTTCAGGAGCGGTGCCTTCGCGCAGTGCCCCCCGATCGCAATGTCAACCTGCTCAAGTGCGATCAGGCGTGCATTGATCACAGCCTTGTCCAGATGGGCCAAAGTCCGCGCGGGGGCGCGAAGTAGGTATCGGAATATCGCGGGAGTGAGCATGGGGGGGGGGAAAGGAGGAGGGTCGTGAAGGATTAGCGGCGGGCGATCAAAGCGACACCCGAGACAAGGGCGTTAGCGAGGGCCTTGAAGAACTTGTAGATAAGGTAAATAAAGCCGACAAGCAGGCCGATCAGGAGGAGGTTTCGGAGGAGTCTCATGGGAGAGAGATACGATTAGTCTAGCACCCGGGGACGGGAGGCAACCGGAGAGGGTTTCAACCCTCCACCCGCTTGCCCCCAGAAAGGACGCCTAGGCGTCGTAGTCGGTCCTGTGCTTGGACTTGCGTGTGTAGACGATGCGAACGGGGGAGGCCCAGCGCGTCCGGCTCTGCGAGGTGGGGGCTAGCACGCGGCGGGAAGCAACCAATTCGCCGAACGTGGGGAGGTTCTTGATGGCGGAGAGTTTCATGGGAGAGAGACTACGTCCACGCTTCACGTCGAAATCAGCCCAGTTCATTCATTCCAACAGTCGGCCAGGTCGATCTTGAGATCGCAGGAGGGGTATTCGCCCTCAGCTGCGTCGACAACCACCCGGGGACCCCCATTCCAACGGCCCTCGCCGATACTCTTGACGATGGCGCCCAGCTCCACGTCGTACTTGAAAAAGATCAGTTACCCGACCGTTGCGGTCACGGGATCGCCGAATCGGTTCGTGAGAGTGGCTGTGTTCACAAGGGAAAGGCTACGCGGCCTTGAGCTTACGTTCCTCTTCGAGACGGTACGCATCCCTGCTAATGCCAAAATGGAGTTCCGCGCAACCGGGGCAGTAGGTGTGGGAAACTTCTTCTCCCGCCCCCGCGAGGGCCGAAGGGTCGGTCCTGTATTCCATGAACCCCACCTTGACTTGGTGGCAGTAGCAGCAAGCGACCAGAAGAGGCGAGGGCTTGGTGCAGGCGATCATGGCCTAGAGTTACGCCGCGTCGAGAAGGTGAACCGGAGCCGAGAAATCGAGACTCGCCTGCCGATTGACCGCCTTCGGGGGAAGGTGCTGACGCTTCCATGAGGCAAGAGCGATTCCCGCCGCCTTGGGGGAGGGAAAGCTGCCCGCGTAGGTCCGAAGGGTGCTTCCCTTGGAGATCGGCATTCCTAGCGTCCAGCCCCCGTGCGGGTGGCGGCATACTGCGGGAATGTAAGGGTTGTTCATGGCGTAGAGGTACGCCGGCGGCCAAGACTCGCCTTACATGGCGAGTTCCAGTTGCTCGACCACCGCCCGCTTGGGTGAGGCGGCTGCGGTGCCGCTCAAGTACCCCCCGAGGGCCTTGCCGAGTTCGAAGAAAGGATTGAACACAACCCCTTGCCCCAAGACCTCGTAAGCCGTGGTCCGGGCTTCCGGTAGCGGGAAGGACTCCGGGAAGCCGGAAATCCTCGCCAACTCGCGGGGGCGGATCATCCGGTAGGACGAAGAGGTCTTGATGAACGTCGCGGATGGCTGGCGCTTTCCGTAGGTCTTGCAGACGGTCGGGCACTTCTCGGAATCAGGCGTCAAGATCCTCATGCGGAAGCCGCAACCCTCTGCGGCCTTCCGGTTCAAAAACTTGCTGTCCGCGGCGACCTGCTCGGGCGTGGCGGATTCGGCATCGTCCAGAGCGGAGGGAGCGTCCAAAAATTGCCCCATCGTTCCTTTGAAGGCCTTCGGCTCGTACAGCCAGTTGAACTTGAGGCCCTTGGAGGCGACCAAAATCCACCGTTCTCTCTGAGTTGGCGTCTCGAAGTCGGTGAACGGATTGACGACCTTCTCGAAAATCTCGAACCCGCACTCCTTGAGGGCACCCCTTAGCAGGCGGGCCGACAGGCTCCTCGCGTAAGGGGGGACATTCTCGAAGACCACCCCGTCGAGCGTCTTGCCATGGAGCCGGATATAGTGGGCAACGTAGAGGAAAAGGTGACCGACGTCCTTGTGCTCCTCGGCGGCCGACAGGTGAAGTTTGGATTTTCCAGCGCCGGAAGCGCCAGTGCATGGGATGCCGCATACCAGAATCCGCTTTGCCTTCTTAGGAACCGAAAGTTCGGCAGGGTGAAAGTCCCCCACGGACCCGCAGAAGGTCGAGGAAGCGGGGTGGCGTGCCGACCAGAGCTTCAGATAGCGGGGTTCCAGCTCGGACCCGGCCACGATCTGCACTTCGCCGACCTTGCTCAATCCTGCGGTCAGGGCCTCGGTGAGGAGACCGTACCCGGCGAACAATTCGATGAGTTCAAAGTTCATGGCGTAGAGGTACGCAGAGAACCCTAGCGGACGAAGATCCCCGGGCCTTCGGCCTTGTAATCACCGTCGGAGAGGAACTGGCCCGCGATGTGGACAAGGAGGGCTTCGCCGCTCAACTCGAGCCGGGGGGCCAGCACATTGTTCATAAACTCGGTGGCCGCGACAAGATTGGCTTCCGTCAACTCCGCCCGTAGGGTTTGAACGACCTTAGGCGCGTGGACCGGACTGCCTCCCTCAAGGGAGATTGACCCGGAGGGGGTGGCTACCGTGAGGCCGGAAAGGTTCCAAGTCTCGTTCCTGAGTCCCCCGATGGAGAAGACCCGAAGCCTCGGCATGATGGTCACGTGATTGACCGAAATGCGGACCCGGACGTCCGGGGTGGCCTCGAACTGGTGGGAGACTGATGGCCGCTCGTAGGAGAGCAGCGGCACGCCCCGCCTCTGGCTGACTGTCAGGGAGCCGATCGCCGTGGGAGCGAGAACCAGACCGACGCCGGGGCGGAACTGGGGCTCAAACGAGGTGCCGGGGGTGAACCCGTTGCGCGATAGCCGGTCGAAGGAGTCCTCGATCCAGACCCTTGAATAACCGTTCTCTCGGTGTCCGATGCGGGAGCAAAATTGGTCAAATCTCATGGCGTAGAGGTACGCGGAGGCAAGTCGAAGGGGAGCGCAGTCGGCTCGTGGCAAATTCATTATTCCCGGCGGCAGGTTTCCAACCAGAGGGCGAATCCCAATTCAGTCCTTTGGGAAGTCGTAGTGCTCGGTGTCCCTCGCATAACCCTTGGCAGAGAGCCTGAAGGTCTCGAAATCGGAGCGGGTGGCCGGGCGAAGTTGCGCGGGGTCAAACTTCACCTCCTGCGTACCCTCGCGGACCTTTGCGAGGTCGAGGGGCTTCGGGCAGTCGTCGCTTGCGACCCAAGCCGGATCGAGCGGAAAGCAGCATGTGCCATCAAGCCAGCTCCGGCTCGCACAGATGAGAGTCGAAAGGATCTGGCCTGAGAGCGGGTCTCCTGGGATCGTGCTGCAAAGCGTGTCACCATGCACCACAACGAAGCGGGTTTTTAGAAAGTTGGTCATGTCCCAGAGATACGATGCCCGAAGGAGGAGAAATCGGCCGCTCTCTCCCCGGAAGCAAAACAACCCCAGTAAAGTACTTTACCCCCGCAAGGCCCTGGGGGGCCGGATTACCCTGGGAGCGCGGCCTTGAGGCCTGCAGCCTGCGCTTCCCGTCCTTCCCCTGTCAGCTCTCGGTGTCGAGGGCCTGGCGGAGGTCCGGATAGTACCTGTGGTTAGAGAACTGGCCCCCGAGGGTGGACGTGCGGACAAAATCAGCGCAGGCCCACCCGAGCGTGCAAAACCAGAGGTGTTTCGCATCGGTGTGAAACTGGAGGTGGTTTGCAGGGGTTTTCTTTTCGCGGTCCGAATGGTGGACTTTCGCCGTCCAACCCCGCTCCTGGGCCTTCTCGCGAAGGCGGATGTCTTCTCTGACTTTAGGTTCTGGGGTGGTCTTTCGCATTGGGAGGGGGTTCGGAACACCCGCGGTCAGACAGGCGCGGGGAGATTCAGCCGATCGAGCACTCCGTAGAGCTGGCGGTCGCGAAGCCCTTGCTCGCCGTGCTCGGCCAGGAGTCTCTGGTCCTGGTCCGTGGCAGGCTTCTTGCCCGTGATCTTGAACGGTGCTGGACGGTAAGTGCCTTGCTGCATCGCTTGGATCGTGGACCAGGGAAGACCACAGAAGGTCGGTTCGTTGGTTTTGCTCATGGGTAGAGATTACGGAAACGGATGAGCCCCCAAGCCCTAGCGAGGGCGGCATGCGTCGGAGTCCTCGGCCCCCATGTCGTCGAACGGACCAAAGAAACGAAGGATCGCCACAAACAGGCAAAAAGCGCCTCCAGCGAGAGAAGCCACACAGAGGGAAGCAGCGCAATGCCAGTTGGTCTTTATCGAAGCCAACATCAGGAAGAAGCTCACGAAGATGAGCACGCCCCCTGCAATCGCATGGGCGGCGGTCCGCCTGTGCTTATCCTTGCTCGATCCCGTTTTCCCCAAGGGGGTCGCATCGGGCTGCTCGGCAAGTTTCGTTGCGTTCATGGCCGAAGGTTACGGATCCGGTATGCGCCCCACGAATTACGCCTGAATCTGGGGAATCCAGAAGGCCAAGGCACGTCCGATGCCCGCGAGGTGAGATTTGATCCGGTTCCAGCGTTTAAGGGAGGAAAGATGGCAACACACGCACCCAAGATGGCGAACGACTTGTTGTTTGCGGGACATGCGCGAGAGATACGTTGCGCTCATACCAAGGTTATAGCACCCGGGCGGGCCACCGGGTAAAAGCGCTCTAGTCCTCCAAAGGGAAAGGCCGGGGCTTATCGGCTCCCGTCCTCTCCTGCACGATCGCAGTCGGCAATCAGGCTTTATTGGCAGGGGACTCGGCTTTTTCAACCTGTGCCGGTTCCTCCTTGAGAAAATCAGCCAGGAGGATGGCCTTGGTGTAGTCGGGCTGGTAGGAAATGACAGAAGCGTTGGCTTCGACGAATTTGTCGAGCGCAGCCTGCAACTCCGCCCCGCCGTTTAGATCATCGGAGTCCATATCCTCCCATCCGTTGTTGCAGATGGCGTTTTCAGTCACATCCGAAACCGTCAAGCCGTCGACCACTTGCCGCCCTTCCGCAGCCCAAACGTATTTGGGAAATGAATCGTCCTCGTCGCCTGTCGCCAGATTACTAATCAAATCCTCAATACTGGAATGATACTCGTCCCCGTAGAAGACCCCGCCGTCCCACGAATTGAGCTTTTCGGCCTTTTCAAAACGCTCGGCGTCTCGCCGCTCGCACGATGCGGCTAGGCAATACTCGTTGATCGTATCGAGCTCCGAAGCGGTAAGGACCGCCGGCAGGATAAGTCGCCGGAGATAGGAAACCATATTCTCATCGGGCTGCGCGACGATCCGGCCGGTGGTGGCTCCGGTTCTGGCGACGACCGCGTGGGGTATCTGAGTTCCGTCCGCATAAAAGCACGGGAGCATCCGGGCTGTTACCGCGGCCTCCACTACGGCGTAGCGTTCGGGGGAAAGGAGGCCGGACTCCTTGATCTGGTCCTCGTGAAACTGGCAAAAGGGTTCCTTGGCGGTTGCTGTCATGATGCTAAAAGGTACGAACGATGAGTTGATCTATGGCTGAACAGTTGCCTGGCGTGTGGTGCGTCCCTCAGATGACCTGGCAGGCCCCTCCTGCGCAGGCCACGCTTTCCTTGGTCGTCGTGTTGTCTGTTCCCTCCTTGAACGCCTTGTAGTCGACGGCCTTGGGCTGGAGGTGGTTCCAGCGGACGATGTCCTCGTCGGTTTCGGCGGTCTGGAAGGGAGCCTGCGCGTAGCGGGTCTGGCCATCCTCTCCGAGGAGCGAAATCCCGGTGAAGTCCTGACGGTTCGTCCAGATGTAGTCTGCCACGGCCGCCCATTCGTCGGCCTTCACGGTGCAGGTGTTCGAAACGTTGTGGGAAACCTCGGGCGCGCGGTTGTTGGCGGGGTTGGCGCCCTCGCGGACCCAAGAGCGCTGAACTAGGCGGACATACTCAAGGAATTCGATGGCTCCGATGTCGCCCTTGATTATGGCGTGCTCCGGGGCTTGTACCGGGAAGGTGATGACGTCCGTGTGGTCGGGATCGTAAACGCTGGCCTCGCACATCTGAGGGTTCTGCTTCTTGAAGTGCAGGTAGAGCGGGTCGGTGCGTGAAGCCTGAACGCGGCGGAAGTAGCGGCGCGAGTGGTTCGGGTGGATGCCAGAGGCGGTTCCGAGGAGGGCGGCCGTGGTGCCTTCGGGCTTAACGGTCGTGGTCCTGCTGGCGCGATTGATTTTGAGCAGGTCGGCCATGAGGGAGTTGACGGCCCGAACAACGTGGGCGGCCTCGGTGAGGGCCTCTCCATTGAGGAGAACCTCAGGGGAATCCATGAAGCCGCAGATGGAGACGCCGAGAAGGGCGTCATGCTCGTTAATCAGGCGGGTGATAGGCCCGAGGTAGGGGATATCGGTATAGGCGGCCTGAAGGGTGCCGATGATGGATGCGCGAGCCGTGCTCTTTATGAGGGATTCGACGTTGCGGATAAGGGAGCCGTTCGTGCTGGTCAGGTTGCACATTTCCCAGCCTGAGAGGCGGGTGGTGCCAGGCAGGTCGCCCGTGTAGCCCCACTTGTAGAGGTTCTCGACCTCCTGGGGAGCAAGGTCCCAGTTGACGACGGGAAGAAGTCCGATCTCTGAGCAGGGGTTCATGCCCGCGTCGGGGTTGTCGCAGAAGACAAAACCGGGCTCGCCGAACTCCTTGGTGCTCTTGAAGAGCTTCTGGAAAATCGCGTCATCCTTCATCGAGCGGGGGAGGACGGCGGAATTGTTGGAGGCGCTGCGGTGGGGATGCGCCTCGAACCAGTTGCCCGTCTTGGCGGTCATCATGTCCTCGTCGTCGTAGGAAAAGAGGCAAATGGTTGCGGAACGGCGAATCCCCCCTGAGAGGACGGCCTTGGCAGCGTGCATGCAAATGTCGTAGGCCTCGATGGACTTGAGGCTACGACCGGAGGCTCCGGCAAGAATGGCCTCGATCTTGGCGAGGGCCTTCTTAAGGGGGAGGTGGCCCGGGGCCTTGCCTCCTGAGGTCTTGAGGGCGGCGCCACGAGGGCGGATCTGATGGAAGCTGAACTCGGCCTTGGTTCCCTCGTAGAAGCTCTTAATCAGGGCGTCAAGAGAGTCGGCCCAACCCTCGATGGTGTCTGCGACGATATGGTGTGCGACCGGAAGCTCGGATTCCAACCCACGGCCAGGCAGAGCGGGAAGGAGGGCGATGTGCTGCTTTTGGACAGAGAAGCCGCAACCGCATCCGCAGAGCAGGAGATAGAAGAATTCCTTGAAGAAATCGAGGCGGTCCAGATTCGAGAAGGAGCAATTGAAGATGCGTCCATGGGCGGACAGGCAGGCCTCGGCAAACTGCATAGAACGCATCGAGGGGAGTACTTCCTTGCGCTCGACTGCACTGAAGCAGTCCTTGAGAATCTCGCTCAGGGTCTTCCCGGCAAACATGCTCTCAAGAAGTTCGATGTGGCGACCAGCAAGGGCCGCGACATGGGAGAACGAATCCGGAAGGCTGTCGTTGAGCTGGGTGATGAAGTGGGAACGGTGCATTCCCTCGACGCGGGAAACGCTTTCGCTCCAGATGTCCCGGCGACCGTGCTTAGCGTTGTAGCGGGCATATTTGGACTGGGCGATGTAGTCGCTCATGCCGCTCGCCGGGTAGGCGGTCAACCGGCGGTCGGCCTGATGCAGGCGGTAGGCCATGTAAGCGGTTGCAACCTCCCAGAGGCCATCAGCGGCGATCTGCCCGACAACAGCGTTCTGGACCTGCTCAATCGTCGGGTGCTTGCCTGCGCGGTAATAGAGGCCCTCAAGGGCGGTCTGGACCCGCTCAGCGGTCTTGGCGACCGTGATGAAATCGTCGGGGGAGAGGCCGAAGCAGGCAAGAAGGTCGTCCCGGGAAGCGTTGCGCACGTCCGGGTTGTTCACCTCGAAGGCGGCAAGGGCGATGGCGCGGGTGATCTTGTTGAGGTCGAACTTAACGGAAGTCCCATTGCGCTTGATGACCAAGCGTCCAGTGACCGGGATATGCCTGCGGGACAGGGGGAGAGCCTGGGTGTGGGAAGCGGCACGGGACAGTGAGGCGGAGGTGTCTGATATCATAAAGAGTAAGGAGAGATACGGTAAGGACAGGCAAGGCGGCGGTTTCTTGCCTCCAGAAGGAACCAATTAGAGCACCGCACAGAAGGATGTCGCCTCGAAGATCTGCAACCTCGTGACGATTCGGTCTAGGCGGACCGCCTCAGCCGATGAAAGGGACCGCTTCGAACGGAGGTTGCAAAGTTGGCGAGCCAAGGAGGCGCGCGTCGCGGAAGCGTGGAGGGAGGCGAGGCGTGAGTTGAAGAGCATGGCGGAGAGGTACGGTGTCTCTTAGCTTATAGCACCACGGAGACCGCTCGGGAGCTTTCGCCCTCCAGAAGCACCCTGTTCGTCGGCTCCCTGGCCGGCCTCTTTCGCTCCCCTGTACCCGATTATCCGGGAAGCCCCCGTAAGTAGGCCTCTGGCGAGCGCTTGCATAAGAGAGATACTTTCGCCGAAGTCCGGCAAAAGTGCTTTAGCCCTTTGGGGTCGCAGAGGGGGCAATTTCGACGTAATCAAGCACCCCGATCGGGATGGCGTCGTGGAACTCGTCGAGGGCAGCTTCTACGGCCTCCCCCTCGGTGTCCGCCTGGACCGTGAAGGAATGGGTGGTGAGCGCGGCGGTGTCGATTTCGGCGTCTTCCGCGGTGCATCCCGGCGAAAGATCGACCTTGAGATCAACGTTCCAGGTTCCAGTGGGGGTGAAGAGGAGCGGCATGGTAGAAAGGTACGGGCCTATGCGGCGGTTTCGCTGGTCGCGTCCCGGGCCTTGACGCCCCCGCACGCGTCGGCGGGCACTACCCCGTCGATGTCGCGCCAGTTCTCTCCATCGAAAAACAACCAACCTCCCTCAAAGCCCCCAAGCTTGGCGTCCACGCCAAACCCGCAGATTTTGGCCACATGGGCCGCTTCCTTGGAAGTGGGGAACAGCCGGAGGGGGTACCCATTGCTTGCGAACCGGAGGGAGTGGTCGCGTTCGAATTTCACAGGAAAAGACTACTCGGAGCTGCGCAAGCGGTGCAAAAAACGCTTCCGCAGATCAGCCGGGAGCCAATCGATCACCAGTCGCGGAGTGTTTAGCATCCGGGCGGTATAGGTCATCTCGCGCTGCCAGTCACTCGACCACTTCCGCCCGCCCCCGTATCCTGGGATGTGCCGGTTTATGCGATCGTGCAGGCCATCCGAGAACTGCCTAAGCACCTCATCGCGGGTTGCACTCCCGAGACTCGTCAGCGAATGCCTGAAAGTTGCAATTACCGGCATCGCTTTGGCCGCGCGCCACGCCCGGGCGTATTGGCGAAGGGTCACATCCCCGACCGCCGTCTTGATCACGCCCCCCCTGGGGAGGGGTTTCGGGCTCGGGACCGGAAGAGTATGCAGTGCAACCATGGCGGAAAGGTACGCTTTCGCGAGGATTCGCCCCTTAGGCGACCGCAGCAACCGGCGCAACCGATTGCACCCCGTCGACCCGGAACTTGAAGGAATTGCAGTCGAAAGTGTGGCAGCAGATGGAGACCTCGGCACCGTCTGCACTCGGGCCATGCGCCCACCAGCCGCTGGGGGATTCGATCAGCTTCGAGGCGAAGGCCCTTCCGTCGCGGATCTGCCCGCGCCCAAAATTGGCGGCGGCGTCGAAAGCGTAGTCATCCGTGAATTGGTTGTCGCACTTGAGCCCCTCAAATTGCCCGTTCCAGAGCGCCCGGATGACGTGGGCCACGGTCCACTTGGCCGGGGCTGCCTTCAGGGGGTTGTAAACCGCGAAGGGGGAGTAAACGCGAACTGCCTTTTCCATGTGTAGGTGGTAGGTCGTGCTCCCGTCGGTGATGCTGGGCGTGAAGAAATCGCTCTTCGGCCAGTCCATGGCGACCACGTCGGCCCATGTCTTCCTGAGGTCATCGCCGCGCACCGCGAGGAAGGCCATCATGGCATTGATCCCGTCGCTGCCGTTGTGCTCGGCGTGCCTGAACTTGACGGTGACGGAGGGGCAGGTCTTGCCCGAGATCCCCGCATTGGTGACATCCTGAAGGTCCAGCGACGCCTCCCAGCAATCCCAGCAAAGCCGGGCGCGGATCATGTTGTCCTTGATGAAATGGACCGAGCAAACGTTCAGGAGGCTAAACAGCTCCGGGGTGGTCTCATGGATCGAAATGTTCATGTGGAAGAGGTACAGCAGAGGGGATTATGCGCGGCAAAGCCGCCCATTGACCTTCCGGAGGGAACCGCGCACCCAGTTACGGGACGCAAGACAGTCGAAAGTCTGAGGAAACGCGTGCCGTTCATTCCCTATCCTCGGGAACCGCAGGTCATACACCTCGGCAAAGAAGAAAATATAAAGCGGACGGGGCAGGCTGGTGGCCAGCGTCCCGAGGTTGCCCATGCGAGCCTGACGACAGAGTGCGCGGAAGATGGA
>Ga0302319_10012920_pt1 | contig 15698 bp, 18 predicted proteins | sample Bog_T0_2_FD_203319 | JGI IMG/M metagenome (GOLD analysis project Ga0302319, IMG submission 203319) | Peat permafrost microbial communities from Stordalen Mire near Abisko, Sweden - Bog_T0_2 | ecosystem: Environmental > Terrestrial > Soil > Wetlands > Peat | place: Sweden: Abisko, Stordalen Mire...
CCCGGCCAGTATCTTCTTGATCCGCGCTAACTCAAGTCCTGCGTTGATCGCTGCCTGTTCGGCAAGCTCGTTGCGCAGCCGGAGACCCTGCTCCACACTGACTTCGCCCGGGAGTTCCTCGATCGCCTCGATCTCAGTCAGCCGAAAGGGGCTTCCTGTCCGCTCCGTCTGCGGCGCTTCCAGACTCGGAAGTGCCAGCGCTTGTTCCTCGTTCTGTTCAGCGTTATCGATGGGCATGGGATGGCCGCAAAGGCCCGGTAGGGCCAGCGGATACCGTTCACCAAAATAATTTTAAGGTTACTTATCGGACACACCGGCCGGACGTAGACGGCACCCCAGACATTTGCCTGGGGAAAGGCAGCGAACGGTACGGGCTAGTACCAGAAATCCGATCGTAGTCATCAGCTCCCGGCTGAAAGCCGCTCGGGACGAGTGCCTGCGGTCCCCTTGCCTCGTGGCACCCTCGAAATCCGGGCTATTCCAGCCGGTCAAGTTTGCATTACAGCTTTTCATGGCGCGTTTAGCGACCCGCGCGTCCGCGGCTAAAACACTGCCGAAATCGGCCGATATGACTTTTGATGTCGTCTGTCACAGCTCCAAACCCCGGTACCAGCGATTTGCTGCAGATCTTCGCCGGTTCCGTCAGCTCGCCGCTCCCCTCGCAGTTGTCCTCAACGGCTGTGAAGTCGGCGCTCCAAAGCGCGCCACCGGCCGATCTGGTGAGCCTGAGTGAGCAGGCGCTCCAGTTGCAAAAGGTTGCCGGCTTGTTCGGAACCGGAACCACTGCCACTGACCCCGCTACCCAGTTGCTCCAGGCCCTCAACCAGGCCGCACCGGTTACTCCGGCTTCAGGCGCTTCAGCCGCACCCGAAACACCTGCTCAACAGGAAGCCTCCGCCCTCGCGAACAGCCTTTCCGCAGCGAACAGTACAGTCAGTTATCTGGGTTGACACTGGCATTCCATTTGCACCCATAAGGGCGGAGAGTCCTTATGAAATACCTCATGCTTCTTCTCGCAGTCGTCGTCATCGGCGTATCCCTTATCGCACCTAACCAGTTGAATTTGTTCCCGGAACGCCCCTATTACGGAGCGTATAGCGGCAATTAGCCTGGGAGCCTGCCGGTGTTTTGGCACGCGCAGGTCGTGCGCGAATTCACGCGCCGGAAGTGTCTTATCGCGAATCCCTTCGCGAAAAGCCGCAACCTGGCATCCCTTTCACTCAGCGCTGGAGAGTCTCCATTTGCGGCGACCACCGTCGCCCGCGCCACGCCGGCCGCCGCAGTTTTTTTGGGGGCCGCCCACCCGACCGGTGCCCGAGCGATCAGCCAAGTCAAACGGATACCCAGTTCGGGTTAGCATGGTGACGGAGAGAATCCATGCGCCGCATTCGCTACTCGGTCGCGATCAGTCTGGATGGCTACATTGCCGGACCCAACGGAGAAACCGACTGGATCAGCACGGATCCGGAGTTCGGTTTTTCCGCGATCATGAGCGAGTTCGACACCGTACTTGTGGGCCGCAGAACATGGCAAAACATGAAAGCCACCGGCAACACTCTGATGCCTGACATGAGGACCCTCGTGGCATCACGCACCCTCCTGCAGCGCAATGAGCCGACCGTCACCGTCATCCCCAATCCCTCACCAGTCCTGACCGCTCTCCGTGAAAAGCCCGGCAAAGACATCTGGCTGTTCGGCGGCGGAACGCTCTTCCGCAGCCTCGCTAAAGCCGGGCTCGTCGACGCGGTCGAAGTTGCCGTCATGCCGGTTTTGCTGGGTGCCGGAATACCCCTTCTCGCCGGCCCGGCCGCCCGCGTGCAACTAACCCTCACCTCCCGAACGGCCTTTCGCAGCGGCATCGTCTGGCTCAAATACGACGTGGCCGACGCCGCGATTTAGGGTGCCGACCTCGGGACCCGTGAATGCAAGGCTTTGGCAGCAACGCCCGGTTGCGTCCTCGCGGTCAGGTCGCGCGCTGTTTCTGGAGAGTAGAGTGAGACAATAGAAAAGCGGCCCGGCCACACCGGGCTTCTCAGAAAGAAAGGGGAGGTGTATCCGGATGGGCATTCCCGTCTCGCAGATGTGGACGGTCGTAACCTACGTGCTGAGGCAGAGGCTTGCCGGGCGCGAACGCTACCCCCTTGTCCTTATGCTGGAGCCCCTGTTCCGTTGCAACCTGGCCTGCGCCGGTTGCGGCAAGATTCAATATCCGGCCCACGTCCTCAAGATGAACCTCTCGGCGGAAGAGTGCTTCCGCGCTGTGGATGAGTGCGGCGCCCCCATGGTTTCTATTCCCGGCGGCGAGCCACTCATGCACCCCGAAATCGACAAGATCGTCGAAGGCCTCATCGCGCGCAAAAAGTATATTTACCTTTGCACCAACGCGCTCCTCCTGCGCGAGAAACTCGATCTTTTCAAGCCCAGCAAGTACCTCAGCTTCTCCGTTCACCTCGATGGCCAGAAGGACGAACACGATTTTTCCGTCTGCAAAGAGGGCGGCTACGAGCTTGCCGTCGAAGGCGTCCGCGAAGCGGTCAAACGCGGCTTCCGCGTCACCACCAATACCACGCTGTTCGATGGATTTGATCCCAACCACGTCCGCAAATTCTTCAGCGAAATGATGGAACTCGGCGTTGAGGGTATGATGCTCTCCCCCGGCTATTCCTACGACAAGGCACCCGACCAGCAGCACTTCCTCGGTCGCGGCCGCACCCGACGCCTGTTCCGCGCGCTGCTCTCCAACCGCGATCCGAAATGGGTCTTCAACATGTCGCCGCTGTTTCTGGAATTCCTCATGGGCAAGCGCCATTACAAGTGCACCCCCTGGGGCATGCCAACCTTCAATCTTTTCGGCTGGCAGAAACCCTGCTACCTGCTGCAGGACGGGTACGCCGATACATTCGCCGAGCTGATGGAATCCACCAACTGGGAGCGCTACGGCACCGAATCCGGCAATCCCAAATGCGCCAATTGCATGGTGCACAGCGGCTACGAAGCCTCGGCCGTGCATGATGGATTCAGCACCTTGCGCGGGTTTGCCGACCTTGTCAAGGCTACGTTTTTCTCGCGTTATCCCGACGCCGAAGCGCTGAAGATGCTGGATGAACCGGTTCAGTCCGTCCACGCCAAAGCGGGACTGGTGCAGTTGACCGTGAAGCAGGAAGCTTCCGAGCGCGAAGAGGTGGAAGTCTGAGCACCGTCAACGTAGAAGAACTCGAAGTAGTACCTGGCTTCGAGCATGAAAACCTTCAGGGCAAGGCCTTCGAAAGCGCGAGCGAAGAAGAACTTCGCGACGCTCTCGAAAAGGCCTTCGATTATCGCGGCGACGTCACCATCACTCTGAAAAACGGCACGTCAATCGAAGGCTACATCTTCGACCGCCGCACCGGCGCGACGCTCGCCGATTCCTGTGTCCGCCTCTTCCCGAAAAGCAACCCGCAAAAAACCAGCGTGCCTTACTCCGATATCGCAGGTCTGGCCTTCACCGGACGCGACACCGCTGCCGGCAAGAGTTGGGAAGCATGGGTCCGCAAGTACTGGGAAAAGAAGCAGGCGGGCGAGCGCAATATCGAGCTGAAGCCCGAAAACCTCGACTGATCCCAAACCTTGCCAGGTGTCGCCGGCTTCAGCTTGTGGATCGAGCGAAGCTCGACTGTGCCGTTTGAAAGCCAGCCCTTGGCGTTCTGCATTTGAAGGCCTGAAGATGGGGCTTCCGCTGGGACGGGGTTCCCCCGCCGCGGAGGGCGACGGGACACACGGCGATAGATAGCCGCCACCTGCCATTCTGCGCTACAACTCCGAAGTTTGTCCACCAAAGCCGGGTGCCGCCAGATCACGTGCTTCAGCCAGTGGGTCGTGCGAAGCTCGACAACCGCAGCGATAGCCGCGCGGATCACCTCACACCGTGTTCAACCAGGCGATCACATCCGCGCCTTTATCGTCCGACGGCAGGGTCTGCGGAAACGCCGGCATCCCGTGCATCATGTCCATACGCCGGGCGCTCTTTCGATTGATCCGCTGTCTGGGTCTTATGAGACTGCAGCAGTAGAAAGGAACCCGCCAGCACGGCGAGCGTGCCACCGAATATCGCCTGTTTCCGTTTGCGTGGAGTCAATTTGCATAGGGGCATAAAAGTACCTCAGAAGATATTTTATCGCAAAGCCCGGCCTCACAAGGTCTTCAAATAAGCCAGCAGATCCGCCTTGTCGTCCTTCGACAGCGTTTCCTGAAACGCCGGCATTCCGCCGCCGCCCTTCTCGATCTTCTCCATCACGTTCGCCTCATTTACGGGCTTACCGTTCGATTCCAGCTTCTCCTTCGCGAACAGCAGCTTCAGCCCCGGCCCCACCTTTCGCTCCAGGCTCGCCGCATGGTGGCACCGCGAACACTGCTCGTCGAACACTTCATTCCCTTTCTCCGCATCGGGCTTGTCCGCGGCAAATCCCACCGAGGCCACCGTCACAAGAACTACCGCCGATCTTCTCCACACAGGAAAGGGCATCGAATCCATACTATAAGCCAGAATCGCGGCGGCGAAATTGTGGTAACCTCCTATTCGGCGTCTCCTATGAAATCCACGCTCGCATTTCTGACTGCGGCCATACTGCTCGGAACGTCCATTTGGGCCGACGAGAGTAAGGTCGAAAAGATCGCCCCGTTCGGCACCTACAAACCAACGGAGCGCAACTACTGGGCCTTCGTCCCGCGCCAGAAGGTTACACCGCCCGTCATCGCCAACCCCGTCGACAAAGCCTGGGTCAAGACTCCCATCGACGCTTTCGTGATCGCAGGCCTCCGCAAAGCCGGTCTCCGCCACGCCCCGCAGGCCGACAAGGTCACGCTGATCCGCCGCGCCACCTATGACCTACACGGCGTCCCGCCCACTCCCGAGGAAATCGACGCATTCCTCAAAGACACCTCGCCGCAAGCCTGGGAGCACGTAGTCGATCGCCTGCTTGCATCGCCCCGCTACGGCGAACAGTGGGGCCGCCACTGGCTCGACGTCGTCCGCTTCGCCGAATCCGACGGCTACGAATACGACACCCACCGCCCGGACGCTTACCGCTTCCGCGACTACGTGGTCCAGAGCTTCAACGCGGACAAGCCCTACGATCAGTTCGTCAAAGAACAACTGGCCGGCGACGAGATGGATCCGAACAATGAGACACTGCTCGTTGCCAGCGGCTTCAACCGGCTCGGCCCGCTGCGCAAGAACGCAGGCAATCAGAACGTCGCCAGTTCGCGCAACGAAGTCCTCACCGAAATGACGAACGTGGTGGGCGCGGCATTTCTTGGCGTCACCGTCGGCTGCTCGCGCTGCCACGATCACAAGTTCGACCCGTTCCGCCAGTCCGACTACTACCGCATGCAGGGCTTCTTCATCCAGGCGCAATCGAACGACCTCATCCGCGCCACGCCCGACGAGCAGGCCGCGTGGAACGCGAAGGTGAATCCGCTGAAGCGTAGAACGCAGCAACTGACCCTTCAACTCACGAAAGCTCCGGAGGAAGAGAAGGGCAAGCTCCAGACCGAACTCGACATGATCGACGAGCAGATGCCCCTGCCACTCACTGCGATCTACGCGGTGAAGGACGACCCGAAAGGCGCCACGCCGCCGCATCTTCTGTTCAAAGGCGATTACCTTCAGCCGGGTGATGCGGTGGGCGCACGTCCGCTCGGAATCCTGCTGCCGGACGACGCGCCGGAAGATCCCGTCACGATGGTGAATCCCCGAACCAAACTCGCCAACTGGATTGCCGACCCCAATCATCCGCTCACCGCGCGCGTCATGGCCAATCGCATCTGGCAATATCATTTCGGCCGCGGCATCGTCTCCACGTCGAACGATTTCGGTCGCATGGGCGCGCGCCCTTCCAATCAGGCGCTGCTCGATTACCTCGCCAACCGCTTCGTCGAAGGCGGCTGGAAGATGAAGCCCATCCACAAGATGATCCTCATGTCGAGCGCCTGGCGACAAGCGAGCGAATCGCCTATTGAGGCCGCCGCTAAAGAGAAGGACGCCGATGACGACCTGCTCTGGAAGTTCGCCAAGCGCCGCCTCGAAGCCGAAGAGATTCGCGACTCCATGCTGACCATCTCCGGACGCCTCAACGCCAGGATCGGCGGACCCAGCGTGATGATTCCCATCGATCAGGATCTGGTGAAAATGCTCAAGCGCCCGCAGTATTGGGTCGCCACGAAAGACAAATCCGAATACGACCGCCGCACGCTCTACATGATTTACAAGCGCAATCTTCAGCTGCCGTTCATGGGCGTGTTCGATGCACCCGATATGCAGCTCTCCTGCGCGCGACGTGAGCAATCGACGCACGCTCCGCAGGCGCTGGAACTTCTGAACGGCCAGACGTCAAACGATCTCGCCCAGGCCTTCGCCGATCGCATCGCGGAAGAGCGCAAGACCGATACCGAACGCATCGACCGCGCCTGGCGTCTCGCCACCGGCCGCCTGCCCACGGTCAAAGAAAAACTCCTCGCCACGAAATACCTTACCGAAAAGCCCGGCGATCCCGTGCGCCTCAAAGAACTACTACTCGACGTTTTCAACCTGAACGCTTTCCTCTACGTGAACTGACATGCGCGAACACATCCGCTACAACAAGAACCGTCGTGAATTCCTCACCAACTGCTTCTGCGGCGTCGGCTCGATGGCTTTCGCGTCCATGATTTGCCAGGAACAAGCGATGGCGCAGGAGCAGGCCCGCGCCGCGCACTTCAATCCGCTTGCCCCCAAGCCTCCGCACATGGCCGCGAAGGCGAAGTCCATGATCTTCCTCTTCATGGCCGGCGGCCCGTCGCACCTCGAAACCTTCGACCCCAAGCCGCTGCTCAACCAGCTCGACGGCCAGAAGCGCCCCGCCGAATTCGGCGACGTGCAATACCAAAACGTCAACTCCAACTCGCGCATCCTGGGCACCAGGCGCACGTTCAGGAAGTACGGCAAATCGGGTATCGAAATCTCCGACCTTTTCCCGCATCAGGCCGAAGTGGCCGACGAACTCTGCGTCATCCGCTCCATGCACGGCGACATGGTGGTGCACTCCGCCGCGCAGTATCAGATGATGACGGGACGCGTGATTCCGGGCTTCCCCGCGATGGGCAGCTGGGTGGTCTACGGTCTCGGTTCCGAAGCGGAGAACCTGCCGGCGTACGTCGTCATGCCTGATTCGCACGGCGCGCAGGAAGCCGGCGTGCCCATGTACACGAACGGATTCTTGCCGTCGATCTATCAGCCGACGATGTTCCGCCCCGGCGCGAAACCGATCCTGAACCTCGACCTTCCCAAGGGCATCTCGCTCGACGAGCGCCGCCGCTCCATCTCCCTGCTGCACGATCTCAACGAGGCAACCGCCGGCGACGATTCCGAATTCAACGCGCGCATGTCGGCCTACGATACCGCTTTCAAGATGCAGACCGAGGCCCCGGCGGTTTTCGATCTCAACAACGAGCCGAAGGAAACGCTCGACATGTACGGCATTGGCGACGCCAAGACCGACGACTACGGCCGCCGCTGCCTCATGGCCCGCCGCATGGTGGAGAACGGCGTGCGCTTCGTGTGCGTGGTTTCGGGCGGCGGCGGACCCGAAGCCGAATGGGACGCCCACGCCGATATCGAAGACAACCACCTTCGCATGGCGAGTTGGACCGATAAGCCGGTGGCCGCGCTGATCAAGGATCTGAAGCGCCGCGGGTTGCTGGATTCCACGGTCGTGCTGTGGGGCGGCGAATTTGGCCGTTCGCCGGAATCGGAGAAGAGCAAGGGTCGCGACCATCACAACACTGGCTTTTCGATGTGGGTGGCAGGCGGGGGATTCAAAGGCGGCACGGTTTACGGCGCGACGGATGCGATCGGCCTCAAGGCAGTGGAGAACCCGGTGCATTTCCGCGATCTGCATACGACGATCCTGAATCAGCTCGGCCTGAATCAGGACGCGCTGAGCTATCTGCACCTGGGTCGGCGCGAGCGGCTGACCGAGGTGCGCGGCACGGTGATCAAGGACATCATCGGGTAGCTGAACTTCCCTCCGCCGCACCAGTATCCATCGTACTGAGGCACAATAAACCTGTGGCCGATTCTGTACTCACACGTGTGCTGAGAGGTTCCTCCGATGCCAACATCCGTTTTAGCGACCTCCGCGCTCTTCTCATGGCTCTCGGCTTCGATGAACGGATCAAGGGAAGCCATCACATCTTCACGCGAGCGGGCATCGCCGAAATTCTCAATCTTCAACCAAGAGGCTCGATGGCGAAACCCTATCAGGTGAAACAAGTGCGGGGAGTCCTCGTTCAATATAAACTGGTGGAGGGATCGCGATGAACAGGTACGAAATCATTCTCTACTGGAGTGCGGAAGACGAAGCGTTCATCGCCGAAGTCCCGGAACTGGCTGGCTGCGCCGCTGATGGCTCGACCCGTCAGGAAGCGCTGACTAATGCTGAAATCGTGATTGCCGAATGGATCGAAACTGCGCGCGAATTGGGCCGGCCGGTGCCTGAACCCAAGGGCCGTTTGCTGTTCGCATAGACAAGATTCAACCATGCCGCGACTGGAAGAATTCGGAGAAATGCTCAGCAAGATGTCGGCTGGTGAGAAAGCGCAGGTACTGAATTGGGTTGTTCAGGATCTTGGCGATGCACTTCCGGGAATCGACTCACGCCCGGATGTCTGCGGCGGCGCGGCATGCATAGTCCGCACGCGCATCCCTGTCTGGTTGCTCGAACAAACCCGCAGCCTGGGAGCCACCGAGCAGGCGCTGCTTGCGGCATATCCTTCACTGCGCGCAGAAGATCTCGTAAACGCGTGGAATTATGCGCGGGCGCATGCGGACGAGATCGGGAGGCAGATCCGCGCAAATGAGACAGCTTAGCCCAATCAATTTGGCGTCCCACTACGCTGCGTCGGGTCTCGATCTCAATTCCTCGCGCACAGCCCGACGCACCATCGCCTCAAGCGAAGGCAAATCGATCGACCGCCGAAGCGCCTCATTGATCAGCGTCTGATATCCGAACGCGCCTCCGGATTCATCAGCCTTCGCGAGGAAGTGATCGACAACATCCTGATCCAGCCGGATGGTGATCTTGACCTTTCCCGCTGGTTCCGGTTCCGGCTTGAGAATCCGGCCGCGCTTGCCTTTGCTGAAATCGTACGAGTCCTTCATAACAATCCTTCTTCGAAATCCGGGCGTTCATCTGCTCATCGCGCCTGCGGACGTTAATTCGAGCCCCTCCGGGGTCCCACCCATCCTGCGGGTCCCTTTCACGAACCCCACATATCATTGTACGTACAAAAGTATGGCAGGCGGACGGGAAGGCGACTGGGCTTCGCGGGCAGATCATTCAATGTTCCTTGAGGAATCAGTACGGTGATGCCATTCGGAGACGGCGCTATCGCCCCTCACCTCCCCCCCATCCGTGGCAAACGCTGCAGTCGCGCGCCGCCAAACTGCCATTGAGACACTTCAGAGATTAAGTTGACATTAAAGTGAGGCGTTCACGCCCCCTCCTACACCTCGGTTGGCGACGGGAGGCAGGTAAGTACCGCTCACAACGGCAGAGCGGGCGTGGACGCCTTACGGGGGAAACTGCGGCACTTGCCGAAGGTCGAGGGAAGGCCACACACTTGAAGCATGTTTATTTCATCGAAACACGGACAAATTATCGTTCCTCTTTTGTGCGCGTCATTAAGCGTTGTGGACTTCACGTCGGCACTTGGCAGCCGGAACAATTGCCCCGCCCAACTGTGTTTATGTGCGCCGGACGTTGCATTCCCAAAAGATCAGCCTCACTTGCCAGAAAAGGGTGAAGACACGTGGTCTAACTACTTTGGCGGCTATCGGTTGGGGAAAAACAACAACAATTCCGGCGGCTCGGTCGGACACCAACCTGTCAGGTAGGCAAGAACTCAGCGGAAGTTGATGCTTTGGGCTTCCGCGGTTTGCGCAAGGGCCCGTTTTGAAACGGGCAGGAGGAGCTTCACGGTGTTCCGGAAAACGCTGGCTCCTTTTCATGAGAAAATAAGAGATGCTGAAAATCACGCTTACTACAGGCGGTCGCAAGGACCTTCGGAAACCACTACTGGTCTGGATAAACGGCATGCCAGAGGCTCCTAGAGGCTCGATGTGTGACGTGATTGAACACCTGAAACGCGTTGTTTTTCAAGAAGAGGAAATCTATCGTTTGTGTCAAGAGTTCACAGAGACGGGCCACACCGCTTTGGAAACGGACAGGGTAAGCGAGGCTGACATTAGGCATGCATTGGAACCGGACGAAGATATTGTCGAGGCGCTACGCCGTGAAGCATCTTTTGCCTAGCGGTGCTTCTCCGATGCGGTCTGTGCTTCTCATCTTATTCGCTCTGTGCTCAGCGTCGTTCGTGAGGGGTGAGACTCCCGAAGAGGCTCGCGCAAAACTGACCGCTGAAAGGTGGATGTCTCTGTGCCGTGCCGTCACGGATGGTTCCGGCGCGGCAAATGGTGACGTGCTGGTCGATAATGATTTTGTCACCGGCGAATGCTTTGGAGCCTTCAAGACCTTGATCGAGGTTGCGCGGATTGTCGATGACCACGGCAATCCCGTCCTGGGCGTTTGTGTGCCTAGGGTCTCCACCTACACGCAATGGATAGCGATATTCGTCGACTCCGTAAAACGGCACCCCAAGCGGTACAACGACCCATTCATCTTGGTCGCCATTGCTTCAGCGAAAGAAGCGTTTCCCTGTCGTTCGAAGTGAGCGAGGTAGGCGAAAGCTCGTCGCCGTCCCATACCGGCGGCACGGGCTCTGGGCGCGCGATTGCGGTCCCGACGCTCCGTGTGGCATAGATTTCGCACTACGAGATGACGACCCTTCCCCCGCTACTTCCCATCAATCGCGAACGCCGTAACACTATCGTCCGAAACCGGATTATTAAAAAAACCACCCCCCGTCGACACAATCACCACATACTGCCGCCCATCCTTACCCTGATACGTCATCGGCGTAGCCTCCGCCGCGCCGCCCAGCTTCACCGTCCACAATTCCTTCCCGTTCTTCGCATCGAACGCCCGGAACCGCGCGTCGTCCGTCGACCCCACAAACACCAAGCCGCCCGCCGTCGCAATCGTCCCGCCGTTACCCGGACGCCCCGTATTCTTCTTCCCCTCCGGCAAACTATCCGTCACTCCCAGCGGCACACGCCAAGCGAACTCGCCCGTATTCACGTTCACCGCCGTCAACTCGCCCCACGGCGGCTGCTGGCAAGGCAACTGCTGCGGCGAATCCGTCCCCGGAATGCTGTACCTCCCGCCCCCGGCCACGCTCTCATAAGGGCCATCCGGCAACACCCGATTCCCCACACCATTCGCCATCGCCCGACCCGTCTTCGGATCGTGATCCTTCAACCCCGAAAGCTGCCCCAGCTCATTCGTATTCACAAACAAATATCCCAGCTGCGGATTGAACGACGTGCCAAACCAATTCACGCCGCCATGATTCCCTGGAAACTGCACGCGCAACCGGTTGTACCCAGGCGGCAGATACGGCCCGCCCATCTGAACGCCTTCGCTCAGCTTCTTACACGCCGCTTCCAGTTCCGGCGTCACGGTCGAGATATCCGCCGGACTCATTGTCATCCTCACCAGCGGTGGCGGCTTCAGCGGAAACGGCTGCGTCTTCGCCGCGCGCTCCAGCGGCACTTCGCTCGCCGGCACCTTGCGCTCCTCCACTCCGTAAATCGGCTTGCCCGTCACGCGATCCAGCAGGAACAGCATCCCGAGCTTGTTGATCGCGGCCACGGCGGGAATCGTCTTGCCACCCTGCTTCACGTCGATCAGCGCGGCCGCGCCCGTCATATCGCCGTCCCAGATATCGTGATGCACCACCTGAAAATGCCACAGGTACTTGCCCGTATTCGCATCCACCGCCACCAGGCTCGTGCTGTAAAGATTGTCGCCCTCGCGATCGCCGCCGTACTGATCCACCGAAGGCGCGCCGAAGGGCAGGTACGCGATGCCGCGCTGCGCATCCACCGTGATGAAGCCCCACACGTTCACGCCCGAGCGATTCTTCCAGCTATCGCCCGCCCACGTCTCGTGATACTTCTCGCCAGGCCCGGGAATTGCGTGGAATGTCCACACCAACTTGCCGGTATGCATATCCCACGCGCGCACGTCACCCGCCGGACCCAACGCCGGAACCTCCTGCGTCATGCCGCCCGTGATGGCCAGATTCTTATAAACGGTGGGCGGCGAGCTGAGCGGATCCGACCCCGGCAGACCATGCAGGATCTCCTGCGTATTCAGGTCCACCACGCCGTTATCGCCAAAGGCATCGTTCGGCTTGCCCGTCTTCGCATCCAGCGAATAAAGTTTGCCGCCGCGCGAACCCAGCACAATCTGAGCGGGCGTCTGCGTGTCGCCCGGCCAGTATTCCGGCCCGCGCGTGGAAAGCCCGCCCGCGGGCATTTGGGTCGACCAGATTTCTTTGCCGGTAACCGGATCGAGCGCCACCACGCGATTGGAGGTATTCAGGTACATGACGCCGTTGATCACCAGCGGAGTCACCGAACTGGCGGAAAAGCCATTCGAATTGCCGCGTCCGCCACGCCCGCCGCGTCCTACTTGTGGAGTTGCCGCAGCTTCGCCGATCACTGCGGCCCCGGCGCCGCTGAAGCCGCCCGCACCGCGCCCGAAGCCGCCACGCGCTGCACCACCTCCGCCCGCCGCGCCCGAAGCGCCTGCCGCACCTGGCGGCACAGCCATGTGATAAACCCACGCCACCTTGAGCCGCGCGACATTATCCGGCGTAATTTCGGCCACGGGCGAGAATCGCATCCCGCCCGGGTCATGACCGTAAGTCGGCCACTCCTTCGAAAGATCTGTGGGCTGAGTCTTCGGCGTTTGCGCGAGCAAAAGCGCGCCGGCCACCGCCGCCAGACTACCGCCGAATATCGCCTGCTTCCGTTTGCTCTGGGTCATAAGGTGCGTAGATATCTTATCGAATTACGCGACGCCATAGCTGTTTTGCGGCGCGATCGAAGCTCGACGAACTTCGCGGCCGCCCCCCTCGACCCTTGCTTGCCAACTGCGGCGTCAGCGGAACGCCAAGGTTACTGGGCGGCGATGGCGGCTTCGAACGCCGGGTCGTGACCTGCGATGAAGTCGGCGAGTCTCACGGGAACCGGGATGTCGGGTTTTAGCGTGTTGATGCCCCCATCCTTTGGCCCGAAGTGTTTCGTGGTGAAGCGGACTACGAGTTTTGAGTTTGGCAGCGTGAGCAGGCCGACCTCGCCGTAGCCGCCGGGCATGCCTCCCGTGGCTTCTCCCACGAGCGTGGCCGACAAGTCCTTGTGCAGTTCCTCCGCGTTCTGTACGCCCGAAGAAAAAGTATCCGGACCGATCAGCACATAGATGCGCCCCAGGGACTTCAGGCGCGAAGCAAGGCCGCTCTTCAGCGGATTGATTACGCTCGAATCGCCGCCCCCGTTGAAGCGGAGGTCGATCACGACACGTTTCACGGTGTGGGAATCCGCATCGGCCAGAGCCTGTTTTGAGACGTCGGCAAAATGGTGTGAAGAGTCGTTTTGGCAGCGGTTGTACTGAATGAATAACGTCTGCGAATCGGGGAGATACTCGGACCAATACCAGCTGTTGGGGTGACTGCGATAGAGCACTGCCGGAATGTGGAGTCCTTCGGATATTCCGATCCTCTGAGCGCGGCGGTCAACCAGCGGCAGCGACACTGTGACCGATTCGCCACTGGCCTTTTCCAATTGCAGGGATACGTTGCCATCGGGTCCGATCATGCCGAAGTGAAGCAGGACGCCGCGCGCGGTCATAAGGTTCGTGGATTCGGCATGCCGCTCGGTGTCATTCTCAAAGGAAAGATAAGGGGTGACGTCGTCGAGAAACTGCTCTGGTTTTCTGCCGCCGATACTAAGGACTCTGGCGCCCAGAAGTGCGGTGTAATCGGATGTGGCGGCGCTGACGGCCAGGCCGTCGGAGAACCAGTGAAAATCGACGGGCAGACGGTTGAGGAAGCCCATGCCGGTGGGGAGCTGAATGGTGTTGTGCCCGATGTGCGCGCTTGCGATGAGCTTCATGAGACGGAGGAAGATCTCTGCGTCGGTAAGTTTCGGGATAGCCTCGGTGATGGAGGCGAGGTCGGCGTCGAAGTTCGGATAGACCTCGGGAAAATCCTTTTGGCCGCGGGTGGCGATGCCGCCTGCGATCCGGATGCCCGGGGCTTTGAGGCCTGCGCTCAGGGTTTGCAGGTCCTGTTTCCAGTGGGCTTCCCGTTCGGCCGGAGAGACGGTTTGCGGCGCGTCCGGAGACTGCGCGAATGCGGTTGCGGTCAGCAGATAAAACAGGATGAGGGTCGGCCTCATATCCCTCCTATGGGACGTTCTACGGGCGACCCTTCGATCGGGTTACGGGAAAATCATGGCGCCGCGGTTTTGATCCCACCATACTTTCCAGAAGGCGGGGTCTGGCGGTTGCGGAGGCTGGACGGGCGGGGCGGCTGCGAAGTGGAGCGACATGGTGCGAGCGGCGATGGTGCGTGCGTTGGGATCTTTGCTTTCGAGCAGGCTCGCAACCAGTGGCCATGTCTCGTTCGTGCCGACCCTATAGAGCGCGCCGGCGATGGCGGCATCCATGCCCGGGAGATCGGTATGAAGCGCGAGGAGCCTGCGGAGCGGGGCAATCCAGGCGGGGCCTTTTGTCCCGGGGCCGCTGCCGGGGTACGCGCCGATGGCGAAGACGATCTCGGAGAAACGGGGGTTCGATTGAAGGGTAGAAAGTTCGTCGATCATCTGAGTCATTGCGGCGGCGGAATCGGCGCGCAGTGCGATGACTAAGCCGATTGCGTGTCGCCAGGGAATGTCTGAAGCGAGGAGGGGCGCGATTGCGGTCAACACCTCTTGTTGGTCCAGGTGCTGTGATGTCCACGGTTCGAAGGCCGTGAAGAAACGTTCGTCGTCGAACGTGCCGGCAGGTTCGGGGAGGGACTGAATCCAGCGCACGTGATCGGCGAGCAGAGTGTCTTCGAGCGAAACGTTTGTGGGCAAGCCGGTGAAGTTGTCGGATATCGGCAGGAGTAATTCTTCGGGGTGCCAGGTGGACTTGTGCAGGGGCAGTATCTGGCAGCCGGTGTCGCCGAATCTCAGGAACCAGAGGCCGGTGAGGCCGACCATCTTGTCCGGCGCGGCAATGCAGACGGGCCCTCGGCCGCTGCCTCCGCCGGCGCAGCGCTCGGCCAGCGTGGCCAGCACGGTCAGGGATGCCGGGGCGCCTTTTAGAACTCGGTTGAGGCGCAGTTGGACGGTCAGGGTGGCGTCGGGCGATGTTGAACCGCGGGTGGCGTCGGCGTGATCGACGGTGGCGAAGGCGATGAGGTCGGCGGTGTGGCCGAGGTCCGCGATGGAGGGATAGATTTGTGCGCTGGCGGGCTGAAGGCATGCGGCAACGATCAAGGTTGCGGTGAGGATTCGGGTCTTCACACAGGGGAGACGCGGATGGCGGGTGAAAGGTAACCGGCGACCTGGAAGCGGGATAGCGCCGTCGAGCTGCGCTCGACCCACAAGCTCGTCTGAGACCCCCATGTAGAATCATGCAGATATGGGTGGTGGCCAATGGGGTTGGATACAGTCGCGGCGACGGATAATCCCCGGGCGTTTCCGTACCGCTCCCTTACGGTCGCGGCTTCCA
>Ga0302319_10012921_pt1 | contig 15697 bp, 20 predicted proteins | sample Bog_T0_2_FD_203319 | JGI IMG/M metagenome (GOLD analysis project Ga0302319, IMG submission 203319) | Peat permafrost microbial communities from Stordalen Mire near Abisko, Sweden - Bog_T0_2 | ecosystem: Environmental > Terrestrial > Soil > Wetlands > Peat | place: Sweden: Abisko, Stordalen Mire...
TTGTACTTCAGAATGGGAATCGATTCGCTGGCAGTGGTTGTACTATATATAGTCGGAATTGTCGCCCTTACTTTGAGCGGACATTAAAGTTCAATTTCCTGATGTGGGGATGACGGTGTTCTTCTCTGAATAAAATAAAAGCAATAAAGCCAATATTAATAGAAACCAGAACATTCCATATTCTTTCGGATATTGCTCCGGCCATAACATTGCCGCTTGTAGCCAAGATTCCTAAAGTTATAAAGATTCCAAAGAATGCGATTAGTGCTGAGTTCAGCCGGAATTTTGATTGACCAGTTAAATATACCCAGATAACTGTGAATAGAATCATAAGGACTGTAAGGTATGCAGTAACAGTACCCTCTTCGTTGTGCAGCATATTGGTAGTACTAACATGGTTGGATTCAATTTTTCGGACACATACGATATTGTTAAAGGTATTGCAGTCGAGCGGATGACTGACATCAAACAAGGTAAGCGCACCGACGAAAAAGATACATACAGCGATTAGTCCAAGAAGAAGCGGTCGGGCTTTAGTAATAATCATTAAACCGAAAGCTCCGAGAACCATGAATATGCCGCTGATAAAATCGAGTGACTCGAATATAAAAGCTCTGGGCTGACCCCGGACTTCGAGTTCACTGATAGACATGTGAAGATATCCGGCGCTAGCATGGTTTAGCCAGCCAAATACCCAGCCATTCCAAAGTATTGCACCAAGAAGCAGGCAGATGGCAGTAATAGTTATCAATTTTTTCATATCTATTTAAAGATTAGGGTATGTTTCTGAAATTTAGCTTTTATGGGAGGCTACCCAGGTCATCACGATGCATGCCGCCAGCCAGTTTGGAACTACAAAGAAGATAATTTCCCAGAAATTGTCCTTATTATTAATCACATAGATTAAGACGCCAATCATATAACCCAGATAAGGTATATACGTCAACACACCTTTTATATTATTAGGCAGATAGCTGCCTCTGACTTTTTTAAACCACTTTTTATTTTGTTTCATAATAATATTTTATCAGAGTAAGCAATAGCGGTTTAAATTTAGACTATACATCCGCCTGAATTTGACCTGAAATAAGGATATGCCACATAATTTTCGGCATTTTTCGGTACGATGTTTTTCGAACGATTATCATGGCCTGCTTGCCAACCAGAATTAACCCTAGCAGTCCGAAGATTCCCTGAATCGAACCGATGATAATAGTCAGATGATTATTGACAATGGCTTCTTCCGATCCAAAAAACACTTTGGCAATAATCGGCAGGATCAACCAGATCGGTATCCAAAATATCACGATAAATATAATACCCACTCTGACTCGCCAGACTGATATTTCTAACGTTTCTACCTGTTCCGACATATTTGTTACATTTGATTTATCGATAAGATGTTACCATCCGGATCCTTAAAGAAGGCCGCCTTCATACCATCATTATCTACCAAATGGTCAACAGTTTTAAGGTTTGGCATATCGTAGTCTTCAAACACAACTCCTTTTTGTACTAGGTATTTGACCAGATCTTCTATATTCTCAACCATAAAACCGCAAGCGGTATGCTCATGATCAGTGTTGGCATTATCTTTTTGATAGACAACTAATCTTGTACCATAGCCTGCTCCATAAAATACCGGATCGTCCATTGGCATTGGTACCGCCTTTAAGCCCAGCTTCTTTGTATAGAACTCTTTGGATCGTTCTAAGTCTTTAGATGGCAAGCTTGCAAACACCGGATAATCGTTTAACATAAATAACACTCCTGTTTAGATAAACGGAGAATACACTTAATTTTAGATTTAAGCGGTAAATAAAATTACAGTTTTACTAGTAATACTTAAACTTGCAATTAATTGGCTTTTACCTTTGATCAGTCAGATATTTTTAGGATTGGGAATCAATTTGTCTAGGCAATATGGTTTTAATTTTTCCAGTAGGGTATTCCCTGCCAAATTGATCTTCCATCATTAGCTTATCGCCTAGCTGAATCTCATCCGATGGCAATTCTACAAATTGTCTCTTCCTAAGACCGTTTTTCCTTAATATACCAATTGAGAGAGCTCCTAGTTGGCGTCTATATCCATCACTGTATGGAAAACCTTCATATGCATAGACTGTAGGTTGGCCAGTATCATCAAAACTCACAACTTCGTCATGACTGCTAATACATACTAATTCACCCATTTTTTGTGAATTTTCTATAACTTTAGCCATTCTTCGTGGTGAAAGAGTGTAAGGTTCGTGTAAATCAGTCATAATATCTTTCGGTTAATTTAAATTATTATAGCATATTATTGTTGTTTGTTCAATGTTTTTTAAGGGTTACAGGTTAAAAGTTTTACATACTAACATGAGGTTTTTATGCTAATGTAATTGCGCTTTAATAACATTTTTTAAGTGGAGGATAATAAAATGGCAGATAACACTGTTTTGGATCAAGAAGTAGTAGTCAGTCATACATTCGATGCACCTCTAAATAAAGTATGGGATACCTGGACAAATGCGGACAAAATTAAACAATGGTGGGGACCAAAACAATTTACCGCACCAAGTATCAGCATAGATTTCAAAGAAGGTGGAGATTTTCTCTACTGTATGCGCAACGAGGAAGGCCAAGATTTCTGGAGCAAAGGGACTTTTAGAGAAATTGCTGAGCACCAGCATATTATCGGTACTGACAGCTTTTCAGACGAAAAAGGCAACATCGTACCGGCATCGTATTATGGGATGAACGCCGACTGGCCACTGGAGATGCAATGGGATGTCAGTTTCCTTGAAGAAGACGGCAAAACAACTTTGACTATCAGACATGCCACTGCAGGATTTAGCCAAGATGATCTAAAAAACATGAAGCTCGGGTGGCAGGAATCACTCGACAAGTTGGCCGCTACTATCGAGAATAAACTACCGGAGGTCGGTGAGACAGATACGATCTTAAATGTTTACTTGTTCTTTACAGGTAATTGCAAAGAAGCGATGGAATATTACCAAAAAGTATTCGGAGGTAAATTAGACTTACAAACATATGAGGAAATTCCAGGCTCAGATGAGATGAAAACACCTGAAAATATGGATAAGATAATTCATGCCAACCTGAGTGGAGGCCTGATAGATTTGATGGGCAGCGATGTGACAAGCACCAATAAACTAGGTACTGGGAAAGTGGATCTTGCCCTAACCGGTCATGATGAAGTTAAGCTTCGAAAAGTTTTTGATTATCTCGCTAAAGGGGGCAAAGTTAAAACTAAGCTCACTAAAGAGTTCTGGGGAGATACTTTCGGGACACTAACTGACCGGTATGATGTAGATTGGATGATCAATATTAGCGCAGCAAAAGAATGAGATTTTATAACTTTTGCTGTTTGAAGTAGATGTAAAATAAGCTTATGAATAAAGTTAGGTCAAAAATGATATCCAAAACTCAGGGTGCCAAATTTATATATTCTGGCGTAGATTTCGGAAATGTTGAGTATCGATATAGCACTAAAGCCTTAGCTGAAAAGAATATTGCAAATTTACTTCATCAATTTGGTGATGATTTTAAACTAGTTGAAATCGACACTCATCACAGTGACCAAATAAAGTTAATCAATGAGATTCCAGATGACCCTAAAATCAATTGCGATGGAATAATTACAAATCGCCGAAAACTGGCAATTGCCCTTTATGCCGCCGATTGCTTGCCCTTAATTATTGCTTCAGATAAAATTCCGCTGCTTGGTCTCATTCACATTGGAACTGCGGGTGCTAATCTGGGAATCCACAAAAAAGCAGTCAAACTCGCCACAAAAAATTACGAGATTAATGTTAAAGATTTGAAATTCTATCTAGGACCGCATATAAAGAAGAAATCATATATGCATTCCGAGTTATATCAAGAAAGATTTACAGATAAACTTTGGTCAAAATATATCTCAAAATCCAATTCACATTACTTCATAGACTTAACAGGCTTTGTGACCGAGGGTTTGGTTGAAGTCGGCATACCTAGATCCAATATTACTATTTCGTCTGTGGATACAGGAAGCAATGCTAAATACTTTTCGCATCGCCGCAGTTCAACTACCGGTGAAACTGAAGGTCGCAACGGTTTTATGTGTGCTCTTATCTAAAATTAACTTCGAAGTAGCTTGGCAATTCGATCGGCTTCTTTGGCAAATTTGAAATCGTTCTTAGTCAGGCCACGTGCTCCGTGAGTTGTGAGATTAATGACTACTCGGTTGTATGAGTTTGACCAATCGGGATGATGATCCAGCTTTTCAGCTATAGGAGCCAGCATATTCATAAATTCCAAAGCGGTTCGAAAACCCTTGAATCCAAAGTCTTTTTTAAGAATGCCATCATCGACTGTCCAGCCTTCAACTTGCTCTAAATAATTCTGTATTTCATCATCTTTTAACTTCTGCATATATTAATAATAACAGATGTAACGGATAAGCGTTCATTTTAAGGTGTTAATTTCAATTATTTTACAAGCAAAATCACAGAAATTAATGCCAAAATATAAAAATTAATTTCAGTTTGTATGGAAACTCCGGGCCTTTCAGCCCGGAGATCCTCAACCTGCCTAGAGTGGCTCTTTGAGAGAGCCTAATTTGTCGGTGCGACTGACCGCATATCGCTGTCAGCTGCGGTCCAAAGCTGTTGTAGCTGAGCTTCGTTGATCTGCTGACAACGAGCGATGGACAGACCTTCCTTCAGACCCTCGACGAACTTGTCGATGTTGAGGTTGAAGTGACTCGTAAAGAGTCCGAGCGACACTGAGTAGAAGGCGCACACGTTCATACTGGTGATCACGTTGCCACAGGTGATGGTCAGGTCATAGTAGTAGACCTGATCTTCCAACGGCACGGACCTGACTTGAACATCGATCGGTCCGTCCGGGATATCCCTGCAGAATATCCTCAGACGAAGACCGCTTTCCGAACTGTCCAACCAGCGGTTAGCTGTACCAGCTCGCTGGCCCAGCCTTCGTGAGTTTGAGTACAACGCAAACCTCCTGCGTGGTTGAGGGCTAACCCAATCTAACATGGGTAGCGTATATTATATCATATTTTTGCTTGTTATTCAATGATTTTAGCATAAGCATTCCGGTTTTATATAAAAGCTATTGATGTTTACTGTTTATCAAACTTATTCTATTATTTATAGATTCAACCAAACACAAACATGCAACCAAGACGTCCAAGTTATCAATACCAAGATTCTCTTAATCAGGGCATATTCAAGCACAAACTGGTATTGATATTACTTACTTTGTTGATTTTTACGATTGTCGTTTGTGTTTTGATACCTGACAAAGACACTGCCCTTTCTGTCCAGGAAATCCAATCTGGCATTAAAGGTTATTGTCTGGATGACCATATAAACTCGACTATTAAAAATGCCAAAGTCGATTCCTGGAAATGCAATAACTCCAATGCCCAGAAATGGTCTGAAACTAGTATTAATATTAAACATGGCAGCTCTGTCTGTTTGGCGGTAGAAAATAATGGGAAAAGCAGTGGTGACCTTGTGGTCCAGAACAGCTGCGATAACAGTCCCGGGCAAGTTTGGATTCAGGATAGATCGGCGCTATATAATCCGAATAGCCGTATGTGTCTGACTATTCCTAGTGGCAAGGTCAAACACCAGCTAGTCATTAGTTCATGCGGTGATCTAACTAATGTTAATGAGATATGGATTCCCCTGTCATCGTCTACCACTAATATCTACAACTGCAATAGCGGCAGCGAAGGTCAAAGAGTTGCCTGCGAAGCAATTAAACAGTGGACTATCTGGCAATCCGGTACTATCGACCATGCAACGCTTCTGAGTAAATACACTGCTAATGCTACTTATGAGGAATGGTGTGCCGACTTTGTCAGCTATGTCTATATGAAGGCTGGTTATCCTTTTACTGGCGGCGAATATGACGGATGGGATGAAAACGACGCCGCAAATATCCAGAATATGGGTTTTACTATGGAAGATAGTCCCAGTTACATACCGCAAGCTGGTGATGTCGGATTCTTTAGCTATAACGGTGGACATGTCGAGATAGTTATTAGTGGCGGCAAGACACCGACATTTATTTATGGCAATTCAGGGACAATCGATCCAACTACCGGAAATGGAGAAATGGCTTCCAATACCATTACAAATGACGGTTCAGAAGGTCAATTGCTCTACTACCTTAGTCCTACAAATTAGTAATCAGCTATCTATCTGTTTTTCGGGTTTTGCTAGAAATTTATTAATTGCTTCAACAACTAGAGGAAATCTGTAAAAGAAAAACGAATGACCGCCGTTAAATTTAATAATCTTCGAGCCTTTTATGGCTTCATGCATTTTTTCGGCTAACGCGTAATCGATAATTCTATCCCGGCTGCCATGCAGTATCAAAACCGGGATATTCAAACTATTTACCTTTTCGGTAACGTCGTGGTTATACATTGTCCGTCTTTGTCTGATATGGGCATATCGCGGCTGAGGGTATTTGCTTCTTAGAAGTGGCAGATTAGTGAACAATGACAAAATATAAAAATACCATTTGCTTTCGCTTTGAGCAGAGGTGCTGATTAAAATTAGGCTTCTAACCAGTTTTGGATGATTTAAAGCTAGAACCTGGGCAATTCGTCCACCCATAGAAATACCAAGAACGTTTGCTTTTCCAAAACCAATCTTCTCCATTAAACAGGCTGTATCGTTAGCCATCATATCAATCGAATAAGGAATATTTGGCATATCGGTTCTTCCTGCTCCACGGTTATCAAAAGCCAGAACTTTGTAGGTTTTCGACAAACCTTTAATCAGAGTGGCATATTCTGAAATATCGGTGCTTAGCCCAGCAATTAGAACAAGCGGCTCGCCTTTGCCGTGTATTTCATAGTACATGTTGATGTCGTTTACTTTTATTCTCGGCATATAATCCTTATCACTTCTATCCTAACAAATTATATTAATGTATCGACATCCGTATAGCTATTTAATCAATTAAAAGAGGCGGGGTCTGGCGACCCCGCCTTACTAGAGGAACGGGCCGGGCGGCCACATTCCTGAACCTCAAAGTGGGCTTGGGGAGCCACACTCAGTTTGGTCTTGGGCTAAACTTTCAGCCCTGATTGACCGTCGTAGTGGAGTGAATCGACACGTCCTTGACGATCCAGACGGCCGCTACGGCGAACGCGATCGTCAGGATGATACAGACGATCATCCAGAACATGCTGATCTGGCGATTCCTCCAGGCGGCGTATCCGCAGGCAAGGGCCAGCAGAACTGCCACTATGGCCGGGATCATTTCCTCGCCTCCTTTTAGAGATTGGACCAGACCGACCATGTGCCATTGGCATGCAGCCAGTACTGATCGGTCACGACCCAGTCGGCAATGGTTGCGCTGTGCAGGAATACCGACTGATGGAAGTGGATCGAAACGCTCTGGAACCACTCACCATGAGCCTTGCCATGCCACGGTCTCCAGCCGTGCTGACCATAGCTGATGGTCCAGGTCACGGAGGTACCTGCCGCTCCCCAGTCGACAGTGATCTTGGGATCATCCCACGAATGGTAAGTCACTGATCCCTTCGACCAGTTCCAGTAGGACTTGGTGATGACTGTGACGACCGGGTCATAGACCCAGCCGCGGCAAACGTGCGTGAGGCTGACCCAGTTCGAGCCAGATGACGAGGGAGTCCCGCCGCTTTGGCTTGTTGAGAATGCCAAGAAACTCGGCGTAGACACGGGGGGCGCAACGGTTGAACCAGACGTGACCGCGTTGGAGACACTGATGGGCTCCCGACGCGACTTGCTGGCAGCCATTGCCGGCGAAACGCTGATGGCGAAGAAAACCACGGCCATCAGCAGCGCTGTCAAAATGCTACGTTTCATGACTCTCTGCTCCTATCCTGTAGATAAGCATGGTGCCCGCATCATGCAAGCTCCCCACTTACTACAACTTCCCTCTCCCTAGAGAAGTCTTGGATTAGCGGCAGTCGAACCCTCCTTTCATACAGCCAGAGCTGTGTCGTTTTTCTTTTCAATAGCCCTCTCAAAGTGAAAGCGCTATGTTAATGTCATTTCTGTTTGATGCTCTTCTAAAATCAAAAAACCGATGCTAATTTAACTGCACCGGTCGAATTTGGTTTGTCTAAGCCGGTTTCACCACTATACCTGCCCCTTTCGGGAGCTTCTTGAATGCCAAAGGTGACCAAATAGCTGGCATTCAAGTCAAAGGTGTTCTCACTAGAAGATAATTTTATTTAACTACTAGATTGCCTTTATGTCAATATACTTATTTAATATCACCTTTTGACCTTAGAAGGCTATAAACCGCCCAGCCTATTCGCGGTAAATTCAAGACACTCCCCTGATACCAAACGTAGCGCGGGTCCCAATTCGGTTCATATTTGGCTTTAAACTGATGAAGACCCCTAAAACCTATAAAACTATTGCTTAGTTTGTATGTGGATAGCAGCAGGCTATCGGCTAGATTGCTTACATATTTCTGACCGTCAATCGGTGACATGCCCAAATTAAAACTTTTGAAGCCTTCTTTTCTTTTAGTCTTGATGATGTCGATAAACAGGAAGTCCATGCAGTTAGCTGGAGCTCCGCTTCGATGCCTCATCAGATCAATAGTGAATACTCCCGGTTTATATGAGGGTATTTCATTTACAAAGGCTTGGGCTTTACCTTTTTCATCTCTTAAGACCTGAAGTACTACCTGCTGCAAGTAGTCATTATCGAAGCGTCCGGTTAAAAAAGACCATTCCTTGCGGTGGGGTAATTTGATCCAGCTATTTGATATGACTTCGATTTCGTTGAGCAAGGTCTTGTTGTGAGGAGGTAAATATGTAGATACTTCAAACTTTTGCTTATCCTTGCGGTTTACAAGATTACGGAAGTACTTATTATGGATAGTCTGGCTTAAAAAATGATCTATATCTATAACCGCATCGGAGCCGATTAAAATATTATGCAAGCCGATTAGTTTATATGCGTCTCGGCATTTGTTATTAGTCTGTATAAAGGCCATTGTTAAATCTTTTTCATCACAATAGTCTTTGAATTGTATAAGTAGAAACTTGATGGAATCTGGCGGACCGACCGGATCACCCATACAAATGGCCGCTTTATGACTGATACCGTAAGCTAAAAAGGCCTTTTTGTCTCTAGAAAAGAAATATAATTTGTCAGCGGGCCAGAGTTTAAAGAAATCATCCACTTCGCCGTGGTATGAATCCAGAAGTTTATGGGCCCGGAGTCTGTCCAGGTTTTCTTTAGGCTGACTTGCCATATATTTACTTTAACAGGCTTCATCATGCATTTTAAAATAAAAGAAATACCGCCAGATGTGAGTGTACTGGCGGTATCCGTTAGTTTATTTAGTCTTGAGTCCGTGAATTTTCAAATATCAATTATAGGCCATCCCCTTTAGAAAATAATCTAATAATTAATTTGTACTTAACTTTCGATTCATTGTGCTTTGCGTACATATTTACTAGTACTTTTATAAGCACTCTATATACTTCTACCAAAACACTTATACCCGGGTATTTATAATCGCTTTGCTTACCACCATTGCAATTTTGATCGAGTTGGCTAGTTTGTGCCTTTGATTACTCTTATCAATATTCTTAAGGTGATGTTTAAAGATTAAACTTATGTTCTGGGAAATTGCTTAAGGATTGCGATAAAAACAACGTAGTAATTTTTGAATAACCCTGTAACAGATAGACCGGATAACGTATACTTAAATGTAACAACTTTCAAAAAAATATAAGGGGCATTTTTTAAAATGGAACTGACGATCAGAAGAACATTTGCTGCATTAGATGTGCGAAATTTCCGCCTGTTTTTATTCGGACAAGGCATCTCGCTGTGCGGCACCTGGATGCAGACCATCGGTTTGTCTTGGTTGGTTCTGAAGATGACACATTCCGGGACTGAGCTTGGACTGGTAGTAGCCGCCCAATTTATTCCAATCCTGGTCTTTGGTATGTGGGGCGGCGTAATTGCCGATCGCTTCAATAAACGAAAGCTGCTGCTAACGACCCAGTCTTTGCTATGTATTTTGGCACTGATACTTGGCACCCTCGTGGTTTTCAATCTGATTCATTTATGGATGATTTTTATACTGGCTACCTGTCTCGGGTTAGTTAATGTGGTCGACAATCCAACCAGGCAATCGTTTGTTATCGAAATGGTCGGCAAAAAGCATTTGCGCAATGCTATTTCGCTTAATTCAACACTGGTTAATATGGCCAGAATCATCGGACCATCTATCGCCGGAGTCCTGATCGCAACATCCGGAGTCGGCAGCTGTTTCCTGGTCAATGGCGTATCATATATCGCCGTAATCATTGCTCTTTACCTGATGCATGAAGAAGAATTGAATCCAGCTAAAACATCCAAGATGGTCGCTGGACAAATCAGAGCCGGACTCTCCTATATTTGGAATGAGCCGAGACTCAAATCAACCATTATTATGATGTTCATCATCGGCACTTTTGCCTATGAATTTCCAGTTATCCTGCCCCTTTTTGCAACCATTACGCTGCATGGCACAGCTGCTACTTACTCGGCCATCATGGTCGCTACCGGGATTGGCGCCATTCTGGGCGGACTATATACTGCCGGCAAATCGGAAACCCGGGAAAGCCAGCTGGTTTGGACGGCTATCCTATTCGGTTTCAGTATTATTCTGGCTTCCATCATGCCTGGTCTTTATACGGCTTTGATTGTTTTCGTACTGGTCGGAGCACTAATGATAGCCTTTTTGGCACTGGGCAATACTACTTTGCAGCTGACCAGCGATGAATCTATGCGCGGAAGAGTTATGGCACTCTGGGCGATAGCTTTCGTTGGCACCACTCCGATTGGCGGACCAATAATCGGTTATATCAGTGATCATTATAATCCGCGAGTCGGCTTGGCCGTTGGAGGCATATCCGGCATAGTCGGAGGACTGATCGGACTCTATGTTTATAAGAGATCAATCGCTCGACAAAAGAAGAAAGTCACCGATCAGATTTTAGCCTAGGAACTGGGTCTTATATAGTTCGGAATATAGCCCGTTTTGTTTAATCAGCTGCTTATGGGTGCCATGCTCTATTATCCGGCCATGATCGACAACCAGAATTTGATCAGCGCTTTGGACGGTAGATAATCGGTGGGCAATAACCAGTGAAGTTCGGCTGGCCAGCGCCGAGGCCAGGGCCAATTGAATAGCTTTTTCAGACTCAGAATCAAGGTGAGCTGTTGCTTCATCCAAAATAACTATATCCGGCTGTTTGAGCAGCACTCGGGCGATAGCAAGCCGCTGTTTTTCGCCGCCTGACAAACGATAGCCCCTATCGCCGACCATGGTATTCAATCCTTCCGGCAAGTTGTCGATTAAACCGGTTAGCTGGGCATTATCAAGCGCCGTCTTTATTTCCGCTTCCGTAGCTTCCGGTTTGGCAAAAAGCATATTGTCCCTGATAGTTTCATGGAAAAGATGGGCATCCTGGGTCACCATGCCGATATGCGATCTAAGGGACGAAAAGGTGGCGTCTTTGACATTAATATTGTTGATTGATACATTCCCGCCGGTGACGTCATACAAACGGCTGACCAGCTGAGCAATCGTTGATTTGCCGGCTCCAGACGGACCGACTAACGCTACCAGTTGCCCAGGTTTTATTTCAAAACTTATATCCGATAAAACCTGTTTGGAACTGGCCTTGCTTAAATTTGCGACCGATTCAAGCGATGCCAGTGATACTTCTTTAGCAGTCGGATAGCGAAAATCTACATGATTAAACACTATGCGGGCTGGAGCATTAGGGATATCTACAGCATCAGTTTTTTCGGCAACCAGCGGTTTTAGATCAAGTACCTCGAAAACCCGTTCGAATGAAACCAGCGCCGTCATGATATCGACATTCATATTGGATAGTTGTGTCATGGGCATATACAGTCGTCCAAGATACGCAGTCAGGGCCACTACCGTTCCAACATTTAAGATGTTATGAACTGCCAGTACGCCGCCCCAGCCATATATCATGGCTGTAGCAAGCGATCCGGTCAGCATTAAGGCAATAAAGAAAAATCTGGCATACATCGCCTGCGTTATACCTATATCTCGCACTCTAGCAGCCCGTTTTTTAAAAGTCTTGTCTTCATGAGCCGGATTGCCGAATATTTTTGCCAGCAATGCTCCGGAGACATTAAAACGCTCAATCATGGTGTTATTCATGTTGGCGGTCAGGTTATAGCTTTCCAGTGTAATATCATGCAACCGGCGTCCCAGCCAGCGAGCCGGAAGCAAAAAGACTGGCAATATGATTACCGCCACCAGAGTAAGCTGCCAAGATAAAATAAACATGGCGATAAGTACCAGCAATACGCTGATCAGGTTGCCGATTACGTTTTGCAGCACATCGGTAAAAGCTTCCTGAGCACCGATTACATCGTTATTAAGCCGACTTACCAGCGCTCCGGTTTGGGTTCTTGTAAAGAAGGCCAACGGCATTTGCTGAATATGATTGAATATGCGGGTACGCATGTCATAAATCAGACTTTCGCCGATTTTGGCAGACAAATATCGACTGACAAAAACTAAACCGGCATCAATAATGGCCAAACCGCCACCAAGCAAAGCTAGGTCAACGATAAGACCGGTATTATGTTCTAGTATGCCTTTGTTGATTATGTCTCTTAAGATAAGCGGATTTATAGCGCCAATGGCAGCATCGAACAGTACTAGTATTAGGAAAATGATCAGCAGTTTCTTATACGGAGCGGCAAACCGAAGAATACGCTTCCATATCCCCGGAGCAATCTTCAATTTCTTTACTGATCTGTCGCGCGCAAATGACCGCATTGGTCCGCGCATTCCACTATTTGGATTCATATGCCTATCTTAATCTGATTCTATTGTTATTGTATAGCTTCGCTTGGATCTCTGGTTCGAACGGGATCAACCCTAACCGCACTTTTAACTTCAAAACTAGACTTTTCAAATGTATTGCCAAAACATTTAGTGCCGTCGTCTTTAACATCCAGCATTTGGGTTGCTATATAGCTTTTCAAGCCTCTTATTTCTATACCATCGGGAAGTTTTAGAACTGTTGTGGTGTTAGGGCCCGGCACGCTCACTTGGAATAATTCTTTGTGCAAGGAACTCTCTACTGCAAATTCTCCTAAGATAACGCCAGTATTAAACATTACGATCCTGGCTCTGTCATTAAGTTCAAGCGAATTATTAAGTTTACGGCAATCTTTTGGAGATTTGTTCGGTAATGAAGCTACAGCACCTGAAGTTTCAGCGCCTTTATTAACAGTTGTCATCAACTCTCCTTTAATTTGATATAATTTTTTCGTCCAACCCTTACTTATAAATTATGAACCCTAAGTATTAGAGCATGCAAGCATTAGCTGAATGAAAATAGTTCCAGGAGCCGTTCGTTTCCAATGCGCTGATAATACCTGAAACATTTATAATCCATGCATTCTGGCGGCGGATAATCGTTTGTCCGGTAGTAAAGACTCATGAAATAAGCGGCATGTCTCCAGGCAATATATCTGAGTATTACTGGAAAATACTGCTTTTCTATGTCGCTAAATTTTCTTTTTTTCTGATAAGCACTTATAAATTCATTGGCACTCAATTGGTTGAATTTATTGTCTACAAAACAGCTGGTATTAATAGCTCTGGCGACATCATAAAGAAAAGGTCCGATTCCGACACTTTCGAAATCCACCAGCGATGATACTTCATCACCGACAAACAGGGTGTTCCACTGTGTCGCATCGTTATGGATGACACCGCTTGGCAGCTTAGTAACAATATCTGGCATGGATTTCTTAAGCAGCTTAAACTCTTCGTCCATTGACTTAAAGTAGTCTTCTTTGCCGGAAAGTTTGCTATCGATTAAAAGGGCTCTAAACTTTTCATAGAACTTGAATGGATGTTCCAGAGTGATATTCTTGGCTTTGTAGTTGGTAGTCCAATTAAGCTTGTGAAGTTTGGCTATATTGGCTGCCATTGATGCTATTTTAGAATCGTTAAGAATACTGGGATTCCCCTGTATTCCATCAATAAACGACATAATAAACACCGTCTTTTTTCCTAGAGTTACAGAGTTCCTATTGTCTTTTGTACAAATGATTTTTGGACAGGGATAATCGCTATTGCTGGCATAAACCATAAAGGGAACCATATTATATATCTGATTTCTGCGGTTATGGGTAGCTACCCGGAATATATACTTATTAGTTTTAGTCTCTAGCAGATAGTTTTTATTCATTACACCGCTATCGATTTTATAGAAAGACAAAACTGTGCCAATGCTGTAATTCTGTTCGACAAATTTGGGTATATCGGTCTCGGTTGTTTTCACAATTAGAAGTATATATTAATTTGTTTCCTGAGATTCAGGCAATTTAAACAGTCGGTTTGTCATATCGACGTGCCGATCACAAAGTGCATCTATTTCCATTAGCCGGTCGTGATTAGACAACTTGCCTGCGCCACCGGTAAAATACAGCCTCGTTTCGTTGCCGCCCACTTCAATGTCAGTGGCAATATCGATTTCTCTTGGTCTCCATAGTTTGCTTTTTGGATGAACGTCAAACAGTACATGTGTTTCAAATGGTTTGTAAACTACTGAGGAAGGATTAAAGTTTGTAACTTTATGAGAAACAACATAAAGTTCGGGATGCCAGTCCGCATTTACAGGACATTTAGGAATATATGTCTCATCGGAATTTGTAAAACGATTATAATATAGCTCTAAAATCCTTGCCATTGAGCTGGGGTCATTAATGCTTTCATCGCTAGTAAAACCACCTCGTGACAAGCCTATTTCATGTCGATGTTTGCTAGCGGCGTAAAAAGCTACTACTGTTTTGGTACCAACGGCACCTACTTGTCGGATAATTTTTAGGAAATTTCAGCCGATAATTTTTCATTTTCATCAACACAATATTCTGACATAGCACTTTCGATAATTACGTTTAATTAGCTTACTATCTGTTTTTTGTTCTTGCAAGCATGAGCGAGACATTTGATATTATAGGTGTTATGAAAATAATGATCTGCGGTAGCATGACTTTCGCAACCAAAATGAAAGAAACGAAAAACCAGCTTGAAAAATTAGGTTTCGAGGTACTAGTGACTAAGGATCTGGAACATGTGATAGCCAATCCAAATATTACAGCTGATCTCGATTTGGATTTACAACACTGCATCGAAGAAGATATATTCGGTGATTTCTTAAAGCTTATTGAGCAGAGCGATGCCCTGCTGGTCTTAAATTATCCAAAGAATGGAATAGATGGCTATATCGGGACATCGGTAATTATTGAAATGGGAGTCGGATTCTACTTGCATAAGAAATTATATCTGATAAATGAGCTACCTGATTACCATGAAGTTCGGTGGGCACATGAAATTGCCATGATGCAGCCAACCTGCATAGAAGGTGATTTAAAAAAGATTAAATGACTTCTAGTCACGGGTTTGCTTGGCGAGCTTTGACGGTTCCCAAAAATTATCTATCTTAGTGGCATCATGGTAGCCTTTTTTGGATATGGCCCACATATCTACCGGTTCGTCTCCCTCATTTCGATGCGAACGGGGCGTCTCAGGCGCCACGCGCACGACTGATCCGGCGGGAACCAATTTTATATCGTCTCCAAAACGCATCGTTAGAGTACCTCTGGTA
>Ga0302319_10012922_pt1 | contig 15696 bp, 10 predicted proteins | sample Bog_T0_2_FD_203319 | JGI IMG/M metagenome (GOLD analysis project Ga0302319, IMG submission 203319) | Peat permafrost microbial communities from Stordalen Mire near Abisko, Sweden - Bog_T0_2 | ecosystem: Environmental > Terrestrial > Soil > Wetlands > Peat | place: Sweden: Abisko, Stordalen Mire...
CGGCACTTTCGGCGACTTCGTCGGCGCTGACAATTACCATTGCCGCGCCGTCGATCGCGTTCCCGTCTTCTGTGGCAAGCGGAACTGTGGGCACGGCCTACAGCGCCAACGTTGCGGCCACCGGAGTCCTGGGTGCGACTACCTATAGTTTGGCCAGCGGCGCGTTGCCTCCCGACCTGAGTTTGAACGCCAGCACAGGCGCCATTACCGGAACCCCAAAAGCCGCGGACGTGGGCAACGCCGCATTCCAGATCTCGGCCATCGACGCATATGGCGACACGGCGACCTCGGGAACTCTGACCATCACGATCGTGGCTGCCCCAGCGATCACATTTGGCAGCGCGCCCACTGCCACGGCCACATTTGGAGTGGCCTATTCAAGCAGCACCAGTGCCGCAGGAGGCGCGGGCACGCTCACTTACAGCCTGACCAGCGGCGCATTGCCGCCCGATCTGACACTGGCAAGCACCGGGGCCATCACAGGAACCCCGAAGGCCGCAGACATTGGCACCTTCGGCTTTTCAGTCAAGGCGACCGACGTCTACGGAGACTCGGCCACTTCGCCTTCCTACACCATCGTGGTCAGCTACCCAGCCGTGACCATTGCACCCGTAGCCGGCAGTTTGCCGTTTGCGGTTACAGGACAGTCGTACACACAGACACTCACCGCGTCAGGCGGCAGCGGAGCCGGCTTCACCTGGGTGGTCACCGGGCTGCCCGCAAGTGGAATCAGCTATAGCGCCAGCGGTGCAACATTGACGATCAACGGTCCGGCCACCACTGCGGGCCCAGTCGACTTCTCCGCAACAGCAACCGACAACGCGAGCAACAGTGCGGGGCCAATCGCCTACAGCATCCAGGTCTACAGTCCTGTGACCATTCCATCCACCATTCCGGCCACGCTCCCTGCTTCGGCGACGGTGAACGTCGGATATACCGGTACCGTAGTTGCAACAGGCGGAAGCGGGAACTATTCCTGGACCGTGACAGGCTTGTCGGACGGCTTGACCTCATCGTCGAGCGGCGGGACGCTGACCATCAGCGGAACCCCCACATCGGCGGCGACAGTTACTGCCAACGTGTCGATCAAAGACACCACAACCAACGTGACGTCAGGCCCGTATGCCTACGCGATCACGGTGTACGCAACGGTGACGCTGCCCTCAACCAATCCATCGACCCTGGGACCGGCGATTGAAAGCACGCCGTACACCGGGACAATCGTCGCAGCCGGCGGCAGCGGGAATTATTCATGGACGGTGACCGGGCTGCCTGCCGGTGGCTTGAGCAGTTCAACAAGCGGCGGGACGCTGACCATAAGCGGAACGCCCGGCGCAACGCCCACCACGGTCTCGTTCAGCGCGAAAGTGACCGACACCACCACCAACCTAAGCTCCGGGCCGTACAACTATTCAGTCACGGTCTACGCACCCGTCACGGTCGACGCCTCGACGTTGCCCACCACGGCCAGTGCGACTGTGCCGTACACCGGAACAATCACTGCATCGGGCGGCAGCGGTTCAGGCTATAGCTGGACGGTCACCGGCCTCTCGGACGGGCTGAGCTACACCTCCAGCGGTGCAACGCTGACCATCAGCGGAACCCCAACGTCGGCGGCAACCGTCACCGTCACCGCGTCTGTGAAGGACAGTGCCGGAAACGCTGCGGGACCTTCCAACTATACGATCACGGTCTACGGCGCGCTCACTCTGCCCACTTCTAACCCCGCGACGCTTGGGCCTGCGATCATCAACACCGCATACACAGGAACGATTGTTGCGTCCGGCGGTAGCGGGAACTACTCATGGACGGTCACTGGTCTGCCTTCCGACAGCCTCAACTATTCGGCGAACGGCGGGACCCTGACCATTAGCGGAACTCCAGGGACGGCAACCACGGTTTCTTTCAACGTAACGGTCAAGGACACCACGACAGGGATCAGCGTAGGGCCGACCGGATATAGTGTGACGGTCTACAACGGCCTGGGGTTGCCCAATCCGAATCCGTCCACACTGCCTTCGGGGAACGTGAACCAGGCCTACACCGGGTCGATCGTCGCAATAGGAGGAGTGGGACCAACTTACACCTGGACCGTCAACGGGCTCGGCATCTCTCAGGCCGGCTTGTCCGTGACACTTTCCGATGGTTTGAGCGCCACCACCACCGACAACAACACGCTCACCATTACGGGCACGCCCACCGCGGCCACTACGAGCGGCAGTCCGATCCAGGTCAGTGTCTCGGTGTCGGACAGCGGAGGCCATAGCGCCGGTCCAATCGCCTATACCATTACGGTCTACGGCCCGTTGTCGCTTCCGACGCCCGATCCGTCTTCGCTGCCGGCGAACGGTTACACCAACGTCGCTTACACCGGATACATCAATGCCACTGGCGGCAGCGGCAACTACTCATGGTCGGTCACCGGTCTGCCGTCCGACGGCTTGAACGTAACTGGTGGGACCACCGGAAGCACGCTCACCATCGGCGGTACGCCGACAACGCCTGCGTCCGGCGGCAGTCCAGTCACGGTCACCTTCAACGTGACGCTCACCGACACCTCAACCAACGCCCAGGTCACCCAAAACGGGTACAACGTCGTTATCAGCTATCCGACCGCAGTGTCTCTGCCCGCAACCAACCCGAGCTCGCTGCCATCGGCAACCATCACTCAGAGCTATGGCGGCGCGATCAACGCGTCGGGTGGCGTTGGGCCGTATGCGTGGTCGATCAACGGGACAGCCGTTACATCGAGCGGCTTGAGCCTCGGGAACGGTCTGACGGCCTACAACACCGGCGGCAACACACTGAGCATCAACGGAACGCCGAGTGCAACGGGAACGGTCGCGCTCACCAACGTCAAGGTGACCGACTCGCTGAACTCAACCGACACAAAGAGCTATTCCATCACCGTGAGCCCGGTATCCACGATACAAGTGACGGTCAACAGCGTGCCGCAGGGCATGGTGAACATGCCATACACATTCGGCGACCTTAGCATCAGCGGTGGCAATAGCCCGTACACGGTCAGCTACACAAATGCTCCGGCTGGCCTGGCGTCGCAGACCGGAACCTGGAGCCTCGTAGGCACGCCCACCAGCTCGGGCTCGACCACGGTCACCGTCAAGGTAACAGACAGCACCACGCCAACGGCTCAGACCCAGTCCACGACTTTCACTCTGCCGGTAGTTCCACAAACAGTTGCGGCCAAAAACAGCGAACTCAGTGGACAGTATGCCTGCTACGACTTCAGATACTGGGATGGCGGTGTAACGGGAGGCACCGGTAAAATGCTCTATCGCGGCGGTACGGTCTTCGCCTTCTCCACAGATGGCGGCGGCAATATCACCGGCGGTGAAATTGACGCGAACAGTCCTTACAGTGGCTATCGGAGCGCTTCCTCGATCGGCGCGGTCAGCGGCACCTACGCCGTCGGCGCTGACAACCGTGGGTACATACTCCTCAACAGCACAGGCGGCTGGTCGAGGATCCTGGCCCTCGCCGGCGGCAACCTCGACAGTAGTAGCCATTTCTCCGAGTTCGGAACCGTAATCATGGACGACGCAGGTGCCTCGCCATCTCAAAACACCGGCAGCGGCCACTGCTACCGGCAGAACACCACCGGACTTTCCGGCATCACGCTAAGCGGCGGCTACGTCTTCGGTGATAGAGGCGAGACCGCCGATGGAAACCTCTCCGCGGCGGTTGGCTCCGTACAGTACAGCGGCGGAAACATGTCCGGCGTAATGGATATGGTCAACGGTGGAACCTACAACGGGACTATGAACCTCTCCGGCACCTACACAACAACCGACGCCTACGGCCGCATGATCATGACGGCTGGCCCCGCGGGCCAACCCAGCGAAGCCAACCCCAACGTGGTTTACATAACCAACAACGCCGTTGGAGAAGCCGTAATCATGAGTGCAAACCCGCACAACGCGGCTAACAATGCCGATTTCAATATCGGTGAATCACGCGCGCAGAATGCTGCGCACGTCGCCGCCACCTATCCGTTCAGTGGACCGTCAGTGATCTACGAATCGGGACTGCTCGGCGACCTGACCAGCTACGATACCTTCGTGGGGCAGGTTGCGGGCAGTCCGAGCGCCAAATCCATCAACATCAATCAGATCATCGATAACAAGGGTGGAACCATCAAGGTCCAATCTCACGGCGCGATGCATTACACCACCAGCACTCCGAGCGGCCGCACCACGCTCACTGAGCTAAGCGGAGCCATATTCTACGTATACGACACCAACTCCGCCGCGGTACTCTTCGCAATTGCTGACAATGGCCCAGCGACCACAACGGACACCCAGATCGGCTGGCTAGAGCCGCAGACCGCTCCCAGTTCGGGCACATGGTCTTCCGGCAACCTGGCCGCCAGCTACTTCATGAGCCCGACGTCAAATGGCGACTACAACAAAGATTTCGGTTCCGGTGTTCTTACCTTGAATAGCAGCGGCGCATTCACTAATTTCGCGCAGGAGGACGGCGGCCGGAATTGGGCTGACTGGGACGAGCCGCTCTCGGGCAGCAGTTCCGTAACAGCAACAGGTGTTGTTGTACCCGACACCACCAACGACCCAACCGGCGCATTCGGAATCTTCGATATCAACATGACGCAAGGTGGCTCGACATCGACCCAGGTTTATTGCATAGCGATCAGTGTGGACAAGGCAACCAACTCCAGTACCCAGGGCCGCCTCGCCTGCGTTGACGCCAGCAGCCAATCGCCGCAACTCACAATCATTTCAGAGTGAGGTTGGCCCGAATAGAAAGTCTGCAGTTTGCCTTTTCAAGCCCCGCCTTCGGACGGGGCTTGTTTTTATCGCCCTAAGAGTTACATGCGAGGAATCCAGAGGTGCCCCCTTTGCAAGTCTTTCTGAAGACGCCGAAATTCGAGCGGGAAGCGGCTGTCCTCTTTCATCTCCGCTGTTGCCGGCAGGTGCTTTGCCCGCCGAGTGAGGAGAGACGGGTAGGACCGATCGGGGGTATGTTTGGGAAGGATGCCGTGACACAACCCCCACCTTCTGACACGGCTCTTTTCATACAATTTTGCCTTTTGCTTTCAGCGAGATAGAAGGCATGAATTGCGGAGGCATTCCGAACAGCAAAGCCGGATATTCAAGGGGTTTGGCCGTTTCAAAAGGCTGTCGCGGTAGGCCGAGGTTCGGCACGCCTTTTGTAACATAGTCTGGAAGGATCCTGCGAGGGTTTGGATTTCGAGAGACGGCAACCCGGCGAATGGGAAAAGCAACCGCAAGTCTTTGGACTCGGTTTCGTTCCGCTCAAGATGGTACTGCAGCCCAGTAGACCACCACGACGGCAATGCGGGATTGAAGAGTGCGGGCGTTGTCTTTCGCCGGGATAATGAATAATAAGGGAGATTTGCATCAACGATCCCAAGACTCCTTCCTAAGACGAATCAAATTGCGAGTCACTACGGCTCACTCGCGTTTTAGGAGGCGGTTGTGGCTAGAAAAACTCAGGATAAGTTGATCGTGTCGATAATCATCAAATGCTGCCACGTGTTCTCGTTTTATGCTGCCACCTACGTTTTTGGGGGATTCCGGAGCAAGCCCGTCCTTTCCACTCCTGGTGGCTCATAACTGCCCTGCCGCCTTCAGGTCGGCGGCAAACGAGACGAGCGACATTACGAGCGTCAAAGACTTGGCGCTCAAAGGCGCAGCGCCGTAACTGGCGTACCATCGGGCCGCGCGATCGTTCTTCGCATCGATAATGAGCACAACGCCGCCGACCTCAGCCGAAGCCCGCAGGCAGCGCCGCGCGGCGGCGGCGAGGAGTTGGCCGCCGATGCCTTGGCCCTGGCAACGCAGGTCTGTAGCAATGCGCGCGAGCCTGAACCCGGGCACATCGTGCCGGGCGAGGCCGCGGCGAACCGTTTCCGGCGTGTCAGCGTAAGCCAGAGCGCCCGGAGCCAGGCTGTAGAAATCAAGAATGCTCTTGTTGTCTGAGTCGTCAATTGCGAGAAAGGTCTTTGCGGCACCAGATTCATGGCTTTGACGAGCGTAACGCTCGAAGAAGTCATTCATGGCCGGATCCACGCAATCGAAAGACTTCCGATCATGCTTTTTCGAGATTGGCTCTTCGTGCCAGGTTGGAACGCTCATCGCCGTTTCCGCGTGGGCTTTGGCATTGCAGCGATGGCTGCCCGCAGCTTAGCATTCGGCGCTGGCGGATTTTCGAGCAGGTTCAGCACCAAAAGGCTGTCACGCTCGGACAAGACGATACGTTCCGACTCCTCGATCACCGCCTTGGCCTCCCGCAAGGCGGGTTGGAGAACAAACTCCGTCAGGTCAGTGTGCCTCAACGCCGCAGCGCGCACGAGCGTAGCCTTTTGTTCCGGTCGCAGCCGAAGGTTCATTCGTGGGTTGTCGTCCACGGCCACTCTAGGCATAGATTGCTCCTTGTGTACTTATTAAAGGCGTACATGGTTCTGAGGAACTTGTCCAGACCCGCTCCGGCACGGATGAGGCCGCTCATACTTTGCTGGTGGCAGGCTTCGGTCAAAATAGGCAGCCGCAGACGATAAGAACGGCTGGCAGCGTTCGTGAGAACCAGTACAGATATCTACGATGCAGCCGGCAATCCTCAACCACGGCCGCAGTGTTCGAGCGTTGGCAGTGCTTAGGTGTGCTTCCTGACTGGATTGGGATCGAAGTCAAAGTGATGTACGATGCGGAACAAAAACATCGTACATCACCTTGTTTCTGTTTCCAATCCAGTTGAGGCTCGGATCTAAGAAATGCCTCCGCGCCTGCGGCCATGTTTGCGAATCGCTGCCCGAGTCGAAGATGACGGTGCCGTCTTTCGCGATGTCAGTTGGTTCTTGGGTACAGTATTTGTCGGGATTCGACTAGCCTTGGCTCGTGATAGTGGGAAGTTATAGATGTCGATATTCAACGCGGGCAATAATCCCTTATCGTTCGCATTTTCGAACGGTGAGTAGGGTTGAGACCGCTCATCTGGCCCTGTCTCAAAAGGGGTCGTGAATATTGAGTGCGGAAGCACCCTTTTGATACAGCTGAATGCTGGGGAATATTGCAATTCCCGTGCGCAAAGGCCTGTAAAATAGTTCGCCGCATCTTATTGACGATGAATGGCAAACTTGCACGAAACGGACCGTCCCAAAACGTATGGGTTATGGCACAGCCTTATCGGGAACCCCAGACGCAAATTTCAGCTTGCCGGTGATTTACTAGAAAAATGAAAGATCTAGCCCATCGACGGAGAATCGCTCCAAGCGAAATCGGCGATTATCAGTACGAATCCGATTTCCTCACAGGCAGTCTATTGATTTCGAGTGATTTGGGGGGATTTTGCCCCCCTTGAGCACGCTCATTGGGTCGTTCGAAATCGGGCGGCAATCTCCCTGAAGAAGTATTCCTGAACTTGACATCAGAACACCGAAGGTGTCTACTGGCCTGTTGTTGTGGTGAGGGAGTTCACCCTTAACCGCTGTCCATTCCAATAGGCCGGACAGATGATGACTCCTGACAGGGAATCCTGTCGCGGAGTTATGTCCCGGCCAGTTCCCTGATCTAAAACTTAGGAGTTCGCTTTGCTGACGAACACTTGGGCTCTTTGTGCTCTGTGGGTGGGTCTCGCGCTGGCTGCGACGCTGTTAGCGATCTGGTTCAAGATCTCGACGGCGCTTTCTGAAATCGTAGTCGGCACAGTGGCCCAACTGGTCATAGGCGTCTTCTTGGCGAAGGAAGGCCTGGCCGGCAACACGCAATGGATCACGTTTCTGGCGGGGACCGGGGCTATTGTGCTGACGTTTCTTGCCGGTGCGGAACTCGATCCGGTGATCTTCAAAACCAAGTGGAAAGAAGCGTCAATCATCGGATTGGCTGGATTCTTCGGCCCATTCCTCGGATGCACCGCGATCGCGCATTACATATTGCACTGGGCCATCATGCCCAGCTGGCTGTGCGGCGTGGCTCTCTCGACGACGTCGGTAGCCGTGGTCTACGCAGTAATGCTGGAACTTGGTTTCAACGTCACGGAGTACGGCAAGGCGATTCTCGCCGCCTGCTTCATCAATGACTTGGGAACCGTGATTGCGCTCGGGCTGATCTTCTCTCCTTTCACCGTCCGGACGCTGATTTTCGTGGTGGTTTCCATCGTGGTCTTCGTGGTATTGCCCTTTCTTACGCCACGTTTCTTCAAGAAATACGGCGGGCGTGTCTCAGAGCTTGAGGCCAAGTACATTCTCTTTTTCCTGTTTGCCATGGGTGGACTGGCCGTCTGGGCTGGCAGCGAAGCGGTGCTGCCGGCATACATGATCGGGATGGTTCTGGCCGGAACGGTCGGAAAAGACCATTCGCTGATTCGCCGTCTGCGTACGCTTACGTTTGGTCTGCTGACTCCGTTCTATTTCATCCGCGCAGGATCGTTTGTATCCGTGCCGGCATTAATGGCAGCGCCCGTTACGCTGCTCGTCCTGTTTCTGGCCAAGTCGCTGACCAAGGCAGCCACTGTGTATCCAGCAGTCAGGATTCACAAGTACGACGGCAAGGCTGGAGCTTACTACACGCTGATGATGTCAACCGGCCTCACATTCGGTACTATCTCTGCCCTCTTTGGGCTTAATCATCAGATCATCACGCAGGCGCAGTATTCATATATCGTGGGCACAGTCATCGCCAGCGCCGTGATTCCGACCGTGATTGCGAACTCGTTCTTTCTTCCCCGGCATCTTCTTCCCCACTCGCAAGCAAACAAGAAAGCAGAGCAGGAAGTCATGCGGCCAGTACCCGCAGAAGAAGGGTAGGTGAAGCACATGGGAAGTCCGGTTTTTGTAGGAATTCAAAGGATACTTGTTGCGTTCGATGCGTCTCCACATGCGGAGCACGCTTTGGATGTTGCCTTGTCGATGGCAGGCGACATGAAAGCAAAACTGTTCGTTATCGCAGTAATCCGGCCGCCGGAACCCGCCGAGAGCGCGGAATTCCATGCGGTTCTCGATGAGGGGCGCGAGCGCTATGAGAGCATTTTCGTACCCCTCCGCGAACGCGCCAAACAGAAAGAAATTGAACTCGAAACGGATATCGTTCTGGGCCATCCGGCGGAACAAATCATCCACAAGGCGGACACCATCCAGGCCAGTCTCATTGTCATGGGCAAGCGCAGCCATACCATCCTTCATCGCTGGATGTTGGGCTCGAATTCGGAGCGCGTTCTGAGATATGCCCATTGTCCGGTGATGATCGTTCATTGATCGGGATTGCTCGCTATGAAGATCGAAAATTACGTGAACGGCAGAGCACAGGAGCGCAAGTTCCACAGATGCTGATTTTTAATGTCGTTCACCAATGCCTCGTTGAAGTACTCACAACTAGCGGCCTTATGGCCGGGAAAGCGTAATCATCATGTCTGAAATTGCGAAACTTGAAGCCCTCGAAATCCTCGATTCCCGCGGGAATCCAACATTGGCGGTTACAGCAACCCTGTCGAACGGAGTGAAGGCAACGGCTAAGGTTCCTTCCGGCGCATCGACCGGCAAGCGCGAAGCCGTCGAACTTCGCGATGGCGACAAGGCTCGATACGGCGGCAAGGGCGTTCTGAATGCACGAGACCATGTGAACGGGGAGATTATGAAGACCGTTCATGGATTCGATGCCAACGACCAAAAGGCATTAGACAAGAAGCTGTGCGAACTGGACGGGACACCGAACAAGGCACGCCTTGGAGCCAACGCGATTCTGGGCGTTTCGCTCGCGGTTGCACGGGCCGCTGCAGCAGATCACGATCTCCCGCTCTATGCCAGCCTGGGAGGCGAGAAGGCCAATCTGATTCCAGCGCCATGGTTCAACGTGCTCAACGGTGGAAGCCACGCGGACAGCAACGTGGACTTTCAGGAGTTCATGATTTCGCCAGTGGGTGCGCCTAGCTACAGTGAAGGCCTGCGAGCGGCAGCCGAAACCTTCCACGCACTCAAAACCGTTTTGCACAAGAAGGGGTATAACACTGGGGTCGGGGACGAAGGCGGCTTCGCACCGCAGTTGACGTCCAACGAAGAGCCCATCGAACTGATTCTTGAAGCAATCCAAAAGACCGGTTATAAGCCGGGCAAAGACGTGGTCCTCGTGCTGGACCCTGCCACAAGCGAGTTTTTTGACGACGGCACCTACTTCTTCGAGAAGTCGGACAAGAGCAGAGTCTCGCCGGCGCAGATGGTTGACTTCTGGAAGAACTTGCTCGACAGGTATCCAGAGATCTGGGCCATTGAAGATGGGGTCGCCGAAGACGATCACGCCGGGTGGCAACAGTTGACCAAAACTCTTGGCGACCGGATCCAGTTAATCGGCGACGACAACTTTGTGACTAATCCGGCAATTTTCCGCCAAGGCATCAAAGACGGTATCGCCAACGCCATCCTGATCAAGCTGAACCAGATCGGCACGCTGACGGAAACGCTCGAATGTATTCAGATTGCGCGCGAAAACGGATACGGCGCGGTTATCTCTCATCGTTCGGGCGAGACCGATGATACGAGCATCGCTGACCTGGCCGTGGCTGCCGGCATGGGCCAGATCAAGACGGGCTCGACCAGCCGTGGCGAGCGCATCGCAAAGTATAACCGCTTTCTAGAGATCGAACACGAACTCGGGACCAACGCCCGTTACGCCGGAGCCAGCGTATACGAACGGTGGCACAAGCCAGTGAAGGCATAGCAAACAATCGTGGGTGTTGGAGTCCACCTTAAACCGCTCAACTGGGCAAATGACTCCTCGAAGTTGAAGTCACTTGGAGGAGTCATGCCCGAACCAGGACCAGAGATGGTGAGAACGCGATACCCTGGAGAGCTGAACGAGACCCAGCAGCGGCGCTTGAGCGTCACTTGTCGATACATCGACAGGCTGCTGAGCGATATAGAACAAGCTCTCCATTCTGCTACATCATCCTCCCCGTTTCCACAGTACGTCATCGATATAACACCGGCACAGGCACGGGTGATTGAAGACCACATTCGCCGTCTTCGGTCTCAGCTGTTACGAGCCTTGGACTGGCAGCATATGAAGCCCGAGCCATCCCAGATTCCAATCACGCGATCAATCGCAGTAAACCTTACCTTTATCGACATAGCGATCGAAGAACTCAAGCCCAGCTATATGCGCGGATGCGGGGCCGTGCCCGAGGATGCGGTAGATGAGCTCAACGGAGTGGTTCACGAACTTCGCTCAGTGGCTGGAAGCATGCAGCGCTATCTTCGCCAGGAGTTGGGCACGAATCTGGAATCGCGTCTCCGTAAGCTGGAAGAGACCGGATACGATGTCGCTCTTTTGCGGTTGATTGAGCAACTTGTCACTCGTCATGGGTTGGTGGAATTCCGGACCCGCATCGACTCACTTGCGTCTCGTCTCGAGGACAACAACCTTGAAGTGGCTTTCTTCGGCCGAGTCAGCAGTGGCAAATCCTCACTGCTTAATGCGCTCTTGAGTACGAATGTTCTCCCGGTAGGCATCAATCCCATCACAGCTGTACCCACAAAGCTTCGCTATGGACCAACCCTGCGCGCTGACGTGGCCTACGCCGGCGGAAGAGAAGAGACAGTCACGCTCGAAGACCTTGGCGCCCTGGTAACCGAACAAGGCAATCCAGGCAACATGCGGAATGTTGTGCGAGCAATCGTAGAGGTGCCGTCGCCACGCCTGAAGCAGGGCATTGTGTTGGTGGATACGCCGGGACTTGGATCCCTGGCCAGACGAGGTGCTGCGGAAACGCTTGCATATCTTCCGTCGTGTGACGTTGCACTGCTTCTGATTGATGCGGGAACGTCCTTGAATGAAGAAGACATCGGAACTTTGCGTCTGCTCTACGAGGCCGGGATCCCGGCCATCATCCTCCTGAGCAAAGTGGACCTGCTCGCAGAGGAGGATCTCCATCGGGTAACCAGCTATATCCAGGATCAATTGCAAGCTGAATTGGGCTTGGCGATGAATGTGCATCCGGTCAGCTCGATCCCGGACTACACTGTCTTGCTCGATCACTTCTTTGAACGCGAACTGCTTCCGAGGTTCGACCAGGCGCGAGCACTCCGCAACAGCTCCATCTCTCGAAAGATCGGCGCATTACGTGACTCGGTCACCGCCGCTATCGAGACCACTCTCGACCAAACGAAGCACAGAGGGCGGGATCTCCCAACGAATGTGCACGATCTGGAGGAGCAATTGCGCCTTGTGACTGGGGAGGTTGGAGAGCAACGCACCGTTCTCGATCACGCCTTCTATAGGCTGGGTGAGGCGCCGGAGCCGATTCTGAGTGAAGCGGCAGATAGCGCCCTTGCATGGATGCGAGCGAATTCCAAGGCTGGTGTCGCCTCGTTGCAACTTGCGGAGTGGCTCCACGAGGCAGTTTGGAAGGCCGTGGAACGTCTTATTGAAGAAGTCCGCAATGTAAGCCAGCGGGCAATCTTCACGCTGCAATCAGTGGCGCAAGAGATGGGGCGCACCGATGTGCCTGCGCCGGATGAATTGGAAATTCTCTTACGCGACATGCCACGGTTTGAGTTGGCAACACTCCCGCAAGCCATCAATATGAGCCCTTGGATGTTTCTCGGGAGCCGCTTTGTGCGCTCCAGAATCAAAGCGGCGCTGGAGAGCAGTATTGGTGATTTGGTGACACAGGAGCTCCACTATTACGGTCAAGCACTCTCTGAGTGGAGCCATCATTTTGTCAGCAAGATCGTGCTCCTGGTGAGTTCCTATGCCGAGGCCTATCGGGTTCAACTTCAAAGGATCTCAGGAGCTTCTGATGACACCATTGACGTATCTCAGCTCGAACGAGATCTGGCACTCTTGAGAAACTGGAATACAAGCGAGATTCCCGGTGCAAGCGAAATCATCGTGAGGGAGGCATAGGGTTGCAGAAGTACTTTCTAATTGCGTTCGGCGGCGCGCTTGGTTCCATGCTCAGGTACTGGGTCGGCTCGACGATTGCCAGCCGCATGGGAACGAAGTTTCCATACGGTACCTTTGTCATCAACATCACGGCCTGTGTAATTATTGGCTTCTCGCTCACCTTCCTGTCCAGGCGAGCTGACCTGAATCCAGCCTGGAGGTTCCTTGTGCCTGTGGGTTTTATTGGCGCGTACAGCACGTTTTCGACCTATGAGTGGGAGACACTTTCCACAGTCAGAACCGGCGCTTTCTTGCTTGCAGCCTTCTATGCGATCAGCAGTCTCATTCTTGGGCTTGCTGTCGTGTGGGGCGGCTCAGTAATTGCGGAGATCCTCTGATGAGAACACAAAAACAGCTCGTTCTTTATCAATCGATCCTGGACGTGCTTCAGGAATCCGGATGCCCCTTCTGCCGTTTTTTGAAGGAGTATCAAGCGGCCCGCCTTCAACATCATTCGGAACATGACATCCATCATTTGTGCAATTTTCACACTTGGGGGCTGGCAGCAGTACAGAACGCCTTGACAGCGGCTGAGGTGTTCATCCATCTCGTAGACGATCCGGCTAAAATCTCCAGCGATGCCTCCGCCTGTGACATTTGCATGGAAGTTACTGCGGAAGAAGACCGCCGGATTCGCGAATTCGTCGGCTGTATCAACAGGGCAGACGTTTCCGATTGGCTGAGGGGAGCTCCGGTATTGTGCATCCCGCACGGGATAAAACTGCGGCATCAGGTCCAGCCTGTTGTTGCCGCCCGCATCGACACGATCATCGAACATTGCCGCCGACAGTTGACGCAAGAGCTGCAAAGTCTGCGTGACAAGCCGGAGGCAGACAGACCAGGTTGGGGTTCGCTCGGACGTGCTGCCGAGTTCCTTGTCTCGCAACGCGGACTACATTCCTGAGGGGGAAATATGTTGAATGCCGGAAAGGCAGTGAAGGTTTCAATCTATTTGAGTGAGGGATCAAAGCATCATGGGATCCCAACGTATTCGAGCATTCTCGACTTTCTCTTCTACAGAGGCGTCTCCGGCGCAACTGTGCTGAAAGGGGTAGCGGGGTTTGGTGCGGATCATCACATGCACTCCGCCAGCATTGTCGAGATTTCAGATCACCTGCCTCTCAAGATTGAGTTCGTCGAATCCCGCGAGAAAGTCAACGAACTTCTTGGAAAACTTGAGGAACTGGCCGGAACGGGGATGATCGAGCTTCAGGAAACCACTGTGGCAAAGCCCGCGCAGGTGTCGAAGTCAAAAAAGCCGGTCCTTCCTGCACACCTCAAGATCGAAGGCAAGGCAAAGATGATGCGAATCTATATCGGCGAAGCGGATCGCTGGAAGGAGAAGCCTCTTTACAATGCACTCGTTGAAGCCATGCGTGCGAACGACATTGCCGGCGTCACTGTCTATCGCGGCATCCTCGGCTATGGAGCACATCGGCGGATTCACAAGGACAAGGCCCTGCACCTGTCCCATGACTGCTCAATCATGCTCTCAGCTGTTGACACGGAAGAGAAGCTGCGATCCTTTCTTCCGCTCGTGGAACAGATGGTGGAGGAAGGTTTAGTCGTCCTTTCAGATGTAGACATCATCAAGTACTCCTACCGCGCACTGGACGTTGACCAGTCGGTGCCCGGAGCGGGAAGCGCTTCTATATGAGCGGAGGCTCAACTATGAAAGACCAATTCCAGGCACGCATGTTACGGATTCATTTCGGAGAAGGCGACAAGTGGCAGGGCAAGCCGCTGCACCAGGCGATTGTAGCCAAATGCATGGAACTCGGGATGGCAGGCGCCTCGGTGTATCGAGGAATCGAGGGGTACGGGGCAAGTACCAGAATCCATCACGCCAGTCATTGGACGTTCTCGAAGGACGCGCCAATCATGCTGACCATCATCGACCGCGAGGAACAGATCGAAAAGCTGATTCCCCATCTCGACGTTGTGGTCGAGGAGGGGCTCATCGCGATGTCCCGTGTCGAGGTCATTCGATACTCGCGGACTTCAACGAGCGAACCGACGAAGGCCTAACAGGACCCGGATGGACGAATTACAGAGCAGCCCAGAAGGTATTCGGTCGCAAGGGTAATAACAGATGCAGGAATATAAGAGCAGTTCGACAGTGCAAGATTACGGCAGCCTTCCGACTGAGACATCCGTAAATATGGATGGCGCCTCCCGTCTGTTGCGACTCGGCAGACTGGCTCAGGAACTTGGAACTGAGCCTGTCGCCGAGGAAGCACGTGAGCTTGCAGCGCGGGTCTCCGAAGGGCGTTTCTATGTAGCCTGTGTCGGTCAATTCAAGCGAGGCAAATCGACCCTGCTCAACGCTCTTGTCGGCCACGAAGTTGTTCCGACCGGGTTTATTCCGGTCACGGCGGTGCCTACCGTGATTCGGTTTGGCGACGAAGTTCATGCGCGCGTTCGCATGCGAGACGGGGCCTGGCGGGACATTGCCATGATCGACTTGAAGGAATACGTGACCGAAGAGCTGAATCCCGAAAACACAAAGGCCGTGGAGGGAGCGGAAGTCTTCGTGCCCAGCCCTTTGTTGTCCTCGGGTATGTGTTTTGTGGATACGCCGGGTTTGGGTTCGGTCTTCACTGGAAATACGGCAACCACGCAGGCGTTCATTCCTCACATTGATGCAGCATTGGTTGTGGTCGGAGCCGATCCGCCAATTGCGGGCGAGGAGTTGACGCTGGTGGAAGCAGTTGGCAAAGAAGTTCAGGATCTAATCCTGGTGATCAACAAGGCCGACCGCACC
>Ga0302319_10012924_pt1 | contig 15695 bp, 16 predicted proteins | sample Bog_T0_2_FD_203319 | JGI IMG/M metagenome (GOLD analysis project Ga0302319, IMG submission 203319) | Peat permafrost microbial communities from Stordalen Mire near Abisko, Sweden - Bog_T0_2 | ecosystem: Environmental > Terrestrial > Soil > Wetlands > Peat | place: Sweden: Abisko, Stordalen Mire...
TAACCGAACCAGAACCGACGCACCAACCCAAGCCACTAGACACAAATCTCCACCGCTTGAGGATCACCTTCACGTCAGTAATAACTGAAATTTGAAAACCTCGCTTTATTCAGCGTCTCCCTAAATCACCGGGGCGGCGTCGCCGTCCGTCCCGGACACTTTCCGGCGTTTAATCGCTCTTTTATGAATCCCGTTTATCGGCTCTTTAATAGTGCGTTAAGCGCCCCTAAATGGGCGGCGTTGGCGTCACATTTGCCGACTGATCCGGCGCTGCCACGGCCCGCCCGGCGCGTTTGCGGATGCCATTGCGCCGGTTAAGCTCCTGAAAAGCCCTTGCACCTTGCACCCCTCCACGTCCACGGTGATTTTGTCCGGTTTGAGAGTTCCAACATTGATTTCATTGGCTGTTTTGAGTGTTTTTCTTGGAACTGCCAAACCGACATGTGAAAACAAACCGGACATTCGTTTCCGCCTAAGAACCTGCTTAAACCCTTGAAGATGTATAGCGTCGGTGCATTTGTGGTGATTTGAGACGAAACGTGTACGCGAGCGTAGTATAAATAGTAACGCGCCCATTTCGGGCGTTTTCAAGTTCAATCAAACCGATGATGCCCAAATAGCATCAATCAGGTTTTGCTTGGCAAGTGCGCGGAAATAAATTCCGCAAATTCTTTGTGGCCGTTACCGGCACAGGATTGAAAATCTCACACATGGGCCAGCTCCCTTTCTTGCGCTTCATCCTGCGTGGCTGGCCGCACAGATCGGCGCGGAAATCTCTCAACCGGCAGTGATACGGCCGGCGCGGTTAAATCGGTTTGCAATGGCGTTGCAAATGCCCTGGCAGCGCGTTTGCGGGCCGGGTTATTGGTTGCGCCAACTGCATTGGCAAAGGCCGAATCAGATGGAATGACGGCTTGTTTGAGCGCCTGTTTCACGTCGGCGAATTGAATTTTTTCGCGACCTTCTTTGCGCGCGATAAAAGTTGCGCGATCCACGGCGTGACGAATGCCGGCGAGATATTTTGCCGATGCTTGAGCATATGCCACCAGCATCTCGATGGTTTTAGCATCCGCCCCTGGTAAAAGTGAAGCGGAAACCTTTTCTAAATCCGCCGCCGTCAGCGCGTCGGGAAGCGGCTCATAATGGCCAATGCGTCCAGTAAGTTGCTCGCTGGTCCATCGCGTTCGGTTTTCAAACTCTTTTTGATTCCGCAAAAATTGCGGCGTCGTCACCAGCGCAACCGGCACGCCATTATTAACAAGCGCCGTCAGAATCCAATTTATTCGCCCCGGCAACGTCCGGGAATCAATCAAGTTCGGCCAGAGATAATGAGCCTCATCTATCACCAGCATCAGATCGCCGCCCTGCAATGTCTCCTCGATGCGCTGGCGCAATTCCTGCGCCTTGGAATTCAACCGGATGCTGACACCAAGGGATTTTGCGATTGCGCGGAAGAAACTCATTTCGTCGCGGCTTGATTCCATTTGGACATAACGAGCGCGGCCCGGATTGCGCTCGCACCAGTCTTTGACGCTGTGAGTTTTCCCAAAACGCGCCGGCCCTTCGATCAAAGACATGCTGCCGGTTTCCGCCGTGTAATCCAGCGCATCATGGACGCGCTCGCCAAGGCTGGTGACAACTGTTTGTCTGCAATGCGATTCAAACCGGCTGGCCATGAATTCACGCAATGAAGAAACGAGCGCCGGAAAATACCAGGCCGAGCCATCGGCTACCGGAATCGCCGGATCAAGACAAAGCGCCAAAAGGTGTTTTTCAAGATGCTGCGTAGCGGCAGCCTGGCACCACTTTACAAAATCTGACACCGGATAACTCGACGGGAATTTGCCAGCTTCGCGTTGCCTACTTTCTGCGCGATTTGTGCGGCACTCCCCGTCATTAAGCAAACCCGATGCGCTCCAATCAAACGGAATTTCGCCCTTGAGCGGAAAGGCCGGCGTGCAAATATCTCCGCCGCCGATTTCATCACGCACAATTCTGACTTGCTCGGCGGAATAAACCTGACCCGGCTTCATGCCGAATTTCTGCATTGAATCCGATGCCAGGCGTTCTGGGAAAAAGGCCATCAAGTCCGTGGCGAGCTTTTTTAATCCTCCTGCGCGATGCGATAGCAATTGCATCGCCCAAATCAATTGACGATCCGCCGCGCTCTCTAAAACAGAGCATCGTTTGGCAACGAGATTTGCCATCAAGCCGCGCTCAAATTCGGGGCTGGATGCAAAACGCTCCTGTTTGACAATTCCCGGCGTGTTCGTTCGGCGCGTGCTACTCATTTTGATTCCTCCGTTTTAATAGATTTCTCATCCGCCAAAATTTCCGCAAGACGCTGCGCGCTTTCGCTCTGGCCGGGCCGTAATTTTCGCGGCGATGTCATTCCGATCCGGCTGAAACTTTTCCGCGCTCTTCCAGTCTCGGCGGAGACTTGTTTTTGCTCCGCCTGTTTGTCCGTGCGCAGCCGGTTGAATTCCTGCGCTGTCTCGGCGGTTTCAACGTCCACAATGTTGCGGCGATACGTCGGCGCAAACTTGGCTTTAAGAACATTGAAACGGGCGCGCGGATAGGCGCTGTGTGAAGCGGCCTTGGCAATCTCACGTTCAAAAACCGGATCGCCAGGCTCGGCAAGAAAATCAACAGCGTCGGCACGTTCAACTAAATAGGGATTTTGACGGTTCATATCCGTGACACAGAGAAATTCAGGGCAATCAGGATCAAACCAGGCCAACACGGTTTTGCCGCGCTCGTGCCCAGTGCGTTCGTTGCGATAAACAAAACTTTTGCTGCCGATGCGGAAACAAATGCCGTTCGTGTTCACCGGCACGGGCCGGACGTAATGCGCAACCAAGTGCCAGCTACTAGCATCAAGGCGCGTCGGCGGATTATTGTGCGGCCAGCATTTTTCAAAAGCCTCGTCAGGACTCAAGCCGTTCAAAACCTTTCCATCCTGGCTGGCGGCATTGTAACGGTCTATCACCTGGCCAAGCTGATTGTGCCATTCATCGAATGACAAAAATAATTCGCCCGGATGACTCTCACGCCGGAATTTTGGTGATTGAAATTCATCCATTGCCCGTTTGGTTGCGTCGGGACAATCACGCCGCTCGTCACGGCCACAATAGCCGCGAATGCCGTGCATCAAGTCTTGAAGCAAGCCGCCGACACGTTCCACCGGCTTTGTCCTGGCGCGGATCGCGTGCCGAAATTTCACGCCGAGATTTTCCCAGCCGATTTTTGCCTCAAGCCAGGAATGAGCATCATTCCAGCCAACGGGTGCAGTGCCTTTGACAACATGGGAATTTTGCCAGATGCCGCGTTCAAAATACCAGGTGCCAGGAATGCCCCAGCCGGTGCAAACGCGGTTCATCAGCGTGCGGATCACCAGCGAATTATAATTGCGCTCCGGTTGCAGTGACCATGCAATGACTTTCCAAGAGCGGACATCCAGCATAATCAGACATTGGCCGCGCGTAAGAGTGAACCAGCCGTTGCCATCGGGAACGTAAAAATAGACAGGAAACGTGAAGTCGTCAGCGTTGATAACTTCCATTGAAGCCAGCTTGGAATAATCACGCTCGACATGCGCCGTGGCGTCGTCCCTGACTTTTTTGTTTTGGAAAAATGGCTTGATGCCTTTGACATCGCCGGCGACTCGCGATGTCAGCCGGCGATTGAACTGGCTTTTGCTCGCGTGATGGCTGGTGATGATTTTAACGGTGTCGGTGGTCAAGCCGGATCGCTCTCCGTTTCCGGCAAAATCGCGCAATGCCTGGGCAACACGACCGCCGCACTTTGCTGCCGCATGCCAGACAATCCGGTCAACATCCGATTGCGGTATTTCCGGCGCGCGGTTTTTCCCGCGCTTGAGTTCGCGTCCATCCAAGAGCGCGCTGGCAGATTCGTCTTTCTTCCACTTCTCAAATTTGCGGTCAAAGGCAACGCGCAGGGCGTGACTGCTTTTCGCCAGCCAGGGCGCGTGACTGAAAAGGAATTCCACCAGCGCGCGGCGTGCGGCCCGCTGCTCGCGTTTTGTGTCTGCGCTGGATTGGTAGAGTTCAAACACTTCCGCCCAAAATGCCGCGATCTCCGTCCGCGCCGGCGCGGATGGATTGGCGAACGTCTGGATCAATTCCAGCAACGGTTTGAAATCTGATTCGCCCGGCTGCATCCGCTTTGCATCCGCCTTGCAAGCCGCATTTTCCGGCAGATAAATTTCCAGCTTTTCAAAATTCCCGGCTCCGCAGTCGCGCCATAAGGTGCGATCCATCAAACGCCGCCAATGCCTTTCGGTAATAGCATGGCCAAACGCACGCTGATAATCCGCCAGGCCAAGCCGCACGCGATCCGCTGGCGTTAGCGTGGCGGCGTCCATCCGTTGCAAGGCCGGCAGCAACGCGGCGCGCAGCTTGTGAGTCAGTGCCAGGCATGAATCGGAAATTTGCGCCAGCGGAAATTTGGGCTGCCAAGATTTGCAAGCAGAGTCCAGATAATCAGCGACATTCAGACGAACTTCACCAGCCTTGGCAACGATGCTGGCGCGCAAACTTTCCGGCAGTGCGTCAAACGTCCAGGCCGTCGCCGCATTGCCCTGGACTATCAGAGTGCCGGACGGCTCAACGCCTGCCAGCGCCTTGAGAGCGTTGCGCTTTGCAATCTTGAGCGCGACGGCAAGTTGCGCGGCGGAATAAAAACCGTTGCCGGTTTGTTGGGGTGCTATGTTTTCGCGCGAGGTCATTTTTTGTATCAGCCGGAATTCGGCGAAGTTTCGGACGGCTCCCCCTGGCCGCTTTCCGGTAGCACCCGGAAAACAGCTTGCCCCGCAGCACCAAGGAGAGCCGCCCTAAAATGTTTCTGGAAAGGATAGGTTTGGCGCAACTGCGCGCCGATCTGCGCACACTGTTTGCAAACTTCAACCGGGGCCAGCAGCCGGATGCCATGCGAGTTGAATTTGATTTGCGCTTTCAACTGAATTTTCAGGAAAACCAAATCTTGATTCACCAGGCTGAATTTCTCGCCCAGGATTTTGGCAACCACCGGCAAGACGACTTTCGCGCCGATTGGCAGCGTGCCAAGAACGCGGGCCAGTCGGGCCGGATCAGAATGGCCGGAATGGCAAATCGGGCAGTGCAAAGCATCACCCGTTGAAAATTCTGCCCACTGCAACGCCCTGAAGCCGCCTTGCAAAGAAGATTGCGCGGAATCCGTGTGTTGAGACGCTGGCGATTCCGGCACGCTAGAAACGAATCCACGGACGCCGGACACCGCCAAGGTCAAAAGTCGCGAGAATGAGCGTTTTTCGCCCTTGTCAGCTTGAACTTTCATTTCAACGCTCATTCTCGCTTGTTTGTTCGGGTTGCTCAGTCGAAACGGACTGTCAACGAATTTAGCCGGTTCGTCACCAGCGACGGCGTGAGTGTCACGGCAGCCGGCCTTCCCGCGACGCCTACAAAAATCGCGTCGCCGGTGGCGAAGTTGGTCGTGGCACCAACCGGCAGCGGGACAGCCGTTCCCATTTGATAAACGCTGTCGCCGATGGCCGTGGCCGCGCCCCAGCCGCCAGATGCAAGCGTGAGCAGGTTTGATCCGCCGCTTTGCGTGTAACTCGACAGCACGGCGGAATAACAGACGCCATTGAGCTTTTGCAGGACTAGCGTGCTGCCGTTGCTCAAGCCGTTCGTGGCGTTGACCACTTGCGATGTGCCGCTCGATACAAGGTTTGTCCCGGCGATGACATACGCGCCCTGCCCAGCCGTGAAGGATAACACGGCAGAGTTTGAATCGCTCTGCCAGTTCGCCGTGACGACGCGCGGCGTGAGGACTGGATCGGCAGGAATGATGATTGTTGCAGGGGATGCAGCCGTGCCGCTGGCCGGCCCCAAGGTTTGATAATTCGGCAGCGCGGCGACGGCTGACACGGCCAGCGCGGCGGTTGCGAGGGTGAGAAGAATTTTATTTTTCATGTTCGTGATTTGCTTAATTTTCGATTTTGTTTTCAAAACCCGCTCCGCCTTGGCGTCGCGCGGAGCGGGATGATTTTTAATTCACGTCATTGTTTAGCTTGCGGCGGTGACAAGAGTTGCCATCGCGTCAACGGCCATCGCTTCCACGTCAATGCGTTCCAAGGCGCGCATCGCGATTTCATCCGTCGCGAAGAACACTTCGCGGCTGACTTCAATGCGCGGCGTGCCGCGTTCGGCGAGATACCAGTAGGACAGATCGCCGAAGAACGCCAAAGGCTGACTCGGCGCGGCAGTCGTCTGGTAAGTCTGGCCAACACCGATCCAGCGCACCGGCCAGCCGTCAAACATCGGCACTCCGTTGACGTATTCAAACACCACGAAGTTCGGGTATTGGTTGAATCCGCGCAGGACGGGTTCCCATGTCGGTGAAAGATAGTAAGCCGCGCTCACTTTCCCATTGGCCGACATATTGCCAAGAATGGCCGCGCTGACTTTTGTTCGCAGGGTGCGAAAATCATTCAGCGTTGCATCGCTCGGTTTGGTTTTATCGTCGGCAAGCTGCAACTGATAAGCGGTGTTTGCCGCGCAGTAAGTTGCCACGCCCGTCATATTCGCGTAGGTAGCAGTGCCGTCACCGAGGAATAGCGTCTTATCTTCGAGTTTCGCGAACTGGCGGGCGATGTAGCGCGCCAGAAATTGACCAATCGGAATGAAGGTGTCTTCCTCGATCTCGTAAGGGATGCGGATGATGCCGCCGCCTTTGTTGGCCGTGAACGTCACCAGTTCGGCCTGCACTTCTTTTTGCGGCACGCTCTGGCTCTGGCCAGCAGTGCCAACGCCGAGATAGCCGAAGTCGTCTTCGCCGGCTTTCAGGCGCGGCAATTTCACGAGGCCGCTGCCGAGCGGAAACACCGTGGCGAAACGGCGAGCGGTGCCATAGGCAAACACCAGTTCAACGATCTGCGGCATGTAGATCGTCGGCAGCGGAATATCCGACGTGCTGATTGCACCGCCGGAACGCTGCTCGATCCCAAGGTTTGAAGCCGCAAGAGTGATTAAACTTTTCCGTTTGTTCGTGTCTGGAACCATCCGTTCCAAGCCATTTTCAAGCCGCGAACAATCCAGGATGAAAACCGACGTTAGCGCCTTTGCGCAATCATCAGTGACATACGGAATATCGCCCTGCCAGCGAACACCGTTTCCAGCTATTCCAAGAGCGGATTTGGCCATTTTTCGGACTTGGCCCTGCAAATTGTCGAAGAGTTTTTCGAGACCCTTTATTTTTTCAGGCATCCCGGCGATGTCCACTTTTTTAATGTCGGACATGAGTTCTTCAAACTCCCTGGCCTGATCCGGTGATATGCCGGCCACAAACAAAGCGGACGTGCGCCGCTTGCTCATTGCGATTTGGGACAACTGCCAGCAGCCGATGACGAAGAATGCGGCTGCGCCGGGCAGCAGAATGACGGACAACAACACGACAGCGATCAGCGCAGTCGTGTGTTTATATTTTTTAAGAAACGATTTCATTTTAATAATTTAGTTTGTTTGGTTTGGTGCCGGTAGCTCACGCCAGCGGTTTTGCATCGCGACGCACATACGCCGAAATGTTTTTGAGCCAGTGCATCCAATGCGCGCCAACGAAATCAACCACCAGCGCGCCGGTGTGCGGTTGATTCCTGCCTGTCTTGTTTGCGATACCGCACGGCACTTGCGGGGCATACTGACGAACCACGCCCCGCGACGTTGATTGCGCCTTTGTTTTTGTGCTGTGCGAAAATGTTTTCATGCTTCGGTGTCGGCGTCGGTGTTGACCAGTTCCGCCGTGGCCGGATACCAGACGCGCAATTCGTGCGCCGTCTCGGCATGATAAAGAGTTGTAACGGCCAGCAGGCCGCGCGCATCCAGGGCGTCTTTGACGCGCTGCATGGCCTTGCCTAGATCGGCAGACGCGACGTGGAAGAAATGCCACTGCGCGCCGAGCGGGAAAAAACTGGAATCGAATTGCCCGGTCTGGATGGACTGCAATTCCCGCTCAAGATCGCGCTCTATTCCGGCGTGTTTCCAGATTGGCGAATCATTGCCGGCCTGAAAACGGACAATCAGAACTTCCAGGCCAAGCGCGGTGAGAATCAGAAAAAATTCCAGCGTGAGATTTTCAGCCGCCGCCAGTTCAATTGGCGGTGCAGTTTTGCGGTTCGGGAATGGAATTGCAGCGGCGCTCATTGTCAGTGTAAATCCGTGTTAGAGGAGTTTCGATTACTTGCCTTCCATAATTCATCAACCTGCCTTTGTAATTCAGCCGCCTGCGCAGGCGTGAACTGGCTCAATGCCGATGTCAGTCGCGAAACCTGATTCATAAAAAGGCCGATATTGTTAGCGCCATTTTCGATGATCTGCGCTGCCGTTTGGAGATCAACGGTGTGTCCGGCAATTTTCGAGGCGTCGGCTATCAGCTTCTTTTTATCAGCATCCGAAGCCCCGCCAAGATTTTCGGCAGTGGCCCGGTCTTGCACCAAGGACGCATTGGCCTTGTCCAAACCTAAATCTTGACGCGCGCCAGTTTCCTTGACGACGTTCGTCGCGGACATTTCCGTGATTTTGTCCTGCAACGACTTTACGTCATCGCGGGATTTTTGAAGTGCGGTTCGGGCCGCTTCCAAATCTGATTTGGCGTTGCCTTCGTTTATATCAACGTCAGCCTGATTTTTTCTGGCATTGGCAACATCCAATTTTCCGCCCGCAATCGTTGCCTGCGCGTTTTCGTAGTTGGACAAATTTTCGTAAGCCGCCGCGCTTGATCCCATTTGCTTCAACGCCGCGAATCCAGCGCCAACGTCGCCGGTATGCTCTCCAATCGCGTCCTGAAGCGATTTTGGAAGCATTGAAAAGATTCCCGACCCGATGAATCCAGGCTCGGAAATCTTGGTCATAAAATCCGACATTTCGGCCAGCTTCGCGGTGCCGGCTTCACTGCCTTCCATTTTTTTGAACACGGCCTGCATCTCATTGCCAGCCGTCAGAAAATTAAAAGCTGCCTTGAGTTTCTGAATGCTCTCGTCAGTGACCCCCGTTTTTTCAAGATCACCGACAGCTTTCGTCCCACGGGAAATTTCATCCTGGCCACGTTGCATCCGGTCTTCGTTTTCAACTTTGCCCTGGACTGCAACCTTGTATTTTTCGGCGGCGGCGGCTTCATCCTTCTCGCCGTTTTCAACGGCGATGTGTTTTGCGTAAGCCTGTTGCTGAAGAAGCCGCATTTCAATCGCGTCTTGCGCCATCATCCGCAGCGTTTTTGCCTCATCAAAAGCGATGTCCAAATCTTCCTTGGCCTTGAGCGCGGCGGCGTGGCTCAATACCCCGCGCCGTTCCATGGAGTCAATTTCGGATTCGGCAATGCTTTTGCGCTTGGAAGCCGTTCCATCATCCGCCGCGATTGCCGTTTTTAAGATCGCCTGAGCAAGCCGCTCTGCCTTATCAATCGCGTTTTGTGTGTCGCGCGCAAAGTTGTGTTGAAATTCAGCGTCGGCAACATCTGCCTTTTCCAGTGCGTCGCGAACCTTGTCAATGCCCTTGGCGCGATCCTGATCGGTGGATTCCAACTCTTTGCCAATCGCGGCGGATTCCTCGTTTTCCTTGTTGATTTTTTCGACTGCCGACCGAAGCATTTCAATTCCGGCAATCAAAAGGAAAACGCCGCCGGCACCCTTCTCAACCCCTGCCCGCATCAATTCCGCCGCGCCCGGAATCCCATGGCCGAGCTGGCTGGTTAGGACGCGCAACTCCCTGTTTGAGATATGGGTTTTCTCGCCGATCTCTTCCATCCCAGCGCCGACCTTTTTTAGCCCCTGAAGATTTTCAGGGATTGCGGCCATGGAATCGGCAGCGGCCTTGGCACCAGCGCCATCGAAAGTTGTTTTAATGGCGATGTTAAGGCCGGCGTCGCTGTCGTTATCAAGTAAGATTTGCGGCATAAATTATTTCGGTTTGCGCCCGGAGTGACCGCGTTTGTTTTCCAGCAATCCAGCAATGCCACGCTTTAAAAAGCTGGCTGCCCAGCGCCGCAAAGAATTTGGATTTGTGTGGCAGGCAGTCGAAATGCGCTTCAGTGCCACTTCAAAAGGCACAGCCGCAATCAACTCTGCTTCCAGCGCGAGCAACGACGAAAACCGATGCAATGCCCGGTCAATTTCCGCGCGCCGTTCCAGACCTATTGAAAACGCCTTTAATCCCGTCGGCTTGGTTCGTTGAAAAATAGCCAGACAGCGGGAGCGCAATTTAGCCGGTGGCGTGAATTCCACGGCGTAATTGTCGCGAGCGCTCCGGGGCCAGCCGTCGCGCGCGGCCCGGCGATGGATCGTCTTTGTGCAGCATCTTGCGGCGCTGGCGATAATCGTAGCGCTGAAAAATTTTGGGGATTGCCTAGCCTGAAATCGGCTTTTTGGTGCTATTTTTGCGGGGGTTTTCATGGGATTTTTGTTGTGCTAACAAAATTTTGAGCGGGATCGGATCGCTTTCCAGTCTGCGCAACTGGCGAAATCGTTCCTTGAGTCCAGGTATTTGCTCCTTGCGTTGCAGGAACCGATAAAACTGATCAGCCGGGATGCCAAAATGTTTCGCGTAGAAAATCACGCGCGGATGCAGATTTTGAGTTTTGGCGGCGGCGTTACTCATGTGAATGTTGAGAACGAAGTTGTTTGAGACGCTGGGAAAGCCGTTTGCTTTTAACGTGGCCGCGAATGACTCGGTTCAAATACCAGCGGCTCACACCAAGCAATTCAGCTTCGCGTTTCTGTGTCATTGCCGCTTTCGGCTGGTGTTTTATGGTTGCGCCTGCAATCATCGCTTGACGTTTTTCTACAATACTAAACAAAACTTGTCAAGTGACAAAAGAACAGAATTTTATTGATCGGGTCGAGACGCTGCGAATCTTCAGGCAGTGGACGTGGGAACAAACGGCTTCGGCCATCGGGTTGTCTAGGTCAATGATTCACTTAATAAAAAAGGGTAAAAACAATGTTACAGACAAGGTTTTATATCGTTTAGAGCAAGCCGAGATTGCGGCTGGAATCACAGAAAAGGCAGATGTTAATCAGGCTCGGTGGCGGCGCGAAACATCCGCCGATGTTGTTAAACTAATGAATTCCATGCCTGATGAATTCAAAAAAGGCGACAAATCAAAAGCTGAAGATTCTCACATAATTGAAGACTCGCTTCGCCAGCTTTCTACTGGCGAACTCGGTGATTTAGCGGATCATTTTTCTGAAAATCGTCACGAAGCCCCATACGGTGCTAATATATTTTACGATCAAATCCTTGGCCTCATTCATGCCGAAATAATAATCCGCACGGGAAGCGCTCTGGCGAAAGGCACAAAAACAGCGGGCGCTGAATCTACTAAACACCGCTTGACACAAAGTTCTGAAAACAGTAAAGTTCGCGGCGACATGAAACTTCCGCGCACAGTTCAACAAATGCTTGAAGATGTTCGTCGTTTTACCAAAGCACATGGAATGAAGGCTGCATTGGCAAAATTCCTGGGCGTTCCTCAAGCACGCGTGAGTGAATGGCTGGATGGAAAATATGAGCCGTCTGGCAAGATCACGCTCAAGATGCTTCATTGGGTCGAGCAGCAAGAGCGTCAATAAAAATGCCCGCCAGTGTTTAGACCACTGACGAGCGAGACCCGAAACATGCAGTCCTGTTATGAAAAACATGCCCCGAATCCATCGGAACGGTTCCAAAAAAGCCGTTAAAACTCAAGCCAAAACCAAATCATCATCCGCAAAAAATGCGCCGGTTGATTTAATCATCCCTTTAAATTGCGCCAGGGAAGCTGACGACGCCTTGAGCATCATGCTAAGCGTTGGCAGCGCGGCTACCACATTGGCAATGATGAATGCCGATCAAATCAAAACCAGCGCCCGCGACTTTGACGGCTGGGAATCAATGGACACGCCGGACTTTGGCGAAGGTTCGCTGGAACTGGCCCGGATCGTTGTCGCGGATTTTCAGGAACAGATTTCAAATGTCGCCAGCGGATCGCGCGCAATTATGCAAAAAATTAAAGACTTCAATCAGCCGGTGGCACCGGATTTCACACCGGAAAAATCTCAGTTGTGGCGTTCTTACTACAAAGCCGATTTGCATAATTTTGAAGACGCCGTTGGCTCACTACGGAACTGCCTGGAAGTTCAAGGGTTGCTTTTGTCTGATCGCACCACCCACCAGATTGCGCACCACACTTCATTTGCATTGTCCAATAGATTGGAATCTGCATTCGATTCACTTTGGGCCGCATTGCATGGACTGCATTCGTCTTTTTCGGCCATCGCATCTACCACTAGCCAAACCAAAGAATTGCGGAGGGCCGCATGAGCGCCGCGAAAAAATCTACTTCCAAAGCCAACGCCAAAGCCGCGCAGGTGCAAATGGAATACGCTGGCGATTTGATTCATAGAAACATCTGGTTCAAGATCGGTTTGACAAAGGCGGGAGCTTCGATGCTTAAGACGATTGGCCGGCGAATTTTTGCAAAACCGGAATCCTCTGCGGTCGTTTTACGGACGTTGTTGCAGGTCTCGCTGGCGCATTACGACAAACTGGAACGGATGTATTTCAAGGATTTGGAATATTCGGAAGATGAAGGTTTTTATCCTGACCGGTATTGGCATGGCCTAATCGTCGGCCAGCACGCGAAGATCGCGAAGCGGAAAGGGAAGGTGACAAAGTGAGCGAACCCTTGAGCATTGAAGAGCGGGTCAAACGCCTGGAAAAAGAAAACGCGAGGCTGCTTGACCGGGTTGATCGGCAATCCGGCTTGATTTATCAACTCTATCTTCAGGATTCTTTCACTATGAAGAAATGTTTGGCGTTGACCAATATTGACCATTCTATTTTGAGGCTTGTCTGTGGACAAATCACAGATGAAGAAATCAAAAAAGAATTGCGGGCCGTTTTTTCTAAAAGTGAATCTGATTTCGATCAGCTTTCTGCCATGCAGATTGATTTACAAAAAACCTTGGAAAGTATTAAGCCACCACCGCCAAGCGATACGCCGCCAGCGGCTTGAAATGAGCATCCATCACGCGCCGGCCTGGGCAACCTGGCCGGCGTTTTTCTTTTTGAACGTGGATCGGCTTGCTGCGTCCAATCTCTGACTGACTGACCTTGAAATGTTTCGTCGCCGGCGACGGCAAATGCGGCGGAAGATTCTTCAACATCAACGGGGCGGCGTCGCCGTCCGTCCCGACAATTTCCACCACTGGCAGGGCCTGTCGGCCCGTCAGCCGCGCCGATCCGGGCCGTTGATATGGTTCCCGGCCAGATCGTGAGTTAAGACGCCTGCAATGCCTGGCAATTGCCGGTGCAGGCGGATTGCAGCGGCCTTGCAAACCGGCTTTTTGGCCTAAAAACAGCGTCACACGTCACACCCCCTGTTTGCATTTGTGGCGATTTTGGCTTTGGATGTCCGAACTTCCAGACCCCTTGCAAACATTGGCGATAGTTTCGGACATGGTTTTTCACAGATAGACGGCAGCCGCGCGTCGTTGGATTTGTGAAAATGAAATGTCAGACCTTGAAGAAACCCTTTGTTTTCAAGCGAAATCCAGCCAAATCAACCTAAATCAACCCAGAATCGAATCGCCACAACTCCGCCGACCGTGTTCACAGATTCACAAGAGTGGTGCGCGTGGCGGGAGTTGAACCCACAACCTTCAGCTTCGGAGGCTGACGCTCTATCCAATTGAGCTACACGCGCGGTCAAACACAGGTTATGCGCGGGCGGGTTTTTGCTCAACCGGAATCTACACAAAAAAAGGGACAGCCCAAAGGCCGTCCCCATGCAAACCATTGTCCTGATAATCAGGTTTGGGGTGGTGCGGCTGGAGGTGGAGTGCCACCACCGTTGCCACCACCACGGCGACCGCCACCGCGTTGGAGCAATGGCTGGATGACCTTGAATTGATCAGCCGTGACGATGGCCTTCAACGCGTCACTTGCTTCTGTTGTAATGGCCGCGCGTTTTGTTCGTTTGTCGGCCTGAGCGATGGTCGTGTCGGCACGCAGGTCAGCTTGTTTTTTGATCATGTCGTCAAGGACAGGCTTGACCTTGGTAATTTCGTCATCCGTCAGTTTATTGGTCTCACCCAGGCTCGTTTGAAAACGCTTTATAAGACCGTCGGAAGTCATCGGGCCACGTGCGCCGCCTCCGGCACCGCCTGGAGCAGCAGCACCTCCCGCAGGGGCGTCTGCTTGTGCGAGCACTGCTGTGCTGCATACAAACAGGCTGCCAGCAATGAGCGCTACAACCAACATAGTTTTGGTTAATTTCATAGATTTATTCGATTTGTTTTATTTGTACGATTCCACCGCGCCGTTTGGAGCAGCTGGATATGAATTCAGACGAAGGATGAGAAAGAAGGTTACAGAGCGCGCAAAATTTTTGCCGCCGATGAAATCGTCTGTTCGATGTCTGCCTCCGTGTGCGCCGTCGAAATGAAGCCCGCCTCGAATTGCGATGGGGCGAGATAAATCCCCGAGTTGAGCATCCCATGGAAAAACTTCTTGAACCGTTCACGGTCACTTTTCATCGCATCGGCCAGGTTGTGAACCGGCACGCTGGCAAAATAGGCGCAAAACATCGAGCCACAGGAATTGAACTGGACCGGCACTTTTGCCGACTTGGCTGCTTCCCGCATTCCGGTCGCAAGCTGCGCACCAAGTTTTTCGAGCAACGCGTATTTGGTTCCGTTGCCCGTTTTACTATTCAATTCTTCCAAATTCGCGATGCCTGCGGCCATCGCCAGCGGATTGCCGCTCAATGTCCCCGCCTGATAAACCGGACCGAGCGGCGCGAGCAAATCCATGATTTCCGTGCGACCGCCAAATGCGCCCACCGGCAAACCTCCGCCGATGATTTTACCGAGGCACGTCAAGTCGGGAGAAATATTGAAAAGTCCCTGCGCTCCGCCTTTGGCCAGACGAAAGCCTGTCATTACTTCGTCGAAAATCAGCAACGCGCCCTTGGCCTTTGTGATTTTACGTAAAAATTCCAGATAACCCGGCTTCGGCAGATACAAACCCGCGTTGCCCGGCACCGGCTCGACGATGATTCCGGCAATTTGATTTTTATTTGCTGCGAACGCGGCCTTCACGGCGTCCACATCGTTGAACGGCACGACGATGGTGTGTTGAGTGAACGCAGCTGGAATTCCCGCGCTGTCAGGATTCCCGAACGTGAGCGCTCCGGAACCGGCCTTGACCAAAAGCGAATCCACATGGCCGTGATAGCAGCCGTCGAACTTGATGATCTTGTCGCGCTTCGTGAATCCGCGCGCGAGCCGGATCGCGCTCATGCACGCTTCCGTGCCGGAACTTGTCATGCGAACTTTTTGAATGCTCGGAACCAGTTCACAGATCAATTTCGCCATTTTGATTTCAAGCGGATTTGGAATTCCGAAGCTGGTGCCGTGTTCGGCGGCGGCCTTGACGGCGGAAATGATTTTGGAATGCGCGTGGCCGAGAATCGCCGGGCCCCAGGTGCCGACATAATCAATTAATTCATTGCCGTCCACGTCCCAAACACGCGCGCCCATGGCCTTGTTGACAAAAAACGGGTTGCCGCCTACGGCGCGGAAAGCGCGCACGGGTGAGTTGACGCCGCCGGGAATGTATTTCAACGCCTCGGCAAAAAGTTTTTCGGATTTCGGGCGCACAATT
>Ga0302319_10012925_pt1 | contig 15694 bp, 15 predicted proteins | sample Bog_T0_2_FD_203319 | JGI IMG/M metagenome (GOLD analysis project Ga0302319, IMG submission 203319) | Peat permafrost microbial communities from Stordalen Mire near Abisko, Sweden - Bog_T0_2 | ecosystem: Environmental > Terrestrial > Soil > Wetlands > Peat | place: Sweden: Abisko, Stordalen Mire...
AACTCGGCGAAGCAATAGCATTCGGTAACTCTGACTCATCAGGAAATCAGTGTTGATGAGTTTCCGCCGGGGTTCCGTCAGACCAATGGTCAACCGACACCATGAAGATGGTTTCGGGCTCCGGCCCCTCGTGATGATCCGTGTCCATCAGGACCGGGGAGCCATCCAGATCCGCGCCCCAGCTTGCAGCGCCCATGCGGGGTAGATGAAACATCAAATGCGGATGCCAGTGCGCGGGGCCGTCGCCGAGATATTGGTCTTTCGACATCATGTACGACATCGCTCCTGCTTCCGGCGTGGGAAGCTGGCTTTGAGCAAGCGACGCCTGGATGTTTTCAACCATCTGCTCCTTGGTCAGCCCGCTTAGAATCAGCTTTGTTCTGAGAATGGTGTAAGGCAGGATCGTGCGCACCGCCGCAGGGTTGTAACAGACGGGGCCACGCAGTTTGGGATTCCAGAAATCCGTGCTGTCAAGGGGAGACATCCACCCCCTCTCGACGACACACGTGAACCCGTTCTTGCCTTCCGTCGCGGTATGGTAGCCATCCTTTTCGAGCACCAGGATAGTGGCGTCGTTCGACAACGCCGGAGGAGCGGCGCTCTTCGCAAGCGCGATCTCGGCTTCGCGATCGGCGATCAGGTATTGGTCAAGGGGCGCCATGGCCGGATAAGGCGCCTTGGTCTCCTGGGCCTGAGCAATCATGGGCACGGAAAACGCGGACAGCGCCGACACGAGGAGCATTGAAGCTGCAAGAATCATTCCCTGGACGACTTTTGTGGTCATGTGTTTCTCCTGGGCTACGATTTTTCTGGGTTCAAGATAGGGACGGCTGCGGTTGGTTGAACAGCAATTCCAGATAGCGCCGCAAATGGTCGATTGCAGCCACAGCAACATCAGGATTCTGTTTGGCCTTGGCCAGAATGAACGCGCCCTGGATCGAGGCCTGTGTATAGAGCGCAAGGCTTTCGGCCGTCCAACTGTCCTCTATGCCACGCTGGCGCATAGCTTCCACTATGTCCGGGATCAGAGTGGCCGCATGTCCGCTGATGCTCTGGTTACAGGCATCGCGAATCGCCGGCTGCGTGTCATAAACCTCCTGCACCATGGTTCCCACCAGGCAGGTAAAATCCGGCAAATCGCCCTGAATAAGAGCCTTCCGCAGATCGATATACGCTAGGAGTCGATCAACCGGGTCAGGCAGCCGGGCCAGGTCGTGATACTCCGCGGACGCAAACATCGCAGAGGTCCGATAGCTCCAGTAATCGGCGGCTGCGAGGGCCAGGTCCTCTTTGCCCTTGAAGTGATAAAAGAAGCTCCCCTTGGTCAGCCCGGCAGCTTCGCACACATCTTCAATGCGTGTAGCCGAGTAGCCCTTGGCGCGGATCACGTGGAGCGCCGCGTCCAGCAATCTGGTTTTAGATTCGTGTTGTGGCAGAGGCGAGATCATGTATACCAACCAGTTGGTATAAACATACCGACCAGTTGGTATAAACATACCGACTAGTTGGTATGTTGTCAAGTGGCTTTATTTCCAGAATCTATTCCGCTTTTCAGCTAATTCAGGCCGTGCTCTTGCGATTTGACAGACGGAATCGATCCCATCCGAAGCGCAGAGTCCCGATGGCTAGGATCCCGAATCCCGAGCAGAACACAACGCACGCTAGCTCAAATGCAGTCGCACCGAACCAGCCACCGTGAATTATTGGAAAACTGCAGATCAACAATCCAGCACCGACGCTGAGGGTCCATATACCAACCTTGCAGGAAGTTCTACTCCTCAATGACATTGCCAGTCCTGCGCATCCGCCTAATCCGAACTTCGCAGCTAAGAAGAACATCGACCAGAAGTGTGAATGAAATGATGCTCCAGTCTCTTGCGTGCAACATTCATAGCTGAAAGTGTAGTCTCCGTCTAAATGATTGGACCATGCCAAAATGCCAAGTAGGAAAAATACGCTACCTGAAATCAACAGCAGCGAGACCCACCTCAGGATGCGTCGAATTATCAGCATGCAATCACACTAAATCATCCCTTCAAACTCGATCTACCGCAGGTAGTCGGATTGTCGCCCATCCGTCAGTACCTCACCAGTTACTGCCAACTCGCCAGTCGTCAAAGCCCACAACTGCTCATCGGGAACACCCTGACTTACTGTGGTGTCTAAGGCATTAGAAGTCTCAGTTCCGAATGCAGTGAATGCTTCAAATGCTTCTTCGACACTCAAAAGCCAAGGAGGAAATTGTCCTATGACAGTCGATAATGGTAGTGCTTCAAGTCAGCTACGGGGCGAAATCAATGTAACTCCGATGATCGATGTTCTGTTGGTCCTGCTGATCATCTTCATGGTAATCGTCCCGGCGATGCCTCACGGCCTCGACGCGGCACTGCCCAAGCGTTCTACGAACTCGGCTCAGAGTCCCGAGACTGCCGTAGTGGTGCAGATCCTCAGCGCCAGCGATGGCCTGGTGAGCTACAAGATCAATCAAGAGGATGTGACCATCAACGACCTTGGCAGCCGTTTGACTGCCATTTTTTCGAGCAGGGCAAGCAAAGTCATGTGCATCAAAGCGGACGACAAGGTGGCCTTCTCAACGGTTGCACAGGTCATGGATATCGGCAAAGGCGCAGGTGTGGACCATGTTGGATTACTCACATCGAAAGACGTGCTTTAAGCCGGCGTCAACCGGTCCATAGCCGGCATGGAGGCAAGAAACACGCGCGCAAACTCAGCGCTGTATTGCTCCAGCAGTTCCCTCACCCGGTCCGGCTTGTCTGACCGCACAATCAACCCCGCGTGATGATGCTTCTTCACCCGCACCACGATCTCCGGATCATTGAATGCGCTCGTGTCGGGCTCCGCGGTCTGCGCCAGGCACAAGACGCTTCCCGCATAATCCTCACGCGCTGCAGGAGCCACATACTTCTCGCCACGAAGGTTAGCCACTTCCAGCTTTGCCCATTCCCGCCACAGATTCACGCCGGTTGCAACCTCAACCAGGTCGGCGATGAACGCTCCTCCCACGCGGGCTGCAATCTCAAGGAAGTAGTAGCGTCCATCCGCATGCGCCCGAATGTACTCAGCGTGGGTAACGCCGCGCACCATCCCCAGCGACGGCGCAAGCTCGGCATTCATGGCCGTCAGTTCCTTCCAGTCGCGGCTCGCGCGGTCCACGGTGCGCGTTGAAAAGACTCCCCCCGCCTGCATCAGTTGCATCGGCGGCCGCCCATATTGATGCACCACGGAAAACACCACCTTGCGCTCACTCACAATCGAGTCCACATGGAAAATCTCTCCCGGAACAAACTGTTCCAGGATTGAGTAGCTCTGCCGGTCTCCAAGCTCATCCAGCGCCCGCCAAAGCTGCTCCGGCTCCTCAATCTTGCGGATTCCAACGGCCGACGCTTCAGACCGCGGCTTCAGCAGCCAAGGCGGCGGCACCTTATCCATATAGGCGCGCAATTGGTCGTAGTTCAGCACCCGGCAGAATGGCGGCACCAGGAAACCCGAATCCCGTGCACCGATGCGCATCGCAAGTTTGTCTCGATAGAAGGCCGTCGTCGTAACGCCCATCCCAGGAATCCGCGTATGCTCACGAAGCTGGGCCGCTGTCTCCTGGTCGAATTCGTCCATCGCGACAATGCGGTCAAATCGTTTGCCGCGTGCCATCCACGACACAGTGTTGATAATCTGCTCGCGCGTCAGACCGGAAGGCATCGTGACCAATTCCTCAATCACATCCCGAGGCCAATCCGCATCCCGCAGGCCATCCAATGTCAGCAGTGTCGGCCTTACGCCCATCTCCGCGCACTGGCGCATAAAGTCATGCCCTTTTTCGTAGCTCGCCACACACAAAATCCGCTCTACGCTCGAATCCATCGAACCCCCATGGGTACACCGAATTAGGATAGTTCTACCATAGATATACCAACCCGGATGCCAACCCTGAAGTCTGGTTGCGTCGGTTGGTTACGAACGAGGATCAGACAAGATGCTTTCCGCCGAAGCAATCGTGGATCTGCACGACCGGCAAACCCGCACCTGGCACCATACCCAGCCCGATGCCCAAATCGAGACCCAGCCAGACGCCGGCGTTACTCCCATCAACGAATCCTCAGCGGAATGGCTCAACCTCGTCGCCCGTCAGCATCAAGCAAATTTCCGCCTCTGGCATATTGAAGACGAAGCCCGCACTCCCGCCGCCACGGACTCCGAATTGGCAAACGTCAAGCGGCGCGTTGACCGAGTCAACCAGCAGCGCAACGACCTGGCCGAAGAATTGGACCGCTCCCTTCTCGCCTGGCTTGAAAAACAGAGCCTGCCCAACCCCGAGTCCTCGCTGCATTCCGAGTCCCCCGGCCTCATCATCGACCGCCTCTCAATCCTGGCGCTCAAGATCTACCACACCCGCGAAGAGACCCAGCGCGCCGACGCCCCGGTTGGCCATTCCGTGCGCAATCGTGAGCGGCTCCGTATATTGGAGGAGCAGCGCTCAGACTTGGCCAGGTGCCTGGACGAGTTATGGAAAGATACGCTCATCGGGACCCGGCGCTTCAAGCTTTACCGGCAGCTCAAGATGTACAACGACCCACTTCTCAACCCAGCAATCTATCGCAAATCCACTGAAGTCACGAGCAGTTAGCACACACCGTGCTGCCACCCATTGACGTGAGGCGGGGTTCTGCGTATAAAGAGTGCCTAAGCAGAGCAATCCCCTAGAGTGGGTCCCGACTTGGCGCATCACCGGCTAAATCAGATCTGACCGAGGGCGTAATACCGGCGAAACCATGATGCAAGAGGCCCGATCCGCGGCACCGAGCCGCAAAAAGACACCCGCCCCTGATGCCCATCAGGGAAGTCACTCCGGCACGGGCACGGGTCCCGCCTATCAGCTTTATCAGGCTGCCGTGCAACACCTGCAGCAGGGCAAATTCGACAAGGCCCTGGCCGCCTTTGAGAAGCTGCTCCCCGATGCTCCAATTGCGATCAAAGAGCGTTGCCGCATGTATATCAACACATGCCAGCGCCAGCTCGAGAGGCCAACCCTGGTGTTTGCCACACCCGGCGAACATTACGACTACGCCGTCTCCCAACTCAATACCGGATTCTACGAAGAAGCTCGCGATCAGTTCGGCAGGATTCTTGCCGCCCATCCCAGCGCCGACTATGCGTTTTACGGACTCGCGCTGCTCGATTCCATCACCGGACGTACACAGGATTGTCTCTCCAACCTCGCCAGGGCCATTGAACTCAACCCCAAAAACCGGCTCCAGGCCCGCGCCGACAACGATTTCCAAAGCATGGTCGACGACCCTCGCTTCACCGAGCTGCTGTATCCCGAGATTCCGTAAAAAACACTCGTCAGGCAAGCTGTGACCTCTCCGACCTCTCTAAACGGAACCCCGCTGCCGCAAAAGGCAAGCGCCCTCGAGTCTCCTGCCCGGCCCATGCGCGTCGTGGCCATCGGCGGCGGCACTGGACTCTCCACCTTGCTGCGTGGACTGCGTAGACATGTCGCCGCAACCGGCCAACCGGGCTCCGAGTCTGGCGCCATCTGCGATCTCGCTGCCGTAGTCACCGTTACAGACGACGGTGGCTCCTCAGGCCGCCTTCGCAAGGATTTCAACATGCTGCCCCCGGGCGACCTGCGCAACTGCATGGTCGCGCTCAGTGAGGAAGAAGACCTCCTGGCCCAGCTATTCAACCACCGTTTTCGCAGTGGAGATGGCTTGAAAGGCCACAGCTTCGGCAATCTTTTTGTGGTTGCGCTCACTGAAATCACCGGCGACTTCGGACAGGCGATCCAACTCGCTTCCAAGATTTTGGCAACGCGCGGGCGCATCTACCCAGCCACCATGGCCAACGCAACCCTCGTTGCGCAAATGATCGACGGCACAGAAGTCCGGGGCGAAACTAACATCACAGCCAGCCGCAGCCGGATCTCCGAACTGAAGCTGGACCCGCCCAATCCCGCCCCTCTACCGGAAACCCTTGAGGCCATCCGCCGCGCAGACATGATCACCGTGGGCCCGGGGTCGCTCTACACCTCGCTGATCACCAACATCCTGGTTGAAGGCATCCCTGCCGCCCTGGCCAACGCGAAAGCCCTGCGCGTCTACGTCTGCAATTTGATGACGCAGGCAAATGAGAGCCTGGGGCTCACCGCTTCAGAGCATATTGAGCGGATCTATGAGCACACCCGCGCGCCGATATTCGACTACGCGCTCGTAAACACAGCCTCGTTTTCATCTGAAACACTCGCCCGATATGCTGCAGAAGGCTCGTCGCCGATTATTCCCGATATCGAGCGGATTGAGGCTCTCGGTGTCCGCTGCATCGCCGGAGACTTCGCCAGCGAAGAGAATGTGGTTCGCCATGCCGCCGGGCGCGTTACGGGTGCGCTGCTGGCTCTAGGACGAGTTGCCCTCGCCAAGCGCGGATGATTAGATTTTGCTTTCCCAGCCCTCCCGCGTTGAAGTAAAGTAGAGCGGCGCGGGCTGCGCCTTGCGCGATCAACCAGCAGCAAAAATGCAGGAGGAAAGATGCGTTCTACTCGAATCTTGATCACGATGGGTTGTTGCCTGTCCGCGCTGGCCGTTTGCGCCTCGGCGCAGTCCACCAGAAAACCCGGCCTCTGGGAAACGACCTCCACCATGACTTGGCAGCAATCCCCCATGCCCCCGGGAATGCAGGCTCCCCCCAACTCACCCTTTGGCGGCGGCCCGCACACCACCCAGGTCTGCCTCACACAAGAGATGATCGACAAATACGGCGCGCCAGTCCCCGGCACATCCCGCGGAAGCTGCCAGGTCACCAACGTCTCGCTGAAGCTCACCGGTATGTCCGCCACCATGGTTTGCTCCGGCCAAATGAGCGGCACCGGAACTGTGGAATCAAACTGGACTCTCCCTGACCACTCCAAAGGCAAAGTTCACTTCACAGGAACATTGACCATGGGACCCAATACCAAACCGGTCGAGTGGACATCCGAGTCCGAATCCGTCTACAAGGGACCCGATTGTGGCAGCGTCAAACCCATTGTGATTCCGTCGGACAAGTAATTAATTTTCAATACTTTAGATGTTAATAGTTGAAGGAATATCTTGATCCCCATCTTCACCGGAAATCTTAGGAAAGATGGGGATTCTTATTTAGGGACAGCACGATAACATGATGGCTGGCCACAAACCCGTGCAGACCTATGGCCGCGCAAACGCATAGTACCCCGAACGGACGACAATCTTCGCGCCCTTCACCGAGCATCCCAGCTTGATGCGGTGAAACTCCCCATTCGCCTTGAACTCCTCTGGCTTATATTCCAACCGATACTGATTCCTCTGCTCCGCTTCGATCAGCTTCAGATCTTCCCAGATCTGATCGCCCTGCGGCTGAAAGAATATTCGCCCGCCCGTTTCGCTAGTCAGCTCCTCCAGCGTCCTCTGCCCCGCGTCGAATGGAGTCTTCGGATTGTTGGCAATTGCGTAAATAGCGGTTCGAGTTCTCTGGCACATATCCACAGCCTCGCTGGGGTAGACATGGCTGGCATCGTCATCTCCATCGCTGAAAAGCAGAATAAAGTTTCCCGTTGCTTCGCCCTGTTCCGCCGACCACTGATCCCGGCACGCGGTGTACAACGAGTCGAATATCGAGGTAATCGCCAGGCGGTCTTTGCGCATCCCCACCTTGGCCGCGCCCGAGGCAATCTGCGAGGCATCGCCCGTCCAGCTTTGCGTGATCAGCGTATCTTCGGCAAATTGCATAACAAAAGCGCTGTCGACACCTTTCCGCAGAAGCCGCGAAGCATACATGCAAATGATTGACCGATTCATCCCCAGGTCTTCCATCATCGAAGCGCTCGCGTCAAACAGAAATCCCGCCCGGATCGGAAGGTCCGTGAAAGATTCCAGCATCACGATCTGATGTTGGGGCTTCCCCTCATCCGACAAGCGAAGATCGCTCTTTTGCAACTGCGTCAGCGGCGCGCCATGCGAGTCAAATGCATGGAACGTGAGACTGATTTCGTTTGCGCGAAGCTGAAGCGTGTAAGAACCGGAATTATCCTGACCAGCCTGGGGCGTTTGCGCCATCCCATGCGCCCCAAGCAGCGATCCCACCGGAAGGCACAAAAACATACACGCAGTTCGAGCTTGCATGAGCATAGAAAACCAGACGTTCCCCCGGGAGATCCGTCACCCTCCCACTGTCCGCTTCAACTGCCCGCAAGCCGCATAGATATCTCGCCCACGCGGCCTGCGCAAATAAACCGGCACGCCCGCGGCAACCAGTGCCCGTTTGAACCCTTCCACCGCTTCAGCCTTCGGCATCGTGTAGGCAATCCCCGGCCCCGGGTTCCAGGCAATCAGGTTAACCTTCGCTGGCAACCCGGTCCGCCGCACCAACCGCGCAACCTCCGCCGAATGTTTCGGCTGGTCCGTAACCCCGCCCAGCAGAACATATTCAAACGTGATCCGTTCCTTCGGTCGCAGTTTCACCAGCCGCACAGCGTCTACCAACGACTCAATGTTCCACTTTCGGTTGATGGGCATAAGCTCTTCACGAATAACATCGTTGGGCGCATTCAAGCTGATAGCCAGTTTGGGCCGAAACTCTGTCGACTCCTGGGCAAACCGCTCGATCCCAGGCACAATTCCCGAGGTCGACACGGTCATCCGCTGAGGGCTCAGGCCAACCTCCTTCACCAGTAACCGGACCGCCGCCATGAAGTTGTCGTAGTTCAGGAACGGCTCGCCCATTCCCATAAACACCAGGTTCACCCGCTCCCTGCCGACCTCAACCGCATGCCGCTCGAAGACTGAAACCACCTGCCCAGCGATCTCCCCGGCGGTCAGATTGCGCCGCAATCCAAGCTTTGCAGTCAGGCAGAACTGGCAATTCACCGCGCACCCCACCTGGCTCGAGACACAGATCGTCGCCCTATGCCTTTGCTTCTCGGTCTCACCGTCGCCGGCAGAGTCTCCCTCGCTTCCGTCGCCTGTTTCGCCGTCATCCCCCTCTGGCATCCAAACAGTTTCCACGGTTTCCAGACCAGCCTTCACCAGGTATCGCTCCGTCCCATCCTTCGACGTAAACGCCTGGTCGATCGCTGGCCGGTCTACTCTCCAGCCCATCGCCGCCAGTTTTTCCCGTAACGGTTTAGGTAAAGTGCTGATTGCAGAAACATCCGTAACCCGCTGACGATAAACAGCATCGGCTAGCTGCTTTCCGCGCCAGGCCGACTCTCCAATCCCAACCATTTCGGCGGCCAGTGCCTCGCCGTCCAGGCCAAAAAGCGCGGTCCCGCTGCCTCTCCGGGCCCCTCCGGCGTCTAACAATACGAGCTTGTTTTCCCCATTCATGGCTTGGCTCAGCATAAGCCATTTCGGCTCGAAATGTTGTCCGCAGCACCTCTGAACCAAATTACCCTACAATCGAATCTGACTGAATGATGACAAATACCGAACGAAATCTTCGCCGCACCGTCTTGCCGAACGGCTTAATCGTATTAACCGAGCGCATGGAACACCTCCGCTCCGTCGCCATGGGCGTCTGGATCAAATCCGGTTCCCGCTGCGAGCCAGCCGAAACCAACGGCATCTCCCACTTCGTCGAGCACATGCTCTTCAAAGGAACCCGCTCCCGCTCCGCGCAGCTCATCGCCCGCGAAATGGATTCCATCGGTGGCAATCTCGACGCCTTCACCGGCAAAGAAACCATCTGCTTCAACGTCAAATCCCTCTCCGACCACGTCCCCATCGCTCTCGACGTCCTCAGCGACCTCGTCCTGAACCCCGTCTTCGCCGCGCCGGACATCGAGCGCGAGCGTGGCGTCATCCTGGAAGAAATCAAGATCGACGAAGATAACCCCGACGTCCTCGTCCACGAGCTCTTCACGCAAAGCTTCTGGAAGGATCATCCCCTCGGCTGGCCGATCCTCGGCACCACCAAAACGGTGGCCGGCCTCGACCAGAAACGCCTCTTCGATTACCACAACGACCGTTTCCACGGCGGCAACATGGTCTTCTCCGCCGCCGGCAATTTGGACCACGACCAATTCGTCGAGGCCGTCACCAGCAAATTCTCCGGGCTGGCCGGCGGTGCCACCCTCCATGAGCTCTCCGCTCCGGAAGCCACCGCGCGCATCGTTATGCGCAACAAAAAGTCCCTCGAGCAGGTCCAGATCTGCCTCGGCGTCCCCGCCCCCCCCATCACCGACGAGAACCGCTACACTACCCTCATTCTGAATACCGTCCTCGGCGGCGGCATGAGCTCGCGCCTATTCCAAACCATCCGCGAAGACCGCGGCATGGCCTACTCCATTTATTCCGACCTCAGCCCCTATCGCGACACCGGAACCCTCTGCGTCTACGCCGGCACTTCCGCAAGCAAGGCTGTCGAAGTGGTCGACCTGATTCTCGCCGAGTTCCACAAACTCAAGCAGGAATCGCTCACCGCCGAGGAGTTGACCCGCGCCAAGGACCAGGTTAAGGGAAACATCCTGATGGGCTTGGAAAGCTCGAGTTCCCGCATGGCCAACCTCGCCCGCCAGGAAATGTACTTCAAGCAGTTCTTCACCGTGGACGAAGTCATCGCGCGCATCAACGAGGTAGAAGCCGCGCAAGTCCAAGCCATGGCCCAGCGCCTCTTCGATCCCGAGCGCATCGCAGTAACCCTACTCGGCCGCCTCGACGGTGTAAAGCTCAAGCGCGACCGGCTGGTGTGTTGAAAAGCAGATTACAGATGACAGTTTAGAAACCCAATGACTGTTATCCGCAAGTCGTCACCCGCTGTTCCACAAAATGGCTTGCAGTTCGCGGCCGCGGCTTTTAACTACCATCTGTAATCTGTCACCCGTAACCTGCTTTTCGAGCGTCCCATTTCCCTTCCGCGTCTGTACGTTGTAGCATTTTGTCGGAAGGGGTTGGTCACTCTCCGGCTCACTCCGCGAGGCATTGGAATCCCATGAAATTGAAATTCTCGTTTTGCCGAGGCACGCAGCGGCCCGCTTTGAACAATGTCGAAGAAACAACCCGTCGCGCCACCCTGCCCAGCGCTGCTCTGCCCAACGGCTTCACGCTCATGGAATTGCTCATCGTCATGGCCATCATCGCCATTCTCATGCTGATCGCGATTCCCACCGTCGGCAGCCTCACCAAGAAGGCCAACGACCTGTCGGCGGTCCAGTCCATCCACGCAATCCAGCAGGCAGAGATTCAGTATTCCTCCACCTATCCGTCCAACGGGTTCGCCTGCACGCTGCCCGCCCTCGGCGGTGATCCCAATGCAGGCGCTCCCTCGGCGACAGGCGCGCAAATCCTGCAGGGCGACCTCACCTCGGGCTACAAATCCGGCTACATCTTCGCCGTCACCTGCAAAGATAAAGTCACCGTGAACAGCATAGACCGCTACAACAGCTACGTGATCACCGCCGTGCCGCAGACGGTGGGAAAGACCGGCGATCGTGGATTCTGCAGCGACCAGTCTGGGGCCATCAAGTTTGACCCGGCAGGCGCCAGCAGCTGCACGCAATCGCTTGGCCAATGAGGCTCGCCACCCTGCTGCATCGTTGCTTGCCTCTGATAGCTCTATCCTTCGCCGTCTCCGCCTTCGGGCAGGGCCCCGCAGTCAATGCGCACGACTTGGCGCAGCGGGTCGACCGTCGCTACAACACGCTTCATTCCCTCACCGCAGCATTCACCGAGAGCTATCAGGGCATGGGCATAGACCGCACCGAGAGCGGCAAGCTCCTGTTGCTCAAGCCCGGCCGCATGAAGTGGGACTACACCAATCCCGCCGGAAAGCTCTTCCTCCTCGACGGCAAATACGCATGGTTCTACTCCCGCGGCAATTCGCAGGTCCAGAGAATTCCGTCCAAACAACTGGACGACCTGCGTTCGCCGCTGCGTTTTCTGCTTGGCCACACCGAACTCGAAAAGGAAATGAACGGCTTGACGCTAGCGCCTGCGGCCAACAGCCAGTTCACCCTGTCCGGTGTGCCCAAAGGCCAGGAAAACCGCGTAACCCGCCTCACGCTCACCGTAACACCGGAAGGAACCATCACCGCCATCGAAATCGAAGAAACAGACGGCGCTCTGACGCATTTCACGTTCACCAACGAAGTCCCGAACGCCCCAATCCCGCCCGAGACCTTTCACTTCACCCCACCAGCGGGCGTCCCTGTAGTCGACTCGCTCCCGCCAGTGTGAAAAACAGTTGTCAGTTTTCAGTTGTCAGTCTTCAGTGGTCAGTTCGGAAGGCTAGCTTGGCTAAGGAGTACGCGGCGGATGGCAGCGGCAATTGACAACTGAAAACTGAAAACTGTTTTCACTCGTACCGCAGCGCCTCAATCGGATCCAGATTCGCCGCTCGAATCGCAGGGATCATCCCGCTGATCAGTCCAGTAATAATCAGGATTACCGTAGCCACCACAACCGAAGTGGGCGAAATAATCAGCCGGATATCAGCACTCTCCGCATTCTTCGCCAGCGCGCTATAAAACGTAATCCGCCCCACCAGTGCGGAGACAAGATACGCCAGCATGATACCCGCCGCACCACCCACCACAGTAATCGCCAGCGCCTCCGCCAGAAACTGAATCAGAATATGATGCCGCCGCGCGCCCAGTGCCTTCTCAATCCCAATTTCGCGCGTCCGCTGCTGCACGGCCACCAGCATGATGTTCATCAACCCAATGCCGGCAATGCCCAGCGTCAGTGCTCCCACCAGTGTCAGCAAAATCGACAGCGCAATCGAAAGCATCCGAAACTGCTTCACCTGCGACATCAGGTTGGCAACGCCCATCGCGTTGTGGTCCGACGGCCGAAAGTGGTGCGCCGCTGCCATCGTCTCGCGCAATGCCTTTTCCACCATCTCGTTGTCGCCCCGATAATCGAGCCAGATGCTGTCCAGGTACTTTGTGTCCATGAAATCGCTGCTGGTATTGAACGGAATATAAATATTGCGGTTGCTGTCGTCGTTGTCGCCCTCTTGCATCTTCGCCTTCATCACGCCGATCACCGTGAAGGCTTCGCCGTTCAGACGAATAGTTTCCCCGAGCGCCCAGCCGCCGCTGAAAAGCTTCGTCTTGTTCTCCGCCCCCAGAATGCAGACATGCGCGCGCTGTTCGTCTTCCTCACCCGAGAAGAAACGCCCCTGCTCCAGGTTCAGCTTCCATATCTCCTGGTATGCAGGCCGCACGCCATTCACGCTCCACGTATACAGATGGAGATCATTCTGCACCGGAAGGCTCTTCGAAGACATGGGCGAAATATGCAGGATGCCGGGAACGCTGTTCGAAACGCGGTCCACATCGTCGAGCGTAAAGCGCACCTTGGCCCCAGCCTTATCCCCGCCTGCCTGCTCACTCGTCCGCCCACCCCAGAAGATGATCGTATTGGTTCCGAATTTCGAGAAGATGGTCTCGACCGCATGACTGAACCCGGCGCCATAGGCAACCAGCAGCACCACAGTCGCAATGCCCCACGCCATGCCAACCATGGTGATAGCGGTACGGCGCCGGTTATAAACCATCGCCTCCCAAGCCTGCTCCAGAATGTCCTTAAGCACGGTCGTTCCTCCCAGTGAACGGTGGACGGTGAACGGTGAACAGTCAATCACCCAAAAAACCCTATATCTTCACCTATGAGTCAGCCGCTATCCCACCCCAAATTCCAAACTCACACTAAATCAGGTTAAGCGTACCGGTAGTGAAAGCTTGCGCGCTGTTCACTGACCACCGTCCATCGTCGACCGTCCACTGACCACCGTCCACGGCTCCTTCACTCTCGTCTAAGCGCCTCAATCGGATCCAGCGCCGCCGCCTTGCTCGCAGGATAAAGCCCCGCAACCACCCCGCAAAGCACCAGGCATCCCAGCGCCAGCGCCGCAGACCACGGCACAAGCCGCGGTGGATCGAATCCCGGCACCTTGCCCGTCAGCAACTCCTGCAGAACCCACATCCCTGCGCCCGAAACAACAATGCCAATGATTCCGCTAACCGCCGTCAGCAGCAGACCCTCCCAGAAAAACTGCGCCAGAATACTGCTCTTAGTCGCGCCAATCGCCTTCAGCAAACCGATCTCGCGCGTGCGCTCGCTCACTGAAACCAGCATGATGTTGATGATTCCTACCGCGCCCAGCCCCAGCGTCACGATCCCCACCCCGCCCAGAAAAATATCCATGGCGTTGAAGATCGCGCCGATCATGTGCTCTTCCTGGATTGTGTCCCATTCCTCGAATGCGTCCTTGAGCGACGGGTCGAAGCCATGCCGCTCCGCGATTACGCGATGCACCGCCGGAACCGCTGCTGTCGAATCACCCTTCGTCGTGGGCTGGTACTGGATCGAACTCAACGCATCGTGAGGAACATTGTCGCCTTTCATCGCGAACAACTCCTGCATCGTCGTTAAGGGGATATAAACCTTCTGGTTGTCGCCGTCGTTGTTCCCCCGGCTGATGGAATCAACCCGGCCCACAACCGTGAAGCTGACGTCATTGATATTGATCGTTTCTCCGAGCATGGGATGGCCGGGAAACAGGATCGTCGCGCTCTTGAACCCCAGAACCACCACCCTGCGCCGGTCGCCCAAATCCTTCGAGTCAATAAAACGCCCTTCCGCCAAGGGTATAAAACGAATACCCGCGTAATTTGGCTCCACGCCCATTACTTGCCCGGAAGAGTTAGCATAGGCGCTCACTTCGTAAAGGTCGCTCCGCTGCAAAAAGCCGGTTACCGCGCGTAGTTGAGGCAAAAGACGCAGCGCCGCCTCATCGCCCGGCGTGAACTGGTAAGGCCGCATCCCCGTGTGCTGGTTGGCCAGCGCGGGAATGGTTCCATTCCACATCATCACCAGGTCGTTCCCGAAAGTGGCAAGCTGTCTATGCTGCCCGGAGCGGAAACCCTCGCCCAGGCCCACCAGCACCAGCAACGACCCAACGCCCCACGCAATCCCGAACATTGTCAGGAAGCTGCGCAGTTTGTTAGCCAGTATGGCGCGGAACACCTGCCCGAGAGTATCTGAAAATGCTTGCATGGATATTGGACGGCGAGGTCTGTCCTTGGAGAGTGATACGCGGGGTGATGCTGATCAGTTCCCGTAGTAGTAAAACCCCCGCCCCGATTTCCGGCCCAGCCACCCCGCATCCACCATCCGCACCAGCAGCGGGCACGGACTGTACTTGGGATCACCAAACCCCTCCTGCAGCACCCGCAGAATATCCACGCACACATCCAGCCCAATAAAATCCGCCAGCGTCAGCGGCCCCATCGGGTGCGCCATTCCCAGCTTGAAAACCTGGTCCACCGCTTCCGCCGTAGCCACCCCCTCCATCACAGCGTAGGCAGCCTCGTTGATCAGCGGCATCAGCACCCGGTTCGACACGAATCCCGGCGCATCATTTACAGCTACAGGCATCTTGCCCAGCTTCACAGCCAGCGCACGCACGGTCTCAAACGTCTCGTCGGAAGTCGCCATTCCCCGCACCACTTCCACCAGCGTCATCACCGGTACAGGGTTAAAGAAGTGCATGCCAATCACCTGCGTCGGCCGCCCCGTCTGTCCCGCAAGCTTGGTAATGGAGATGGAAGAAGTATTGGTAGCCAGAATCGCGCCAGCCGGCAGAATGCGGTCCAGCTCCCGAAAAATCTCCGCCTTTACTTCGAATCGCTCAGAAGCTGCCTCAACCACAAACTGCGCAC
>Ga0302319_10012926_pt1 | contig 15693 bp, 8 predicted proteins | sample Bog_T0_2_FD_203319 | JGI IMG/M metagenome (GOLD analysis project Ga0302319, IMG submission 203319) | Peat permafrost microbial communities from Stordalen Mire near Abisko, Sweden - Bog_T0_2 | ecosystem: Environmental > Terrestrial > Soil > Wetlands > Peat | place: Sweden: Abisko, Stordalen Mire...
ATGTACGTGTAAGCCAAGTGGGATATGAAGCCGGCCACGCGCCCTACAGAGCCTATCTCATGTCCACTGTTGCCGAGAAAGGCGCGATGTTCCACGTCCTGGATGAAAAGGGCAAAGAGATTTATTGCGCAGGAATTGGCTCTCTCCTTGGTACTTGGAGTAACAGTACGGCATTGACCTATCAGGTATATGCCCTGGACTTTAACGTTCCCGCAGGGCTTCACTATTCGATTGCGGTCTCAGGGCGGGTGAATGCGAAGTCGCCCAAGTTCGCGGTCGCCTCGCCGGAGGCGCTCTATTCCGGCCTGTTACTGAATACGAAATTCTTTTACGAAAGCGAGCACGATGGTCCCGACTACATAAAAAACAGTTTGCGCAGCGCACCCGGACACTTGAATGACAAGCATGCCGCCGTATACACAACTCCGCCATTAGACGATAACGACAACATTGCCACTACCGCTACCGCGCTCAACCCTACTGGCGCGGTGATTGACGCAACCGGCGGTTGGTGGGATGCCGGCGACTACATGAAATATGTCGAAACGATCAGTTACGCGCTTGCTCTTCAGGAAATTGGTGTCCGCGATTTCCCCAAGCAAATGGGGCCAGGCGCGCCTTTTCGCCCCGCCGCGCCGCCGAACGCAATCTCCTACGCCGGCAACACCCCGGGATCTCCCGCCAATTCCGACTTCACCTCCGAGACACAGTTCGGCATAGATTTCCTGATGAAGATGTGGGATGACAAAACGAAAACTCTTTACTACCAAGTGGGAAACAGTCAGGATTGGGACAATTTTGATTTCCTAAGCGACTACGACATTTGGCGTCTCCCGCAAGCCGACGACAATTGGACCGGTTGCCCGGAAAACAGCACCTACATCTGCCACCGTCCAGCATTTCAAGCGGGTACGGCGGGTTCGAAAATCATCCCTAATCTCGCGGGCCGCTTGGCTGCGGATTTTGCGGTCTGCTATCAGCTCAATGAGACCAGCAATCCAGCGCTAGCGTCTCAGTGCCTCAAGAATGCGGAAGATATCTTTGATTTGGCAGACACTTCACTCAGCGATCCGGCGAACGCAGTTGATTCGGGGGCTTGTACGTCTGGGTGTCTGCTGACCATCATCCCTTTCGATGGTTATCCAGAGACCGTTTGGAGCGACGACATGGAACTCGGAGCCACTGAGTTGTATTTTGCCTTGCATTGCGCCAAAGACCATGGCAAACTCCCGGCAGGACTGCTTCATACCGACCCCACTCTCTACCTGACTCGAGCGGCAAGCTTCGCTCAAGCTTACGTTACCAACATTTATCAGAATGGCGAAGCCGACACGCTGAATCTCTATGATGTAAGCGGATTGGCGCATTTCGAACTCTATCGCGCGCTGCGCGAGGCGGGAAATCCGAAAGGCTTGGCGATTGATGAGGCTGGCATCCGATCACAATTCCTCCAACAGGTGGATGATGCCATCACTCAAGCCAATGGAGACGCCTGGGGTTTCGGAGACTCTTGGAGCAGCGATACAACCTCTCACGGAAGGGGTATCTCCGTGATGGCAAGTGAGGCTTTCTATTTGACCGACAACGTGAAGTACGACCGCTACGCCCAAAGGTGGATGGCCAATGTGCTGGGCGCGAATCCATGGGGGAGTTCTTTCATTGTGGGAGACGGCAGTGCGACCTTCCCGAATTGCATTCAGCATCAAGTCGCCAATTTGGTTGGGTCGTTAGACGGTACGTCGGGCGGAACGCCTGTATTGTGGGGCGCGGCTTCCGAAGGCCCTGCGGGTTACACCTCGTCCGGCCTCGTTGACGGCATGATTCTTTGTCCGGCCAATGGCGATGACACGTTTGCGATTTTCAATGGGAACGATGGCGCCTACAATTCCGGAGCGACCGCCTTTTATCAGGACAATATGCAGTCTTACAGCACCACCGAGCCCGCCATTGACTTAACGGCAACATCGTTCCTCATGTGGTCCTGGAGGATCGCCGGCGCGGTGCATTGAGTATTACCGCTCTCCCTCGTGATATTCGGACTCGGTGTTCAGAGCCCAGAGATTGTCGCGGCTGCGGATATTGGAAACGATGTTGTCCACCGCAGTCATGGCGGTGAGCATCGAGTGATCCTGATTGTTGTATTTGTGCATGCCGTTGCGGCCGATCAGGAACAGGTTGTCGAAACGATTGATCCACTGGACGATTTCGGGAAACCTTCCGTAGGAGCCGAAATATACCGGATAGGTTTTCGGCATGCGGATCACAATCGCATCGGAAACTTCGCTGCCGTTAACCATGTTTAACGCGGCCATCTCCGCCTTGGCGAGTTCAATCATTTCGGCATCGCTTTTGCTCCATAGCGGATCCGACTCATTGCAGAAATATTCCAGGCCGATCCAGGTTTTTGAAGGATCCGCCACCATGGCGGGGCTCCAGTTATTGAAAATCTGCAACCTGCCCACTAAAACATCGGGCTCTTGTATATAAATCCAATTGTCTTTTACTAATTCGCCAGAGGGCTCGCGCAGCTTTACTTTTTCGCAAAGAAGGCCGACTGTAATGAAATCGCGGTAGAGCAAGCCGTCGCCAATTTCCCGGACAGACTGCGGCGCGGCTGGTTGCATACCGGCGATCAGGTCTTTTACAGGCATGGTGGAGAAAAAATAATCGCCCACAAAGCGTCGCAGTTCCCCAGTGTCGGCATGGCGCGCCACGACTGCGGTGATGCGGCCGTCTGCGGTTCTCTCCATCCGTTCCACAGTCCAGCCGAACAGAATCTCGCCGCCCAGTTCGCACACTTGACGCCCCACTTCTTCCCACATCTGGCCGGGACCGAATTTGGGATATAGAAATTGTTCAATCAACGAAGTCTCAACATCTTTCTGCGCTAGATCCGTTTTGGCGCGAAAGATGTGAGTCAGCGTTTTCAGGATCGATAGACCTTTTACTCGCTGCGCGCCCCATTCGGCGCTAATCTCTTTACACGGCAGTCCCCAAACTTTTTCGGTATAGGATTTGAAGAAAGTCATATAAAGTTCACGGCCGAAGCGATTGATAAAAAACTGTTCCAGATTACGTTCGTCGCGGATCGGAAACAGCAAGGCGTACAGATAACTCAGGCCGATGCGGATGGTGCGTAGCAGACCTAATTTTCGTAACGTGTCGGCGCTCAAGGTAATCGGATACGAAAACAATTGACGCATAAAATAAATGCGCGATTTGCGATGGCGCAGGAGCATCACTTTGTCTGCACCCTGCGGATCTTGGGCCCGGCCTTGCCGGGGCACGGTGGCCGTCTTACCTTGATAAGCGATTTGCACTTCATCGGCAACGGTGGCTTCGAGTGGAAGAATGTTCAGCCACCAACTCATGACACGCGCAGATTTTGAAAAGAAGCGGTGACCGCCGATATCGATGCGGTTGCCCTTATAGTTTACGGTGCGGGCCAAGCCGCCCAGATATTGGCTCTGTTCAAGAATGATGGGAACGATATCGGTACGCTTCAACAGCTCATAGGCAGCGGTTAGACCGGCGGGGCCGGCGCCGATCACCACAGCTATTTTGGGCATATCAAAAGGTTGGAGCCGTTGACCGGGATTGAACCGGTGACCTCGTCCTTACCAAGGACGCGCTCTACCATCTGAGCTACAACGGCCTAACAGGCTGGGGCCTAGGGCCTTTACATGGTGGACAGGGAAGGATTCGAACCTTCGTACCTCGCAAGGAGGGACAGATTTACAGTCTGTTGGCTTTAACCACTCACCCACCTGTCCGAAAAGTCCTGACAATGTTGAGAATAACATAGCTGACGGGTCAACGGGCGATGGCGGCAAAGACGCTGCGCGGCGCAAGATTGTATTGTTGGGCAAAAGGCGCGACGTTGAGATCGCCGGTGGAGCTGTCAATCACACGCACCCACGATTTTCCGGACGGCGGAGCAGGCAGATTAAAGCTGACGGTTCCCGACCACGCGTTGTAACCAATGAAGAGCGCGGCGGCGGAATCGCCTAGCGCGACGCCGTTGAGCTGCCAGCCGAGGGCGTGGTTGTCGGGGTTGGTGAAGTAGCCGGTGTCAGCGATGTCACCGGAAGGTTGATACCAGGTCACTTGATCCGATGTGTAAAAATCGGCTGGGCGCAAGGCCGCGTGCGCCTCGCGGAAGGAAATCAGCGAATGGGCATAGGCTTGAAAAGCAGTTTGTTCTGGGGTCCAAGTGTAGTTGAGCCAGTTGATGGCGGTGTCAATGTTGTAGGCATTTTCATTGCCGCCGAGGGAGCGCAGGAATTCGTCGCCACCGGCAAACATAGGCGTTCCGGCGCTCAGTAAAAGGAGTGCCAAGCCGGTGCGGGCGGCGCGGATTTGAGCGTCGTGATCGCCGCCTTGATCCCAGCTTTCATCGTCTTCGGTGACGCTATATACGTCGGCCAAGGTCAAGCCGTCGTGAACGTCAATGAAATTGATGGAGTTCCACGGCTTGCGGCCGTTGTTTTGAAAGAGATCGGAAGAGCCGCTGAAGCGCGTTGCAAGATCGGCGGTGGTAAAACTCTCCACGCCCAATTTGTTTTGACTCTTGCGTATCAGATCGCGAAACTTGTCGTTCCAGTCGGACCAGCCTGATGGGAAAGCGCCAAGTTCATAGACGCCGCCCAGCGGGGCCCATGGTTCGGCAATGAGGGTAACGCCGGGCAGTTCGCGGGCAAGGCGATTGGTGGCAGTGGCTGGGGACAACTTGTCGTAGTTGAAGCATCCTTCGGTGCAAGTGTTGCCCAGCACGGGCGCTAGGTCGAAGCGGAAGCCGTCTACACCGAACGCGCCGTTCCAATAAGCGAGTGAATCGACGATCAAATCCTGCGCGACCGTGTTAGCGGTGTTGTAATCTCCGCCGACGCCGGTGTTGTCATAACTCGACTGATGATCGCTGGTGAGCAGGTAATAGGCTTGATTGTCGAGCCCGCGAAAGGAGATGACGTTATATGTGGAAGGATCATTGGCGTTCCAGGCATAGCCTTCGCCCGTGTGATTGTAGACAACGTCAACAAAAACCTTCAACTTAGCCGCATGAAAAGCTTTGATCATGTTGCGGAGTTCGCGCGAAGGGCCGCCGGGAGACTTGTCGGAAGAGTAGCGCCGGTCTGGGGCAAAGTAATTGAGTGTCATATAACCCCAATAATTCGCCGAACTCGGATCGACGTCGTTCGAATCGTTCTGGGTCTCCTGCAAGGGAAGGAATTCCACAGCGGTCACTCCGAGAGACTTAAGATACACCGCCTTCTTTGCCGCGCCGGCATAGGTGCCACGGAGGTTTTGTGGAATTGACTGATCATTCTCAGTGAGGCCGCGAAGGTGGACTTCATATATGATGTCGTCTTTGAGAGGCGTAGTGACATGCTGCGCGTTGGACGGCACCGCTTCCAGCACGATCCCTTTGGACGCCATTTGGCCGCTATCTTTTAGCCGGTACTGAGGGCCCGAGGCAAACACCGTTCCATCGAGATTTTTGGGATTTTGAGGATCGTGACTGATTTCATGCGCGTAGGGATCGAGTAAAAGCTTATTTGGGTTGAAGCGGTTCCCTGCCCCGTCCACGTCACTCACGAAACCTTTGTCGCTTCCTTTTGTCCATGTAGGATCAAAGGGCCAGTTTGGGCCCCAGGCGCGGTAACCATAGTAGATAGTGGCGGTGATCTTGTATTGAGTTCGTACAGTGGATAGAGGCACGCTGGCAGACCAAACCGAGGTGGAACTATTTTGTGTAAGAGGAATGCGAGCTACTTCGTCGACGCCGAAGGGAGCGGCGAAGAGATCGACCTCGATCCTGGTGGCGGTTGCGGAATAGACGCGGAAGGTTACGGCTTGCGACGTGAGTTGCGCTCCAAGGTTGAGACGATTCACGGATGCTGCGATCGGAGGCGGCGAAAGCAAAGCAAAAACGGAAGCGAATAGTAGAAAGTATCGCATAGTGAAGTTTAACCCAAATTTTTGATATTGGGATAAAATAAGGGCGAGATGGCTACTAAGGCGCTGATGACCGTGGAGGAGTTCGCCAGGATGGAAACGGCGGACAGCGAAGCGTATGAATTGGTTGATGGAGAGTTGGTCCTTTTGCCTAGCGCAACACCTTTGCACAACGTAATTCGCGGCCGTCTGGAGCAGGTCATTCGAAATTATTTCGACCGCCAACGAATCGGCGGGGCGGTGAGCGAGACCAATTGCCGCATCGGTGACGATACAATTCGCAAGCCGGACCTTTCGATATTTCTCGCCGAAAGCTGGGCGAGAATCGATTTGAAGAAGACTCCAGTTCCTTTTGCCCCGGATATTGCCATCGAGGTTCTTTCTCCCTCCGAGCATGCGACCGACGTGAATCGCAAGATTAAGGAGTACTTGAGGGCCGGAAGCCAGGAAGTCTGGCTGCTTGATCCGGAAAACGGCGAGTTGCAGGTGTGGACTAAAACGAACATCCAGTCGCTGCAGGGAGATGCAGCCGTGGAAACTTCTCTGCTGCCAGGCTTTTCTGTCATTCTGTCGGAGATTCTGAAGCAGGATTAGGAAGTTCATTTGCTCCTCCTGACTTCGAGGTAGTCGATGGCGGCGGAGTCGCCCTGATCGGGATTGCCTTCGAGTGAAACCAGCGTGCCGGGCCGTAGTTTGACTCCGCGGACGGTGATGCGCGTGGATGAATCGCCGTTGAGCTCTTTGGTTGGAAAACGATCGTCGGCGACCCACGAGCGAACAACGGTATTGCCAACCTTGAGAGCGAAGCGGGCCGCGCCGGTGTTTACGTCGAAATATTGGACCACGATGTCGTATGTGCCTTCAGAGCCCTGGAATGTGAAGGCCGCGGTGCAAGTTGGCAAGCCGCAATAGACGGCTTTGCCGCCCGAAGCATCCTCCCATGGAGTGACGTCTTGGATTGTGTAGCCGGTCAAATTCATCGACTCGGCTTCGAGGCGATCCGGGAAATGGCCGACGCGGCCGGCGGCATCCGGGATGCCGGACTCGCGCAGGAACCAACTGCAAATGGCATCGCGCCAGACGATGGCGTGACCGGCCTGATATTCCAATCTATTCAGCACGGCTGCGAATCTTTCGGGATCGATCAAACCGTTCAGTGCTCGCCAGCGCTCGGGGAATGTTTGCGCGGCGGCGGCGGCGGCGTAATGTGAATCGTAGACATGCTGAATGATCGTCTTGCCGGAATGAAGAACGTAGGTGTACGGAAGATGGTGCATAAACAAGATGAGTTCATCGGGGCAGTCTTTAAGAGATTCGTACACGCGCGCTACGTCGGGAGGATATTGGCCGATGAAGCCGGTTCCGGTAGCAACAGTGCGATCCATGCCGATACCCTCGTGGTCGGCGCGAATCCATTGACCCCAGCCATTTCGTTCAGCGGATTCGATGCCGGGGCCGTAGTGGCCGCGGAGAATATCGGTGAGAGTGCCGAGGCCAAGGGGTCCGGTATAGCCTTCGTAAACAGGCCATGAATCCATTTCTAGTTGAGTGATGGTATCGACAACGCGCTTATTGTTGCCGAAAGTTTGGCTCGCCCATTCGCGGGCGATTTCTTCAGCGGTTAGACTGGGCTGCCAAGCGAGGCGGCCGAACGCGTAGAGATTCGCCATGGCAAGGTCTGCGCCGAGCCAGTTCGGATTACTGCCGACATTTGCGACGCCTACGAGACCGGAGACAATCTTGCTAACGGAAGTGTGTGCACCGGCGACTCGCAAATCTAAATCCAAGGCCTGTTTCCACATCGGTGCGAGATAACACAAGTGACGCTGCTGGCCGGTGTATTCCTGAGTGATTTGCAGTTCGAGAGTTTGGTGGGTTTTGGTAAGAGCGGCGATCAGAGGCGAAACTGGCTCTCGGGCTTGAAAATCAATGGGGCCGTGCTTGACTTGCACGAAGGCATTGTCGACGAATTGGCCATTGAGGGGCGCGAAGTTGTCATAGGCGGCGCGGGCGCGGTCGTTTTTCAGATTGCGCCAATCGGCGTGGTGATCGTATACGAAGCCGCGATAGATGAGAACGCCGCCGTGGGGTTTGAGCGCATCTGCCAGTAGATCGGCGGCTTGGGCGTGAGTGCGGCCATAAGTGGAGGGGCCGACCCGACCTTCGCTATCGGCTTTCAAGACGAAGCCGGCAAAATCCGGGATTAGCCGATAGATTTCATCGGTTTTGGCTTGCCACCAGGCGATGACGCGCGGGTCTAAGGGATCGAAGGTATCGAGGCCGTCGATGGTTTTGGGGCTGGCGAAGTCGACTGATAAGGAGAGCTTTACGCCCCAAGGGCGAAAGACAGCGGCGATGCGGGCGATTTGTGGGAGTAATTCGCTGGTGAGAACGCGGGGATTGGCGTTGACGTTGTTGACGGTGCAGCCATTGACGCCGATGGAAGCGAGGAGGCGGGCGTATTGGCCGGCGCGAGTGAGGTCGGAGACGACATTGTTGTTTTCGAAGAAGATGGAGCGGCCGCCGTAGCCGCGCTCGATAGTGCCATCGAGATTGTCCCATTGATTAACCCAACGGATGGGAAAGGACGGGTTGCTGGTTTCGTTGAGTTGGGAGAGATTGTCTCCGAGGGTCAAATGTCTGATCCACGCAAATGCGCCGTGAAGGACACCGGGGGCATCGGTTGCGGTGATGACGGAGAGATGTTGATGATTGGTGTTGACGGTGCGAAGACAGTAGCCGCCGGCTTGGAGGCCGGTGAAGGAGGCAAATTTGATTTGATCGATTGTGCCGATAACCACGGAGTTGTTGGTGAGGGTGTGGGTGATGCGAGCGCCTAAGGCGAGAGCGAGCTCTTGGGAGGCGGAGATTACTTCGGGAGAGTCGCCGAGTTTGACGATGGTTTTGGGAGATGTGGAGACGGGGTGGTGGCGGAGCCAGGCGTTTTGGCCGGTTTCGGCGCGAGCAATGATGACGAGGACGGCGAACAGGAGTAGATGCTTCATGAGTTGACTCCGGAGGCGAGGTAGCCGCCGTCGACGACGAGGCAGTGCCCGGTGATGAAGCTGGCGGCGTTGGAGGCGAGGAGGACGGCCGCGCCGATTAGTTCCCGCGGATCTCCGAAACGTTTCATGGGAGTGCGTTGGAGGATTTCACGGCCGCGATCGGTGCCGGTGAGCAGATGCGCGTTGAGTTCGGTGGGAAATACGCCGGGAGCGATGGCGTTGACGCAGATGCCATCGGCGGCCCATTCGCAGGCCAAGCTGCGGGTGAGTGAGAGCACGGCCGCTTTGGAGGCGCAATAGGCGGCTACTTCGTGAAAGGCGACGAACGAGCCGAGCGAAGCGATGTTGATGACGCGGCCAGCGCCGCTGTCTTTGAGCGGTTTATAGAACTCCTGGCAGGTGTGGAGGACGCCTGTTAAGTTGGTCTCAAAGAGAGTGGACCATTCAGCATTTTCGACCGTGACGGTTGGTTTGCGAAAGGTTTGACCGGCGGCGTTGACGAGAATATCGATGCGGCCGCGGTCGGCCAAGACAAGGTCGCGGAGGCGGCGGACGGAGGCGCGGTCGGCGACATCGCTAGGAAATTCGACGGACCGGCGGGCGGCGGGTACAACATGTGCGCCGTGTTCGGCCAGACCGAGACTGATGGCTTTGCCGAGGCCCGAGGATGCGCCGAAGACGACAGCGACCTTGCCGGTTAGATCGAGACAGTTGTTTGCCATGGTTAACCTAGCGCCGCTGGATACCTTTGGTCAGTAGGGTCGGCCCAACGGTCATTCGGGAGGATAGGCGCCCAACCGGGACGGGCGGGGTCCTGATCGTAGGGATAAGAGCCGAGTTCCCGGTAGAGTTCCTGATATTGGCGTAGCTTGTCGCGATCTAGTTTTATGCCGAGGCCAGGAGTGTCGGGCACTTTGATTGCACCGTTTTCGTATTTGAGCAAGCCACCTTCGATGATGTCGTCAGTCAGGTGATGGTAGTGTGCGTCGGCGGCGAAGGAGAGATTGGGGAGGACGGCGCCGAGGTGCAACATGGTGGCTAACTGGATTCCGAGTTCGCCGGAGGAGTGAACGGCGACACCGAACTGAAACGTCTCGCAAACGCAGGCGGCTTTGAGGCAGGGGCGAATGCCACCCCAGAAGGTGGTGTCGAGGAGAATGACATCGACGGCGGGGTCGAGGATGTTGGCGGCGAGTTGCTCGAAGTTCACGACGACGGTATTGGTGGCGAGGGGAAGGCGCACTTTCTCACGAGTGCGGCGCATGCCGTTGAGGCCGTAGACGGGGTCTTCGAGGTAATCGTTGTTGAGATCTTCGATGGCTTGACCGAAGCGGATAGCTTGTTCGGTGGACCAAACGGCGTTGGGATCAAAACGCACGCGGTCTTGCGGGAAGGCGTGAGCGAGTGCGCGGTAGAGTTCCAATTCGTGAGCCGGCGGGAAGACGCCAGCTTTGAGTTTGTGGGTGGTGAAGCCGTGCTGCTGTTTGGCGGCGCGGGCGAAGGCGATGAGTTGATCGGCGGTGCGGACTTCGGCTGTTCCAGTGTGCGGATTGGCGTAACGGAAAAAGCAGTACGAGGCGAAGGGGACGTGACCGCGGAGTTTGCCACCGAGGATTTGATGGACGGGAACGCCCCAGTGTTGGCCGAGAAGATCGAGACAGGCGAATTCGAGGGCGGCGAGAATTTGGGTGCGGTTGTTGTAGAGCGAGGCGGTGGGATTGGCGATGAGGAAGCGCATTTGTTCGAGATGCGCGGGATCGTGACCCAGCAGATAGCTTTTCATGGCGCGGAAGACAGCTTCGGCGGATTCGCCGCCCCCGCCCATTTCGCCGAGACCGATGAGACCGTTGTCGGTTTCGACTTCGACGATGGTGCGCACGAAGCGGCCCCAGTGACAGCCGTTGGCGTGGCGGAGGGCGGCGTGGAGCGGGACGGTGACGGTAGTGGCGCGAATGTCGGTGATTTTCATGGGCGAAATGGCGGGTTGGGAGGCGAGTCGTTCCCGCCTATTAAAAATAATATGCGGAGCGCGGGAATGAATGGGGTTTTTCAGGCGGTGTGCGAGCGGGCGGAGTTGGGGTACTGCCGTGACGGTTTCGATAAATTTGCGCGAAGTACAAGTCTGCATTTCTGGCTTAACTCTACGACGAGGGCGAACGGGAGGCGGAAAAAAATCGACGTAAGCGGCTGATAATAATACGAAAAAGTTTTTTGAAAAGTTGTGACTGGGAAAATGGGTGGGCGTCGGGCATGGCGAATTTCTGTTATTCTTGCAGGTTTACGCGATGTTGAACGATAAAAATTCGGTTCGCAGTTTTCCGGGGGTGATGGTTTTCGAGCACGTTTACGGACCTAGCGGAGCACCGGGCGGCGTTGACGAAGGCGCTCCATGGGCAGGATCTGCATGCTGTGGCGATGGAGAACGATGCGGCGAAACTGATTGACGTGATTGAATCATCGCTCGAAATGGTGCGGAAGAGCGAGGCAAATATCGGGATTATTACCGACAATATGGGAAGACGCCGGAGGATTCGCGCAACCCGGAGATGCTTTCGGTTTACGGAGCGCCTATTTGCCGACACTGCGGATTATGTGTTCGTGGGTCAGGGCGTGCCACCACTTCAAGGCCGCGATAATCAGCGCGGGGGCCAGCATACAGGCCAAGATGACAAGCGCGGGCTTCCTCAATCTGCGCGCTCTTCCGCGCCAAGTTTGTTCATTGCGGAGATCTCTTAGCAACCGTCGTATGTATCTAAGATCATCAAGGATTGCAGTGATGGCAAACAATGCGGCGGCGGGGATCTCAACTGAAGCACGAAGGTTAACGCCAAAAAAGTGCTTTGCCATTTCGGCTCCGACGATCAGCACGACGATCAGAATGACGACACATCCCAGCTTGTCGCGGTCGAGCATCAGGGCTTCAAAAGACTCCGCGACAGCGGCGGCATACCTTCGCTGATTGCGATATACATGCGCAAGAGCTTGATGTGGAGAGATATCGTCCGGCGCAAGTCGGATTGCTTCGCGAAACTCGGTGGCCGCTAGGTCGAGCTTTCCTTTACCGCCAAGGACAAAGCGCAGCGTGTGATAAGCGTAACCGAGCGACACGTGCGCCTCGGCAAGATCGGGCTGAAGCCGCAGCGCTTCGTGGTACTCTGCGATGGCCGCGTCGAACTCGTCTCTTGAGGAGAGCGTCTTTCCCAGGCCGTGGTGTGCTGCGGCGTCATCGGGGTTCAGGCGGATTGCCTCGCGAAACTCGGCGGCGGCCGACTCAAATTCGTCTTGGTCGTGGAATAACTCTCCGAGGCTTCGGTGCGCCAGAGCGTTGTCCGGGTGCAGGCGAAGAACCTCACGAAACTGGGCGGCAGCCTCGTCAATCGTCACTTGGACACGTGACGAACGACCCAGAAGGCTACAAAGATTTCCGAGCGCCAGGCGCGCGGCAGTGAGGTCGGGCTGGAGGCGGAGGGCCTCGCAGTACTCCGCGATAGCCAGATCGGGCTTGTCCTTTGCTTCATGTGCCAAACCGCGGTGGTAGTGCAACTCGGCGGCTGACAGTTCTGGTTTAGGCGGCGGTTGGGGAACGCGCCGGGTGATGGGCTGGGGGCGGACGGACGGATTTATGCCGCGCGAGAGCGCGTCTGCGAAATTGCTACAGGTTTCAAATCTTCCGGCGGGATCTTTCGACAGTCCTTTGACTAGCACCTCGGTGACTCGCGCGGGCAGAGACCGGTCCAGCCCGCGAAGGAGTGGGGGTGCCTCATGCACGATCTTACCGGCCAAGCTATGAAATTCGTCCGCTTGAAATGGCAGCGTGCCGGTCAACATCCGATAGGCGATAACGCTGAGCGCCCACTGGTCGGCTCTCCGGTCTACGGTTTTGTAGGTCAGTTGCTCAGGTGCCATGTATTGCGGAGTGCCCATGAGCATGCTGGATGTTTTAGGCGATAGCATCATGGACTTGGCAATTCCAAAATCGCAGAGCTTTACGGTTTGTCCATGAGCGAGCATGATATTGGGCGGCTTGATGTCGCGGTGAATGACACCGTTATCGTGCGCGTGGTCGAGGGCGGCTGCAACTTCATATAGGATGCGTAGGGTCTGGCCGCGGTCAAACGGCCGGCTATCGAGCAAGGATTCGAGATTCGGGCCGTCGACAAACTGCATTACTATGAACGGTTGATGATCGATGGAGCCGATTTGATGGATGGCCACAATACCGGGGTGGTCGAGTGCGGCGGCGATCCTGGCTTCACGCAGCAGGAGATCGGAGAATAATTCGCGTTCCTCTTGGTTCTGATCGGCTCCAGTGAGACTAACGAGCTTGATGGCAACCTGGCGGTCGAGCCGGATATCGCGGGCGAGGTACACCTTTCCCATTCCGCCCTGGCCGAGTTCGCGGAGGATCTCGAAGTGGTCGATGTATTTCGGGTCGGCCATGGTATCCGAGCATTTTAACGCAGAGGCGGATGGCCGCGAAATGTCTGTGGGGCACTTACTTGGCGCGTGAGAGGCGGCGCTTGCGGCTTCGCCAGTAAGCCGCTTAATTCCACAGTTGCGTGTGTCGGAGTGACGGATGCGGAGTTGGAAGAGATTCGCGCCGGCCGATCGTCGTTAGAAGAAGGCTGGCGGTTGGGTGAGCCGCAGAAAGCTTTTGTAAAGCTTTTTGCGACGGTCGGAAGGCACGGATGTCGAGTTCTTCAAGCACCGACAGGTACGCCGCTTAAGCAAATGCGCTTGGGTATATCGGTACAACCACTCCCCTGGAAAACAGCCGGAATTTGGTGGATCGTCCACTCCCTTGCGGTCGTGGCTCGGCCAGGGGTAGTGCGGCTCGACGGGAGTTTTTCATCCCCGTTGGTGCGCCGCAGGCGCCTGGGAACTCCGTTGAAAATACGTTGTGGAGAGGGGAAGGCCGCTCGTTCACACTCACGGCTCGGCTAGATGTTGCACGTTGTACCAGGAGTGTTTTCATATCATTGGTGGGCCGAAGGCCGTTCCGAGCCGCGCTTGATGAGTAGGTAGTCGATGTTCGAGAGGAAAGGACCGCCTGAAAGGTGGCCCGCAGGCATGAATGCCCGCCCTACTTGGCGCAGAAAAAAGCGGCGGCGTTTTCGGGGTTGCCGGTGCCGTTGTAGTGGGGCGTGAGAGGGTAGGGGCAAAGTGGGCGAGTGCGGCCAGGGAAGGCGTTGCCGCGGGCGATGATGTGTTCGGGGGCGGTGCCGTCTTCGACCCAGGATTCGAGGGCGGTGAGTGAGTCGAAGCTATCGAGGCCGGGGCCACCGCCACAGTGATTCACGCCCGGGAGGAGAAAGAGACGGGCAAAGGAGAGAGTCTGCGCGGGGCCGCCGTTGGCGCGAGTGATGTCCTCATAGTAGTGAATCAAATCGTTGGCGGAGAAAATGGGGTCACTCATGCCGGCCCAGAGAATGAGTTTGCCGCCATGGGCGCGGAAGGCGGTGTAGTTGGTGGAATCCGAGTTGAGTGCAGCGGCGGCGGCTTGGTTGATGCGGGCGGAATCGCTGTCGAAATCGAAATGGAAGATGTCGATGGGCGGCTGCTTGCCGGCTAACGCCATGCCGTTAACGGCTGGGGGAAAGATGAGCACGTTGAGGGCGGACGTTTTATCGTTGCCCAAGAGCCAGAAGCGCCAATCGGGGGCGCCGATGCCGCTATCGAAGGGCCAATCCGAGTAGAGAGCTTTGCCGCGAGAATCGACGGGGCCACTCATGATTTTCTTGAGAGCAGTAACTTGTTCCGGTGAGAGACAACTCGGCGTTTTCCCGGATGAGCATTGGAGTTGGGAGGGATCATAGTGACAAGCGGCGGGATTGAAGATGAGATCGTCCTTGACGCCATCGAGTGTGTCGCACTGAACGAGGACGGCGTGGGCGATGAGTTGGAGATCGGAGTTAGAGAAAGCGGCCGATGGATTTTGCGGAGAGACGGCGGCGAACTGCATGGTGTTCCATGCCTCGGCGATCATGGCGCGGGTGAGATGGAAGGCGGGTGAGCCGGCGATGACGCCATCGAAATAGCGCGGATAGCGCTGGGCAGCGATGAGGCCTTCGCGCCCGCCGTTGGAGCAACCGCGAAAGTAGGAATGTTTGGGGGGACGGCCATAGTAGCGGAAGATGATTTTCTTGGCGGCATCGGCGACGAGTTGGGTGGAACGGTATTGGTAATCGGCGAGGGCGGCAGGATCGGAACCGAAGGCGCCGTCGAGGCCCTGGGATGCGGGATCGGCGGAGTGGCCGCCATCGGTGGAGACGACAGCGTAACCGCGGAGAAGAGCGGCGCGCTCACCGAGGCCGCCGGGGCCGATGGCGGGTTTGAGGATGCCGTCGAGACCGCCGCCCCCTTGGAAGAGGAAGCGGCCGTTCCAATCGGCGGGTAGGCGAAGTTCGAAGATGTCGCCATAAGATTTGCCATCCGGGCCAGTGTGCTCGTTCACTTCGGCGTGGAGGAGGCAGTGGGCGCTGAGGGTGTTTTCTTGAAAAGGGAGCTGGGTCCCGGCGGGGACGGAGTCAGCACTAAAGAAAAGGAGGCCTGGGATTTGGAGGGATTTGAGGGCTTGGCAATTCGGGGGTGGGGCGGCGAACAGGCGCACAGCGGCGAGGAGGCTGAGCAGGTATTTGGGCACTAGAGGATGGCGGAGGAAGAGGGATTCGAACCCCCGTGCACCTTTCGACGCAAACGGTTTTCAAGACCGCCGGTACCAATAGGTGGCATA
>Ga0302319_10012928_pt1 | contig 15691 bp, 9 predicted proteins | sample Bog_T0_2_FD_203319 | JGI IMG/M metagenome (GOLD analysis project Ga0302319, IMG submission 203319) | Peat permafrost microbial communities from Stordalen Mire near Abisko, Sweden - Bog_T0_2 | ecosystem: Environmental > Terrestrial > Soil > Wetlands > Peat | place: Sweden: Abisko, Stordalen Mire...
CTGACAGATGCGGATGTGACTGAACCCAGCTCTGCATAAGATAAGCATACATAATATTATTTGGATCCTGAACGTGCGTTGCTCCAACGGAATGCAACGTTTCATGTGCAAGAACAAGAGTGTTCATTTCAACTGATGAGTGCGTATCAACAGGATAATACGTAAAGATTAGGTCGCCAAGTGACCTGGCAACCCATTTGCTCTGTTTGGACCAACCCAGGATGACATTGGCACCTGCAAATGTATCTGTGATGCCATCGACTGGGTCTAAACTTGAGTCTGAAGCACGTACATCAATGTAATAGGTCCGCGTGCATGCCCATTTTTGCAGTCCGGGCGTAACCCCTAGGGGCATCTGTTCATAAAAGACAACTGCGTTTACATCTGGAATGCGGTTAAGAGCCCATATGTAGTGCTGGTACAACTGTTTGTCAATCCCTTCGTAAGGATAATGTCCCCTCAGCCAAACCCAAAATATTAGTCTAACTGGATCTAAACCAAGGAAATCAAACGCATCTTCTGGATCGCGAACGAATCCATAAATATTTAATCCGCCTTTTTCCTGTGCGGGATCTCTATTTATCCATCTCCCGGCGGCCGGCTCATAGTACCGATACCCGTAATAAAGCAGGTCGCTCTCATCATCCTGGTACTTCGTCGAGAACCGCAACGGATTATTCTTGGCCAGTGGGCCGGAGATGCGGATGACTTCACCGAAGGGGCCATATTCATAATTAGCCACTACCGATCCATCGGCCGCGTTGATAAGAGCGGAAACGTTCCCGTTGCCATCAAAGGCCACAAACGCGTTGGTGGTCGACGCACCATAGTACCGCGTTTCCACCAATCCACCCACCCCGCCCGCACCTTGTAGTTGGCCGGACAAATCAGCTCCCCAAACGTAGCTGCGAACCAGCGTGCCGCTGGACCCCATTTCCGCCTCCAAATTCCAGCCGTCATACAGGAAATTGTTGGTGGCGACGACCTTCTGAATCCGGCGCCCCTGCCAATCGTAGGCGAACGTTAATTGGTATTGCGGTCCCGCGCTCGTATTCACGGTCATACCAATTAAACGATTTTCACCGTCCCAAGTATAGATCCACCGGCCGTCACTCGTCAGATTTCCATCCAAATCGTATTGAAATTGTTCCGGCTCCTTGGCTACGTACAAATGCCCGCCAAGGGTGGTGTTGGCTCCAATAATGGTTGAGGTCAACCACAACGGTTGGCTGGCGTTGGCGCCCCCAACCACGCCGTGGAAATATTCCGCCTTGCGATCTGCCGCGACGCCGTTAATCGTTACATTCGTCCCCACCAGCGCCACCCCGGCGACGTCATTGGTACCCGGCACATCTCGTTGTGTGATCTGATTCACACTGTTGACGCTATAGCTGGCGGTTCGCAGATTCGCACCGTTGGTATCGCCACCCGTCCAAGGTCGTCCCCATTTCGCGCAGGCCATATCACTGTGCCAGCTTGGGGACAATGCGCTCGGCCACCTGGTCGGCGGCGTTTTCCAGGGCGGTCTTGGCGGCGGTTTGCTCGGCGAGGTCCACGCCCACGCTGGTTTGACGATCCTCGGCCAGGATGTTGCCGGTAGCTGTGTCACGCACTTTGAGTTCGATTCGGGATTTGCAGGAAACCAAGTTTCCTTTTTGCATGCCAAACGCGCTGAAGGCTTCGCCGGAAATCTCGAGGTCCGGCTTTAAAGTGGCAGAGGCATCGGCCAGCTTGAATCCGCATTTTTGCAGCAACACCGACAATTCGGTTTGGGCGGCGGGATCAATGATGTGCGGGCCATAGTGGGTTTCACTGATTTTCACCGAAACCACGGGCAGCTTTTTGCCATCGAGCGTTTGCTTCATTTTGGCAATGCGTTCGTCACGGGTGGGCACCTTGGCTACTAGAGTGTCGCCCTTTTCCGATATGACGGCCGTGATCTTGGCGGCCAGATTGGAAGAAAGGTCCACAATCGAGACCGTAGGCGGCCCCTGCACCATTGACCCAAAGACGCGGCTCGTTTCGGTGCCAATAACCTTGGCAACGATCAGCGTTTGGTTATCAATTTTGAAGACCCGTCCGGTGACCAGCACTTTGGCGCCGGTCAACTGTCCAACTTTGGCGGCGCTATCCGAGCTGACGGTGCCGGACAGGCCGAGCTCCTGTTCGCCCAAAACTTTTTCCAGCTCCGCGCGCTCGACGGTGATGAGGTCCGGCTGGATGGAAAGATTGGCGTTGATGAGCGTGGCCACCTTGGGCCCAAGATCGCGGACCGCTTCATCCTTGGAATCGAAATCAAATACCGCCACGGTAAGCACACCACCGGGCGCGGCATGGGCCAAGCTGCCGGCGAGCAGAAGGATCGCGAGGATGAGGAATGGCTTTGTCATAAAGAGATTGAGGTTAAGGTTGGGATGTCAGATTGGGGAGTGAAAAAGTCGCGGGGTTGAGCGATAATTTGCAAAGATAAACCAAGTTGAGCTGCGCTTGCGGGCTGCTGGCGACGGAAGCAATGAGCTCCGGCTGAACGACCACGACGGCGGCTTTATTCGCGGAAACCACGCAGTACGATGGCTTGATGTCTTCGTCCGAGTTCGCCGGGGATTGCAACCACACCACGGCCACGCCGGCCGCAGCGATTTTTTGGATGGCGGCCCCAAGCCCGGCCCGCATCTGTGTTTTTTTTTCGAACGGCCCGATGATTGCCAGCCGGCCATCAAACGTTTCCAAGGGCACCGTGCCCAGGTCCAAAAATTCAATGCTGCTTTGGGTGAGCAGCGGCTTGATCCGGTCATTCGGGTCCAACACGCCGAGATCGTCGCCGTGTACCAGCGAATTCAGTTCATTTAACAGATTGGTGGGATAAACGAATATCTCCATCGGCTCTGGGGGCCGATTCGAGCCGACGCTCCATTGGAGAAGAAATCTTGTCTTCGCTCTCACGGCCGGAAAAGTCAGCGGCACGGATTCCAACACAGTTTGTTGCGGCAGGACTTCCAAGGGTGTTGTAGTGGCCGACCCCCAGGAAACGGCGGTTGCTGAGGTGGTTTGATACAGTTGCGCGTGAATATCCGCCCGCACCGTTGTCTCTCCCGCGTTATACCAGCGAACGTTGACCTTTTGCGGCATCCCGCCAAATATTTGGGGCACCGCAGGGTCGGGCACGGTTTGCAACTGTGCCCGCGCCGCGTTGACCACGCAACTCAAAGTCCCGACCAACAACCATGCGCAAATCGGTTTCATCTCCACCACATAAGACGATCCCGGGGCGTCGATCCTTTGTGCGGGATATGCGATTGTCATGGGCGCGTGGTTATAGGGCGGCTTGGGGCAGCGTCCGGGCCTGAATTTTCAAGTGGTCCCCACGGGGACCTTCACCGCTCGACCAGACAAAATGGTCGCCGGCCAATATGATGCCGCCGCGCGCCTCGGCGAGAACGGTGATTTTACGCTGACCGACCTGAATTTCCTGACCGCTAAAGGTTACGAGGGATGAACATTCCCGGCCGTCGCAGATTTGAATGTATAGTGGCGGCGAGCTGGGCACGTCCGGCTGATCAGCCAGGACCAATTTCAGGCCATGGTCATCCTGAACGATGGCGCGGACTTGATTAGGGAACATCGCCATAGCTTCCCGAATGACTTTCGCGTTGGCCAGGACGTCGCTGGTCCGCTCACCGTTTTTCCCACCCGGAATAAGTCTCAGATAGCCGATGGTGAAGCCGAGCATCAAGCAGGTCAGAGCGATAGTGGCGCCCCACATCAGGCGAGGGGAAAATGTGCGGGCGGCCTGCGGCCGTGGCGCCGTGGCCCGATTTCTCACGAAAACGAGCCGGGGGAAATCAGCGACGTAATCGGGCGCGAGCTTCGGCGTCCGCGCTGCCTTCAATTTCTGATTCAGCTCGTCGTCAGTCATAACGGCCTCCGTTCCGGTTTTCCAACAGCTTTTTTAGTTTTCGCCGCGCGGTGAAAATTCGCCAGGAAACGGTGGTTTCCGAGCAGCCCAATATTTTTGCCGCTTCGGCGTGGTTGTGTTCCCCGTAGACGGTGAGCACGATGGCGGCGCGTTGTTTGGCAGAGAGTTTCATGAGGGCGGCTTGAACGTCCTGGCTCAACTCGTCGAGGTCGAGGGCGGATTCGGATTCGGCGGGGGTGACGGTATCGGCCATTTCGCCAAAATGATGGTAGATTTCGGTGCGGCGGCGTTCCCGTCGCTGCCAGTCGAGGCAGGCATTTACCCCGATGCGATAGAGCCAGGAAGAGAATTTAGAGGTTCCCTGGTATGAATCCAACTGGCGGTAGGCGCGGACAAAGGTTTCCTGCGCCAAATCCTTCGCATCGGCCAGCGAGCCGGTCATGCGAAAGGTCAGCGAGTGAATCAATGTTTGATGGGTACGCATTAGTTCCTCAAAGGCCGCGTCATCGCCATGCTGGCTTAGCCGAATCCAGTCTTTCTCTTCGTCAGTATCCACAATGCGACGTCATTTTGTCTGAAGCTAAGACGTTTGGGAACCAGCAATCCTTTGATATATTCCGAGAGGGTGTGAGACAAAATTCTTCCAAACGCTCAAAAACTTGAGGAATTCAAGGTGTTTGTACCATTTCGGCCACCCGCCGGTCAACTTCCGCTTTCCAGGCGGCATCGGTTTCCGGGGCGCTGGCGTGCAGGTCCTCGGCCAGACGCTCCACCAGTTGTACCAACTGCTCCCGGGGCAGTTGCCGGGTTTCTTCAACGATTTGATCCTAGGTCATTGGCACAGTGCTTGGCATACGCGTTTTCGGGTTGGAATTCAAGCTTTGCCGATGGCTGGCGCCACCCGCAATCCAAGTTCCGGTTCTCCCGTGAGTTTACGGCGGCGGGAACGGAACGGAGCGTTTAAACGGGACGCCCGCGTAGGGGTGCTGGCGCACGGCCACCAATGGGTCGCGGATCAGCGGCCGGTTCAAAAAACGGTCCGAGCCGGACTGGCGGTGGAGTGACGACGACCATGAAAAGATTACATCCCTCAACCAGGGTTGTCCTGTGGCCAGGCGGAACTACCCCAGGTTGACTTCAAATAAACCCGCCAACGCGGAAGGCGTTGCATCACCGCCAGGAATCAGGATATACGAACCGCGCGGAGCGTCTTGGAGTGCGGTAGCCCTCTACCGCTTTTCCAAGGAACACGAACCGGCGCACCATCGCGAGATAAGACAGGATCGTAAAGGTGTCCCACATATCCAATCTAAATGTGTGCACCAGAAACAACGATGAATAGTGTTCATTATGTGGGACCCCTTCACGTACATCCAGCCAAAGGCGCCTAGCGATGCCTCCTTGGCGACTTGGATCGCCAAATTCTGGCTATTGCCCATTTTGTGAAATTCAATTGTCATTTCTCCCGAACCGATTTCCGTAATGATTTGACGATCCTCCAGTAAACAACAACCTGCATTACCAAATAGACTATTATCAAAGGCATCGCAATCATAGGCATGTCTTGTATAGTGCGAATTAAATACACGGGAGTGCCGGTTTCACGCAAGTCACTGATAATGTCAAAAGACGCTCCAACGTAGCTGATTCCAGTCATCACGATAATGGACACACAAACCCATTTTTGGGATGTCCAAAGCATTAACCCAGCAATGATCGCCCAAATGTAAGGCCCAAACAAAATCCAAACATCATCATGACTGTGGTAGGTGGGAGAAAGAAAAAGGAGGCCTAAAACATCACTACCGTGACCTGCTCCTGCCAGCGCCGTTCCAATAAAGCCAAGCCCTTTTGTCAACCAAAACATGAGCAAGATACAGCTTACAGACCAAAATAGGTTTCTACACATAGATTATGGAAAAACGGGGTCTGGATCCGGATCGACATGGTATTGCAAACCATAAAGGGGTCGTAAAGGGGTCGGTCCCGCATATTGAATATTCCTTATTTTGTTTCATTGCACCATTAGTTTTGATACGAGGGGCTGACATCTGCTGCGGCCAGCGTCTGCGGCGGGTCGCCAATGGTGTCCTTCAGAATCATATCGCTTCGTCGTTATCATCAGCGTCGTGCTGCTTTGCTGATAGCTAACCCCGCCCGCAACGGTTTGTCAATTAATCCAACCGCCATCAAACAAGAAATGTCATTTTTCTTGGACCCTTTCAGGTCCGACCTTTTCATGTGCGCCAAAAACAACGATGAATAATATTCGATATGTGGGACTGACCCCAAGGTTTAGCTGACGAGCTGCAATTATTTATGACGCTATATTTAGAAAGCCTCCGTTTAATTATCATTCCTTAATTCTAAGGGAGTCGCCCACTTGATGCGGTACTTCTGTTCCAATATTCGCTGGACCTCCCGGTCCAAAGGGATTCCAATATCAGAATGGACTTTGCGTTCTGCGATTATCTGCAATGCTTCTTTTGTCGCAGTTTCAAATTGGGCGCTATAGGTGCGATCATACTCGATGGCGTCCCTCCGCTCGGAGCAAGGCAAACCAAAATCCATCCAATATATCCACGCAAATTGTCCATCCTTTACCATCCACAAATGATTCATCTTGATCAGCCCTTTGTCCTGCGGGATGCCATTGTCAATGCGGTCCAAATCGAGTGTATCTTCAGCAACCCATCGAGATGGAATCCAGTACTTTTGCTTGAGCTCAGGCGAAAATCCAAACGGCAATTCAATGTTCGTCACCCCGGCCTCAGCCTCCTCCTGAATCGCCTGAGTCGCAAAGTCGGCCGTATGCCCGTCAAAGCGCGCTGTGAGATAAAACTCCAAACGCTTCACCCAAGGCGGAGCACCGTCTGACCTCATGGGACAATTGGCACGAATTTCAAAGCCCATTTCCGCACCCGCCGGCGCTTCGGGATTGTTTCCACTAAAAATCGCAACCGCGAATTGGGTACTGTCGTCATCTGTTTGCGGACCAGTGCGGGGCTGCATTATCAGCGCATGGAATCCCGAACTGGTTATCTCGTTTGAAAGACCATGAATAAAATTAGTCGGGAGAAATAAAAGTGAGTCCCCCTCATAGCTCATATCCATACCGTTGGTTAACGAATTCATTTCCGACATTTCCCATTTGACTAGTTCTCGAAAACCCTGCAGAAAAAAACAATTTGTGCTGCCAGCGCATGCGCCCTTTTCACAACTCGTGAAAATACACGCCATAGCCGTCGCAATTGAGGGCACAAAACGCACGATTAGATTAAAGCTGCAAGGTTTCATTTGGCACTTTCCCCGGCAATCTGCCAATAATTTTCCACGGCCCATTTGAATCTTTGTTCCGGGTCGCCGGGAGGACGGGTGGGGCGGTTCATTGGATTGTAATAAGGGGGCCGCGGCATTCCCCCGGGCTGGATTCGGGGCTCCGCACGGCGTTTTTGCAGGTGTGCCAGTTCATCAATGTCCACATGGTTATCGTGATTTTCATCCACGTGAAAAAACTGCAGGTCGTACGTTGAATTGGCGTTGAGGTGCAGGCTGGAGTCGATCATGGCGTCATATCCCGGCTGATCCAGGAACCCGTTTCCGGTGTCGAACTGGTTGATTTGCCGTTCCGCGAGCAGCCGAACGGCGATATTGATCCCCGCCTGCTCTTTTGGGTCCAGAATTCCATTTTGATTTGCATCGAAGCAGGCGAGTTCCGGCGTATCGAGCCAGCCGTTGTGGTTTGCGTCGATCTTATCCAATTCTGACCGGATGAAATTGGCATCATCCAGCGCTTCCTCCCTTTCATCCGGATCAATCACCCCGTTGTGATTACGATCAGCTCTGGCCAAGAGATCCTTCCAGCCTTGGTCCTTCGCGACAGCCGTTTGCCGGGTGGCGGTCACCTGCGCGTTTTCCTGGGCGGCGAGGATGGGCGCGACACGAGCCAAGGGCAGCAACCATACGCCGGCCTGATATCCCGCCGGAAATTTTTTGAAATTGGCGGATAGCATGCCGATGGGATTTTCTGACGCCGTCAACAAATTGTCGCCCGCATGGACGAGAAAGGCCAGCGGCAAGGGAGAACTCAAAGAATGCCGTTCACAATTGACCCCACCGAGAGGCGGGCATCCGCCGGGTGCGTCGAGATTCAAGAACACTTTTTGCGGCGCCGACGAATCCCGCAGATAACACAAGAGAAAGGCGTTGTAGTTCCCGATCCCGACGACTTTCTCCGATACAATCACGTGATTGGTGTCCGCAACATCCTGAATTTCGGAGTGGCCGCCCAGAAGGAATAGATTCGACTGGACAAGCTCGGCCGGAAGATTCTCCAGGTACATTCGCGGAGGCAGCTTCCAAAACGGTTCGATTGAACCGGCAGACGTTGAGCCGGCTGCGAGATTCGCCGAAGGAAAGCGTTTTGGAGTCGTCTTATAATGGAGCACGACTTCCGGCAATACCGATTCAGTCAGGAGAAAGGACAGACAAGTTGGCAACGGCGAATCATCGCCCGGATAACGAAACAAAACTCCTTCCCGCAATACCATCGGCGGAGATGCGGATTCCGCCAAGGCGGCGTCCTCATGCCAGTCACTGCCAGTCCAGGTCAACAATTTGTCTTTCGTGCTCACGCGCAGCGACTGATTCGGGCCAGCAAACAGGGTTGGCGCGCCCAATTCCTCGGTATCCAGCAGGGAAACCGGAGGTTGGCGGCGCGCGCTGGCGAGCAGGTGAGTTGACTTTCCGCCATCCAAGATTTCAAGAATCACGCTTTCGTTCGCGGCATAAAGGCGGTCATTCACCGAAAATAACTCGAAATTCTCATCGCCAGAAACCGGCAACTTCTGCCAGGCGCGTTGTTTAAAATCGTACTTTCGGATCTGGCCGCCATCGCTGCTAATCAATTCGCCGTTTAATAGGGTGGTGTGATGGTAAAAGTGATTCGGAGCCGCCGAGCCAGCGGAGGGACAACCAATCACCTCCCAATTTTCCGTTGCCGGATCGAGGACGGCAATGCCGGGAAGGGCGGAATGACGGATGGTTTGCCGGTTGGTTTTGCTAACCATCGCGTACGTGGAGGCATCATATTGGAAATCCAATAACAATCTCCCATCAACCCAGTGATGCGCCACAATCGTTACAGCGGAAATGTTGTCGCCGGACAGGCCCTCCAACGGCATGGCTAGAAATTTCCCGACCGTTACAACATGGCTGCCATTTTCCGGCAGATCACTGGGAGATGAACCCGGCATCCGGCGGTTAACCTCCGAGGCGGAAGCGAAAACTGGCGCCGGAACTGGATTTGGCGAAGGCTGGAGGGTGGGCCGCGAAGTTTGCGGCAGTGGATCAAGCGCCGCTTTGATCCGGCCGCCAAGATAAGTATCCATCCATACCAGCTCACCCTGAGCTTTCATCTTATTCATGGGCGAGGTCGCTTGCGCCAGCCAGTTTGATTCGTAAGCCGCGAGCAGCGGCCGAAGTTCCGCAGCCTGATCACGAGTGAAATCCCGCAAGTTGAACATTTCATTAAAAGAGTTGAAATCGTACGGGGTAAAACTCGTCAAAAACTGTTTCTGTTTTGCAAAGGCCTCCAAAGCTTGTTTTGCGGCATTTTCCTGAAGGATCGCCGCATTCTGCCGGAGAACGTTTTGTTGATGTTCTTCATTCAGCGCCATCAGATCGCCACCATCCAATCCCCAACCCCGGGATAAGAATCCATCGTCGTTTGTCCACAGCTCCCAATGGGCGCGGAGGATATCCAGCATGCCGGCCTGCGCCGCCTTGATCGGTTCGTCCGAACGGGAATCACTGATTAGCGAAGCTTTGGCTTCCATTTGCCAAAGAGTATTGGTGGAACCGCCCAATTCGCGGACAAAATCATTCCATACCATGGGGAGGCGCGCCCGGTCTGGCCAGTTCCACGCCACTAATCGCTGGGAAAGCGGTTTGACCTGCCAGAATTCATTATTGAAATAATCGAAGACCGGACTGGCCAAAAGTTCCCGATACAGGGCAATCGCGTCCTCCGGCCTTTCCTGCCAAAAACACCCCCAATCAATTTCGCAGAGGAAAATGTTGTCATTTCCTTGCAGTACACGGGCAAGATCGGCCGCCGGCGCTACCCGGCCATCGACGAAGTAACCATCATGCACGGAAGGTGCGGAGGCAATTCGTGCCGCCACGGACCGGGTCAAAGCCCGCAATTCGGCGAGCTTCTCGGGCACCGGCTTGTGGACCTGCCAGGCAAAATTGAACCCTTGCAATATCCGGGAGGCGGCGGTCACCTCATCCAAACCCAACTGGTACCAATCGGAATTCACCGGGACATCAGGTCCCTTGCCCCGCGGAAAGATTTTCGGCTCTCCCTCGGGCGAAGTCCGGCTAAACGAATCGTAGAGACGCAGGACCTGAATCGCGCGGTCGATGTTGGCCGGCTCGGCGGGCTTTTCCGGATAGCTATAATAGTCTTTGCGACCGCCCGTTTTACCGGTGACATGAGCCATTGCCCCCATCAGTTCCTGCATCTGGCTGAACCGCGTCTGATCAACGAAGTTTGGCTTCACTGGCACTCCATTCGTGTTGAGGCCGAAAAATCTACTAGTTTCCGCGTTCCGGTAGCCGCCCATTGCGGCGGACAATTCTGACAGATAGGCTCGATTTTGCAGCAACGCGCAGTCCAAATCCTTCTTTCCCAATGCCCACGCGGAATCGGCGGCGGCCTGCGCTTCAGCAAAAATTCTCCAGCGCAACGCCCACGCGGCCTCCTGATAAAACTGCGCCGCTTCGCCGGCCGAATTCCATTCCTTGACGGTGGAATTTACCTTTAACAATCCGGTTACCCTGAGCGCAAGTTGATTGACGACTTCGGCTAGATTCGTCCGGCTTCCGCTCACTTCAAACACCATTGGCGCACCGCCTTTGGGCGGAGTCAGGCGGGCATCGATGGTAATCACTTCCGCGGAATAGCCATTTTGATCGGCCACACCTTCCAGCAGGTAGCTGCCATTCCAAAACGCCGATTCGTCCGCATTCAAAGTTTTCTCTTCAGCCAACCGCTGCATTTTCTGACGTTCCAACACAAAGAACCGCCGCTCTTGGCTCAATCGCTGGATGGTCAGCAATTTCAATTGCCGCTCCATTTCTTGTCCTTCCGGTGACGCGACGGCCGAACGAACATTTACGACGGAAAGACGAACCGCGTCAGGCATGGACAAGGATAACTTAGGGAGAAAGGCATTCAGGTAGTCGCTGATGGAATCGGCCCATGGCCCGGCTTCGGCCAAAGGCCAGGAAAAACTTCCCTCCGTCAAGATAACGCCCGGCTTAACCGCAATCAATTGCACCATCAAATTCGTGACTTGGCCGGTCCCGACCAGCTCAAAGGTCAACAGACCGTCGGCACCCAGGATTTGGCCCAGTTTCAAATCATCCCGATTCCCCGCCGACTGGCCTTGCTCGTGCCAGGCTTTTTCAATCTCGTCCCGTTCGAGCAAACTCAAATGGTCATTGCCGGAAAGCTTGGTGGTCATCAAATCCACAGCTAACCGGGCCTCATCAGACCCGGCGATCAGGGCCAGCTTGACCGGCAGATTGGTCTGGGCGCGCAAGGAGATTCCCAGGCAAAATAGCAGTAAAAACGAGGAAATGCTTTTCATTTAGATGTCACGATCAGGCCGCCGAGCCACTGTTTAATGTTGTCTGAAATAGTTTCTTCATCCGCGCCGCCAATTGCTCATGGCTGATGATAAGACTTAGGGAAACCAACCATCCTTTGATTTTTTACATGGCTTTTTCGATCCGGACTAGAAAAAACATGCTTTGAACGATGGGAAAGGAGAAATATTCAGCGGCATGCGGCGGTTTACCGGATCTTCCACCAGCAGTCGCTCACACCTTAATGCGCAATGGCTCTTTTTATGTTCACCCGCTGCGTTTTGGGGTGAGGACTGTCTTTATTTTGCAATGTCGGCGCCAGTTTTTCGCCTTCAATCGCATTTTTGACCAATATTGACAGGCATCGGAGGCACTTCCGCTCGTTTTTCATTTCGTGTTTCCCGCTAACGTGCGTTTTGGGGAAACGGGGTCATGATCGTGATGCATGGACACTGTGTCACAGCAAACAGGCCAGCCCGGCCGCAAGGGCCCGGGCGGGCGGAGACCGAGAGCGGCGCACAACGCTGGCGCCCTCCCGCTATGGACTTCGGCCGTGACATCACATGGCGCTTCCATGAGCGCGACGCCGCTCCTCCCGTTCGCGCCCAACGACAAACCACTACCGCCGCCGCCGGCGGCGCAACCATCATGAATCATTCGGGTCTCTCTCATTTTAACCAGTCGCGCATAGAATGGGCCATCCGCCTGAAATATTCGCCCATGCCCGCCCTGGACATGGATATTCTCGCCACGCAGCTCAACGCCTTCCGCATCGGCGACCTTCGCCAGATCGGCAAGACGTGGGAAGTGATGATGGAACGCGACGGCGAGCTGGCGGTCAATTCGGACAAGCGGAAGAGCGAGGCGGGCAATCTGGAGTGGCGCATCGTGAGTGACGGGTCGCCCGACGGTGATCGGCACGCGGCCGCGCTGCAATATTTTTACGAAAATCTCACCGCCACGGAAGCGTTGGAGCAGGATGTCTCAGGCGGCGTTGATGAATTGATTTACCAGGTGATGTCCGCGCTCGACTACCGGTATTCGATTCATGAGATGCTGCTGCGCGTGGACAACGCCGCGGCGCGCGAAGTGACGGCGGAGTTTCGTCACACGCCGATCTGGTTCATGGAATGCCGGCGCGGCTATCTCGCCTTCATGCCGCATATCTTTGATGTTTACGGCCAGCCGTGCGCGCAGGGGGAATGGCTGACGGCGGTCAATACCGGCTGGATGCGGCCGCTCTCGATGGCTTACGCCATGAAAATGTTTCCGCTCCGTGACTGGCTGCTGTACTGCACCCGGTATGGCAGCGGGTTCCTGGAAGGGATGACCGACGCACCCTTTGATTCGACGGAATGGCAGCATGCGCTGGAAGCGCTGCAGACCTTGGCCAATGACGGGGTGGTGCTGCACAACTCCGGGGTCAATTTCAAATTCCTGGAGCAGTCCGCGCGGAACGCGTTGCCGTTCCAGCCCATTGTCGAAATGGTGAACGGCCTCTACGCCAAATGTTATCGGGGCGTGGACCTCGCCACGAGTTCGCGCTTGTCGCCCAACAGTCCGGCTGGCCACGTTGGCGGCTTTGGCAAGAATCCGGTCGGCGCCTCGGTGCAAAAGGAGGAGTCGGGGATTTTTATCAATCGCGACGCCCGCTGGGTGACGGGCGTCATGAACGACCGCGTGGATCGACCGATGATTCGCTATCTTTTCAATCAGGAGCCGCGCGCCTGGTTTGTCCTGTTGCCGCCGTTGACCAACGAAAGCGCCGAGGATCTGGCGAGCTTGCAGGCACTGGTTCCGATGGGTTTGAAAGTGGCATTGAAGGAGGTCTATCAGCGCTTCCATTGGAGTCCGCCGGAAGAGGGAGAAGCCTGCCTTTTTGCTCCGATCAGCGGCGCCAACGCCACGGACCGCCCAACCGACCTTCGAACCGGCGGGAATAAACCCCAGACGCCAGACGCCAAATCCCAGAAACAAGCTCCCAGCCCCGAGAACCAAATTGCCGGTGGTGGCACACCACCGATTGCTCCCGGAGCCGACCCCGCGAAATGGCAGGTGGCCAGCACCGATCTGCCTGATCCGCAAGTCGACGGTGCGGCGGGCTGGTCGCATGCCGGCCAGACGGAGTCCGGACGCAATCATAAAAAGAGGCTGCCCATCGACGCGCCGATAGTCAGTCCATTGCCAAAACCGTCGCTCGGGTACGTGCTGCCGGCGCTCGCGGTTGGACTGCCCAATGAAGCGGAGCTTCAATCCAACATTGCGCGGCTGGCCAAGGTTGGCCTCGGAAATTCAAGGGCGGCCAACGCGATTCGCCTTCAGCTCAAGCAATCCTCCTTCGCCTCGCGGGGCGGGACGACGGAGGACAGGTCCGCCGCCTTCGCTAACAACCAACGTGACGTTGGATCCAAATAAAAATTATGTACTCATTTGTTTTATCCAATTCATTTCCTCATTTCAGCATTGCGGGTGGCGCAATGAGTGAAGTCCACATCGGGAATTCCTCCCCCGCCACAGCCAGTAATTCCGGCGAGTCGCCGGAATTGACGGGCGGGTCGCCCGTTCCACCACTTGCCAGCCAAGCGCCCGTTCCACCGCTCGGAACCAATACTGAACTCTTTCTGGATAACTCCGCTGAGTTGGATGAAGACGGCTGGGCTCTGATTGCGCCGTATGGTGAGCATCCCAAGACCCGGGTTTATACCGAAGGCGGCCGGGTTAAGGAGCAAAAATTTATTCAGGTGCTCGATAACGAATCCGCCGACCAGATGATGGCCGTCGAGAATTCCTTTTTCCGCAAACTGAAACGCGCCGTGATTGGCATTCCCGTATACAAGGGTCACGGCGATTTGAAGGACATCGATCCCCAGGCGCTCAGTAATGACGCGAAGATCAAGATCGGCGTGGTGGATAAGATTCGCAAAGGTGACCGCGGCATCGAGGCTCACTTCGCCTTGGACCATGAAGGCGCTGACGCCGTGGCCGAAGGATGCAAACTGCCCTCCGCGCTCTGGCTGGTGATGCCGATTAGCAATGCGTCAGTTATTCCCGGCGGGTCGCCCGTTCCACCCATCCGGTGCCGGCCGTTCAAACTGATTTCTGTGGCGCTCACGCGCCATCCCAACATTTCCGGCGTGGAATCGCTCGCCAACCAGCGTGACGCTGGACCCAATGAACAGGATCCCGCCGAGAAGCAAAGCAACGTGACGTTGCCTCCCCTAGAGAAGAAAAATGAAATCCAAATACCAGACGACACCATGAAACAAATCCTCATCGGATGGCTCGCGGCACAGGGCGTAGCCCTGGCGAATGACGCCACAGACCAGCAAGTATTCGAAGCCTTCAAGACGGAGATGTCCGCGCGTAATGCGAACATTGCCGCCCTGGGCAATGAAAAATCCACCATTGCCGCCACCGTGACGGCGCTGGAAAATGAAAAAACCGCGCTGACCGCGCGCATGACCGAACTCACCACCGCCCTCAGCCATGAGCAGGCGATCTTGAAGACCGAGCGCAAAGCCGCCGCCACCGCGGTGGCGGATCTCGCCATCCAGCGCGGCCGCAAGACCGTCGCCGAACGCGAGGCCACCATCACGGCGCTCGAAAACTCCCGGGACTTCGCCGCCGACAGCAAAACTTTGCTGGAGGGAAGAACCGTCGTGAAAATTGCCGGCCAAAGCACGGAATCCGGCAAGGTGCTCGCGAACGACGAAGCGGTGGTGTTGCAAAACGAATACCACCAGGCGCTGCAAATGGAGATGATTGCCACCGGCCAGGACATCGTCAAAGCGCACCGCAATGTGATGACCAAGCCGGAATATTCCGGGCTGGCCCTGAAACTGCAACCCAAGCCGCCGGGCTCCGCCGCGGGCAGCGGCTACCCCACGAAGTAACCAGACGGTGTCTGGACTCCATATCAAAAAACCAAATCTAAATCAAAATTATGGCAAAAGAAACTTCACCGGAGGCGATTGACCGGCTGACTGCCGAGCTCGCCACCGCCAAGCAAACGATCGCCAGTTTCCAGGCGGAAAAAAAAGAGCTGGATAAGATCGAGCAGATGATCGCCGAAAAGATGAAGGTCGGCCTCACGCGCGGCCAGGCCATGTCCGTCCTCGC
>Ga0302319_10012930_pt1 | contig 15690 bp, 8 predicted proteins | sample Bog_T0_2_FD_203319 | JGI IMG/M metagenome (GOLD analysis project Ga0302319, IMG submission 203319) | Peat permafrost microbial communities from Stordalen Mire near Abisko, Sweden - Bog_T0_2 | ecosystem: Environmental > Terrestrial > Soil > Wetlands > Peat | place: Sweden: Abisko, Stordalen Mire...
TGGGGCAGGCTCATTCCGGGGTCCGTGACCCTCAGCTCGATGGTGCTGTCCCGCTCGCTGAGCAGGAGCCCGATCTTCTCGTTGCGTGAGGTGACTTTCACCGCCTGGCTCAGCAGGCTGCGCAGGACCGCCCCCATCTTCTCCTGGTCGACGTTCACGGGGCTGAGGTTGCCGCTTTCGGCCAGCTCCAGGCTGATCTTCTTGTGCTCGGCCTGGGGGCGCGCGTTGACCAGGGCCTCCTGCACCAGGGCCGAGGGCGACACGGGCTCGAGGCGCAGGGGCTTGGTCCCCGATCCGATCTCGCTGATCTCGACCAGGTCCCCGATGAGGCGCTCGAGCCGGGCGCTCTTGTTGATGACCACGCCCAGGAACTCCTGCTGGGCGTCGCTGATCGTGCCCTGGCTGCCCAGCATGGTGCTGATGTAGTTCTTGATGACGGTGAGGGTCGCCTTCAGCTCGGCGGAGAGCGTGTTGACCGCCGCCAGGCGCACCACCTCGTTCTCCTTGCGCGAGACCCCCTCCTGCGCCTTCTCCGAGACCTTGCGCTGCTCCTCGAGCGCGCGCATCAGGTCCTGGACCTGGGCTCCCAGGTTGCGGTTCTCGGCGGACTTCAGTTCGGTGTTGCGGGTCGATGTCTCGAGGGCCGCGCGCAGGTTGGCGAGCTGGGCCTCGGCGTCCAGGCGCGCCTTCTGGGCGGCGTCGAATTTCTGGTCGGCACCCGTTCGGGCCGACTCCGAGGCGGCAAGCCGGCCCCTGAGCCCGGTGAGCTCGGCGTTGGCGGCAGAGGCGGATTCCTGGGACTCGCGTTCGGCGCGGTGAAGCGCCTCCTCGAGCTCGCGGGCGCGCTCCTCGCCCTGGCCCGAACGCTTGGCCAGCACGCTGAGCGCCCGGTTGATGGCCTGGGCGTCCGGGTCTGCGTTCTCAAGCAGGGTCAGCTCGGGGACCGGCGAGAACTCCTCGATGCGCCGCGCCTCGCGGGCGGTGTCGCGGAAGGGCTGCAGGGCCCCGGGCAGCAGGATCCACCCCGCGACGGGGGGCAGCAGAAGCGCCAGCAGCAGCAACAGCAGCACCAGCGGCCGGGTGTAGAAGGGCTTGGGCACGTCCGGCAGGCTCGTCCCCTGGGTCACGAAGGCGCCGCGGGGCACGAAGGCCAGCAGGGTCAGGATGTCCTCGGGCGCCGCCCCGTCGGGCACGCTGCCGATGCGTTCCCAGACCACCACCCCGGGCAGGCCGTCATAGCCGCTGACGCTCTGGCGGCCGTTGGCCGAGCCCAGGACCGAGGCCAGCAGGGCCTTGTATTCGGGGCTGACGGTGTCGAGCTTCTCGGTGAGGGGGTCCTTGCCGCTGTTGTAGATCTCCTCCCCGTTGCCGCGCACCAGCAGGACGCTGGAATGGGGGGCCGACGCCAGGAAGGCGTCGAAGAGCGTGGCGTCGCCGCCGAAGAGGGCCTGGCGGGCATCGACCTGGATCTTCAGCAGGCCGGCGAAGCCGCCGTCCTTGTCCGCGATGCCGCAGGCGGCCACCATGCGCGCGGCGGTGCGCGCGGCGGGCCGGGCCGGGGCCGCCGGCCGGGGCTTGGCCTTGGGGTCCGCGGACGGCGCCGGTGCGTCGGGCGCCTTGGGCAGCGCCACCTTGACGTAGCCGTGCTGGGGGATGCCCGGGCCCATGCCCGGATCGCTCAGGCTCTTGAAGAAGGGATCCTTCGAAAGGTCCGAGCCCAGGTCGCTGGGCGCGCCCTGCGCCGGGGCCGGCCACACGGCCACCACCTTGCCGGACTTGTCCGCGAGCTCGGCGAAGATCCACTGGCCGGCGCGGTCCCTGCACGCCAGCTCGAGCGCCGCCTGCGGGTCGGCCGCGGGCGCCACGGGCTTGACCTTCCTCTTCTTGGGCTGGGGCGGGTAGGGCATGACCGCGGCCCAGCCCGCCAGAGGGGCGCTTTCCGCGACCGTCTTGAGGGACTCGATCACCTCGCCGCGGCGGCCGTCGATCAGCACCGCCTGGGGGGCGAGGGTCTGCAGGGCCTTCTCGGCGACCAGCGCCTCCAGGCGTTCGGCTTCGGTCCGGCTGAGGGTGTCGCTGAGCGCGCGCGCCTGGCCGAGGGACTGGGTGTCGCTCAGCCACAGGGTGGCGGTCACCAGCAGCGCGGCTCCGGCCGCGAGGCCGGCCAGGATCGCGTGGAGGCGTTTGGCGGAGTTCACTCGCCCTCCTCTTCGTCGGTGGAGGCGAGCTTGGCCACTGCCACGACCCGGTCGCCGTCACCGACCTTGATGACCCGCACGCCCTGGGTGTTGCGCCCGGTCGTGTTCACGTCGCTCACCTTCATGCGCAGCATCGTGCCGCTGGCGGTGATCAGCATCAGCTCGTCGTCGTTGGTGACCGGCTTGACGCCGACCACCCTGCCGGTCTTGTCCGTGACCTTGACGTTGATCAGGCCCTTGCCGGCGCGGCCCTGCACGCGGTATTCGGCGAGCTCCGAGCGCTTGCCGTAGCCGCTCTCGCAGATCGTCAGCAGGCTGCCCTTGGGGTCCTTGACGACCTCCATGTCCACGACGTAGTCGCCCTTCTCGAGGTTGATGCCCTTGACCCCCTGGCCGGTGCGGCCGATTTCGCGCACCTCCTTCAGGGGGAAGCGGATGCTCATGCCCTCGTGCGACGCCAGTATTAGGTCCTGCTTGTCGGTGCCCATCTGCACGCCGATCAACTCGTCGCCCTTGGTCAGGGTGATGGCGATGATGCCGGCCGTGCGGGGGTTGGCGTATTCCTGCAGGCCGGTCTTCTTGACCAGGCCTTCCTTGGTGATCATGACCAGCGAGGTCTTGTCGCTGAAGTCCTTGAGGGCGAAGACCGAGGCGATGGTCTCCTGACGGACGGGCAGCAGGCTCGAGATGTGCTTGCCCTTTGCCGCGCGGCTGGCCTCCGGGATCTCGAAGACGCGTTTCCAGTAGACCTTGCCAAGGTTGGTGAAGATGAGCAGGGTGTCGTGGGTGCTGGCCACGAAGAGCCGCTCCACGAAGTCCTCCTCGCGGGTGCCCATGGCGGCGACGCCCTTGCCACCGCGCTTCTGCGCCTTGTAGGCGCTGGCGGGCACGCGCTTGACGTAGCCGGCGTGGCTGAAGGTGACGACCACCTCCTCCTCGGCGACCAGGTCCTCTACCGCCATCTCGCCGGCCTTGGCGATGATCTGGGTGCGGCGGGCGTCCCCATGCTCCGCCTTCACCTTGAGGAGCTCCTCCTTGATGCTGCCCATCAGCTTCTTCTCGCTGAGCAGCAGCGCCTTGAGCTGCTCGATGAGCTTGATCAGGCCCAGGTACTCCTCGTCGATCTTCTGCTGCTCGAGGTTGGTCAGCTGCTGCAGCCGCAGCTCGAGGATGGCCGTGGCCTGCACCTCGGAGAGCTTGAAGGCCTTCATGAGGCCCTCGCGGGCCTCCTCGGTGTTCTTGGACCTGCGGATGATGGCGATGACCTTGTCGAGGTTCGCCAGGGCGATCTTGTAGCCCTCGAGGATGTGCGCCCGGCGCTCGGCCTTGGCCAGGTCGAAGCGGGTGCGGCGCATGACCACGTCCCGGCGGTGCTCGATGAAGTAGTGCAGCAGGCCGCGCAGGTTGAGCACGCGCGGCTGGTTGTGCACCAGGGCCAGCAGGATGACGCCGAAGGTGGTGCGCAGGTTGGTGTGCTTGTAGAGCTGGTTGAGGACCACCTGGGCCGTGGCGCCGCTGGCAAGCTCGATGACGATGCGCATGCCGTCGCGGTCGCTCTCGTCGCGCAGGTCCCGGATGCCCTCGATCTTCTTGTCGCGCACCAGCGAGGCGATGGTCTCGATGAGGCTGGCCTTGTTCACCTGGTAGGGCAGTTCGGTGACGATGATGCGCTGCCGCTCCCGCTTGTCCTCCTCCACCTCGACCTTGGCCTGGATCGTCAGCGAGCCGCGGCCCGTGCGGTAGGCGTCCTTGATGCCGTCCCGGCCGAGGATGAAGCCGGCCGTGGGGAAGTCGGGCCCCTTGATGATCTTCATCAGGCCTTCGATGGGGATCTCAGGGTCGTCGATCAGGGCGCATAGGGCGTCCACCACCTCGCCCAGATTGTGCGGCGGGATGTTGGTGGCCATGCCCACGGCGATGCCCGAGCTTCCATTGACCAGAAGGTTGGGGATCTTGACGGGCAGGACCAGGGGCTCTTCGCGGCTCTCGTCGTAGTTGGGTCCGAACTCGACCGTGTCCTTTTCGATGTCGGCGAGGACCTCCTGGCTGATCTTGGCCAGGCGGGCCTCGGTGTAGCGCATGGCCGCGGGCGGGTCTCCGTCGACCGAGCCGAAGTTGCCCTGGCCGTCGACGAGGGGATAGCGCAGGTTCCACTCCTGCGCCATGCGCACCATGGTGTCGTAGATGGACGCGTCGCCGTGGGGATGGTAGTTGCCCATGACCTCGCCGACGATCTTGGCGCTCTTGCGGTAGGCCTTGTTGTATTCCAGGCCCATCTCCCACATGGCGTAGAGCACGCGCCGGTGCACCGGTTTGAAGCCGTCACGCACGTCGGGCAGGGCCCGCCCCACGATGACGCTCATGGCGTAGTCGATGTAGGAGGATTTCATCTCCTCCTCGATGTTCACGCCCTGGATGCCGCCGGTCCGTGCCGGGGTGCCGCTCTCTTCTTTCTTCGCCATCAGCTGGTGTCTCTCGTCAGTCGGGTGTGGGGGTCGCGGCGCGCCCGCCGGCGCGGGCTGCAGACGCCGTGGAGCTTCGCCGCTCTAGGCGCGCATGGGCATGACCACGTAACGGCAGGCGGTGTCGCCGCCGACGGGGGTGATGAGGGTGGGGCTCAGCGGCGTGCTGAGCTTCATTTCCATGCGTTCGCTGCCGAGGGCCTTGAGGGCGTCGAGCAGGTAGCGGGCGTTGAAGGCGACGGTCATGGGCGGGCCGCTGAAATCTACGTCGAGGGTTTCGCTGCCTTCGCCGACGTCGGCGGTGGCCGCGGTGACCTGGAGCGAGTCGTCCTTGAGGTGGAACTTGACGCTGTTGCCCTTGTCCGAGGCCAGCGGGCTCATGCGGTTGAGCACGGAGATGAGCGGCGCGACTTCCGCCGTGAGCGTGTGCTCGTTCTTCTTGGGGATGACCTGCTCGAAGTTCGGGAACTGCCCGTCGAGGAGGCGGCTGAAGACGGTCAGGTCGCCCATCTCGACGAAGATCTGGTTTTCGGTGAAGTAGACCGTGACGGGGTCGTCCTTGGACTCGAGCACCTTGCTGAGCTCGTTGAGCGCCTTGCTGGGGATCACCGCGGAGACGGGCTCCTGACCGGCGCCCAGCTCGTGCTCTATATAGCTGAGGCGATGGCCGTCGGTGGTGACCAGGCGCGCCTTCTTGCCGTCGCTCTGCAGCAGGCCGCCCTGGAGGATGTAGCGGGTTTCGTCCACGGAGACTGAAAACGCCGCCCGGCGGATCATGTCAAGCAGCACCTTGGACGGCAGGGTGAGGCTGCGCTCCTTGCGGTAGCCGGGGAAATTTGGGTAGTCGTCGGCGGGCACGCCCATGAGCTTGATGGTGGCCCTGCCGCTCTTGATCTCTCCCTTGACCCCGTCCTTGACGGAAAGTTCGACTTCGCCGTCGTCGAAGTTCTTCACCAATTCAGCGAGCTTGCGCGCGGGCAGGGTGGCGGTTCCGGGTTCGGCGACTTCCAGGTTGATGCGCACGCGTACACCCAGCTCCAAGTCGGTGCCGGTGACGGTGAGCGAATCCTTGTCGGCTTCAAAAAGCAGGTTGGTCAGAACCGGCATCACATTCTTGGTGCTGGCCGCGCTTTGGGCCAGACCGATGATCCGTGACAGTTCCGCCTTCTGGCAAACGATCTTCATGCACTTCCTCCGTTGCGGGATACTTCTTATAAGATATTCATTACTTAGTAGCTTTAGTCATAGGAGCTGGGGATTAGTGGATAAACCCGCCCGGACCTTATGGCTGTAGTGCGGAGGCCTGTTCAAACTTTGGTCAAGGTTTGGCCCCTGAATGCACGCCGTGAACAGGTGGGACGGGTATCCCGGGATCCATGCGGGCATGAACAGGGGCTTGAGCGGGTTTTGAACGGGTTGCGGACAGTCTAGGCGCCTCCCTTGATCTGCTGGATCAGGCTCTCGATGCTGGCTGCCAGGTCGGCGTCCTGTTTCATTTTCTGCTCAATCTTGTTGATGGCATGGATCACGGTGGTGTGGTCCCGGCCCCCAAAGGCGTTCCCGATTTCCGGAAGGCTGGCCGGGGTCAGCTCACGGCTCAGGTACATGGCGATCTGCCGCGGGTAGGCTACGGCGTCGGTGCGTTTGCGGGCCTTCATGTCGGACAGCTTCAGGTTGAAGCGGTTGGTGACGTTTTCCTGGATCAGGTCGATGCTGATCGGGCGGGCCTGGGCCTTGAGCAGGTCGCGCAGGGCCTCCTTGGCCAGGTCCAGGTTGATTTCCTTGTCCAGGATCGAGCTGAGGGCCATGATCTTGACCAGGGAGCCTTCCAGCTCCCGCACATTGTGGGTGAAGGTGCGCGCCAGGAATTCAAGCACGTCCTCGGGTACGCCGCGGTTCTCGGACTGGGCCTTCTTGCGCAGGATCGCCAGGCGCGTCTCGTAATCCGGGCGGCTGATGTCGGCCACCAGGCCCCATTCAAAGCGGTTGCGCAGGCGTTCGTCGAGGTTGATTTCACGGGGCGGAATGTCGCTGGTGGCGACGATCTGCTTTCCGTGGCTGTGCAGGTCGTTGAAGGTGTGGAAGAACTCCTCCTGCGTGCTTTCCTTGCCGGCCAAAAACTGGATGTCGTCGATGAGCAGGATGTCCGCGTTGCGGAATTTCTCGCGGAACAGACGCATGTCGCCGCCGCTGCGCAGCACCGAGATCATCTCGTTCATGAAGTTTTCGGAGGTGATGTACAGCGCCCGCAGCCCCGGATGGTGGGCCACCGCGAGGTTGCCGATGGAATGCAGCAGGTGGGTCTTGCCCAGGCCCACGCCGCCGTACAGCACCAGTGGATTGTAGGACTTGCTGGGGTTTTCCGCCACCGCGCGGCACGCCGCCTGGGCGAATCGGTTGCTGGGCCCGACGATGAAGTTGGTGAAGGTGAACGAAGGGTTGAGCGGAGTCACCCGCTCCTCGACGGGAGCGGGCAGGACCACGCGCTCGGAGACCACGAGGCGGGCCTTGAGGTCCTCCTTCTCGGGCACGCGGAAGCTCACCGCGAGCTGGTCATCCCCGCTGGCCTCGCGCAGCACCTCGGTGATGCGTCCCTTCTGCTGGAGCATCCATTCGCGGCGGAAGGGGTCGGCCGCTTCCAGCACCAGGCTGTGGTTTTCCCAGGACGCCAGACGCGCGGTCTTGAAGTAGGTCTCGAATTCCGTGTCCGAGAAGCGCAGGCTCAACTTTGCCTGCAGCTGGGGCCATGGCAGGGTCGCCACTTTGTCGCTCATGGTCAGCTCCGCAGGATGGCAGCTGTCTTATTCACAGCCTTTTCCACAAATGCACATCCTCTTGTTGGAAACCTTGGGGAGAACTTCCCCTTGTAAGCCGAGAAATGATTATAAGCTGTGCCCTTGGAGTTTTTCAACCTGCTTGCGCCGCCCCGCGCCTGTGAATAAGAGGCGAAAACCTGGAGTTTTTGCTTGACCCTGATCGGCCTCAGACCTTACAATTTTCAGCTTTTAGGGCCCTTTTCAGTCGCGGGTCCTGGTTCACGGTTTCCATCGAAACCGGGGCTTTATTGTATAGTGAAGCAGGAGAAGCAATGCCGAAGCGAACGTACCAACCCCACAACCGCCGCGCCACCAAGAAGCACGGATTCCGCGCGCGCATGGCCACCCCCACCGGGCGCAATGTCATCAAGCGCCGCCGCGCCAAGGGCCGCCACAAGATCAAGACGGATTACTGAGCGCCGTGGAGCCGGGACCCTTGCACACCGAGGGCCTCGGCGGTCGGGCACGGGACAAGAGCCTGAAGAAGGACTTCGGCAAGCGGCGACGCCTGCTTAAGGCTTCGGATTTCAACAGGGTCTTCAAGCAGGGCAAACGTCAGAGCGTTCCTGAGTTCACGCTGGCCTTCAGGGTCCGGCCCTTGAAAGAGGGCCAGACCGTTCCTCCGCGTCTGGGCCTGTCTGTTTCCAGGAAGGCCGGAAAATCCGTTCAACGCAATAAATTGAAGCGCCGCTTGCGTGAAATTTTCCGTCTGAATCAGGATAAAATGGTCCTGGGAGCGGAAATGGTGGTCATTCCACGCAAAGAAGCGGTGGCTTTGCCCTACCTGGTCCTGGAAAGCAAGCTATTTGGTCTGCTTGGACGCGGAAAAGTGCTGAAAAAGGACCAATAGTGCGTGTATTAGCCCTATTTTTCGCCAGAATTTTTGAATTTTGGCACAAATACATCTCACCTGCCATGCCGACTGCTTGCCGGTATGAACCAAGCTGTTCCCTGTATGCGGCTGAGGCCCTGCGAACGCATGGCCTGTTCCGTGGGACTTGGCTTGCGTTGAGGCGCATTTCCCGCTGCCACCCCTGGGGCGGCTTTGGCCATGATCCCGTGCCCCTGAGGCAGGGGAACGTGGTCGCCGAGGAAGGACTCCACCCATGAACCGCAATGCCATCACGTTCGTCGTCGCGGCGCTGGCCACGCTGCTGCTCTGGAATTTTCTGGTGAACCACTACGCGCCGCTGCCCAAGGCGGCGCCGGTTCCTGCGGCGGGAGCCGTGACCCCCGGCTCCGCCGTGCCTGCGGTTGCCTCCGGTCCCGTGGCGGTCCCTGCTGCAGCGCCGGGCAGGGCGGCCGCAGCGGATGCCGGGCGCGCCAGCCTGGAGCCCGCGGCCGAGAAGAGGGTCAGCGTCGAGACCGAAGCCTTTGACGTGGAGCTGAGCAATCTCGGCGCCCGTTTCTCCAGCCTGAAGCTGAAGGGCGTGCGCAGCATGAAGGGCGGCAGCGATGCGGCCCTGGACCTGGTGCCGCAGGGCGACGCTCCCCGCCACGGGGCCCTGGAGCTCGCCGGCACCGAGCTCGACAGCATGGCCTGGAACCTGCTGACGCCCGCGCCGGTCGTGGAGCTGGGCCGGCAGGTGGTCCGCTTCAGCGTGCGAGTGCCCAAGACCAGCCTCGAGTTCACCAAGACCTATTCCTTTGATCCGGCGCAGCCTTCCTTCATCGGCATTGAAGTGGCGGTGCGCAACGTCGGCACCGAGCCGCAGAACTTTCTGTCGCCCTTGTCCCTTCTGTGGGGCCCGGACCTGGGCGGGGACGGCGGCGGCATCGGCCAGGTGCCGCCTGCCGGCGTGGTCCAGCTGGAGGACCGCATCGAGCGGGAACGCGCCAGCAAGGACCAGCAGACCCTGGACTTCGCGGCGCCGCGCTGGGTGGCGCTGAAGAACCACTACTTCGTCTTCGGCATGTTCCCCGAGGCGGGATCCGGCTGGACGCGCGCCGAAGTGCGCAAGCTGGGGGCGATGCACATCGCCACCGCCCTGCAGGCCGAGAACCTCAGCGTGCAGCCGGGCCAGACCCTGCTGCTGAAGGCGCGCGCCTGGGCCGGCCCCCAGGAGTACACCGCGCTCAAAGGCGTCGGATCCAACTTCCAGGGCGTGGTGCAGTTCGAATTCTACTCGTTCCTGGAGTGGCTCAACCCCCTCTGCGTCGCGCTGCTCTACATCATGAAGTGGTTCCACGCCATCACGGGCAACTGGGGCGTGGCCATCATCCTGCTGACGATCCTGGTCCGGGGCGTGCTCTTCTACCCCAGCATGAAGAGCATGGTGAACATGCGGCACATGCAGACCAAGCAGGCCGCCATGAAGCCGCGCCTGGAGACGCTGAAGAAGACCTACAAGGACAACCCGCAGAAGCTGAACGAAGAGACGATGAAGCTGTACAAGGAGTACGGGGTCAACCCCCTGGGAGGCTGCCTGCCCATGCTGGTGCAGATCCCGATCTTCTTTTCGCTCTATGGGACCCTGGCCGCCGCCTATGAGCTGCGCGGGGCGACCTTCTTCTGGAAGTGGTCCGACCTCACGGCCGGGGACCCTACTTACCTGTTTCCCCTGGCCATGGGCGTGAGCATGTTCGCCCAGCAGAAGATGGCGCCCACCGCGGCCACCATGACCGAGGAGCAGCAGCAGATGCAGCAGACCATGCTGTGGATGATGCCCATCATGTTCACGGGCATGGCCCTGTACATGAAGTGGCCGGTGGGCCTGCTGCTCTACTGGACCGCGAGCAACCTGATGGGCGTGGTCCAGCAGGCCGTCGTCAACAAGCTGGTCGACTAGCGCCTTTCGGGTTTTTCCTGCACGTTTCTAACGAGGGTTCCATGGCTGATTACGTCGAAAAAGAAGGCCTGTCCGTCCCCGAAGCCGTGTTCGCGGCCGCCCGCGCCCTGGGCATCGATGAGAAGGACGCCCAGGTGCAGGTCCTGTCCGCGCCGGGCGCGCGGCGGGTCAAGGTGCGCGTGGGCGTTCCGGGCGCCGTGCTTCCCCCGGCTGACGCCCCCGCCGGCGGCGCTTCCGCGCCTGCGGGCCAGGATTCCGGGCAGGCGGCCCCTTCGTCCGGGCCCGAGCGCTGGGAGAAGCCTGCGGACTACGCGCCGCAGGCGGCCCCGGTGCGCAATGCGCCTGATGCGGCCCAGGCCCAGCGCGCGGCCGAGGACCTGGAGCGCCTGCTGGGCGCCATGGGCGCGCCCGGCAAGGTGGAGACCAAGGAGCGGGCCGGCAACGTGGTGCTCAACGTGCTGTCGCCGGAGCACGAAAACCTGCTCATCGGCCGGCGCGGGCAGACCGCCGAGGCCCTGCAGACCCTCATCAACGAGTTCATGGGCCGGCGCGAGGGCGATGCGAGCCTCTACGTGGTCGTGGACGTCGCCGACTACCACGGCCGGCAGGAGCTGCGCCTCATTGAGAAGGCCAAGGAGCTGGCCGCCCAGGTGCTGCGCGACGGCGGCCAGGCGAGCATGGGCCAGCTCAGCTCGGCGGAGCGGCGCATCGTGCACATGACCCTTAAGGCCATGGAAGGCGTCGAGAGCTTCAGCGTGGGCCAGGGCAGCGTGAAGAAGCTGGTGGTCCAGAAGAAGGGATGAAGCAGGACACCATTGTCGCCGTGGCCACGGCTCCAGGCCCGGCGGGCGTGGGGGTGTTGCGGCTGTCGGGGCCGCGGTCCGTTGAGGCCGCGGCCCTTCTGTTTCATGCGGCCGACGGCAGGCCGCTGGCGGCGCAGCCGGCGCGCAGCCTGGCCTTCGGCCGGCTGCTGGGGCCCTCGGGCGCGCTGCTGGACGAGGCCCTGGTGGTGCGCTTCGAGGCGCCGCACAGCTTCACCGGCGAGGACGTCGTCGAGATCCAGTCCCACGGCGGTTCCTTCCACCTGCGGGAGCTGCAGGCGGCGCTGCTGGAGGCCTCCCGGGGCCTGCTTCCGCCGGTGCGCCCGGCGCTGCCCGGCGAGTTCTCGCAGCGGGCCTTCGTCAACGGCAAGCTGGACCTGACCCGGGCGGAGGCGGTGGCGGACCTGGTGCAGAGCGCGTCCTCGCTATCGCGCGAGGCGGCGCTGCGCCAGCTGGCGGGCGGGCTGCACGACGCGGTGCTGGGCCTGCGCAGCGAGGCCCTGGGCCTGCTGGCGGAGTGCGAGGCGGCCTGCGATTTTCCCGAGGAGGCCGAGCAGCTGCCGGACCAGGCCGACTTCGTGCGGCGTCTTGAGGGCGTGCAGCGGCGCCTGGGCGCGCTGGTGGCCACGGCTCGCACCGGGCGGATGGTGGCGCAGGGGGTGCGGGTGGCGCTGGCCGGCGCGCCGAACGTGGGCAAGAGCAGCCTGCTCAACGCGCTCAGCGGCGAGCAGCGCGCCATCGTCAGCGAGGAGCCCGGCACCACGCGCGACTGGCTCGAGGCCCGGGTGCAGGTGCAGGGCCTGCCTGTGCTGCTGTATGACACCGCCGGGCTGCGGCGGGCCCCGGGCGGCGTGGAAGCCGAAGGCGTGCGGAGGGCGGCGGCGCTGGCCAGGGAGGCGGACGTCCTGCTGCTGGTGCTCGACCAGGCGGCGCCCTTTGAGGCCGCCCAGCTGGCGCCCCTCGAGGGCGCGCTGGGCGAGGCCTTGATCGTGCTCAACAAGAGCGACCTGCAGCCGAGCTGGGACGTCAGCGATCTGCGGCCCGTGCTGAGGTCCCTGCGCCCGGGCTGGGAAGCGCCCGAGGTGCTGCGGCGCCGGGTGCTCAGCGTGAGCGCGCGCACGGAGGCGGGCCTGGAGCGCCTGATGGACGCGGTGCTGGACCTGGCGCTGGAGGGAAAGGCGGCCCTGCTTCTGGAGCAGGTCGCGCTCACCCAGGCGCGGCATGAGGCTGCGGCCCGCGCGGCGCTGGCGTCCCTGGCGAAGGCCCGCGAAGGGCTGGATTCCGGCGCCGGCGCCGAGCTGCTGGCGGTGGATCTGGGCGCGGCGGTGGCTTCCCTGGGGGACATCGTCGGGGCCACGGCCCGCAGCGAGGTGGTGGACGAGATCTTCCGGCGATTCTGCATCGGTAAGTAGCGCTTTCGCGCGCCTGTGAATAACCCTTGGGCCGTCTGGAGGCCGAAAGCGGCGGCAACAGCCGTGAAAAGAGGGGGTGACGGGCGGGTGTCAGGTCCGTGGCTTGGGGCCTGTTCAGGTAATACTTTAACGGGAACACCAAAAAACCAATTTTTCACCATTTGAAACTTATTTTTACTTTATCCACAACGGTTTTTGGTTCTATGCAAAATCATGACTCCCGGGTGTGAATTAATTTGACGCACTATATCTGGTGGGTTATATTTCCATCCGCACCAAATCTAGGGTCATGCGGTTCCCGCATCGCAGTGCCAGGGCCTTCCCAGGCTCACTCTGCCCGACCCGGAAGCGGTGTGAATAAGTCGCCGGCCCGGCCCTTAGCCCATCAGGCGGGATTCCCAGGCAGGCGCGCCCGGAGGGACAGAGGGACCGGGTGTAAGCTCCTCCCCTGCACGACGAACCCAAGCATTGCGCAGCCTTTGACGAGCCCGACGGGCCGGCCACCCGAGCATCGGCCACCAGGACCTTGAAAAACGTCCCCAGGGCTTTGCCGTCCCTGGGGGGTTCAGGCGGTTCCCGCTACGCGTTTGCGGGCACCTCCCGAGCCACACACCGCGGGCCCGGACCCTTCATCGGTCGCAGGGACGGCAGCGGCAACCCATCGAACACCCGCCCCCACTGGGAGTCACCAGCATGAGCACCAGCAAGGCCGCCACCGTCCCCGAGAAGCACGAAACCGCCGCCGCCCCCCGCAGCGACCGCAGTGGGCTCAAGGTCAACCGCCACTACACCAAGGCCGGCTCCTCGGTCTGGGACACGGTCACCTGGGAGAAGCGCACCGCGGCGATCACCAACGAGAACGGCAAGGTGGTCTTCGAGCAGAAGGACTGCGAGATCCCCAGCAGCTGGTCCCTGCTGGCCACCAACGTGGTGGTGAGCAAGTACTTCCGCGGCAGGCCCGGCTCGCCCGAGCGTGAGCACAGCGTCAAGCAGCTCATCGGCCGCGTGGCCAACACCTTCACGGCCTGGGGCTGGGACGGCGCCTACTTCGCCACCGAGGAGGACCGCGAGGCCTTCCGCGACGAGCTGACCTACATCCTTCTGCACCAGCACGCCGCCTTCAACAGCCCGGTCTGGTTCAACGTGGGCATCGAGGCCAAGCCCCAGTGCTCGGCCTGCTTCATCAACAGCGTCGAAGACAACATGGCCAGCATCCTGGGCCTGGCCAAGACCGAGGGCATGCTCTTCAAGCACGGCTCGGGCACGGGCACCAACCTGAGCCCCCTGCGAAGCAGCAAGGAGAACCTGGCGGGCGGCGGCGTGGCGTCCGGGCCGGTGAGCTTCATGAAGGGCTTCGACGCCTTCGCCGGCGTCATCAAGTCCGGCGGCAAGACCCGCCGCGCGGCCAAGATGGTGATCCTGAACGCGGACCACCCGGACATCGTCGAGTTCATCCAGTGCAAGGAGAAGGAAGAGAAGAAGGCCTGGGCCCTGATCGACGCCGGCTACGAGGGCAGCTTCACCGGCGAGGCCTACGGCTCGGTGTTCTTCCAGAATTCCAACAACTCGGTCCGCGTCACGGACGAGTTCATGCGCGCCGTGATCGACGACCGCGAGTGGAAGACCCGCGCCATCGTCGGCGGCCGCACCATGGACACCTACCGCGCCCGCGACCTGATGCGCATGATCGCCGACAGCGCCTGGATCTGCGGCGATCCCGGCATCCAGTTCGACACCACAGTCAACAACTGGCACCCCTGCCCCAAGACGGCCCGCATCAACGCCAGCAACCCCTGCAGCGAGTACATGTTCCTGGACGACTCGGCTTGCAACCTGGCCAGCCTGAACCTGATGAAGTTCCGCCGCCCCTCGGACCGGGAATTCGACCTGGACGCCTTCCGCCACGTCTGCGAGGTGGTGATCCTGGCCCAGGAGATCATCGTCGACTACGCCAGCTACCCCACCGAGTCCATCGAGCGCAACAGCCACGCTTTCCGCCCGTTGGGCATCGGCTACGCCAACCTCGGCGCCCTGCTGATGAGCCGCGGCATGGCCTATGACAGCCCGGACGGCCGCGCCTACGCCGGCGCGATCACGGCGCTGCTGACGGGCAACAGCTACCGGCAGAGCGCGCGGGTGGCCAAGAACCACGGGCCCTTCGAGGGCTACACCAAGAACCGCGAGCCCTTCCTGCGGGTGATCGGCCAGCACAAGGACGCGGTCAAGGACATCGAAAGCGCGCAGGTGCCCGCCGAGATGCTCGCCGAGGCCGTCCAGGTGTGGGAAGAGACCCTCGCCCTGGGCCAGCAGTTCGGCTACAAGAACGCCCAGATCTCGGTGCTGGCCCCCACGGGTACCATCGGCTTCATGATGGACTGCGACACCACCGGCGTGGAGCCGGACATCAGCCTGGTGAAGTACAAGAAGCTGGTCGGCGGCGGCATGCTGAAGATCGTCAACCAGACCGTCCCCGAGGCCCTGGAGCGCCTGGGCTACACTGCGGACCAGGCCAAGGAGATCATCGGCTACATCGACGAGAACGAGACCATCGAGGGCGCGCCTGGGCTCAAGGACGAGCACCTTCCGGTGTTCGACTGCGCCTTCAAGCCCACCAACGGGGTGCGCAGCATCCACTGGATGGGCCACCTGAAGATGATGTCGGCGGTGCAGCCCTTCATCAGCGGGGCGCTCTCCAAGACCGTGAATATGCCCAACGAGTGCACGGTCGAGGACATCATGACGGCCTACACCGAGAGCTGGAAGCTGGGCGTCAAGGCCCTGGCCGTGTACCGCGACGGCAGCAAGCGCAGCCAGCCCCTGAACACCAGCTTGGACAAGCTCAAGGACACCACCGGCAAGTTCGGCGAGGCCTCGGGCGAGACCCCGCGCCTGCAGCGCCGCCGCCTCTCCGACGAGCGGGCCGCCATCACCCACAAGTTCAGCATCTCAGGCCACGAAGGCTACCTGACCGTGGGTCTGTACGAGGACAACACCCCCGGTGAGATCTTCGTGACCATGGCCAAGGAGGGCTCGGCGGTGTCGGGCCTGGTGGACGCGGTCGCCACCCTCACCAGCATCACTCTGCAATACGGGGTGCCCATGGAGGTCCTCTGCCGCAAGTTCATCCACACCCGCTTTGAGCCCAACGGATTCACGAACAACCCGAACATCCCCATGGCCAAGTCGATCCTG
>Ga0302319_10012931_pt1 | contig 15689 bp, 13 predicted proteins | sample Bog_T0_2_FD_203319 | JGI IMG/M metagenome (GOLD analysis project Ga0302319, IMG submission 203319) | Peat permafrost microbial communities from Stordalen Mire near Abisko, Sweden - Bog_T0_2 | ecosystem: Environmental > Terrestrial > Soil > Wetlands > Peat | place: Sweden: Abisko, Stordalen Mire...
TGCATGAGTGGAGCGGCTTGACTGAGACAGAAATGGAAGGCAGCGCGCAGCTCTATCAGAACGTGGCAGATTTGATGTCGACTGATCTGTTTACGGTCTCGCCGGATGATCCGGTGACACTGGCGGCAGGGACTATGACGTGGCGTCATATTCGGCATCTGCCGGTAGAAGATGCGGCGGGCAAGTTTGTCGGGATGCTTTCCAGCCGAGAGATCTTGCGAGTGGTCGCCGAGCGCGGCTTGGAGCGGCGTGAGAGCACGCCAACCGTGATAGGCGAGGTGATGGACGCGCATCCAACGACAGTAGGGCCGGACGTTTCAACCATCGAGGCGGTGCGGCTGATGCTAAGCGAAAAGTTGGATTGTCTGCCGGTGGTGAAGGACGGCGAGTTAGTCGGACTGGTGAGCACGCAGGACATGCTGGTTGTGCTGGCATGTCTGTTGGGAGCAGATGGCGAGAAGACTTTGGCCACCGGCGCGGGTCTCTAAAACGCGTCGTGAATCAGCTTGGCGGCGACGGCGAGTTCGTCAGCAGTGATGGTGTGTGGACGGCCCGGATAGCGGCGCAGCGTGACAATGCCGCCCATATTGCTAACGATCTGTGCCGATTGTTCGACGCGCAACCAAGGCACATGTGGATCTGGCTCGCCCGAGCCGAAGAAAGCGGGCATGCCCTGCAGATCGCCTTCATGGGTAAGGTCGGCGTCGGGTGGGCCAATGAGTCCGCCGGTGAAAGCCAACAGAGCGGCGTAGCGCCGTGGATGGGTCACCACAAACTCGCTCGAAAGACAAGCACCCTGGGAGAAGCCGCCGATGACAATTCGATCAGGTGCGACACCTGCGTCGATCGCGGACCTAACCGTTGACTCAATCGTGTTCAGCGCGGAAGTAAGCCACGGCTCATTCTTCTCGCGAGGAGCCATAAACGAATTTGGATACCAAGTGTTACCGGGCGCTTCCGGAGCGAGATAAGTCAGATGCGGAGCATGGAACTCGGGCACTATAGAGAGAATGTCCTCGGCTGAACCACCGCGGCCATGCAGAAGAATGACTAGTCCCTTTGCCTCTGCTAATGGGCGCCCTATTTGCCTCACCCGCCGACCGCCAGAGCGCTTTTGTGCAAAACGAGAGGCGCCAGTGTTGCTTCGATCGAAGAGCGTTGCGGTTCCAACCATGCTGGAATGCGGAGTGCCTCGCCGAGCGATTCCAGAGGCTCATCAAGAGCAAAGCCAGGAGGATCGGTAGCAAGCTCGAACAACACGCCGCCGGGTTCACGGAAGTAGATCGAATGGAAGTACGTACGATCCATCACCGGAGTGACGTTTAAGTGTTTGGCAAGTTCCTCGCGCCATGCTTTTTGGGACGCGTCATCTTTGGCACGGAAGGCAATGTGATGAACGGACCCTGCACCGGAACGGCCATGCGCAGCATCCGGGTCGATCAACAGATCTATATGGTTTCCCAGGGCATTGCCTTTAGCGGAGAAACGCAGACGATTTCCTTCGCTGGCGAGCTGGTGAAAGCCCATTACGTTGAGAATCGAGGCTGTCGTCTCAGCGTCTCGTTCGAATAACGTGACACCGAAAAAGCCGCGAATCGAATGTTCAGGAGGTACTGAGGAAAAGCGCGGAGCTTTGGCTTCGCCGGCGTCAGCGTGGCCGACGATTTCGATTTGCATGCCGTCCGGATCTGACAGGGTCAAAACCTGCTCGTCAAATCGTTTGCTGGTTGTATCTACTTTCAGGCGCTCCTGCCAGTACTTGAGCGAGGTAAGAGGCACGCTAAAAGCAGTCTTAGTGACTTCGCCAACACCAGCCCTGCCTCTTGCCGCATTGGGCCAGGGAAAGAACGTGAGGATTGTGCCGGGCGAACCAACGTCATCGCCGAAATAGAAGTGATAGGTTCCAGGATCGTCAAAGTTGACAGTGCGTTTGACAAAACGCAAGCCTAAGACATCGGTGTAGAAATCTAGATTGCGCTGAGGATCAGACGCGATCGCTGTAACGTGATGAAGACCGACAATCGGACTTGGCATGGTAGATAGCTCTGTCTTTATAGATGCAGGAACGCAGGAAAAGACTCAAGGGGGCATCGTGCTCTCACCGTTGATTGCCGAGGCGAATCAAGCGTTTAGAACAGATCTGCTTTCGATCACGCTCTACGGCAGTGGGGCTGAGGGAAGGCTGCGTGAGACTTCGGATCTGAATCTAATCTTCGTCTTGAAGCGCTTTGAGCGGGGACGCGCTGAAGAGCTTCTCGCTCAAACTGCTCTTCGCGGTTGGAGACGGAACTCGGAGCGGTGGTTGAAGCATTTGCCCAGAAGTTTTCGGACGTGCGACGACCATACACCGTTCTGTATGGCGCGGAGTTGTTTAGCAGTTTGATGCCGAGCCGGACAGCGACGATCTTTCGACTGCGCCAGGTGTTGCTGAACACGCAGTTGAGGCTAAGAGATGTGATGGCGCGCAATATGGGAGAGCCTGATCAGTTTGCGCCGGTGATCGCACGCTTTGCGGGTCCGTTGCGAGCATGCGCGGCGACGTTGCGAGAACTGCGTGGCGAGCCGGCGTTGCCGCCGAAATATCCTAGACTTCAGGCGCGCAGAGCGGTCTCCACTTCTTTCCAATGTGTGCCCGAGGCTTGCGCCAGTTTAATCCACTCGCCAACCGGAGCGGCACCGTTGATGGCCCGCTCGACAACTGCTGCGATCAGTTGTTGCTGTTGATCGGATAGATTGGTCAACGATTTCAGAAACGAGACGAGCTTGGCGACGTGAGAGCGGAAAGCGCCGCTGGTAGTCGTGTGACCTTGGGAGAGGAAGGCGAGCAGTGCGATAACGGTTGCGCTGGCACGGGTTTCCAGCTTCTTGCCAGGCATGCCGCCATCGGAATCGATATGCGAGGCGAGATCGAGCAATGCGTCTTCGGGTGATTGCGGAGGGAGAGGCGCCGCTCCGAAGAGAGATGTGTATTCGCTCGGAGGCGCGGGTACCTGCGGAGAACGGGGACGGGCAGCGCCGGGCTTGGCGGGATTCAGCGCTGTGGGGTGGCGAATCCCAGCGGGACGGGCTACAGGAAGTCTGCCCGGCATAGGCTCACCATACGCAAGAGCACGCGCGGCCTTGCGCGGAAGCGCCGCGAAATACGCATCAAAAGCAGTGTCCTGCGGCATACCAACCGCGACGACGCGAGTGTCTGGCAAATCGCCTTGACGGTCTCCCACTCGTTTCACCACAGAGACGAGCGACATCTCACGGCTAGCTAGGCCGTACGTCTCGCTTAGCGCTAATAGACGAGCACTGACGCGATCTTCTTTGCGTTTTTCGAGAGGTCCGGGAGGGGCGGCGATAGGATAGCGGCTTTCCCAATCGGTGATGAGGCGAGCGCCTTGCAGCAGGAAAACAGTTTCGCCGATAGCGCTGTCGATGAATTCGACGGGGAGGTTCACGCTGCCGCCTTTCCAACTTAGTTCGATATGGCTGCTTTCACCGAAGAGCAAAATAGGCGTACCGCTGAATACCATGGCGGGCGGCGTGGGTTGAATGTCGGCACTGGCCTGGAGGTCATAAGCGACGGGACGACCAATGGAAGCGAACAGATCAACAGCAGAGAGATCAACACGTTCGCGCGGTGTGACGAAGCGGCTCACGCCGCCGGTTTCCCGAGAGAGCAGAGTGAGAAAACGATCTTGACTGGCGCTGCCGATGCCGAGGCAATGCAGCCGAACGTTTGCGGCGCGAGCTGCCGCGAGAATCTCCTCCGTGCCGGATACTTGACCGTCGGTCAGAATGAGAACGTCGCCGCCTTTGTCGTCGAGTAACTTCGTGGCAGCGCGGAAGCCGCCGACAAGTTCGGTGCCACCGCGCGCATCAACGGTGAGTAGGAACTTCTGCGCTTCATCTCGCATGGCGCGTGAGCCAGGTACAAGCGTGGGCTCGAACGTCTCAGTTCGATCATCAAAAGCGATGAGACCGAAAGAGTCGGCGTCGGAGAGTAAACCGAGACAGGCGGCGATGGCTTTGCGAGCTTGGGAAATGGGCGCACCTTGCATGGAACCGGAGCGATCAAGCAGGATGACGATGCGGCGTGCTGACTCGGAGGTTTCGCCGAACGACGTTGAAGGAATAATAGCGGCGAAATGGCCTTTGCCATCGGCCGCGCGGCGACCCGCAAGAACCTGCGGCGCGATGGAGTTCCAGCGGGCATCGAGAACGAGATCGCGATCGGGCATGTCTTTTTCCGCATTCAGAGTGACGGAGGCGGAAGAGCCATTGGCCTGCTGGCGCACGCGCACAACGTGAGAGGGCGAGCCAATTTCTTTAAAGCCTAAGCCGCCAACGAGCGAGAGATCAAAGCCGACTTGGTGTAGAGCGGAGGCGTCTTCGTGAAAAGGCGGCAGCAGCATGTCGCCAAATTGCGAGGCGGGCAGTTCCATTTCACCAACGCCGGGAGCGGTTCGGGCGGTTTTGGCCTGGCTGTGATAAGTGGGCGCGAGCGTGAAGGGAAAGCGAAAACGGAAGCCCTGATCGCTGAGTTCGACACCGCAGAGGATCTCCAGATGGACTGTGACGGTTTCTTTCGGGCGGATATTGCCGACGGTGAGGTTGACGACGCCGTCCTGGTGCTGGCGCGCCAAGGTGGACAGCGAGCCGCGCGCGATGCCTTGTTCGTACTCTTTCACGGCCGATTCGGTGGCTTTGAGCGCGGATTGCGCTTCGAACCCATCGCCGGTGATGCGAAAACGGTGGAGCGAGGCGTCGCGCGGGAGCGGAAACGAATAGATCACTTCGAGCGGGTGATCTTCTTGCGAACGAAAAACGTGCTCGACGACGAGGCGCGCGCCGGCGGGCAGGACTTGGCCGGTGAGCCAGAGGCGCTGCATGGCGAGATTGACCGGTTGACCGGTGGTGGCGGCTAAAAGTGTGAAACAGGCTGCGGTGCTCATTTATTGTTCCCTTTCGTTGTTGGTTATTTTGTCGGGCTCCCGCAGGCGGGCGGCCAGGTCATCTACCGCGGCGCGAATCTGTTTCATGCGCCAGGGGCTTATTTCGCTTCGAACCCAAACCGTGACGTCGTCCTGGATGGCGAATTGCAGCCAGGGCGACGGCGCGACGGTTTTGGCCGCCGCGCTGGGGCTCAGATCATGCACGATTTCCGAAAGCATTCGACCGCTGGCTTGCAGATCTTTGATCGCTTCCAGGCGGGCCAGATGCTCGTCGGTGTAAACGGCGCCACGGCCGGCTTTCACTGGACCGGCGAGAAGACCGCGGGCGATGTAGAAACGAATCGTCCGGGCCGGAATACCGGAAGCGGCGGAAAGCTCGGCGAGTGTTTTGCCGTTGGACATCCTGAAATCCAGGGTACGGGAATATATAGACAGTGTCAAGTACTGTTTTATTGAATGGGGATAAATCCTCTGACACCCTCTGGCGGAGGGCGGAGAAAAAATTGATGGCCGATTGATTACCGTAGAAGACTGCCGCATTTTCACCCGAACGATGCACACCTATTCTTGACGTGGCGTTTGTGGGGATCGCTTCCTGCGGGAGTGGCGCGCGCGGCGCAGCAGCCTACTCCCGGGCAGTCCTTCGCGGCTGTTGATCGCGTTTTGGATCGGCAGGTTTCGGGGCCGTTATGGCCAAAGGATTGCGCGGATTGCTGAACTGGTGGCGGATGCTGTGATGATTGGAGAGAACGAGCGGCGATTCTACGAGCTATGCGCTTGGGTGATCATGCCGAACCGTGTGCATTTGCTGATTCTCCCGCTGGTGCCTGTGCCGATTTTGATGAGATGGTTGAAAGGGTCCACGGCGAGGACCGCCAATCGACTTTTGGGCCGCACAGGACAGCCGTTCTGGCAGGACGAATCTTTTGATCGCTATCTGCGACATTCGAGGCAATTGGCGAAGACCATTGCTTACATTGAGGAGAATCCAGTTGCGGTGGGGTTGGTGTCTTCGGCTGGGGAGTGGGCTTGGTCCAGTGGCAGCAGGCAGGCGAAACTGCCTCCCCCACCTCCTAATGAAGTGGCAAGGTGATGATGGCCTCGCAGCCGGGGGCGTCGGAGGCGTTGCGGAGGGTGAGGGAGCCGCCGTGGGCTTCGGCGATTTGGCGGCTGAGGACGAGGCCGATGCCGGAGCCGCCGCGTTTGGTAGTGAAGAAGGGGACGAACAAGTTGGCGGTATTGGCGAGGCCGGGGCCTTCGTCGCGAACGGTGATTTCGAGGGTTGCGGCGAGGTGGCGGTAGTAAAGGAAGACGCGGCCGTTGGTGGATTGGGAGGCTTCGACACCGTTTTGGATGAGGTTGATGAGGGCTTGTTCGAGTTGATCGATGTCGCCTTGGAACGTGAGTGGGGCACCCTCCTCAAAGAAGACGCGCTGGCGGGTTTCGAGGCGGCTGGCGCGGAGGAGCAAATCGTTGATTTCGATAGCGGAGAGTTTGGGCGGTGGCAGCTTGGCGAGGCGGGCATACGAACTCATGAAGCGGCTTAACGATTCCGAACGGGTGGCGATGACGCCAAGACCGCGGGACATGTCTTGATGCCAGTCTTCTGGAGGTGGCTGCACGTGGAGTAAGTCGGCTAGACTTTGGGCGATGGACTTAATGGGTGTCAGTGAGTTATTGAGTTCGTGGCCGATGACGCGCACGATGCGCTGCCAGGCTTGTAACTCTTCTTCGCGCAAAGGGCGAGTTAGATCGGTTACTACTAACAGCTGGTGCGGCAAGCCGCCTTCGCGGAACTGACTGCGGCGGATGCCCCAACGGCCCGTGGTGCCGGGAAATTCGCGCTGGATGGTTTGCTCAGCAGCGCCGCCCAGATATTCGGCTAGGCCGAGAGAAGTGGCATCGCGCGCTAAGAGACGTTCGGCGGGCTGCGCTAACAAACGTTCGCCGGCGCGATTGACCAAGCGCAATTGCTGGCTCGGGTCAAACGCGAACGCCGCCACGTCAATCTCTTCCATCACCTTGCGAAGCAGCGCGGTGGCTTCAAGAGCGCCCAGACGCTGATCACGCAGAGTGGCCGCCATGGCGTTCACCTGCTGCATTACTTCACCAAGAGGTTCCTTGGGATTGTCAACGCGGGCGCGAATGCTGTAGTCACCCTCGCGCAAGGCTTCGAGTAAATTGGCCAGCGTACGGAGCGGTCCGGCAATGCGGCCTCGCGCGGCGAAACAGAAGCTCAGCCAAAGAATAATGACGAGCGAATCGACAGTAATTTGCAGGCGGGGCGTTCGGCCTTCGACGGCCAGAAGAATCACAACGGCGGCGACGGCCGGCAAACCACCCGCAAGAGCGAGCAGCAGGACACGCGTTTCGTGACCGAGTTTCATGACGGGCAGCGTGGGACGCTATAGCCCAAAACGCTGAAGCCTTCGGTACAGAGCACTGCGGCTCAATCCTAATGACTCAGCCGCGTGACTCACATTGCCGTTGGCCCGGCTGAGCGCTTTTTTGATCAGGAATTCTTCCACGTCGTCGAGACTCATCTCCTCCAGGCGGGGAGACGCCACGGGTCCGGAACGCAAAGCCAGATCGCCTGCTTTGATGCAGTGGTTCTGGGCCATTAAGACGGCGCGCTCGACCACGTGATTTAATTCACGCACGTTTCCCTGCCAAGCATGATCGTACATCGCTTGTACGGCGGCTGGATCGAAGCCGGTAATTTGCTTGCGATAGCGACGGGCATGGGTGCCTAAGAAATGATTGGCGAGCGGCACCATGTCTTCGCGGCGTTCGCGCAAAGGCGGCAAGTGAATTTCGATAGTGTTCAGGCGGAAAAGCAGATCCTGGCGAAAACGGCCGTGAGCCACCTCATCCAGAAGATTGGCATTGGTGGCGGAAATCACGCGCACATCCACCTTCTTTGTTTTAGAAGAGCCGACGCGCTCCATTTCGCCGATTTCCAGAACGCGTAAGAGCTTCGCTTGAAGGTTCATGGGGACGTTGGCAATTTCGTCCAGGAACAGAGTGCCGGTATCGGCCAGTTCAAAACGGCCAACGCGATCCACCTTGGCATCGGTAAAGGCGCCTTTAACGTGGCCAAATAGTTCGCTTTCGAAAACACCTTCGGCCAAGCCGCCGGCGTTGACGGTGATCATCGGTTTACCAGCGCGGACAGATATGGCGTAAAGAGCGCGAGCGACCACTTCTTTGCCAGTGCCCGGTTCGCCCGTAATGAGAATGTTGGCATCGGACGGGCCCACGCGCGAAATCAAATCCATCACCGGCTGCATGGCGGGAGATTTGGCAATCATGGTGGGTGCGTTGTCAGCGCGCAGTAATTGATTTTCCAACTCCAGACGCTGGCCGTGGCGGAGGGCGTGGCTCAGTTCGAGTTGAGTGCGAATAATGGACGAGAGCCGCTCATTTTCCCAAGGCTTTTGAATAAAATCACGGGCACCGCGGCGCATCGCCTCAACCGCAAGATCGACACTACCCCAGGCGGTCATCACCACCACTGGCAACATGGGATCGACGGTCTGGAGTTTGTTCAGAAGATCCAAGCCTTCCTGGCCGGAGGTTGTGTCGCGCGAATAATTGAGGTCGATAATTGCTAAATCATATTCACGGCCTTCAATGGCTTGTAGAGCCTGCTGCGGCGATTCGGCGGAATCGGTTTTCGCGCCTTCGCGTTTGAGCAATAGCCGCAAGGCTTCCAACACATCAGGCTGATCGTCGGCAATGAGAATTCGCGATTGGGAGGCCACCGACTTCATCTATTTCATCCAGCCGTCTTCGATTTGAATGATGCGGTTACCATACTCGGCATTCTTTTCGTTATGCGTGACTTGGATGATGGTGGTGCCGGCATCGTTCAACGTTTTAAACATTTCCATGATTTCTTTGCCTTGGCTCGAATGCAGATTACCCGTCGGCTCGTCGGCGAGGATGAGCTTCGGGCTGGCGATCATCGCGCGCGCAATGGCGACAAGTTGCTGCTGCCCGCCCGACAGCTGATTGGGGTACAAATCTTTCTTGCCCACCATGCTGAAGCGGTCGAGCGAATCGCAAACAATGCTTTCCCGTTCCGATTTCTTGATGTTGCGGTAGGAAAGCGGGATGTCGAGATTCTCATAGACCGTTAGTGAGTCAAGTAAGTGGTAACTCTGAAAAACGAAGCCAATATACTTCTTGTAAACTTCGGCGCGGTCTTTCTTATTGAGTCGGTGGATGGGAAATTCGAGGAAATTGTATTCGCCGGTCCAGGCGGTGTCATGCATGCCCAGAAGGTGGAGAAGGGTAGACTTCCCCGCCCCGGAAGGTCCCATGATGGAGATGAATTCGCCCTCCTTAATTTCCAGGTTGATGCGGCGAAGGACATAAGTCTTGGTGGGGCCGTGTTCGAAAAACTTTTCGACGTTCCGTAAGGTGATCATTAGGCTCTATATCAGGGTAGCCGAGCGGCTTGGCGCACCCGGAGCGCGCTTAGACGCGCGGCAAATGTGAGAAATGCGGAAAATGGGGGACGGAAGGCGCGGCGGGCGGGGCCACGATCACCGGGTTCATGGTGCGAATGCGCATGAGCCGCAGGTGGCCTTGTCCCATGTGAACAGCGTCGTGGACGTGCGCCGCGAAGGCAAAACCTAGCAGCAACACGCCCACCGCAATCAGATCAATGTGCCGCGACACTAGACGGCAACCTCCGAGTTTTCCTCCACCACGCGGCCGTCGAATAGATGAATAGAGCGGTCGGCGTAACGGGCGTAACGCGGATCGTGGGTGACCATGCAGATGGTGGCGCCACCGCGGTGTAGTTCGCGCAACAGATCCATAACCTGCTCACCATTTTGCGAGTCGAGGTTTCCGGTAGGTTCGTCAGCGAGAAGGATGGAGGGATCTCCCGCGAGAGCCCTGGCCACGGCAACGCGCTGTTGCTGACCGCCGGAGAGTTGCGATGGATAGTGCTTGATGCGGTGAGACATGCCGACACGTTCCAAAGCTTCATGCACCTTCTTCTTGCGTTCGGCAGCGGCCATACCGCGATAGGTGAGCGGCAGTTCCACGTTCTCATAAACATTCAGATCGCCAATCAGATTGAACGCCTGAAAGATGAAACCGATTTCGCGGTTGCGGATGCGCGCGCGTTCAGACAGTTTCAGACTTTGGACCGGCTTGCTGTTCAGAATGTAGGTACCGGTAGACGGCGAATCCAGCAATCCAAGAATGGCCAGCAGGGTCGATTTGCCGCAGCCAGATGGCCCGGAAATCGAGACATACTCGCCGCGCTTGATATCAATATGGATGCCGGAAAGAGCGTGGGTTTCCACCTCATCGGTGACGAAAACCTTGGTTACGCCGTCCAAGTGGATCAATGGCTCTGCTGTACTCATATTTCTAAAGTCTCCCTGTTGACTCAAATAAATTACGCGGAACAAGTCCGACTAGTTCAAACGAATTCGCGAAAAACTGTCATATTGGGACATGTCGGAGAGAATGACGCGGTCGCCGACTTTCAGACCGTCCAAAACCTCGATCGTATTGACCGAAGCACGGCCTAGTTTCACGTTGACGCGGCTAGCCCCTTTACCGTCCGGGTCAATCTTGAAAATACCTATCGTGGAGCCGGGTTCGCCGGAAACCGGGCGATCCATATAAACGACGTCCGCCAAGCGTTCGAGTTCAACGACGCCATCAACGCTCAGCTCGGGACGCGAACCTTGCGGAAGGGCGCCTAATAGTTCAACGTCTACGCCCACCGTGCCGTTGAGAGCGGCGGGGTCAATGCGAATGACTCGTCCGGGAATCACGCCGTTGCGAGTATCGACAGTGGCATCCATGCCGACACGAACATCTTTCATCTGCGTCTCAGCAATTTGCAGCACGGCCTTTAGCTTTTTCGGATCGGCCACTTTGGCTAACAACGTACCGGCGGGCACGCGCTGGCCCTCTTCCACATCGACCTCTTGCAACACGCCGTCGATACCCGCACGGACCTTGAGTTGTTCCACTTGATCGCGCTTTAAATCCCAGGCGGCCTTGGCGCTTTCGACGACCACTTTTTGCGCATCTATCTGCGCTTTGATCGATTCATCGCCGATTTCAAGGCGTTGCCGTTGGAGCGCGACACGGTTTTCGTATTGTTTGGCTGAATCGACGGAGAGGCGAGAGGTTAGATCGCTCTGCAGGTTCAAACGTGTTAATTCCAGGTCGCGATCAGCGGTGAGTTTGGCTTGGGTGTACTGCGATTCGAGTTGAGCCAAGGTGGAACGCTGGTCGAGCTTATCGGTTTCCAGCTTCACTTTGAGATTGGCCAAGTTTGCTAATTCTTGTTTATAGGTCCACTCCGCTTTTTCGGCGTCGAGCAGCAAGTCTGGATCGTTCAAAACGAGAATGACGTCGCTCGCTTTGACAGGATCGAGGCCGGGACGGCGAACAATTTGCGAGACCCGCGCATCTTTGGCGGCGGCAATCCAGTGAATCTCCTTCGGCGTGAGGCGGCCGAGCCCGCGCACCTGACGTTCCATCGGACCGCGTTTGACGGAACCCGGGTATTGGCCACTCATATCGACCGAAGGTGCCGCAGGCTTTAGGCGGGCGAGGGCCACGGTGGCACCGCCAATTGCAAGGACAGCGAGCGAAATCCAAAGGATCCGTTTGATGAGGCGTTGGCGAGCGACTTCTTTACCGCGAGGGACGTCCATATTTGTTTTCCGGGAGGAAGGGTGCAGTTACGTGGCCATGCGCTTTCGAGCGGCTAAGACACTGATTTGATTGATTGTTAGAGCGGAGAAACGGAATGCCAAGTGTCCGTTTTTGGGACGGCAGCGTGCGATTTGGGAGAACTGACCGTAGGGAAAGAAGCACCTGTTTGACAAGAGCCTTACTACCCCTGATATACTACCCGGATAAATCCCACTTAAAATGGCGGCGCTCTGAGATGCTCTTTCGAGAGGGGCAAGGCTCTGCCATGGCTTGCGTGATTTGGTTTTGGGAAAGAAAAGGATTTGTTTCATGAAACAACACAGAATGGGTTTGCTCATTTTTGCTTTTGTGTCATTCTCTTTGACTCCAGCCGTTTTCGGAGAAACGGCGAACCGTCCTAGCCGCATGTTGACTAGACCGATAGACGAAACCAGCAGAGTAACGCTGGTGGGCAACACTCGCCCGGAGGCGAATGCCGTCAACGACCGTGGAGCCGTTGCCGACAGCTTTCCGATGGGTCACATGTTATTGCAATTGAAGCGCGCACCGGAAAGCGAGGCTGCGCTGAACCAATACATTGAGGACTTGCATAATCCGCAATCTTCGAATTTTCATAAATGGCTCACGCCGGCGCAGTTCGCGGCGCAATTTGGGGCGGCGCCAGAAGATGTAGATGTTTTAAGTAAGTGGCTATCATCAAAAGGATTTACTGTTAACGGTGTAACACCAACGGGATTACTTATTGAATTCAGCGGGACAGCAGGACAAGTGAAGAATGCTTTTCGGAGCGAGATTCACAATGTTTCCGTAAACGGGGTTGCGCACATTGCCAACATGAGCGATCCGCAGATTCCAGCAGCGTTGGAACCGGCCGTCGTGGGCGTGGTGGCGATGCATAACTTTATGCCGAAGCCGCTCTTGGTTGCCAAGAAGCCCGCCTACACCTTCACTATCGGAACCAGCACTTATAATGCCTTGGTGCCGGGCGATATTGAAACCATCTATAACATCAATCCGCTTTTGGCGGCAGGTTATTCAGGCACGGGCCAGTCGATCATGGTGGTGGAAGATACGTACCTCTATTCGACGGGCGACTGGACGGTGTTCCGCAAAACTTTTGGTTTGGCCAGACCGTATCCGCACGGAACGCTGAGCCAGGTGAGCCCTTCAGGATCACTTACCTGTGTTAATCCTGGATTTCAAGGATCTTCGAGCGACCCTGGATACGGGGACGACGGCGAAGCGGCGATTGACGTGGAGTGGGCAACAGCAGCAGCTCCCAATGCGGCGATTATTCTAGCGGCCTGCACCGACACCACAGCCTTTGGCGGCTTGATTGCGCTCGAAAACACGCTTAACGGGCCGGCGGCGAATTTGCCTTCGGTTGTCAGCATCAGCTACGGCGAATCGGAAGCAGTTAATGGCGCGGCGGCTAACTTGTCGTATAGCTTGGCCTACCAACAGGCCGTGGCAGAAGGCGTTTCTATCTTCGTCTCATCTGGCGATGAAGATGCGGCTTCCTCAGATAATGGTAACGTCGCTACCCATGGCATTACGGTGAGTGGATTTACATCAACTCCTTATAACGTTTCGGTAGGGGGCCTTGACTTCAGTTATACGGCATTAGGGGTAGACCCGAGCACTTACTGGAGCGCTACAAACAGTAACACCTACGCGTCGGCACTTTCCTACATTCAGGAAATACCGTGGAACAATTCGTGCGCGAGCTCAATAACGGCAACTTATTTAGGAATTAGTCCGGTGGGCCTTTGCAACAATTCGGCGGTGACGAGCAGTTCGGGTTCGCTGCATTTCTTGCAAGATTCGGTGGGAGGCAGCGGCGGTCCCAGCGGTTGCGCGACGGGTACTGCCTCAACACGCGGTAGGGTTAGCGGAACATGTGCGGGTTACGCCAAGCCGAGCTGGCAGAGCTTGGTGGGCGTTCCGAATGACGGCGTGCGCGATACACCTGACGTGTCTTTGTTTGCGTCTAATGGATTCTGGAATGCCTACTACGTAACTTGCTGGTCTAACCCCGATCCTAACGTATCGGGAGTTGCTGGAGGCTTTCCTTGCACCGGCGCGCCGTACACTTGGGCTGGTTTTGGCGGAACTTCGGTTTCGTCGCCCATCATGGCCGGCATTCAGGCTCTGGTGAATCAAAAAACAGGTAGCCGCTGGGGAAATCCGAACACTGTGTACTATGCACTCGCCCGAGGCGAATATGGAGCAACCGGATCGACTGCTTGCAATTCAGCTCTGGGCGCTGGCGTCTCGGCCAATTGTATTTTTTATGACGTGACGCAAGGCGACAACGATGCAGTGTGCAAAAAATCTGGCACTACGGCCGTGAATTGTTATATACCCACGGGAGACACCTACGGCGTGCTCTCCACATCGACCACCGTTGACCAACCCGCATACTCGAGCACTGTGGGTTATGACCTGGCCACTGGCATCGGTTCGGTGAACGCTTATAATCTAGTAATGAATTGGCCAGCACTCGTTGCGCCAACGTCTGTTTCTACTTCAGTTCCTAATTCCGTCGGAGGAAATCAATGAGAAATTTTTCCGCGCTTTGTTCAGGCGCATTTTTATTGTTGTTTTTAGGGGTTTCGCAAGGCAGTGCAGCTAGCTGCTACGCGGTGCCTCATAACCTGGTCACCAATTGCGGATTTGAATTGGGATCGTTCTCAGGCTGGACGCTTTCGGGCAACGACGTCCCCGGCCAAGCCGGCGTTCTTTACGGCGTGGAAGGGGTGGATCCAATCGATTCGATTGGGCCTAATAGCGGGAGCTATCAAGCGTTCTTCGCCGATCTCGCGTCTAATCCAACCAAGATTTCGCAGACACTGGCTACGACCGCGGGGACGGCCTACCAGATTACGTTTGATCTTGCGCAAGACACCGCACCGACAGCCGGTTACCCAAACTCGTTGGCGGTGGTTTTCGGTGGGACGACAGTAGACAGCGTTTCCGATGTACCAGTGGAAGGCTACACGCAATATACGTTCTACGGTGTGGCGACATCGGCTTCAACAGTATTCAGTATCAGCCTGGGCAATGGCTTGGGTGAGTTTTTGCTGGATGATGTTTCGGTAACGCTGGCGCCCGAACCGGCCTCGGTTGCGTTGCTGCTCAGCGGCGGCCTGCTCATCGGTGGTCTGGTTCGACGCAGACGAGCGGTTTAGTCTACAGCCCTTGTTTTACAGAACGGCGCCGGTGTGAAAGCACCGGCGCCGTTTTCATTGGGCAGAGTGATACACTCAACAGCTTCGTATGGATGAAACCGTAAAATATCTACTCACTGAAGACAAAATTCCGAAGTTCTGGTACAACGTGGTGGCTGACTTGCCGTCGCCGCCGCCGCCCGTGCTACATCCAGGCACAAAGAAACCAGTGGGGCCGGATGACTTGTCGCCGCTGTTTCCGATGTCGCTGATTGCGCAGGAAGTTTCGACCGAACGTGAAATTGAAATTCCTGGTCCGGTGCGCGATGTGTACCGGCAATGGCGGCCTACTCCTTTGTTCCGCGCGCGGCGTTTGGAGAAGGCGCTGGATACGCCGGCGCGGATTTACTACAAATATGAGGGAGTGAGTCCGGCGGGAAGCCACAAGCCGAACACGGCAGTGGCGCAGGCGTTTTACAACAAAGAAGCGGGAGTCAAGCGCATTACCACGGAGACGGGCGCGGGCCAGTGGGGATCGTCGTTAGCGTTTGCGGGCGCCTTGTTTGGCCTGGAAATCGATATCTACATGGTGCGGGTTTCTTACAATCAGAAGCCGTACCGGCGGGCGTTCATGGAGGCATACGGCGCACGCTGCGTGGCGTCGCCTTCGAGTGAAACGAATGCAGGACGGGCGGTGCTGGCGCAGCGCGCGGATCACCCGGGCAGTTTGGGAATTGCGATTTCGGAAGCAGTGGAAATGGCGGCGCAGCGCGATGATACCAAGTATGCGTTGGGGTCGGTTTTGAATCATGTGCTACTGCACCAGACGGTGATTGGGCAGGAGGCGATGGCGCAATTGGAGATGGCCGGCGATGAT
>Ga0302319_10012932_pt1 | contig 15689 bp, 13 predicted proteins | sample Bog_T0_2_FD_203319 | JGI IMG/M metagenome (GOLD analysis project Ga0302319, IMG submission 203319) | Peat permafrost microbial communities from Stordalen Mire near Abisko, Sweden - Bog_T0_2 | ecosystem: Environmental > Terrestrial > Soil > Wetlands > Peat | place: Sweden: Abisko, Stordalen Mire...
AACGCGAAAAAGTCATCGACCAATTCTGGCTGAAGCGCGACCCCACCCCCGGCACGCCCGAAAACGAATTCCGCGACGAATATTACCGCCGCCTCGCCTTCGCCAACGAACATTTCGGCACTGCCAATCTGGACGGCTGGAAATCCGACCGAGGGCGCGTCTACATCCTCTATGGCCCGCCCGACGAACTCGACCCACACCCCTCGGGCGGAAGCTACAGGCGCCCCCTCGAAGAAGGCGGGGCCATGGTCACAGGCTTCCCGGTCGAGTATTGGCGATATCGCGCGATTCCCGCCCTCGGCGACAACGTTTCCATCGAGTTTGCCGACCCGGCCATGACCGGCGAGTTCCACCTCGTCATGAAGCCCGAGGATAAAGACGCGCTCCTCGGCCCGGCGCCGCCCAGGGCACCTGCTCAGTCGAATATCCGATTCACTCAACCCGCACAGGAGGCAAAATGAATACGCTACAGAGTTGGGTACTAACCCCGTCGGCGGAAGCCCTGACGAAAACGCTGATCCACTCGCTGTGGGAAGGAGCGGCGGTGGCGCTTGCCCTCGCGGTGGCTTTGAGCCTGTTGCGATCCCCTCGGCTCCGATACGCCGCAGCTTCTCTCGCCCTGGCCGTCCTCGTGTGCGGATTGATCGCGACCTTCGTGCGTCAGTTGCCGGAGCAGCCTGTGCACGTCAGGCTGACAGGTTCGGCGCGCATCCCGGTCGCTGCTCCGTTCTTACTCGTGACGCCACGGCCGCCGCTCGGCGCACAGGCCAACCACGACCTTTCATGGCTCCCTCCGCTCTGGCTGGCCGGCGTCCTGATCTTTCACCTGCGCGGAATTGCGAGTTGGCTCGCGGCGCGGCGCCTGCGAACCACGGGCGTTTGCAATCCACCTGATGTGTGGCGCGAGCGCCTGGCGGTCTTTCAGTCGAAACTCCGGATGCAGCGCCCCGTAGAACTGCTGGAATCCTGCCTCGCCGAGGTTCCGGTCGTTATCGGCTACGTTCGTCCCGTGATCCTCATGCCAGTCGGTTTGCTTGCCGGCTTGCCCGTGGGACAGGTGGAAGCGATTCTGCTGCACGAACTCGCGCATATCCGCCGCTATGACTACCTCGTAAACATTTTCCAGATCTTCGTCGAAGGCCTGCTTTTTTACCACCCGGCCGTGTGGTGGATTTCGAACGTCATGCGTACGGAACGCGAGAACTGCTGCGACGACATGGTAGTGGAAGCAACCGGCGGCGCTCACGAATTCGCGTGCGCGCTAACGGCGCTGGAGCAGCGCCGTACGAATTCCGCGACAGCTCTGGCTGCCACCGACGGCGGACTCTTGAAACGGATTCGAAGACTACTCGGCCAACCGGAACAGCGCTATACATTCGCCATTCCTGTGCTGACGGTAGCGGCGCTGACGCTGACGGTGTTCACCGCGCTCGCCGCCATCCAGTGGGGACCTGCGGCGCGGGCGCAAGCACCCACATTTCCGACAGCCACCCCCGACAAGGCACTGCTCCTGGCTCAGGCTCAGCCACAGGGCGAGTCGTCGCCGGCGCCATCGGCGGCTGGTCCCGCCGTTGAGTCCGAACGCAAACAATTCGTTGAGCAGTTCTGGCTTCGGCGCGACCCTGCGACGGGCACTATTCTGGCTCAGGCGCAACCTCAATTTCAGCCACCGGCGCCGACACTGCAGCCCGACCGGGTCATGTATGATCGCGCGATTGCCAACATCGATCGCGGCCAGTATGAGGCGGCTCGTCTGACTCTGAACACGATGCTGAATACCTACCCGAACAGCGCCTTGGCGCCGAAAGCCAAGCTCGCCATCGCCGATAGCTGGTTCCGCGAAGGTGGCGAACACGGTCGGGCACAGGCCATCGTCGAGTATCGCGATTTCATTCTCTTCTATCCGAACCTCGCCGATAGCCAGGAGGCGCGCCTCAAACTCGCAGCCATCGCCCCGTACGATCGATGGGCGCTTGAAGACGCCGTCTATATCATCTCCAGCGAAGAACGCAGGGCCTTCAATCAGCTCACGACCGATGAAGAGCGGGCGAAGTTCGTCGAACAGTTCTGGGATCGACGCAACCCGACTCCGGGCTCATCGGATAACCCGTTTAAGCAAGAGCATTACCGGCGCATCGCTTATGCGAACAACCACTTCACCGATAGCAAAGGTCTTCCGGGGTGGCGTACCGACCGCGGCCGCATTTATATTCAGTACGGCCCGCCGGACGAAATTGAAGCTCACTCCTCTGGCGGTTCGTATAAGCGCCCCGTGTCGGAAGGCGGCGGCGAAACGGAGACCTATCCGTTCGAGCAATGGCGCTATCGCTTAATCGATGGCGTGGGGCAAAACGTTATCCTGGAATTCGTCGACAAGAACCGCACCGGCGACTACCTGATGACCATGGATCCATCCGAAAAGGACGCGCTGCGGAAACCGCCGGGTGCGGTTCCCGGCCGCTAATCCTGAAGACGGCGGTTCGTTGGGACCAATCAATTCACAGAGCTGGGGTACCCTCTGTGCCCCGCCCGGGAGCGACTTCCGTTCCGAGCAACGCCATCCCCCCGATCAGATCGCTATGCGCACCGTAAACCCAGTACAGCAACTCGCTGCGATTGATGTTGGTATGGACCACATGGCCGGGATCGTCGCGCCCCGGACCACCGCCGATCGGAAGCCCCCGCAATCCGAACCTTAGATCGGAAGGCTTCGCGGAAGCGACATCGAAAGTCGCCAGCCGGATGATCGCGCGAACACCACAAGCGCGGATACGCAGGCCAGACCAGCCAGGTGCAGGCGTCTCGTTCTCGACAGGCGTCGCTCATACACCCCGAAACGTGCTGCAAATCGGAATCGCCCAAAAGGCTCAGTAACTGAAAACTGAAAACTGAGAACTGAAAACTGAGAATTGAAAACTTCAAATCACTGAAAGCTGAGAACCTTCTCCGCCAATACGTCCCGCGCCTGCGCCGCTGGCTGCGGCCGGCCGTATAGATAACCCTGCACCATATCGCACCGAATCCCCCGCAACATTGCGACCTGATCTTCGGTCTCCACGCCCTCCGCCACCACTGTCAGCCCCAGGCTATGACCCAGATCGATGATGCTCGTCATCAACTGCGCGGCATTCCCCGTAACTGCCGCGCCGCCCAGCAACGATCGATCGATCTTCAGCGTATCCAGCGGAAGATTCTGCAGATTCGCGAACGAAGAATAGCCCGTTCCAAAATCGTCCAGCGCCAGCCGTACCCCGAGCGCGCGCAGTTTCTGCATCTGCCGGACCGACTCCTCCGGATTCCGCACGATGGCCGATTCGGTAAGCTCCATCTCCAGAAGCACCGGCTCGATCCCTTCCTCCTCAAGCGCGATCGCCACGTCGTCCGCGAACGATTGCCCCATGATTTCGAGCGCCGACACATTGATCGACATTCGTGTGGCAGGCAGCCCCTCATCCATCCACTTGCGTAACTGGCGGCAGGCCTCGCGCAGCACCCGCCCGCCAATGGGAACGATGAGTCCCGTTTCCTCTGCGATGGGAATGAACTCGGCCGGACTGATGGTGCCTCTTTCCGGGTCGGTCAGCCTCAACAGGGCCTCGAATCCCACCAGTTCCCCATCCAGCCTGAACTGCGGCTGATAGTGCAGTTCGAACGCTTGGTTCTCGAGCGCTCGTCGCAGAATCTGTTCCACCCCCATGGCCGCGTCCGTGATTGAGCCCATTTCCTTCGAGAAGAATTCCATGCAGTTCCGGCCGCGCGCCTTCGCCCGGTACATGGCGATGTCGGCATGCTTCTGCAGCGCCGTGGGCGTGACTGCGTCGTCCGGATAGAAACTGGCGCCGATGCTTGCGCTCGCAAACAACTCGTGGCCTTCCACTGCTATCGGGGTTCGCAGCGACCCGAGCATCGCCTCGGCTACGCCTCGCACTTCCCGCTTGTTTCCGCAGCATTCCAGCAGCACCGTGAACTCGTCTCCGCCGATCCGCGAGAGAGCCGCCCGGCCACTCGGTTCAACGGAAACGAGCGCCAGCGAGAGGCGCCGCGCCACCTGTGTGAGGAAAAGGTCGCCCACACGATGCCCCAGCGAGTCGTTAATCTGCTTGAAGCGATCCAGATCCAGATAGAGGACGCAAATCTTTCCACCGCACAACTCCGCCCGAGCCGCAGCGTCGCGCAATCGGTTATCGAAGCTTAACCGATTCGGAAGTCCAGTGAGCACGTCATGCTGCGCCTGATGCGCCAGTTTTTCGTACAACCCGGCGTTCTCGATGGCCGCCACCGCGATGCCCGCAAACGTCTCCGGTAACAGCCGGCCGGGGTCGGCCGCCGCGCCTTCGCTGAATACCGCGATCGCGCCCAGAACGGCCTCATCGCCCGACCGGAGCGCCGCCACGTGGCAGGGTCCGCCAAAATACCCTTGAGCCGACCTCTTAATGGTTCGCAACCAAGTCCCGGCGTCAGGGCCGATTCGCGCCTTTCGCGACGTCATTGCTTCAAAATGCTCTCCCAGCGTCTCAGGCAACGCCGGTCGCGCAAAGACGCCACGAACCATCTCGCTGTTCAGAATTACCGCGCAGCACGTCCCGGGACAGTTCGCCGCCAGGCAATCGGCGATTCGCTGTAGTATCCGGGGGAGCGGTTCGCGCCGCGCGATCGATTCCAGAATCGCCTGTCGATCGCGCTCCAGCTTATTAGCCCGATTCAGCTTGCGAATCAGATCCCCCCGCTTCCAGTAGCTCAGCACGGCGAGTGTCAACAAAAGGACGATAATCGATCCCGCGCCGGCGGCCAACAGCAGAAAGCCTCTCGTGGCATACCAGGGGAGCAGTACGGAAAATGCGTGCGTTGCCGGAGTTGCGCTGACATTTCCGTTGCGATCCATCGCTCTGACCTCGAACCGATGGTCGCCGGCTGCCAGCTCGGCGTAGGATGCCGAAGTAACTGCGTCGAAAGGTCCCCACGGCTGTCCATCGATCCTCCACGAGAAAAGCAACCGCTCCGGCAGAGTCTGTTTCCATCGGTCTCTTCCGGAAAACTGGAATCGAATCTTTCCGCCCGGCGGGGCTTCCTTCGGATTCTGATCCTCGGCCATTACGACAATCGGCGGTTCCCGGTCGGCATCCGGATGAAACAGGCTCAGGCCCCGTGTGGTTCCCGCCCAGATCCGCCCGCGGCTGTCCTCAAATACCTTGTACGCCACGCTCGAAGGCAAGCCCTCGTCTACACCGTTTGTAATCCAGACTCCGTCGCGATACCGATGAATTCCCGTCCCGGATGCGACCCACAGCGTGCCATCCCGCGCCCGGAGGATGTTGCGCACCCGGTCGAGGCCCTTTCGGATCGCATGCCATCGTTCGCCCTGTTGCTCGTACAGGCCGTCCTGTCCGCCGGTAAGAATCTTACCGTTTGCATCCTCGAAAACATAATATGCCCCGGAGTCTTCGTAACCGTCGGCCGCCCCGATCAAACGGTTTTTTCCGCCCCGGAATACATTGAAAAAACCGGTCCCCCCGGTCCAGATACTCCCGTCGGACGCGATTCGTAAATATCGCAGGTCGTCGGGTATCGCCGAAAACTCCGGGGCCGGCTGGAACGAGTGGCCGTCAAATGTATCGAATTTCACTCCGCTGCTCGAGCCCGGGGGATAAGTTTCCACGATCAGCTTGCCGCCCTTTCCGGGCTCGAACAATCGGAGCACGCGCCCTTCCGGATGCGCTTGCCGGCGGAACGCATGCCGCACCGGATCGAAGATCAACCAGTGCGAATCGCTCGTCAGGATCAGCAGTTCTCCGTCCGGTAATACACGCAGACCCTCAGTGAAAATCGCCCAGGCCGAATCGCCCTTCGGCAGCGGATACGTCTCCCAACAGGAATTGTCGTAGCGTATCAACTGGTGCCCCGCCAGGAACCACAGGTTGCCCTGCGGGTCTTCGGAAATGGAACTGACCACGTCGTCCGTCGGGGGCGTGCCCTTCGGCGTCTCCCATAGCTGTCTTGAGTAGAGCGCCAGTCCCTGAGCGTCCGCCACCCAGAAGCGCCCGGGTTCCGGAGCCCGAACGCCCATCACCAATCCGGACAGCGCACCGGTCTTCTCCGCGACGGTCCTCCTGCCTCCCGCAATTTCCATCAGACGGTTTCCGTCCTGAATCCAGACCGCATCGTCCGCACCGGGCCAGACTCGTAATATGGCAGCCTCGCTTCGGAAAAGCTCCCGCCACCCGGCCCCGTAAAAACCGAGCGCTGCCTTGGCATTTGATCGGTCTGTGCCCGTCACGAACAGCCCGACGCCCGCACCCTCAAATGGCTCGGTGAAATCGATCCATTGCGAAGGCGGCCTCGGCATGGCCTTCCATTCCCACTCCGTCTCGCTGCCGGCCTGCTGCCCGCCCCGGATCAACCGCCCCAGGCCGCCGCTTCCCGTCAGCCAGACCGAGCCATCCCGTGCCGCCCGCATGGTGAGAAATCGGGTTAAACCGGTCTGAGCGGCCACAATCACCGGACGCGAGGTTAACCGGTCCGCGTCAAACTCGAGGACCCGGTCCGGCAACATGATCAAAACCCGGCTGCCGCTGAGGGGTACCATCGACAGAGTGGCCCGATAGTACGGCTGCCGGGACGACGTGATCTCCCAGTTCTCGTCCGAGGCCAGTCGCATTGCGCCGTACCGCGTCACAGCCTCCACCGTGAAGCTGTGCCAATGAGTACCCGTCAGGCGTTTTAGCACGTTATTGATCCAGACCCAGACGGTCCCGTCCGGCGCCCTTTCAATCCTGCCGTAACCGCCCGGATCCTCGTACTTCCTTACGGAATATCCGTCCAGCAGCTCCACGCCGCGGGTATTGCCGTGTTTCACCCATATCCCGCCGCCCTGCACCGCCGCCAGGGAACTGGTATATGATTCCGTGAAGCCGTCGGTGGTACCCCAAAAGCGCCAGGGTGTGCTGCTTTGGCCGCTGCAAACGGCGGCCAGGACGAGCCCCAGCGAGACCCGTCCTGCCCACTTGCGTGTTGCCGCCGTGATCCACTCCACTGCAGGGTCTAATCGGCAGGAGTATTACAAACTTCGAGGGATACTCCCTCGTGACCTGTCCCGGCAACCGGCCATGTAGCTTATGCATTCTTCCCCGGTCCATCCGTGCAGGCACGTCTCCAAACTGCGGGCCCGTTACCAGCTGGTTTCCAACCGGCCCATCGAGCGAAGCTCGACGGTCTGAATTCGATCGGGCCACACTCATGCCAACGCTTTTCCGGCCACTCCCGCGGCTCATGTCAGGCTCCACGACATCGGGAACTTCGGGATGTTCCGAAACTCCACTCAGGAACGCTCACCCGCGCCAGTCGTCGTCCGCCGAAGGGCCGTACATACCCGGAACCGCGATCTCGTTGAGCCGCAGGTAAACCCCGAGCTGCGCCCGATGGTGTACCAGATGATTGATGAAGCTGCGCACCACGTTGGGACGCGGTGCGGAAAACACCGTTTGCCCCCCGAATTTGAAGCTCCATGTTTTCGTCATATCCTCCTCCGTGGCGCTCTGAATCGCACCGCGGCCCGATTCCACCGCCCGGTCGAAGATCTCCAGCAACTCCGCCGTCGAACCTGCGATGCGCGGCTTGTAGTCGGGCTGCATCTCCAGGACTTCCGTTTCGAGCGCCATCTTCAGCCAGCCGGGTAACTCCGCCACATGGGTCGCGAGGCGGTCCATCGTCATGGACTTCACGTGCGGCGCATAGCTCCGGTGAGCGTCGTCCAGCGGCACGCGCACCAGCAGCTTGCGGGTATTCGTCATTTCTTCTTCGTAATCGAGTGCGATGGTTTTGCAGGTAGTCATGCAGCAAGCGTACCCGAAGATGCGGACAGGTTCGGTCCTCAATAAAATGGCAAACTGAAAGCATGCTCGAAACTTCGGCCCGCTTGCTCCGGCTGCTCTCGCTGTTCCAGGGCCGTCGCTACTGGTCCGGTCCCGATCTCGCGGCGCGCCTCGAAATCACCAGCCGCACTCTGCGGCGCGACGTCGATAAACTCCGTTCCCTCGGCTATCCCATCCACTCTTCGTCCGGCCTCGAAGGCGGCTACCAGCTGGGTGCAGGCTCCATCATGCCGCCGCTGCTGCTCGATGACGACGAGGCCGTCGCGGTCGCGCTCGGCCTTCGCTACGCCGCCGGCGGGAACGTGGCGGGTGTGGAAGAGGCCTCCGTTCGAGCCCTCACCAAGATCGAGCAAATCCTCCCCGCTCGCCTGGCACGCCGCGTAAATGCGCTCCAGACTGCTATCGTGGTTCCCGCGAAAAGCGAATCGTCCATCGACGCCCGCACGCTCTCCGCCATTGCAGGCGCGTGTCGCGACAACGAAACCCTTCGGTTCCGCTATCGCGACCATCGCGGCGCGGCCACCGAACGGTGCACTGAACCGCATCGCGTCGTGCATACGGGTCGCCGCTGGTATCTGGTCGCCTGGGACGCCGGCCGCAAGGACTGGCGGACCTTTCGCCTGGATCGCATTGAGGGCAGGGTCGCTCCGGGTTCGCGCTTCGTTCCGCGCGAGCCTCCTTCATCGGACCTCGCCGCCTACGTCAGGAAGGGCATCTGGTCCTCCCCGAACTGCCGCGCCCGAATCAAACTGCTCGTGCCTGCCGACAAAGTGACTACCTGGGTCCCGCCCGATATCGGCCTGATCGAACCGCTCGACAGCCACAGTTGCTGCTTTGATATCGGCGCCGATTCGTGGGAACACCTCGCTATGCAGATCATGTTCCTTCGCGTCGATTTCGAAGTCTCCGAACCGCCGGAATTAGTGGCCGAAGTGCAGCGCCTCGCGCAACGGTATCGCTCGGCAACCCTCCGGAAGCGTGTCACGCGCCGAGTGACTTGAGCTCTTCGAGTTGCTCTTCCAGCTTGCGCGCCGCGCTGCGATTCAGCCTGCCGATTCCCCAAAAAATCAATACGGATGTGACCGCGAACGCCACTGCAGACCATCGGCGACCGGTGGGCGCCACCACCATCCCCCAGATAGCCAGCAATCCGAGTCCGGCAACGAAGGGGCCGAGATACCACCTCCAGACCCCCTTCAGCAGGTCCCTCTGCTTTTCCAGTTCGGTCCGCTGAAACTCGATAAGGTTCGAGCGCGCCATGTCGACAGGAACTGCCCCCGCCCGGCCCCGCGTCTGGATGTGCCACGCGACGTACAGAGCGGCCGCGGCGATCAGCGCGAATGAAATTCGCGGGATCACGACCGCGGTTTTCCAGAATTCCGTGCCAAACCAAATCGCCACCGCCCCGCAGGCCAGTTGTTCTGTAAGATTACGTCGCACGATACCTCTCCGAAACCTTGCGGCCTTAGTGCGCAATTCTTCCACTGATATCTTCATTTCCTCTACCTCCTGGTTCTGCCAGATGTCTCTAAGCTCTTCCATGGCCCGCTCCCTGAAAACTCCGCGTGAGCACAATCCTGATCCGGTGAAGCTTCGTCGCCACGTTTCCCCCCGAAAGGCCGGTCAACTCCGCGATCTCCGCCGCATCCATGCCGTCCAGATATGCCAGGATCACCTGCCGGTCGAGCGGTTTCAATTGACGAATCAGGTCCATCAACCGTGCCAGCGCCACTTGCCGGTCCGCGTCGGATGCGATCGGCGGCGGTTGGGCGTCTTCGAGACTCAGCAGGACCTGCGGCCGGCTGCGGCGCTGCCGGATCGTCCACGTCGCGCCGACATTGTGCGCCACGCGATACACCCAGGTCCGCAGCGAACAGTCGGACTGGAACCCCGCGAAACTCCGCCACAGCGCGAGGTGGATTTCCTGCAGCAAATCGCGACGCTTATCCGCATCGGCTTCGTACCCGCGAGCCAGTCGAACCAGCGCCCCGCCGTACACAGCGATAGCCTGCTCATAAAGTTCGTCGGGCTCTCTCACATCCGAGGTAGTCGTCACGCGGGAGTTTTTCTTACATTCGGCCAGCTACGGAGATCTTCGCTGCCATATCGACTCGCCTGCTTCACGCGCTTCGCAACCGTCTCAGTGGTACCGAATTCCCCGACGGTTCGGCTCAGCTTCAGCTCATCGCCGTTCAAAGTACCCTTGCAGGCAATGCGGATTGAGGTCCCGTTTACGTCGATCACTTCCACCCAGGAGACCTCCTTGCCGTCGATCTTGCCATCGGTGAGATCGCGCGCTCCCAATGAGGATGTGGCCTTACCGGTGAGCTTCGATCCGTCGGCCTTGAGTTCCCATGTGGTGGTGACGGAACCGTTTTGGGTGTCGTAGGTGGCGGTCCACTTACCGTCGATGTCCGCCGCGAACGCGGGCACCGCCAGGCAGAGGGTCGTGAGCAGGAGTACGCGAAGGAGAGTGAGAATAGTTCTGGGCATGGATCAAATTGTATTCCATCTCGCAGGCCAAAAAAGTGCGGGAATCTCGGAAAAATGCCGACCGCAAAAGTCGATCACAGTCGGCAGAGGTTTTTATTTGTTTTATTATCAGTGACTTGACGAAAATAATGCCCGAAAGTGATCCAGGCGACCTCTATGATCGTGGCATGAACACTCTACTTGCGGTTTTTAACGCATTTCCGGCGATTCTCCAGTCCGTTCAGGCTGTGGAAACGGCCATTCCAATATCGAAATCGGGCCAGCAGAAGATGAATCTTGTGCTGGGCGCGGCGGCCACTGCCTGGGAAGTCGGGCAGGTGGGCGAACAGATCAACCAGTCGAACTGGCTTGCCGGCGTGCAGGCTATGACCAATGTCGCGGTTGCGGGCCTCAATGCTTCGGGGGTATTCCATACCACTCAAAGCCAGGTCGCGACTCCGGCAACGGTGGTTCAGGGAACCGCTCCCCAGTCGGTCCCGGCCGCCCCTGTATCATCGAATTAATGCCCGAATCCGCCGTCAATGTAGTCGAACTCGAAGCGCAGTATCTGCTCCAGAACTACTCCCGTCATCCGATCGTCATCACGCGCGGCGACGGGCCGTATATGTGGGATATCGCAGGGAAACGCTATCTCGACTTCATTGCCGGCATCGGCGTTAATGCCCTCGGGCAGAACCACCCGCGCATCGTCGCGGCGATTCGGGAACAGGCGGGGCGCCTGATCCATACATCCAACCTGTTTTACAACGAATTCCAGGGACCGCTGGCGAAGCGAATTGCCGAAACCAGCGGTCTAGCCCGGACCTTCTTTACCAACAGCGGCACCGAGTCCATGGAAGGTGCGCTCAAGATGATCAAATCGCACGGCCATGCGATCGATCCCGAAAAGTACGAAATCATCTCGCTTGAGGACTCGTTTCACGGCCGCAGCCTGGGAGCGCTTTCGATTACCGGTCAGCCCAAGTACCGCAAGGATTTCGAGCCCCTGATCCCCGGTGTGAAATTCGTTCCGCAAAACGATATCGCGGCTCTCGAAGCCGCCGTGAACGAACGTACGGCAGGCATCTGCATCGAGTGGATTCAGGGCGAAGGCGGCGTCAACCCGACCAGCCACGCTTTCTCCCGGCGCGCGCGGGAACTGGCCGACCAGTACGACGCGCTTCTCTGCTTCGATGAAATTCAGTGCGGCGTCGGCCGTACCGGCAAATACTACGGGTATCAATTGGCCGACCCGCCTATCATGCCCGACATCATGACCGCGGCAAAACCGATCGCCTGTGGTGTGCCTCTCGGAATCATCGTGGCCAACGAGCGGGCCGCAAAGTCCATACGCCTTGGTATGCACGGCTCTACCTTTGGTGGCAACGCCCTTGCCGCACGCGTGGCGCTCGAATTCTTCGACGTCCTCGACGAACTCTTGCCTCAGATCCCCCGCGTGGGCGGTTACTTCAAGGCGCGTCTTGAGGACCTGGCGAAGCGCTTCAGTTTCATCAAAGAAGTGCGCGGCTACGGACTGATGGTCGGCGTTGAACTGACCATCCCCGGCCGGGAAATTACCCTGAAGGCCATCGCGGATGGGTTACTGATGAACTGCACTCACGATACCGTGCTGCGCTTCCTGCCTCCCTACATCGTCACCGAACAACACATCGATGAGGCGCTGGAGATTCTTACCCGCGCCCTGTCTACGGTTTAAGCCGAACCGGACTCGACGGCTTTCGGAAATTTCAGATGCTTGTTATAATCGGTTTGAGAGACACCCCCGGGCGGGAGTAACTCAATGGTAGAGTCACAGCCTTCCAAGCTGTTGGTTGCGGGTCCGATTCCCGTCTCCCGCTCCAATATTTCATTTGCGCTGACGGCAAGTCCCGTGCGCACTGCAAGCGGCAGTCGATCCTCGATACTCGTCTCTCCACTGAACGGCACATTACGCGTTCAACGTCGGTGTCGGGAGATTGATCGAACCCTTGTTCTGCAGCCCGGTGAATGCCAGGCCATACCGCCCGCGCACACCCGTCTTTTCAAAGATATGCTTCAGATGGATCTTCACCGTACCCGTCTGGATTCCCAGAATGCGGGCGATGTCACGGTTGCGCAGCCCTTTTTCCACCAACTCGACCACTTCGCTCTCGCGATGGGTCAACTGCGACCGCCGGGGATTGAACAGCTTATCGGTCGACCCGAAAATGCCGTCCTCCATCCACGTGCCGCCCGCAGTCACCGCCCTCAGACAGGTCAGAAGCGTTCCGGATTCCGAGGTCCGCCGCAGAATTCCGCGTGCGCCCGCCTGCAGGAGCCGTAGCGCTTCCGCCTCATTGATTGCCCCCCACACCACTGCCGGCACCGCATGAGACCCCATCGCCAGCTTCTGGATAAACTCCATGATATTCACGATGCCGAGTCCCTTATCCAGAACAATGGCCTCTACCAAAAGGGGGTCCGGCAGCGGCTCCGGTTCCGGCTCAGCGGTTGCGGTCCCTGTCGCAGCCGCCTCGCCATCACCTGCATCGTTGTAAGCGGCGTCGAAGCTTAACGGACCGTAGTCCATCTCGCCCACGCTGACAGTTTCGCCCGTCTCCACGACGGCGAAGATTCCCTCCGCCGACCCCTGCTCCCCCGCGCTCTCCGCTCTTGCTCCCATGCGCAGGCACGCGAGAATGTCCTCCGCCGACGCCTCGGCCACTGAAACTCCGCTCTCTTGCGCCCCGGCTTCCGGCAACTGAATCAGGTCGGACAATTCCAGTCCGGCCGCATCGGCCTCCGCCGATCTTGCCGACAGCGCAGCCAGTTCGGCCGCAATTCGCGCTGCACCCGGGTTCAGTAACTCCGTGACCGCCTCCAGCGTGGACACCGCCGCAGCCACGTGCAGATCGCCCGAATTCTCGATCAGCCACTTCATCCCCTCCACTGCCACCGGCTGAGTGTCGCAGATCAGGATTCGTTTCCTCGTAACCTGACTGCTCGTCACTTGCGGGCTCCCGGTATCGTTTCCAGCCGTCTCATTCCCCGCGACTGTTCCGGCGACTTCGCTTCTAAGCGCTTCGTCTCTGTCCGTTTCGTTCTTGATAGCTTCTGTGGTCATCCAATAAAACCTCGTATATACCCCATCGGCCAACTGCACCCTGGACTTTAGTGCAATACGGCGGGGAATATCTCATGTTTTTGGACAGAAAGATGCAGTACTGAATTGAAACGGCTGAAACGCTCCAAAACGAAACGGTCAAAACTACGCACTACCCGCAGCTACTTCAGGTTTATCGTTCCCCGGCAGGTCGCGGCGCCACACCGGCAAATCACCTTTTCGATGTCTTTCCCGAAATGGTAATCCACCGTCAGTTCCTCGCCCTTGCGAACCGCCCGCCGGGTCATGTACAGGATGTGCCCCTGCCGGATCTCCGTCACAATGTTCGGATCGCAGCAGTGGTTGATGTATTCCGCGCCGCTTCCCCCCACCGCGCCGTCCAGAGTCCAATAGCTGTCGAGCGTGAACAGGTAGATCAGCCGATCCTGCTCATCGCTGCGCTTCTTAGTCTCCTTGCGGTTGATGCGCTCGCCGGTATACTCCATCACCTTTCTCCGGACTGGGATATCTTCCGCTGCGTACACCCCCCAACGATGGATCTTCGAGGGTTTGATCGCCAGCTTGAAGCAGGCGTATTTCGGGTTAATCGCAGGAACCTTCTTCGTTTTCGTCGCCGGCTTTGCCACCGTTTTCGCGGCGGACTTCTTTGCGGACGCAGGCTTGGGGGACTGAACAGACTTTCGCGAGGCCATTTTAAGCATTGTAGCCGGAGCACTCCCGCGATACAACAAACCACCCCTCCTCGCCCTCTCTCCACCCTGTTGCACCGCGGCGCCTGGAAATGCGATATCCTGTAACCCATGAAGCGCACCATACTATCAATCGTCGCAATTACCGTCTTTGCCGCCTTCGCAAGCGCCCAGGACGACGCAGCCTACACCGCAGCCATGAAAACGGTCAACCCGTCACTGCGCGCCATCGGTACGGCCATCACTGCCAAGGACAATGCCGCAGTGGCTACCGAAGCCAAAAAACTGAGTGAAGCTTTCACTACGATCAACGCCTACTGGAAGGCCAAGAAGGCCGACGACGCGATCGGCTTCTCGCAGACCGCCCTCGACGCCGCAGGCAAGCTCGCCTCCGCCGGAGATGCGGACGCCCAGACCGCTGCTGTCACCGCTCTGCGCGGTACCTGCAACGGTTGCCACTCGGCCCATCGTGGCGGCACGCCTCCCGCCTTCCAGATCAAGTAGTCTCTCTCTGCGGAACACAGGCGGAATGCCGGCCCCGAGCCTCGCTCAGGACCGCATTCCGCCCGTGCACATCACAATCTCCCCGGTTACATAGTCGCTCAACGGCGAGCACAGGAACAGCACCGCTCCCGCCGCTTCCTCCACCGTTCCCACTCGTCCCAGAGGACTTGCCCCTACCACGTAATCCAGTACCGCCTGCCTTACGCCCGCCTGAATCTCCCGGCCCTTAACTTCAATCTTCGAATCCTCAGTCCACGGCTGCGTCAGCCGCGTCCCGATCAGCCCGAAGCCCACCGCATTGACGTTCACGTTGTAGCGACCCCACTCCTTCGCCATCGTCCGCGTCAGCCCCATTACCGCCGCCTTGCCCGATGAGTAGCCAGCCTGTCCCGCGCCCCCATCCGTCGCGGCCACCGACGTGATGTTCACCACCTTGCGCGACACCCGCCGACCCTCCGCCGCTTCCCGCTTCGCCGTCTCGCGTATGAAACCGCTAGCAGCTCTCAGTATCCGGAACGGCGCGACCACGTGGATATCCAGCATGGCCTGAAACTGTTCATCCGACGTCTTCTGGATCACGCTGTCCCACGTATAACCGGCGTTATTCACGATGATGTCCAGCCCGCCCAGTTCACCCACGGTCCGATCCACCAATGCCTGAGGAAATGCCGGATCCGTCACATCGCCCGCCATCTGAGCGCACTTGCCCGGCAGCAGCGCCACGGTCTCCGCCAACGGCGCGGGGTCGAGGTCGTTCACCATCACCGCGGCCCCCGCCGCGGCCAGTTGCTGTGCGATAGCGCGACCAATCCCGCGCCCTGCGCCAGTCACCAGCGCCGCCTTTCCGTTCAGTGTAAACATGATTCCTCCCCTATCCGCGCGCGAACCGGCTCACGTCGATGATCGCCCTCAGGTGCGTTCCCTCGCCGATCAGCTTATCGCCCACCCGCGCCTCCACCCGAAACTCGCACCGCCGCGACGTCAGCTTAGTCAGTTCGGACCGGTACGCCACCGTCTCGCCTTCCTTTGCAGCGGCCAGATGCCAGATATTCA
>Ga0302319_10012933_pt1 | contig 15687 bp, 12 predicted proteins | sample Bog_T0_2_FD_203319 | JGI IMG/M metagenome (GOLD analysis project Ga0302319, IMG submission 203319) | Peat permafrost microbial communities from Stordalen Mire near Abisko, Sweden - Bog_T0_2 | ecosystem: Environmental > Terrestrial > Soil > Wetlands > Peat | place: Sweden: Abisko, Stordalen Mire...
AAAATCCTAAAGACATGCAGTGGCTTGGGCGCCATGGGGATGAATAATAAAAGCCCATGCGGCACGGCAATACGCTGGCCATCACCTCATCTGCCGATGCGCGGCTTCCGGCAGCACAAGCGAGGACTTAAAGTTGGACTTTTCCATCAAAGCAAACGGAAGTGCCAGAAGGTTCAGTCGGCCATAATTTCGTGTCTCCGACCTGCTCTGGCAAAAGGCCATACCTCCACTCCAAAAGGAGCATGCCTGCGTCCTCTCACAGGACGTGACGGCACCGCCTTTTGACGGGAGCACGCCCAAAAGCGTGCCAAACACCCGCAACGGCTGGCGATGCTGTCCTGCTTTGCCACGGTTGGCGGCCCCGCTCCGGGACATCCGCCAACCCATAATAAGGGCCTGCCAGATGAACATGATTCTAGCCGATGCCTGCGCCGAGGTAATGCGCGATTTCACAGTCGAGGCCGCAGACACCCCTGCCCTGATCGCCGAGACCTTCCGCCTCCGCCACCAGGTCTATTGTGTTGAACACCATTTCCTGCCCGGCGATGACGGGCTTGAAACCGATGGGTTCGACAGTCATTCGGTGCATGCCGTGCTGCGCCATCGCGCGTCCGGCGATGTCATCGGCTCGGCGCGGCTGGTAATGGCGGAGCGGGACAATGCCGATGCCTGCTTCCCGGTCCAGGCCGTATGCTCAATGTCCCTGCACCCCCATGTCGCGGTTGGCCGGACCGCCGAGGTGTCCCGCATCGCCATATCAAAGGAACGGCTGAAAGCCATCCAGCGGCCGCCGTCACTCCTGCGTATGGCGCTGTTCCGCGGCGTTGCGATGCTGAGCGCCCAGCATTCGCTGACCCATTGGTGCGCGGTCATGGAGCCCGTTCTTCTGAGATTGCTGAGGGGCAACGGCATTCATTTCGCGCCGCTCGGCGGTCTGGTCGACTATCACGGAGAGCGGCAGCCGTGCCATGCATCCATCACCCAGCTTTTCAGCCGCCTGCGGCGTGAGAGCCCCGAGATCTGGTCGTTCATCACTTCGGAAGGGTTGTTTGCCGACGTCAGCATGGCTGCCTGACGCATCAGGGCCGTCATGTCCAGGCTCCGCAAGCGTTCCTGACTCTTTTGCGGCTCTTCGTGGCAGGATCAGGCGTCCGAAGCAGGAGGGCCGCAATGATTCACCCCAGAGCCGCCGAAATCATCCGGGAATCTCTTGGTCTCGAAGGCGGGTGGCGTGTCAGCCTGCTGCGTTCCCTGGTCAGCGAGGCGGCCCCTGGGTGCTACCTGGACGACCTGGAACTCGAGGTTCTCTGGCAGGACTGGTCCGAAAAAAGCTCCGCGGGCTGGCTCATTCCTGACCTCGGGGAAGTCCACAGGTTCCTGGCGGCCTACGGCCTGGAGGAGAGCTGCGGGTTTGGAGGCTGACATCGGCGGCGTGGCAGGCGCACCCGGGAAGCTCGCACAAGTCGGTTGTCTGTCGGGTGTGGTTGGCCAAGGTGCAGGTGCCGCGTGGTCGCGAGCGGATGCCGACGTGGACCCGGTTTCGTTGTCCTGACCGGTGAACGGTCATGGCTGGCGCTGACGGCATTGCGAGCCTGGCCAGCCGCGCAGAGGCATTTGCCATGTCACGCGGCGGTTCCCCGCAGCTCCTGTCCCATGTGTCGAAGACGGCGCTGGGGAGCACGACAAATCTCCTGTCGAACATCGCCAGCTCGGCTTGGGCGCAGGCGCAGTCGGGCACATCCGTCACAATCCACCTCCGATCCCGCCCCATACCGCGGAAACGCGAATTTGGCTATCAGGCTTGCTTCCGGCTCTGGCAAAATGCCGCATGGAACCCACCCCCTTCCCAGCCGCGCAGCCTTTGCTCACGACGGACATCCACACGCACCTGACAGGCGCGCCCCGGTCGGACGAGCTCATCCGGCTTGGCCTGCTGCATGACCTGCGCTACCCGGCCGCCATGGTGCGGCTGGCTGGCGCACCCCTGCCGGACGGCATCCGCATTACCAAGGCGGACACCACGGACCTGCCAGGCGGCATCGCCGCGCCGGCTCCCGGGTCGCCGACTGTGCGCCTCCGCGATCTGCCGGGCAGTTCGCTTCTCATCCTGTCGGCGGCGATGCAGGTGCCCCCGCGGCCGCCGGAAGGCATCCTTGGCGAGCCGTTCATGGCGATGGAGAAGGCATACTCGGTCCGCCGCCCGCTCGCGGCCAGCAGGGATCTGCTCGCCGGAATCCTGGCATCCGTCGCCGCGGACGCCGATCGCGACGGGGTGGGGCATATCGAGCACAGCGCCAGCGCGCCGCTGCTGGATGACTCCCAGGGTGGCGGACATGCCTGGCTTGAGGCCGCCACCGCCGCAGCGGCCGCAATCCGCCGGGATATCGGTGTCAGAAATCTGTTCCTGGCCACGGTGAACCGCCATGCGCCCCAGGCATCGCTGGCGCGCTCGCTTGCCCGTCTGGACGAGGCGATGGACGCCTGGCCACTTCTGATCGGCCTCGACGTTGCCGGCCACGAGACGAACCCGTCGTCCGACTTCATGCCACAGGTGGTCTCGTGGGCCACATCCCGTGTGCGCCGCGGGCGTCCCGTGGTGGTCCGGATTCATGCAGGCGAAACGCCGTGCCATCCGGGCAACGTCCGGGAGGTGCTGGAGTGCTTCAGGCAGATCGGCCTGCGCCCGGGCATGGGACGTATCGGCCACGCACTCCATGGCGTGGGCCGACGCGAGGTGGCACTGGCGCTCGAGACGGGGGCCGTGTTCGAAATGGGCATCGGCTCCAACCGCGCGAACGGTTACCGTAACGGAACCTCCAGGAGCGGAGGCGGCGTCCGGCTGGCCCGCCTCCTCAACGCTGGTGTCTCCGCAGTCCTCGGGACGGATGGCGGAGGGATTTACCGGACCTGTTCCGCCCGCGAGGCCGGCCACGCCATCGCCGACGGCGCCCCGCGTTCTGTCCTTGCGGAGGTGGCGCGCTGCGAGAAAAGTCACGTCATCCGCATGGCCGACTGCTTTCCTTTGGCGTTCGCTGCCTGACCTGGGCTGCCATCAATGCCCGCATGATGCGGCTCCGCCTGCTCTCCTGGCCGACGATCTGCCATGCGCACTGTGACGCCACGCCGCTCACCCTGGGGAGAGCAAATCGCGGCGGGGGCCTGCGACCCCGATCTTGGACCGTTCACCGCCCTGCTCGGCGAATTGGCGACGCAGTGGGCGCACAGGCGGCCGCCGCTGCCGTTCATCCTGGCACGCGGACTCGCTGTGTTGCGTGACCGGCCACGGACAATGGCGCACGATACCCATTGCGGCGCGCCAATCGGGCGTGGCGATGGCGGATGCGGCCTTCGCGCTGGGCGGACGAGAACCGCAATCCCCGCCGACCCGGGCCACTAGCACGAGCCCATGTGCCAGGTGCGCCGGGGATGCGGGATTGCCACCAGCGCCGCCCCCCAAGACCAATGTCACGCGCCCTCCACAAGCAGAACCGGCTGATCCGGCTGACCGCGTGGCGGAAGCATGTCCAGGTGACGCCAGCCCGGCTCGCCGAGCATCCGGCCGCGGCTGGTGCGCAACACCAGGCCTTCCTGGATCAGAAACGGCTCGATGACGTCCTCCAGTGTGTCGCGCGCCTCGGCCAGCGCGGCGGCGAGCGTCTCGACACCGACCGGCCCGCCGGCGTGGTGCTCCGCAATGCGGCGCAGATAGCGGCGGTCCATGGCGTCGAGGCCAAGCCTGTCCACCTCCAGCCTGGTCAGGGCGGCGTCCGCGTCACCCCGGTCCACAGGCTCCGTGCCGTCCACCAGGGCAAAGTCGCGGACCCGGCGCAGGAGCCTGCCGGCAATGCGCGGCGTGCCGCGGGAACGGCGGGATATTTCCACCGCGCCCGCCCCGGTCAGGCGCATGCCCAGTTTTGCGGCGCCGCGGCTGACGATCAGTTCCAGCTCTTCCGGTGTGTAGAACACCAGGCGCAGCGGAATACCGAACCTGTCCCGCAACGGCGTCGCCAGCAGGCCGGCCCGGGTTGTCGCGCCAACCAGCGTGAACGGCGGCAGATCAATCCTGACGCTGCGGGCGGCCGGTCCGTCCCCGATGATGAGATCGAGCTGGAAGTCCTCCATCGCCGGGTAAAGCACCTCCTCGATGGCAGGCTGGAGCCGGTGGATCTCGTCAATGAACAGGACATCGTGGGGCTGCAGGTTGGTCAGGATCGCGGCCAGGTCACCGGAGCGCTGGATTACCGGGCCAGAGGTCGCGCGGAAGCCGACACCCATTTCGCGGGCGACGATCTGCGCCAGTGTGGTTTTCCCGAGCCCAGGCGGACCGTGCAGCAGCACGTGGTCCAGCGCCTCGCCGCGGGCGCGGGCAGCCTGAATGAACACCGCAAGATTCCCACGCGTGGCAGCCTGTCCCACGAATTCGGCAAGCGTTTGTGGGCGGAGCGAGGTCTCCGGCGCGTCCTCCTCATTGCGGACCGCCGAAACGGTCCGGCCGCCGCCCGCGTCCCCCGTCTCCGGTGTTTCAGTGCCGCGCGGATCGCCGCCCGCAGTTGGAATGACCAAAGAAACAAACCTCCGAAAACCGCGGAACGCATCGGGAACGGCTTTTATCGCAATTGTGCGCCCCAGGCAACAGGCAGTTTGCGGGGGCCTTGAGCGGTCATGCCGGCATGAAGGTTGCCATCCATCACGAACGCCGTACGCCCCGCGGCGGCATTCCGGTTCCCATGCGGCAAGCCAGCAGGGCAGCATGAAGCAAACCCGGCCAGCGGGAGCAGGAATCAAGCGCGGCCAGCCGCAAGTGCCTTCACGCGTGTTGACACGGCCTGCGGTTTGGGGCAGCTTCCGCGTTTGGCAAACGGCGTTGGAGAATTTCTGAGATGTCCCGCAGCGCTTTCTCCATGCCAGATGGCGCCGAGCCTGTCCGCATGGATCCATGGTGCGATGTCGAGCTCGTCTCGGGGGAGCGCATTTTGTTCGGATTTGCCCCGTGGCACCCCAACACGGGCGGCCTGAGCTGGATTACCAGCACGCCGCTGCGGGAATTCGATGCGGGAAATGGCGCTGCGGCCACGGCAAGCGGACGCCATTACGAGCTTGGACGCCGCATCGGGCTCGGGGACATTCCCGGCGAAGGCGAGGAGGCGTGGATCTCCTTCGAACTCATGATTGGCGGGGACGCCGAGGACGATGAAGCCGTGCCGCCCATCAGCGCCGATCCGGCGCGTGACCGCATGTGGGTGACGGCATGCAAAATGGCCCGCCACCTCGGCCTGTCGCCCCCAGGCAGGGCGCCGTCCCAGGTCGAGGCGTTCCATGCGGAGAACGTGGACGCCTACATGCTGCGCATGGCGGCGGGCCGCCCTGTCTGACAGGCCGGGGGTTTGCCATAGAATTTTTGTGCCAGGAGCCCTCCCCGTCGCCATCGCGCCGCAAGGAACTGACGCCGGGTGACAAAGCGCTGCCGCCTGGTTCAGCGCCATCATCACTTGGACAAAGGAGTGGCAGCGGCGCTGGTGTCAGACCGCCTGTCCCGCCAGCGGCCGGTCCACGGCGCCCCGCAGGTCCCTGTCCAGGCGCGCGGCGCAAGCCATCCGGCCATTCCGGGCGCCATCCATGCCAGGGTGCGCCGGACTGGATGGCGCCCGCCGACGAAGGCGGATGCGCGGCATTCCCGGCAACCTATGGCGGGACAGCGCTGGCCCGGTCCGGCAATCCGGATCTTCCGCCGCCAGGAAGCTGGTCCACGTACTGCGCCGCAATGGCGCGGCCCGCCCCGTGTCAGGAAGGACCGGCGCCGGCGGGTCAGCCTTTGTCGGCTTCCGCCTCCGCGTCCCTCAACATTTGCGGCGCAATCTCGCGGAGCGCCTGGCTCAGCGAGCCGATTGCCGCCTCCACGTCGGAATCGAAATGCGCGGCGACGGCGGTCACGATGCCGCGCATCACGCCCCGCCACGCCAGATCGTCACAGCATGTTCCGCGCTCTTCATAGGCGGACGCGTGATTTTCGACGTAGATCTCGGCGAGATGGTCGAGCGCCTCCCAGAATTGGGGCCCCCCGTTGCCGATCATGAGCGTGTTTATTTCCTTGTAGGCCATCACCGCCCCTTCCGTCTTTGTGCGCCTGCGCCACAGCCTGCAGCAGGCAAATGCAAGGCTTGCTTCCTTGCCATCGTTGCCGCCCATTCCGTTTGCGGCGCGCGCACCATAGCTCTCCGGCCGGCAAACGCAAGGTTTGTTTTCCTTGGAGACGCGAATTGCGCCGATCTGGCCCAGCCAGGACACCTTCCCCGGAGTGGCGGGCCAGGGCGTGGCGTGCCGGACGCATGGCGGATGGAGGCCGGCGCGGTGGTCCGATCCTGTCCGTGCCGATGCGGGCAACCGTTATTGGGGGGCGGGTTCCGGCTGTTTCCGGGTGGCGGGTCGCGCCCGGTGCTTACCGGAACCGAGGGTGGCCCTGGCGACGGGGGGACCGTCCGTTCCGCAAGCCGCCATCGGCGTTCCAGGCATCCGCCCTCCGGCCTGATGGTTGCCACGGGAGGTCGGACCACCAGGCTCAGGGCTGCTTTTGCCCGGGATCGAAGCCGAACGCCGCCATGTCGGCGGGGGTCTTGATATCACCGCCGCCGGGAAGCGGCACGCTGGGCGTGCCGATTGCCGCCCAGCCCATCCGGCCGGGGATCGCCGGGATGCCATAGGGGTCGGCGGCGCCCGATTTGGTGACCACGGACTGCGGAACGCTCTCGCCCGGCACCTGGGGTGGACTGGCCGCCGCCTGGGACTGGCGCTGTCCGTTGCCGGCCACGGTGCCGGGGATTGCCGCGATCCGCGCCGCGACCTCGGGGGGCAGTGCTGCCATCGTCGTGGCGTCGATCGGCATTCCCCTCCTCAGATCCTCGGTGGCACTGGTGATGGCTGCGATTGTCTTCCGCGCCGCATCGGAGGCCGCGGTTGTCGCGGCCGGAGTGGCCGTGCGGGGTTCCTGCAGCGCAGCCTCCGGACGCGCGGGCGGGGAGACTGGCGCCGCCGGGGCTTGGGACGGCGGCACAATGGCGTCATCTGCCGAAGCCGGGGTGGCTGGCGGCGGACTGAAACCGGGGATGGACGCCAGCGGTTCATCCAGGCTCACGGGCACCTCGGGGTGGACCGCGGCGCCGCGCGTCAGCGCGCGGGCGGCGACGGCCGCCTGCGCCGGATCTGGCAGCGCGGCCCGTGGTGCGGGAGCTTCGGCCGCAGGGGCCGGCTGGCCTGGCGGGGTCGGCTGCCCGAAACCGGGCGGTGGCCCGAAACCAGGCGGGAGAGCCATGCCGGGAGGGATCGCGGGCTGTGCGCTGGCGGCCGGCGGCGGCTCGGGCTGGGTGAGCAGCACCAGGGCGCCCGCGCCACCCGCCAGGAAGCCCGCCACGGCAGCGGCTGACAGCCTGGCCAGGAGCCATCCGCCGCCCCGGCGCGGTTTGCCCGCCACCCCGTCCGCGAGAAGGGTCCGGAACACTTCGACCCGCGCATGCGGGCCCGATGCCAGGACAGCCCGCCGCCCTGCCGTTTCGGCGACCAGATCCCATATGGGGGGACCTTCCGCGGCAGCCGGACGCGGCATCCCGTAGATCCGCGTGACGGAGCCGTCCGCGGCGAGCAGGGACAGCGCGGCGGAATCGTCCACCGCGGCCACCAGGCCACGCGATTGCAGCATCGTCACGGCGCGCCTGGCGCCTCCGTCACTCCGGCCGATTGTCACGGGTCCGCCTCCGGTCAAGGAAAACAGCGCGCAGGATTCCCTGCCCGCCCTTGGATGCTCGTGCCGGCCGGAGTCTGTGTCAAGCAAAAGCAAGCCTCGCCTGGCCTCGCGGGTTTCCGGCTTGGGCGGTTGTTTGCCGATGGGACTGGTTGCAGGCATGGCCACGTGCCACTATCGAGGCGTCTGCAACGGGCAGATATCGGCAAAGGGGATCGGCATGCGGCGCAGCGTCACGTTCAGGGAGCCTTCCAGCCTTGCGAGCCTGGGCAGGAACGGCCGGATGGCGACACACGGCGTGGAGATGATGTCCTACGAGGGCGATGCAGTATTCCGCGGCGCAGGCGTTGTCGGCATTATGCCGATCACCAGCAAAGGCCAGGTCGGGAGGTCAGAGATCTGGGTGAACATCGACCACGCCGGCGAGGTTGGGGCCGCCTTTGTCGAGGCGTTCTGCGAACTGGCATGCCAGGAGGCGCGCCTCGATCTGATGGCAAAGCTCGTGACGGAGGCATTCTGCAAAGGCGCCTCACCAGAGGAGCGCGACGCTTTCCTGTCCGGGGTCAGGGGTGCCTGCGACGCCGCGCAGCCTGCCGCAGCCGGGGACGGCCCCCGCGGACCATGACCGCGGCCGCGCCCGGGAGGCTGGTATTTGCAAGCAAAACTGAGCGGAACGGCGGCATCATGCGTGGCCGTTGCTCATACTGGCCGGACACCATCATGCGTGTCCGCCGCCAGCGCGCCCTGTCGCTCCGGCAGGAACACCGTCACCACAGTGCCCGCCCCTGGCGTGCTGCGGAGCGCGGCATGGCCGCCAGCGTCGCGTGCGAACGCGAGCACCTGCGCCAGGCCGAGGCCGCTGGCCTTGCCTGGCGGTCCGGTCGTGTAGAACGGATCGAAAGCCCGCGCCGCGACGTCTTCGGCCATGCCGCATCCGGTGTCGGAAACCGAGACGGCGACAAACCTTCCGGACCCGCTGGCCGCACCCGCGTAACCGGCTGCCGCCGCGTCTCCGGGCGCTGCCAGCGTCGCCGCAATCGTCACCGTTCCGCCGCCTGGGCTGGCGTTGTGGGCGTTGATGACCAGGTTGAGGATCGCCGACTGGAACTGCGCCGTCCCGATTGCGCAGTCAGGCAGGCCATCGGCCAGGTCGGTTTCCAGCAGGCATGGCGCGGCCGCCCTGCGGAGCAGCGGCAGGAAGTCCGTGATCATGGCAGTCACCCGCGCTGGCGCCGCCGACGAGTCGCCAGGGCGCACGAAGCCGAGCAGTGAGGCAATCAGCCTGGCGCTGCTTTCGACGGCGCTTTCCGCAGCCTTCACGTGCTGGCTGACAGCCCCCTCCCCGCCGGTTGCCGCAATGATGCCGTAGAGGGCGAACTGGATTGCGGCCAGCATGTTGTTGACGTCGTGCGCGATGCCGCTGGCGAACTGCCCGGCTGCCTGCATCCGCTGCACATGCTGCAGGGCGGCCACGGTTGCCTGGTTTCTCGCAAGCTCAACCTCCAGCCGCGCCCCGGCGCCGTCCAGCGCGGCCGTGCGCCGTGAGAGCTCCGCTTCCAGGCGGAGCACCGCTCCAACGTTGCGGTGCGAGACCCAGGCAACGCGCAGCATGCCAGCGGCGAACACGGTCACCATGGCGGCCATGAGATGCCGCAGCGGCTGTCCGTCCAGCAGGAAACGCAGGGCCTGCGGCAGGGTGGCGGGCAGGATGAAGGCAGCGGCGCTCGCGAAATGTGCGCCGTAGGCCACGACCGCCCCGGCGCACATGCCGCTGATGATGATCGCGATCAGAAGTTCATCCGATGCTTCGCGGCGGAGACCTGCCCCTTCAGGGGTGGGAGGAGCCGCGGTCCATAGCCACCGAAAAATAAATGTTGATCGCCACAAAGAACGATGCTACGTTGTCCGCGACAAACAAATAGGGTGCGTTACAGGTGTCTTTCGGTCACGGCGACGAATCCGAACAGTGCAGGATGATTGAGCTCGGCTCCGTTGTGGTTGCCGAAGGTTCTCCCCTGTTCGTTCTCCGTGCCAGCATCATGGCCGCCCGCAGCCTGCTGGTCGAAGCTGGTTGGCCTGCAGACCCGATGTTACCGTTAAAGAAAGCCGATCTGGACCGCGCCCTCCTGAAAACCCAGTCCGCGATCACCAAGGACGGGCTTAACTCCAAGTACGCCGAGAAGGCCCGCATGTCGGCCTCGGATGCCATTTTGGAGCAGGTCGCACGGGCACGCAGGACGTTCTTCGGCCGGATCGCCAACATCGACGCAAGGAACGACCGGAACGAGGCGACGTGCCTGCCCGAAGTGCTGTTGGACAGGCTGGCGCCATCCGACATCGCGGCTTTGAAGAAGGACCTTGCCGCGCCCAATGGTGGCCTCGCCATTCTGATTGCTGAGGCGCGCCTCCATGCAGATGTTGCGGCCATCGCCGACGATGGAGAGCGCACCGCTGCATGCGCCAATCTGCCGCCGCGCCAGGGAGCCATCGTCTGGGTGCTCGGACACGTCCTCGCCCGCTACGACCGCCCGGAGATGGATGCGCCTGACAAGGACGGCGTTGTCCGGAGTTGCGTACAGTTGCATCTCGACGCTGCCTGCCTGCGGCCAGCTCACAAGGCTTATCCGTCACTTCTCAAGAACCTGACAGACGCGGCTCCTGGCGTGCTGCGGAGCAAGCGTCCATCGAGGCATGATTTTGTCCTGACTGGCATCGGCGCCCGCGGTGACGGCATCCCCATCCACGCCACGCTCGCGCCGAAGCCGCTGCTCCACGCCGCGCTTGCGGAAGTCCGGAGCGCCAGGCAGGTGCGCGGAGAAGAATCCGCCACGGAAAACCTGGAGGACCTGGGCAAATCCCTCCGTTTCCGCTCCGTCTGCATTGAGATCGGGCCGGACTCCGCCCGTTGCGCGGCGGTTGTGGCACGGGCGGCGCCAGCGAACTCGGAACGCGTCCTGGAGGCCATGTCGTCTGAAGCCAAAGCCCGCAAGAAGCTGGAGAATGCCAGGAAACCGACCGCGAAAGCGGGCAAGCTGGCAGAAGCCGAGACGGCGCATGCGAAGGCAGTGGGGAAACTCGCGGCAGCAATGGCCGACTTTACGATCGGCCTGGCACGCTGTTCGGTGGTGTTCGGCGTGGACCCTGGCAGGCGGGACGCCATGGTCGCAACGCCGCTGGTCATTCCACATGATCGGCCCCTGTCCGCGGACCGCATCCTGGAATTGGCCAAATTCGGCCAAACTGAGATGCATGACCTCTTCACCACGTGCCGACTGCAAAATCCCGAACGCGGCGGCGATGTCATTGGCTACGCCAACGGTCCGTTCCTGGAACTGGCAAAGCAAATCGGTGCGGAAATCGACAAAGCCAGCCGCGCCATCGACGTCCGCTACAAGCGCATCGAGAAGTTGAAACTGCGACTGAACGACCATCTCGGGCGACGGTGGGACGCGTATATCCCCAAGAAGCTCGACGACCTGCCGCTGGACCACCTTCCAAAGGGTGTCATCATCGCGGCACGGAAGACCCACTGCGCGTTCTTTATCGAATATGGGCGCGTTCTCAAACGGAAGGCGGACCGCTGCAAGCTGTGGGGCAGGCTGCACGGCGCGAAGAAATCGTGGTTCGGCATGCTGGCAAACCGGCTTGCCGTGTCCGCTCTGGCGCTGAATGCTGGCGTCGCCCTGGAAGACAGTGACTGGGGAGTTCAGGACAAGGATTCGGAAAGTTACTGGGGGCCCAAAAATAACCGTGTAATGGCGGCGGTTTCTCCGCGGAAGTTGTTGGACACCATCAAGGCGCGGCTCGATTGGTCGGGTGTGGTCTGGTGGAATGTCCCGAGTTGGTATACGTCGAAGTCGGACTTTCGGTATTGTGTTGTGGACGGCAGTCAGCGCCCCAATGGAGGCAAGGTGTTCACCGCGCTGACGGACGGGATGACAATGGACGCGGACGAGCATTCAGGCGAAACAATGGCCGCAGCTGCGCTGCTGTGCCCGGATGAGAATCTTGTGAAACCAAGCTCTTGTGGGCTTCCTGAACTAGGAAGCTCCGCCCTTTAGGACGGAGAGCTATTCACAGGTTTCCGGGGCCGGAAAGGCCATAAGGGCGAGTGCTCCCCACAGCATTCCGGCCGCCCCCGCGCTGGCGGACGACAGCAGCGACAGGCGGCGAAAGCCGGTGCCCGTCCGCAAACGCCACCAGAAGGCGGCACGCGCCGCGGTGAGCGCAAGAATTCCAGCCAGCCAGAGCCATCCCTGGCGGTTGCCGGCGGACACCACCAGCGCGGCGGCCAGCAACGCGTTGATTACGGTTGCGCCAAGCACCGTCGGCATCTGCCTGGCGAGCGCGCGCAGCCTTCCGGACCTGACCGATTCCTGGAGTTCCTGGATGTGCCCGTCCGCTTCTTCCAATGCCGCCCGCCTCCCGCCGCTGTGCGCCGTCCAGGCTTGTAGCATTCCTGCTCGGGAAACGGGGGAACAGGTTGCGTCCCGCCTCCGGACCTCCGGCAGTGGGGTCCGCGCTTTGCCACACCACGTCCGCGCCAGATGGGCAAACACCAATGTCAGTAATTGCAGGTTATATTTACGTCAACATAAAGATGCCGGCAAACGCGCTGGCTTCGCCTCCCTATAAGGGTAATCGGCCATCGTGTGGCCAAAGCACTTGAAAAACGCGGACAAGATAATTACTTTCACTCCACGGTGGAGAGCGGGTGCTGGATTGCTCGCGCATCTGGGTGCTTGCGGTGAATTTCGCGCAGCGCGAGCTGCGGCGAAAGGGGGGAAATGGTGTCACTGCTTGCCATCGGAAGCCTTGCAACGCCGCTGAGGCGATACAGGAGGCCACGTGTCGGCCCTGCCATCCCGGACCGTCATCATAGCCACAGGGCTCCGGCGCTGGCGGGAAGCGGCGCCTTTGCCGCCCAAGCGGCCAGGCATGCCGCGGCGGCTCTCCGGTGAAGGATTGTCCGCCGGATCGGCCGCTGCTGGAAGCCCTCGACGGAATTGCCTACCTCACTGACCGCGATGGCACCATCCTGGCGGCCGGGCGGCATGGCTGGTCCAGCTTCGCCGCGGAAAACGGTGCGCCGCAGCTTTCTGTCGAGTCCGTCGTGGGAAGCTCGGTGTTCAGCCACATGGCAGGCGATGCCGTCCTGAAGGCATACCGGGATATGCATGCGGCGGTTTGGAGCGGCCAGAGGCCGCGGATTGGATTCCGATGGCGGTGCGACTCCCCGGATGTCAGGCGTGACATGCACATGTCCATCAGCATGGCCGTCGGCCCGGCCGGGCACTCCGCCGCGCTTTACCAGTCCCAGGTCGTAACCGCGGAGCGGCGGCCGGCCATGGACCTGCTGTCCCGAAGCATCCAGCGAACGGACCAGCAGGGCGGCACGGCGGCACCGGAAGTGCTGGTCTGCTGCTGGTGCCACGGCGTTGCACTTGCGTCCCAGCCTGCGGCGGATGGCGGCAGATGGACCAGTCTGGAGGACTTTTGCGCCCGTGGCGTGCCAGCCGGGGCCAGGGTTTTCCAGGGCATCTGTCCGGCCTGCCGCGAGCGCATCCTGGATCCGAACGTTCCGGGCGGCGGAAGCCTGCCCTGTGCCGGGGCGGACAGGGCGGGCGCAGGGCTGAACGGGCTGGAATTCCAGCCAGTGCCATCGGGCGTCCGGCGCTGGCTGAACGGTCTTGGCCGCGCGGCGCAGAAAGGCGCCAGGGACGCATCCCGCATCGGGGAAGCGCCGGCACCCTCGCCAGCGCACACCGCGGAGGTTGCGTCGCAGGGCTCCATCCCTGCGGCCGCGGACATTTCCCGTCGCGATGCCGCAGAAGAGGTGGCGAGCCAGGGCGAGCAGCGTTTCCGCAGCCTGTTCGAGGGTGCGCCGCTGCCCATCTACCTGATAGATCCGGCCGACGCGTCCATCGTTGACTGCAACGCGGCCGCCTCGGCGATGCTCGGCTTCAGTCGCGATGATCTCAGGCACATGCGCGTTACCGACATAGATCCGCTGATGTCGGCCGATGACCTGGCGTCGAAGCAATCCACCCTCCTGGGCCAACCGATCCAGTTTGAAACGCGGCACCGGACACGGTCCGGCGAGATCCGGGACGTGCGCATCGCCGCGGTGCCTGTCGACATCACCGGACGCCGCCTGACGCACGCAACCGTGGTCGACATCACCGAGCGCAAGCGTGCGGAGGCTGGGTTACAGGACCTGACCGCCAACCTGGAAAGGCGGGTTGGCGAGGAGGTCACAGCCCGCGAGGCTGCGCACATGCTGGCTGCGCAGGCCGAGCGGCTGCAGGCCCTCGGCCTGCTTGCGGGCGGCATAGCGCACGACTTCAACAACGTGCTCCAGGCCGTGCAGGGCAGCGCGGCGATGATCGGGCGGCGGCCAGGCAACCTGGAAGCCGTCAACCGCTATGTCGGCATCGTGCTGGAAGCGGCCGACCGCGGAGCATCCATCACGCGGCGCCTGCTGGCACTGGCCCGCCGCGGCGACCTGCGGGCCGAGGCAATCGGCCCGCAGGCAATCCTCGAAGGTATCCGTGACATTCTCGTTCCGACGCTGGGGCCGGCGGTCAGGATTGTAACGGACGTTGACGCGGACCTGCCGCAGATGATGGCCGACCGGGGCCAGATGGAGACTGCCCTGGTGAACCTGGCAACCAACGCCCGGGATGCGATGCCGCAGGGCGGCACCCTGACCCTCGCGGCGCATGCCGAACTGGTCGTGGAGGACTGCCAGCATCCGGCGCACCTGGCTCCCGGCTGCTACCTGCGGATTACCGTCGCCGACACCGGTGTGGGGATGAGCGTGGCGGCGCTGGGCCACATTTTCGAGCCGTTCTTCACGACGAAGGCAAAGGGGCTCGGCACCGGACTTGGCCTCGCCATGGTGAAGGGCTTCGCGGAGCAGTCCGGGGGCGGCGTGGCCGTGGAAAGCCATGACGGGCACGGAACAAAAGTCTCGATGTGGCTCCCGCAGGCCGTGGACGCCGTGCCAACCGCCGCCGAAGCCGTTCTGGCCAACCCCGTCACGGCCCTCCCCGTTCCTGCCACTCCCGTCACGGTGCCGGACGGGGGCACTCCCGGTTCCTGCGTGCGGGTTCTGGCGGTCGACGACGATCCGCTGGTGCTTGAGGCGGTTGCGGCGCACCTGGAGTACGATGGATTCAGCGTCATCACCGCCAGCGGAGGGGCCCAGGCCCTGGCGCTGCTGGATGACGGCATCGAAGTGCATGCGCTCGTGTCCGACCTGTCGATGCCCGGCATGGACGGGATGAGTTTGATCCTTGAGGCGCAGTCGCGGATTCCGTCCCTGCCCGCGATACTGCTTACCGGCTACGCCGGGGACGGCGTGTCGCTGGCCATGGGGCGCCGGGCCCGCGGCCCGTTCGCGCTGATGCGCAAGCCATGCACCGGGTCAGACCTGACCGCGCGGATATCGGCTCTGCTGGCCGAACCTGCCAGGCTGGAGGCGTGACGGACCGGAGCGCCGCGCCCCTTCCGGAACGCGGACGGGCCTTGCGCGGTGCGCCGGGCCGACCGCCGTCGGCCCGGCGCTTTGCGGCGGCGGTAAGGAAAAATAGCCTCCCGCCTGGAGCGTCGGCTCCGGGTCAGTCGGCGTCAGCGGGCTCCGGCGCCAGTTGTGGCGTGGACATCAGGCCGAGCCGCACATTCCGGCGGACATCTCCGAGCGTGCCGTACTTTCTGCCGTTGATCTTGCCCAGGCGGGCGTCGGTGGCGACAAAGCGGTAGCCGTCCCCGCAGCAGACAGCGGCGCCCATAAATACGCCCTGGATGTCTATGACGTAGGATTTCAGCATGGAATTCATTGGACAACCCGCACGGGCAAATCGTGCGGCCCTCAGCTAGCCCGTCTTATTCATCGCATAGCCGCCCGCTCAGTGCATAGCTGCGATTCGGAAACGAGGGTTGTACAAATTGTT